>Ga0299912_10002836_pt1 | contig 14196 bp, 12 predicted proteins | sample RVTome_2_FD_207667 | JGI IMG/M metagenome (GOLD analysis project Ga0299912, IMG submission 207667) | Soil microbial communities from uranium-contaminated site in the Upper Colorado River Basin, Wyoming, United States - RVT95D214 (version 2) ...
TCATGATAACATCCCATCCCAGGTCTTTTCTAACTTTGTCTCTCACCTTTGTGGAGATACGCAAGACAACATCTTTTTCCTTAAGCCCGGTCGGTCCAATTGCGCCGGGGTCCTCGCCCCCATGACCAGGATCTAACACCAGTTTAAAGGGCTGAGGTTGCGCCGGTAAGGGAGAAACTTTGGCGGTTTCTTCTTTCTGGGGGACTTGAGCGGTCCCTAAAACATCGATCACGACGCGAAAGGGATCCTTCAAGGGAAAAATCCTGTAGTCGGCAACACTCTCCAGGTCCAGCACGACGCGCACGGTATCAGGGGTATATTGCCCAGTGCGTACCCTCTTGAGAAGTCCGGCTTCTATGGATATGGGTTCTTTGAGTTGAGGGCTGAGCTTGGCAGCAGTGAGATCTATAAAGAGGCGGGGCGGCTTGTCAAGCGCAATATCCTTCTTGAGGAGTTGGTCCTTGTATGTAACCTCCTTGTCGAGGTCAATGACAATGCGGGTGTTCGTGGCGCCTGACCAGTACCTGATTTCTTTGACCATGGCATATTTCTGAGATCCGGTATGGTGATTTTTTTTTCCTGCAAGGGCCTGAGGGATGCCATCGAAAAAAGGACTAGATGCTATTATACACAAGAGAAGGGAAATGCCCGTCGGCAGCAGGGATTTTTTCATCTTTTTTTACTATATCCACAAAGGCCTCCGAAGAGGCCCTTGAAGAAAACAGCGTTCAAGCGAAAAGCACTATGAATCGAGCTAGGAGGTTGTACTCCTCCTCGGTTGCACGATACTGGGAGCGATAAAGATCAAGAGCTCCCTCTTCGTTATACTTTTTTTCTGCTCTTGAAACAACCACCCCAATAATGGGATTTTATACATGAAGGGGACAGCTTTTATGGTAGGCCCACTCCTTTCATCCGTATATATTCCCCCAATTACTACGACCTCACCATCCTTGACCAAGACCTCTGTCTTGGCCTCTTTCTTGTCAATTGATGGCACGGATCCCACCAATTTGGTAAAGTCAGGGCTATCCTTAGAAACTTTGATCTCCATCCGTACAAATCCATCACCAGTTACATGGGGTGTGACGGTCAATTTGAGGTTGGCCTCGATAAATTCGTAGGAGATTACTCCTCCCTCTTCGACGCTTTTTGGGTACGGCACACGCAAGCCTTGTTCTATATAAGCCTCTTTATGATCCAGTGTCGTTATTCTGGGACTCGAAAGTATCCTCCCCTGTCCTTTTTGTTCCATAGCCGAGATTTGAATCTGAAGGTATTTCGTATTTTTTAAATTAGCGAGAGCGAATTGTATGGCGCCACCCTGCGCGTTACCAACCGCTGCTGGCAGATCCACTATCATCTCTTCACCGTTTATTGTCTCTAGACCTCCAGCAACGTATTTGTTGCCGGCGTCATTCATTGCTCTTCCACCCCACTGTATGCCCAGATCACGGCTGAACTCCGTGGAGGCCTCTATAATCTGCGCCTGAATCAAGACTTGGGGGGTCTGGGTATCCAGCTTGCGGACCAGTTCTTTTGCCTTTTCTAAGTTGGCTTGAATGTCTTTTATGATGATAGTGTTTGTGCGTTCATCTACAGTTACACTTCCTCTGCTGCTCAAGACATCCTTGATTTTAGGAGCGAGATCCTTGGCTGCACCGTAATTTATCTGTACCAATTCGCTCGATATGGGTGCCAATTCCTCTTGGGCCTTGCTTGCTTCTACCCTGACCCTCCTTTCAGCGCTTAATCGCTCCAACGGGACTATTCTGACGACGTTTCCTATCTTTTCTGCACCGAGATTGTTTGCTTGAAGGACAATATCAAAGGCCTGATCCCAGGGGACATCAACGAGTCTGATGGTAACCGTTCCCTTGACATCGCCGGATGCTATGATATTCAGGTCGCTCACCTCGGCAAAGAGTCGCAGGATGTTGGCGATATCGGCATCCTTAAAATCAAGGGTAATCTTCTTGCCTGTGTAGACCTTTTGGTCTGTCTCTTCTCTCAAGGCGGAAATAACTGGTGCAGTCTTCGGCGCCGGCTGAGCGGTTTTTTCTTTTACCACTTCTTCTTTTTTTGCCGCTTCTTCCTTTTGTGATTCTGCTGTACTTTCTACTGCCTTCTCGGCAGGCGGCTTCTTGACGGTCACCACTTCAACTGGTTTTGGTTTTTCCGCTTTAAACTCTTCAGTCCTCTCAAAATCCAGATAGATCCTTTCTTCTTCCTGTTTGACGCTGAAGGCTACCATCTTTCTCAGTTTCACGACGACCTGTGTACCCTTTGTAGCGCCTACCGCAACATTGATGGGAGTGATGAGGAGTACCGGGCTTGAGAATTCATGGGTATCCAAAGGCCTCCTGAGCTTTGGGGGAACTGTCATCCCTTGAACATCCAACAATACAGTATTTTCCAAGTCCTTGCTAATTTCGTAGGATGCCTTTACCGACGTGGCAATAATAATCCTGGATTTATCTTCGAGCTGCTTAAAATCTATGCCAATGATCTCGCCGCGGGTTATCGGTTTAGCAGTTACTGCCTGAGGTGGCCCTTTGGCCAGTGCTACAGGAGCACCCTTTTCCTCTTCCTTGACTACTACGCCCTTCTCTAGTTCACGTGGCAACGCCGGTGCCATCGCTGCAACCACTTCCTTCTTGCCCAGAACGATGATCAGGGTATTACCGATGCGATCTAGCGTGTGGCTTGGGATAGTCTTCGAGGGAATATCGAGCACTACCCTGACTTTTTTAGGATAATCACCGAAGCGCACCTTTTTCACATATGGTGAGTTAACTGAGAGCCCCTTTTTGCCGAACCGCCTCTTTATGTCCCAGAGATCTATTACCAACCTCGTGGGCTTCTGTAGACCAAAGGCATTATAATCTCCCAATTGACCATCCGCTTGTAACTGTAAAATAATCCTATCTTTTTGCGAGGTATCAACAGAAACATCGACCAGGCTTTTAGCAGGAGCCAATGCTTTTTCGATGCCTTCTTCCTTCACTGTGGGAGGCTTCTCACCCTCAATCTTTGCTTCCTCTTTTTTCTCTTCTTCCCTTGCGAGAAGTGGGCTTTGCTTCCCCACAACTATATTAAGGAAGTTTCCCTCCTTCTGGACTTGATATCTGACCAGCTTATTCAGGCCGATGGATACCTCAACGTATCCATCGCGTTGGGTAGCAACGATCTCCTGTATGACACTATCGCCAATCGTTATGGGAGTAGCAGCCTCGGGAGCCAATGTTGCTTGAGGGATATTGACCATCAACTGCAACGGTTCGGGTGCAAGCCTAAAGAATGTATAGGGTAAGGGGGCCTCTCCCTCAATAACCACCTTCTTCCCTTCAGCCGTGTCTTCGATTGCTATCTTCTTAACAAGATTGGAGGGGATGGTAGTTGGTGCTGGTAAGGGTTCTGCCTTTTCCCGGGATGCACACCCCACTATCAATAAGATAGTGACGGATAGTAATGCCCACTTATATACCTTGTTGCCTTGTCTTAGGCTCTTCATTTCTCTTTTCCCTCCGCGGGGGGGTGTAATCTCAAAATAATCTCTTTCTCCTTTACTTGGCCCGTATAATCTTTATACCGTTCCTCGATGATCACCCGATCTTTAAGAACTGTCTTCACCTTACCAAAATTAGTACCGACATACACACCTTTCTTTATTATGTAGCCCTTCCCCTCGGAATCCTCAACCATAGCGCTACCCTCCCCTGTGCCAACGATAATGGCTACTAATTTTAGTTGGCTCAGGTCATATTTCTGAAGAGGGGTAGCAGGTATCTCCTCGCCCACGGGTTTAACGGCTGTCTGCGCGGCAATGAATGGCTGAAAGGGATCCCTTTTGCCAGTGGGGTCGTAGACGTAATCACGTTCTACCTCCTGCGTCGGCGCGGCAGATGACGATGGAATACTCTGTTGGGGAGCAGGTTGGGGAGGAGGTTTCGCAGTTGCCTTTTGCTCCTTCTTTTTGCCAGCTGAAAAGGGTAATTGATCGCACCCGGCAACACACAAGCCGATAACAATTCCTAGAACAAAGATAACGACTAACTTACCCTCCCCTTTTCGATCCATATCTTATGCCCATCCGACTACTTTTTCCCTGGTGGGGGGGGCGTCGCTCTCTCTACATACCGATACGTCGTTGCTACACAGGATGTATTCAACAAAAGTTCATCCTTTTTCTTTTGCTGGGCGTTCGTAATGCTAAAGTTCTCGATGTTGACAATCCTAGGAAGGGTCCCCACGTAATAAAAGAACATCCCTATTTTATGATATGATCCCACAAATTTTAATTCTACGGGCACCCGGGAATAAAATTGCTCAGACTGTTCCCCTTGAGGTTTAAACAAGAGGACTTCTAATCCGGCTTCTTGGCTCATGTTGGAAATCCCCTTCAACAGGGCAGGTATTTCCTTCTTATCAGGTAATTTGGTTATGATATTTTGGAGATCATCGTTCATGCGCGACAATTCAGCCTTGAATTTATCCTTGTCCTTGGCGATATTGTCTTTTTCATTTCTCTTATGGATGAGATCGTTTAATTGAGACTCTTTGGCCGCAATTCTTTTCATTTTTTTATTGTAAAACCCGCCCCAATAGGCTCCTAAGATGGCTACCGAGATAAGGGCAACAGCGCCGGCTTTATATGATGTGGGCCACTTTAGTATGGTATCCAGAGATAAAGCCATTAATTCTCCTCCGTTAAAGGGCCGTCGAACAACGGAGACTGAACTTCATCAACTTCATTCCCCCTCTGTTAATTTGTTCTGTTATCTCTAGTTCTACTTCATTGAAATATTTCGACTTCCTTAATGCCTCCATAAAATTGGCTACGGTCTCGTTGTCTAAGGCCACTCCGGCTATCTTTAAATCTTTTCCGCTCTTATCCAAGGATTCGATCCACACCTTCTCGGGTGTCCGTTGGCTTAGCTCGCCTAAAATATAGGCCGCGCGTAACCTACCCTTATCTAAGTCTTTGATCACGTTCAATTTCTGTTCAAGTTTGGCCTTTCTCTGCTTTATCTCTTCTATCTCACCTACTTCCTTTTCTAATCGAATGAGGTCCTCCTGAACTAATTTAAACTGGGTCGCAATGCGCGCCTCACGCTTATTTGCGCTCCAGCTCATATAAGCGATAATGATAATGATAAAGGCAAGGATGAGGGAAAATATGGTGAGCTGGAATCTAAGTGACTCTCTCTTTCTTGCCGCACGTACAGGGAGCAAATTTATCTCTATCATCTTATATCCTTCGTGAAGCGAGCCCTACACTAACGGTCATTAAGGAACTAATCTCCTTTAGATATTCTGGATCGACGACACGCGGGTTGACTGCTATGTTGGCAAATGGGTTAAGTATGGCTACTGGTATGTTTACCCTCTCGTTCACGACATCCTTTAAGCGAGGGGCCTTAGCACAGCCACCGGTGAGATAGAGACGCGCCACCTTCTCATCAGGAAACGTCGCGGTAAAGAAGTCTAAAGATTTGGCTATCTCGAGGGCTATATTAGAGGAGACCTTGTTAAATACCTTATCGATGATATGCGGGGATCCCTTTTCTGACGATCCACCCAATTTCAGGTGTTCCGCCTCTTCAAAATTGACGCTCAATTCCTTTTGGATCTCCTCGGTGTAGAGATTGCCTCCGATGGAGATATCTCGCGTGAAAAGAGATTTTCCACCCCTGACAATATTTAGATTCATTATGCTTGCCCCGATATCGCACAAGGCGACCAAATCCCCTATCTCTAAGGGGTAGTTTAGCTCGTACACGTTCTCCAAGGCAAAGGCATCTATGTCAATAATCATGGGACTCAAACCGGCCTCTCTAACGATGGTAATGTAATCGTTGACAAAGTCCTTCTTGGCCGCAACGAGCAGGACCTCCATGTGCTCTCCCATGTCCTTTTCCGGTGTTGACAGTATCTGAAAGTCAAGGCTTACGTCATTGATATCAAAAGAGATATAACGTTCGGCCTCCACCATGATGTTCTCTTCCAACTCTGACTCGGTCATCTTAGGCAGGGTAATCTTCTTTACGATCACCGAATGGCCGGAGACGGAAACGGCGACCTCTCGCTTTTTTATCTTGTAGTGAGATATCAATTCCCCGATTGCTTCCACTACCGTCGTAGCATCCATCAAGCTACCATCGACAATGGTCTCGGGAGGAAGGGGGGTAAGACCCATGTTTTCTATCTGGTAGCCTCTTCCCGTATCCTTAAGATCCGCAAATTTGATAGCGCTGGTGCCAATATCCAAGCCAAGCACCATCTTCTTTTTCCCACCGAAAAAACCCATTTTCTATCACCAAAACTTTTATTTAAAATATCAAACTTTTCTAGCCATGTCAAGTATATGTTATATAGGTATTTTTGACGTTTTTTCGAAATATTTTGTGCACTTAGGAGCCTATTCTGTATCGGTTTAATTTTTCTCTTAGGGTTGAACGAGAGACCCCTAGAATCCTGGCTGTTTTTGACTTGTTTCCCCCCTTTTCATGCAGCACCTTGAGGATATAATTTCGTTCGACATCGGCCAAGGGGAGGAATCCATCTCTGTCCATCCATTTCTCATCTGATGCGGCACTGTGTAGGCCCCCGACAACCTTCCTCAATTCTAAGGGTAGGTCTTCGGGGACTATGAACTCTCCTTTAGCTAAGATCATTGCCCTTTCCATGACGTTTTTCAACTCTCGAACATTACCGGGCCAGGAATAAGACACTATGAGATCGAGGGCCTGCTGGTTTACTCCTCTTATTTCTTTTCCTATCTCTCTCGCTAATTTTGAGATAAAATAGACGGTGAGGATAGGGATATCTTCCTTTCTATCGCTCAAAGGGGGTAATTCAATAACCATTACCTTGATGCGATAATAGAGATCCTTGCGGAATTCCCCGTTTTCCACTAATTGAGCAAGATCTTTATTAGTGGATGCCACTACTCTGACATCCACTTTGATATCTCTCTTTCCCCCTACCCGTCTGAGTGTATACGTCTCTAAAAATCTCAATAGTTTGGGTTGTAGTGCGGGTTTCATTTCCGAAATTTCATCCAAGAATACAGTCCCCCCCTGGGCCAACTCTATCAGACCCGGCTTGCTCTCTTTTGCATCAGTAAAAGCGCCTTGTTCATGTCCGAATAGCTCCGATTCCAACAACGTTTCGGGAATAGCGCTGCAATTTATCTTAATCAGAGGTTTCTGTTGCCTTCGACTTTGAAAGTGAATGGCATTGGCAACTAATTCTTTCCCTGTACCACTGTCCCCCTGAATCAAGACCGGCGTCCTAGGGGTCTTGCCGACCAAAGAAATTAGTTCCCTCACCACATCCATCTGTGGACTGATTCCGCAAATCTCTTCATCCTTTATTGCGTCCTTGTTTTTAGAGCGGAGCCTGAGGACTTCTCCTTTGAGTTCCTTAGTTTCCAGGGCTTTTTTGATCGTTAATCTCAATTCTTCGATCTCAAATGGCTTATTGATATAATCATACGCACCTGCCTTCATCGCCGTTACCGCCGTTTGTACGTCGGCATAGGCAGTCATCATAATAACAAAGGCGTCACTGTCAATCTCTCTTATCTTTTTCAGAACGTCCATGCCGCTCATGTCGGGGAGTACGATATCCAGCAAGATAAGATCAAAGGTCCTTTCACGAAGGGGATGTAAGGCATCCTCAGCCGTCTGGACAGAGGTTACATCGTAGGACATCTTTTTCAAGACGTCTGAGAGGGTATGGCACATCACCTCATCATCGTCGACAATAAGTATTGTGGGCTTATTCTCGATCATCGGCCGCTACCGGAAGGCGGAGAATAAAGGTCGAACCCTTTTCTGACGCGCTTTCCACCCCAATTGTTCCTCCATGTCCTTCCATTATTTTTTGAGTTATTGCAAGACCTAACCCTAACCCTTTGCTTTTCGTAGTAAAAAATGGATCAAATATCTTAGTTAGGTGCTCGGATTCAATCCCCTTTCCCGTGTCCTTAACCTTGATCTGTATCCATCCCTTCTGCGAATTCATTCCATCTACCTCTACTGTCAATGTTCCCCCCACCGGCATGGCCTCGAGGGCATTGAGAAAGAGGTTCATGAATACCTGCTGCATCTGATTGGCATCCAGGGGGACAAGCGGTAGGTCGTCACCGTACGCCTCTTTAATGGTGACCTTCATCTTCTCTGCCTCTTTGGCCAGAAGCCCCCGTACCTCTTTGATAATATCCTTAATGTGACAGGGAATAAGATTAAGGCGTCGGGGTTTTGCAAAAGAAAAAAAGGTACGCAGGAGGTCGTTAAGCCTGTCAATCTCTTTTATGATTCTATCAATATACTCCCTCCTCGAGTCATTGGCCCCCAACTCCTCACTTAAGGCTTGAGCCGTCGTTTTAATCCCAGCCAAGGGATTTCTTATCTCGTGGGCCAGCGTGGAGGAAAACTCTCCCAGATATGCCAAGCGGTCTATCCTGAGTATCTCTTCCTGCATCTTATAGATCTGTGTCATATCCTGTAAATTTGCCACCCTCCCCCTTTCTCTTCCCTGTGCGTCATGATAGGGGACTATTAACAGTTTGAAAGGGGCTCCCTCCCTTTTCTTGTGGAAAAAGATCTTGCCGTCCCCTTTTCTTACACCGATCTCTTTAGCCCCTTGCGGAAAGAAGCTGAGGAGACGTTTACCTACGAGAAGATCTCGTTTGTGTTCCAGGATTTCTTCCGATGCCTTGTTAGCAAAGATAATTTTCCCCTCCCTATTGAGCAGTACTACCCCTATTTCAATCCCATCTAAGATCTCTCTGACGACGGGGTTGGGGCTCTCACCTCTGGTGGTTTCCTCATAATCTTTCATACGCAAACTATGAGTGTTTTTTTAAGGGGATATCTGCTCCGCATCAAGGATCCATGCTCGGCCGCTCTTCGATGTTCCTTGTCCCAAGATATATGGTTTTCCTTCAATGAGTTGATATGGGATCTCCTCTCGGGATACCGCTCGATCTACGATAATTGCAGCAGGGTGGTCTTCTCTGCCTCTCAAGAGGAGTACGTGGGGGTTTTCTTCGGTGGAGGGCTTTAGTTTAAACACCTGTACCATGTTAAAAAGAGGGATCTCCCTATTTTTTAATTTGACCTTGCCCCTTTCGATGAAAAAATCTGCCACCCATCTTTTGATCGGGAAAATCCTTATTATCTGTTTTTCAGGAATACCGAAAATGATACCTGAAATATTGACAAGGGCAACTGTTGTAGATGGTTTTGCCTCAGCGTGGGGTAATTCAAGATCTGATGAGTGAGATGTCCCCCTTCCCAACCGTTCAGCAAGACCTATTACCTCCTCTTGGTATGATTCTTTCTGAATACCTCTCCCGGAACTCAATGTTTTTTGCATCGCAGCCTTGAGATTGCCTATTTCTTGATGTATGTTCTCCCATTTATTTCTTTCTTCATCAACAATTCGTATTAGCTGTTCTATCTTATTCATAAACTTGTCGAGCTCGCCAAAAGGAATTTTCGCCTCGATAGGAGGCTTTTGTGTTACCCTCTCTGCAAAGAGTGAAATTCGCTCTTCTGGAGGTCGTTGAGCCTCTAACCCCTCTGCCCCCTCTTTGGGAGGAATACCTTCTATCCTCAGTTTCTGAAACTCCGCAGTCAATTCCAGAACCAGTGTTTTCTTATCGATCTCAAAAGAGAATCGTTCATCGGTCATCCCTTTGACTGCCTTCCAGGATTTCTGCAAGAACTTTAAGGCAGAAGGAGTCAGTTTGCTTTCATCCAGGATAAGTTGATGTAGTACTTTTTGGATCAAAATGATTGTTTTTTCTAGTTCCTCGCCGATATGAGAAACTCTTCTCAGGTCTTGAAGCTGAGTTATCGCGCTGTTTATATGCTTGGAACTGATATCCCATTCCAAGGTCAACAATTGAGCTTCTACTTCCTCGAGCTTTTCCTTAAGTTCTCGCGGAATCAGTCCCAGCGTTTGTACCTCGGCGACCGGAGGCGGGAGAGACGAAGGTTTATCTGTTATCGTAGTTTCTTGAACAGGAATAGGAGTTTTTCTTAGCGGGGGGGTCGAAGGTTTATCTGCTATCGTACTTTCTTGGACAGGGGAAAGATTTTTTGGGGGCGAAGGGGTTGGATTTGAGCGAGCTTTTTTTTCTACGAGGAGGGTATCTACAGCTGAATCGATCTCTTTATCGAGATCGAATATATCCCCTCCACCATCTTTTCTGTCCATTACGTTTTCCCTTTTGACAAGACTTTCCTGCTTACATCCCTGACAGTCAATTTGCTTATCTCTCTCAGGGTCTCGAAGACCCCTTCGCCTTTAAGTGCGCTGCCGGTAAAGAAAGGCGCATTGAGATGGGCGTTCAGGTCTCTCTGTATTTCATCGATCGTTAAAATGGGTATATTGCTTCCCTCTAAGTCTCTCTTATTATACTGCAGCACCAAAGGTATCTTCGTGATATCCAGCCCCTTTTCTTTGAGATTAATGGCCATGTTCTCCAAGCTCTCGATGTTTTTCTCCCTCTGCACGCGCATTGAATCGGCCACAAATACAATCCCATCGGCTCCCCTCAAAACCAGTTTTCGCGTAGCATCGTAGTGTACCTGACCGGGTACTGTATAAAGTTGAACCCTGATCTTGTAGTCTCTGATTTTCCCTAAATCAAGTGATAAAAAATCGAAAAAAAGCGTTCTGTCTCCCTTGGTATCAATAGAAACCAACTGTCCCCTGATATGATCGTTGGTGGTATCATAGATATACCGTAAATTTGTGGTCTTCCCCCCCAAGCCAGGGCCGTAATAGATGATCTTGCATTGTATTTCACCAGAGCTAAAATTTATGAAGGCCATAGGATACGAGCTACTCCCCTTTGTTTCTCTCCATAATTTCTGCAAAAGTTTCACGCAATTCATGCACCACTTTTTCTGTCCTCAATCTTACAAGTCCCAAGGTAGTGCGATCGTCAAACAAGGTCACCATAATGAATTCAGCGCCGATCTTAGAAAAGTGGACGTTCTCATTCTTCCCCTTATGGAAGAGGAGGGCAAATTCATCTTCACCTAAGAGTCTCGCAATCTCTGAGGTGGCACCGAAATTGGCCGCAGTAAGTGCAGAAAGCGCAATAACATCCAAGGTTGAAGGGTCCCCGCTGGAAGATATAAGCTGGCCTGATCTATCGATGAGCAAGGCACAATGTGCCCCTGAACTGCTCAACATCTTGTCCAACGACCGCTCAATCCGCCCAATATCTTGATCGGAAATGATTATATTCATCTCTGCCCCTGTCTGTTCGATCTAGTCACTCGTATCGTTTCCATCCACATACTTCTCCAATACTTATAGCATCTTACAGATAATATGTAAAGTGATAATGTTCAAAAATAAACCAGTGGACGAAAACTAAGAACCGAGGAGCTCAGGCATGGCCGACTTTAAACCAAGGTCATCTATCTTTTCTCCAAACTTCGAAATGGTAGGTTGCAGGGCGGCCCTCATCTGCCTATAGAGGTCGTCTTTGGAGACCTCTCCGGCCATCTTTTCCAGGGTTTCCTCAAGGCAATCTCTAAGACCCCGGATAAATACCTCCGCCGTAACCTTCCCGCTAAATTTTATCACTCCATTTTTATACTCAAATTCGGCTGCAAAGGGATCAAGAAAAGGATACTCATCCGATTTTTCCACTTGGGCCCTATTGAAATTATCGCGGAATGATCCTTTGCGTTTATTCATACCGTCTGTAACGGATTCTATAGTCCCAATCACCTCTTGCATAACCTCTAGAATCCCTTGCAGGTCTGATGACTGCGTGATTCCAACCCGTTCCGATCCACCGCTTTCCAGGCCAGCACGATAAACATTGAAGGTCGCCCCTTTCTTTTGGACGTCATCTATAATGGTATTTAACAGATCCTTACCGTATAACCCTCCAGATTTCTCATCCGACATCACCGCCTCTACAATCTCCCCCTCCTGGAAAACAATAATCCCGCCGCCTTTGTTATCGTTTAACGTGATGTCGATGTAGCCGGAATGGTTCTCTTTGTTTAACTTCTCAATCAATTTATCGAGGCTGGTGAACTCTGTGGATAAGTCTTTATAGGTTGCTTCTTTCATAGATGTGCTGGCTAAAATTGTCACCATCTCTGGGGCCAGTCTATAGACGTTTATCCTTCCATCCTTTTGCTTAGACATGCGGATAATGTTCTCAACCGCCTCTTCACCCCCTCTTCGTTTGCCCTGCGCTTCCTCCAAGGCATTGACGATCTCGCCTGCCTCCAAAAAAAGAATCCCTTCATAATCCCAAAATGATACCTGTACATAGCCGGTGAAATTATCCTCTTTTAAGGTTTGGAGAAAGCTGTTGAGATCGACAAAGGCGGTTCTCAGGTTTTCGTGAACTATATCTCCTTGCGGCAAAATCATCTCTAAACCCCCTTTTTTTCAGGAAGTTAGCCCTTGGACAATCTCCGTTCCAAGATATTTCGTGCAACTGAAAAAAACTCATCAGCTGTGGTCCTCCCCTGCAACATGACCATAAGGAAAAGATTATTGTATCTCATGACGGTTGTTTGATCATTTTTGTGCCCAAGGTTTATCCTCAATGGTGGAGAGTCTCCAAAATATCTCTCCAGCCTCGAAGCCATGGTATACATGAGCGATGGAATTGAGGTTTCACTATCAGTAAAGGGTTGACCATCGACAGTCAGCATGTTTCCTTTCATATCAACCCAGATGCCCTTTTGAAAGCCCTCAATATTGCTTAATATTCTCAACAACCGCTCCAACGAATCTTTTATTGCAGCTTCCTTGTCAAGATCCTCAAAGGCCTGCTCAACCTCATGCAAGTCTGTACTATCTCTTTCTTCCGCTGCCTTTGCTTCATCTTTCCTTCTCATACCCTCAAGCAGCAGGTGTTCCCAGCGATCCGCTATGGTTTCTTTGGGAGGCGATATCCCCATCTGCGAGTTAAACCTCCCCTCGTGCCAATCAAGAATGGTATACAGCGCCTCTTTCCCCTCTATATCGCCCACCTCGGCATGAGCGATCTCGCCGTTCTGAAAGTAGATTAAACCCTCTTCATCGCCCTTCGTAATGGTAAGTGACATGGTAAATCTTCCCAGACACGCCATCTGGATGATATCAACGAGCTGGAGATCCACGACTTGACCTACGAAGCCACCTCGCTTCTCTTCCAGCGCTTTCAGGATGAGGGTTCTTACGTCGGATATCTCAAAAGGTTTCTCTAGATAAAAAAAAGAGCCCCGCCTGGTAGCCTCCTTATGTACCTCCGGTGATCCATAGGCGGTCATAATGATTACTTTCGTCGATGGATACTTTTCTCGTATTCTCGACAGTAGATCAAGACCATTGATATCCGGCATCCTGATATCCGTTACTACCACATCGACAGGACCTTTTTCTAAGATCTGGAGGGCATCTGTCCCCGTGTTGGCAATGATGATCTCATACTGATCCGTATCCTTAGCAAGGGTCTTTGTCATGCTCCACGTCAAGGTCTCTTCGTCATCCACGACAAGTACCTTGCGTGCCTTTTTTGCTGCCATCGCTTATCTCCCGTTAATCCCGTCTTTCACTTAATTTAATATGCCCCTGTCTAGTATACCTTACCCCTTTCGGCTCTGACTTGTCAAATAAAATATAGTGCTAAGAAACAATTTGTTTGTCAAAAATGCTAAGCGCCACTGACGTTTACTCGTGCGCTCTCGACAATTTTTTTAATAATATCAAGATGTTATCAAATTGGCGTAAGTTGGTTTTCAAGGCTGGATATCCAACGGCAACTTCTAACACCACGCTTCGATTCGGCTTTCTTGTCACAACACGCAATTTTTTATCGGCGCCGAGATCAACGGTTGATATATGCTGAACGCCGTTCTTGCACTCAATACAATTGCCGTTTATCTCGTCGTTCTCTACTTCTCGCGACTGCTACCCCCTGAGGGCGCTCAAGGTCGTTTTTTGAAAGGCAATCCGTTGCGTGTCATCCGCGATCTCCCTACTTACCTTTTCCACCAAGAGCGATACCCTTTCCACAGGGAAGCTGCTCCTCTCCTCCCCCATATCCTTAATCTCTTCATCTAAAATAACTGGAGCTACGGGTCCTATAATCTCAGACAACTCTTTCTCTACAAGTTCGAAAAATCCGCCATCGACAATCTTTTTAGCCTTCCG
>Ga0299912_10002837_pt1 | contig 14194 bp, 12 predicted proteins | sample RVTome_2_FD_207667 | JGI IMG/M metagenome (GOLD analysis project Ga0299912, IMG submission 207667) | Soil microbial communities from uranium-contaminated site in the Upper Colorado River Basin, Wyoming, United States - RVT95D214 (version 2) ...
GGCGCCGTATAGGGATCATCATTAGCGGTGACGGACGCTTCGGAGGATTGAACACCTTCCCCTATCGCATTCACAGCCGACACCGTGTAGTAGTACATCCGGTCGATGGTCACGCTGGTATCGGTGTAGGTCAGGAAAATACCCACCGTGGTCAAGAGGGTTTCGTTATTCGTAATATTGCCGCGGTAAATTTTGTAGCTGGTGATGTTGGACCCGCCATCGCTCGATGGGGTGCTCCAAGACAAATAGATTTTACTGGAATAAGATGTCGCATTCAAAGATTGCGGTACATCGGGAACCAACAGGGGCATAGTAGCAGAATACTGGTTAGATTGCGGGCCCTCACCAACGCTATTCACTGCGGAGACCTTATAATAATAAGTCTGATTGTAGACATCACCACGGTCTCTGTAAGAGGTGGAATTGGAAGAAATTGTCACCAATTTTGTTCGTTACCAGAAGACGTCCCGCGGTATATTGTATAGTTGGTGACTCTGGACCGGCCATCGCTCGATGGGGCGCTCCAAGACAATTGGATTGATCTATAGCTATTGGTTGCATTTAATGCAACTAACGATTGCGGCGCACCAGGAACCGTAGTAACCGTAGTCTCTTGTTGCGGCGGGGACCTAGTGTTTACCCATATCACCACAAAACAAGTTATAGCGCTTAAAACACAAGCTAGTACCAAAAATCCAACAGTTGCTCGGGACATTTGCATTGGAAATCCTCCTTTTTTTGGATCTTTTTGCTCTATTCTTTCTATACTTTCTATTTGTTGTCAGTAACTAGTTTTGTCGCAAAAACAGGAATTTAACTTTGTCACAAAAGTGTCACTCGCGCGCCGGGCTGCGGGAGGAGAATACCCCCGTGACGCCTCGCCTTAAAAAGAAAAGAAGGAATTGAATCAGGAAGGTTTCAGAGCGCGAATTTTTTCAGCAGTACCCCGCCGAGGTACACGAGGAGCTCGGTGCCAGCCGACGCTTCCCAGACCTCGACGACTTGCCCGGCGAGCTTGTAGCCTACCGTGAGATACTTACCCTTGTACTGGATAATGCCGTTGTGGGCGACCTTCCGGGACTTGGTTTCCCGCCCGGGGAGAAAACGAGCAGGATCCACGGGGTGACTCACGAGCAAGTTGTCGCGGTGGTAAATTTCCACTGTAGCTTCGAGCTCGACCACGTCCACCTTGCAACCAGCGTATCCCGGCGGGACGGCGAGGGACTCGCCCTTGAACGAGATGAGGTTGTACTTGGTCACCTTGCGCTGCAGGTGGGTGTTGACCCACTGGTTCCAGTCCACGATCACCTGGAGGGGGCGGTGGACCCGGTCCGCCGCGTGGAAGTAGACCTGTGCAGGGGGGCAGTGACCGGGCAAGGAGCGGTGGGGGGTCTCCAAGTTGTACCGGCGCAACCACTCGCCAAAGAGGGCGTTGAAGGCGCCCAGGTTCACGGTGGGGTCTCGTTCCACGGCTAGGCGTGCATCGAGGAGGAACCCGGAGCGCACGGTGCCGAACCACCGCTCCAGCTTGCCCTTGGTTTGCGGGTGGGACGGGCGCGCGAAGACCGGTTGCACCCCGAGTACCTCGAGGAGGCGCGTGTAGCGCGTGCCGAGCTCCCCGATGGCATTCCGGAACTGCCGGCCATTGTCGGTCACGACCTGGTTGGGGCACCCGTGCTCTATGACCGCGTCCCGCAGGACCTTGAGCACGTGCACGCCCGCCTGGTCGGGAAAGTACCGGGCGGCAACGATGAACCTCGAGCAATCGTCCAAGATCGCCACGAGGTAGAGCTTGCCCAGGTGGCCCACGGTCTGGACGCCGTCGATGTCGAGCTGCCAGAGGTCGTTGGGTTTCTTGCGCTCGAACTTGACGTATCCCTTCCGCGGGGCGGGATCCCCGGGCCTTAACCCGCTGACGGCGAGGAACTTGCGGACGGTCGAGACGGACGGCACCTTGCCCGGGAACTCCTGCCGCAAGATGACCAGGATTCCCACCGCGGTCCGGCGGGGGGCCTCCTCCTTCAGGGCAACGATGCGGGCGAAGACCTCGGGGGCGTACTTCCGGGGGCGACTGCGGTTGGGGTGCGATTCCGGGGGATCGATCACTTGCCCCCCCTCCCCGGCGTTGACCCACCGGTAGATCGTGCGCACGGACGTGCCATACTTCAGGGCCAAGTCCCGCGGGGTAGCGGCGCGGTTGTGGAAGATGGCGCGGGCATCGCCCTGGTCTTGAACCCTTAGTCTTTTTTTGCGTGCTTGCATGTCGTATCACTCCACGCGCAAATTGTTAGCGCGTGGGTGACACTTGGCAACGGGAAATTATGAGTCGGAGGACGATGGGCATGGTTCCACGCTTCAAATGGAGAACGGCGGCGTATCATTAGCGAGAGATCATATCGCGTAAATTCCTGCCGACAAGAGCGCGAGCGTCAAAACAGGACCGAGAGAAAGGGCGTTTGAGAGATGTCACATCTAATTCCTGCCGACAATGTGGGCAGGAAAGTAATTTATGTCACGTCTCGTTACTGTTTTGTGACATTTTTAGATTACTGCTCACATTTTTTATTCTGGTTTCTTGCCTATAGTGACAAATTCATCATGATTGCCCCTACCTGAGAAAATGGGGCAATGACAATTGCGAGACTAGTATCAATTTCTCACGTATTTATTTGCTGGATTTCGAGGGATAGCCTAAAATTTTCTCCCGTAAAGGTTACCGGTAAAGGTAATATCTTTTAAATTTGCCCATTTAACTATTTAAAGTTATCTTGCTATCTTTCTTCTTTCATTGCGACCCAGCAATTGTCGCAGAATTTCTGGCCAACATTGATTTCCGATCCACGAGGGGATTTTACGATAATCCACCAGGAATTTCAGATTCGTAAATTTGATCGGTTATTGAGACTTTGAACCAGGGGACGGTTTTTATTCACCTGATGACATAGTCGCTTGTCTCGGCGCGCCCATCTATTTCGTGCGAGGGAGTCTGACGCCTGGTAATGAATGGGCAACACTATATCAATACCAACGGCTCTGCCTAAGTTATGGCGCTGAGAATCCCAACCCGGACTTGTTCACAGAGAACACCTTAATTCTCGAGGGCGTTAAGCTCTATGATCTTTTACAGGTTGGTGGAGATGGTAATTGTTGTTATCATCAATTATACGTTGGTTCTGATCCAGCGCCTTTCCGCTACTGCCTCCTCACCGACAGCGGTACGATCGAAAACTCCGCCCCTTCATTTTCTGAAGCAGTAAAAAGAATGATTGAATATCATTTGAACGTGGTAACATAGATGCCAGCAATGTCACCGAAGTAACAGATAGATCAGGACATTCCGCCCTGCGTTCCACAATCGCCGGAGGAGTATACAGGTCGTCTTCAGAGTGACAGCCTTGGGAATCATCAGGATTGCCATCGGGTTAAATCTCCGCGCGATGTGATTCGATATACACCGGGTGACACCGTCGCTGTTGTTGGTTCGTCCTGTGGTGATGATACGGCTTCAAAGGACATTTTCCTTGAACTCCGCGTAACTATCCTTAACGCGAGCGATCTAGGAAATATTTTCTAAATCTTCGTGCCGCGGTATCGCGTCAGAAAATTTTTGAATCTGAATGTATTAACAATTAGTTATGGTTTCCTTATCCGTGAAAATTAGGGGCGTATATTCCACCGCTCTGACAGAATTATTCCTCAATAATCAATTTTCTATCACCCATCCCTCACCGTCTCTCCGCGAGCGATTTCCAGAAGTAAACTTCTTGACTGTGGACCCGGACATTATTATCGAAGACACGATGGATGGGGAGGGGATATTCTGCCATTCTAAAAGTCGTCTGTCAGAAATCGCCAAAAATCCCATCAATACTACCACTTTTCCAGAGCTAGTTACGATTAAATGTGCATACGCTGTAGATGCAATATATAAGGCAAAAGTTGTGCGTAATAACCCCGATAAACGCATCTCGTATGTCAAACTTAAACCCCCCCAGGACGGGGATGAGAAGAATTTCTTTGATGCAATATTGGACGGTGTATTTTATCCTGGTAGGATCTTGAATGTCGAAATAAAGAGTCCCGAATCCGGGAACCAACTGCCCCGTGTAACGACTAATTTAACTTTCTCGGGGAAAAATCTCGTCTTTGTGCTCAAAAATCCGAATAAAGTCCTCATAAGTAAAAAAATTGTGGATAAAGATCGCCGACACGACCTGTTCAACCTTGGGAAGAGCTTTGACATGGGGGAGTGGGGGGTGATCATACGCACCGAGGCGCAATACGAGTCTAATGAGGACATCAGGAAAGAATATGATGACCTAAAAGGAACTGTCGAAAAACTCGTCAGAGCTGTCAAGGAACAGCGAGAAGTTGGGATCACCTACCAACGTTACTTCTCCACGATTTTCCTGTTTTCTCAAGAAATCAAAGGGAAACTCGATGAAATGCGGAATAAAATTATTCCCACCCTCACCAACCACCACAGTTATAAGGCCAGTGGTCGTGGTGCCTCAAACTTTGGGGACATTGTCGATTTCGCGGAATTTATGGTCTATAACGATCCTGATTCGAAAGCGAGAGTGGAACGGTCGTTGCAGCAATATTTCTTTTCTGCATTCACCCCAGGCGTGACGATCAATATCGAACACCAGAAGCTCTCGGGGCAAAAAATACAATTGACCCCCGGAACTGTCGAAACGGTGGAATTTCTGCCGGAGAATAAAGTCAAAATGATTGTAAAGCGGAAGTTCCGGACATCGCACGGCCAATACGATGGACTCGAAGCGCAAAAGCAGGAAGGAGATTATGCCATCGCGGATTATATTTCTGGATCCGATACCATTCAAACCAAATATTACCGCGAATCTGGAGAAATCTTCGGAACATACATCAACCTCAATTCCCCAGTCGAGTTTGTCGAGAATGGCGTGTGGTATGTCGACTATGAAATCGATGTGGTGGAAGATGCCACCGGCACGCGAAAAATTATCGATGAACAGGAGTTGGAGAAAGCAGTCCAAGCAGGGGTCATTGAAAAAACTCTTGGATCCCGCATCCTCAAACAGGCGCAGCTCTTTCTGAAAGAAAAAGCCTAGGCCTTCAATTCGAAGCCTTTTTTTCTCTTCCACATTTGATTTACTTCTATGTCAAATGTCCGCCATTTTCGGACTTTGGAAGACGTCAGCCCGCAAGAAATGATAAGCCTCCTCGACCTCGCGATAAAAATCAAGAAGAATCCAGAGAATTATCGCGAATCCTGCAAGTATAAAACACTCGGCATGCTCTTTGCGAAAACTTCCACGCGCACGAGAGTCTCTTTCGAAGTGGGTATGTTCCAAATGGGCGGGCACGCCGTCTTCCTGGACTGGGGAAAAACAAACTTCACCCTCGCAAAATTTGAAGATGAAGTCGCAGTCCTCGCGCGCTATTGTGACATTCTGATGGCGCGCGTGTTTGAACAGGACTACATCACCCGAATGGCGAGCGCGTCCCGCGTGCCGGTAATTAATGGCCTTTCGGACGAGTACCATCCCGTCCAATCACTCGCGGACATCCTCACCATCAAGGAAAAATTCGGATCTCTCGATGGAGTCACCGTGGCATATGTCGGGGATGGCAATAACGTATGCCACTCTTTGATCTGGGCGTGTTCCTACGCGGGCGTGAAGTGTCGCATTAGTACGCCGCGTGATTATAATGTGCACGTGCCATTACCTCAGAATTCTTATACCTGGCATGAAGCTCCCGAAGACGCAGTTGATGGCGCGGACGTGATCTACACAGACACTTGGATATCGATGGGGCAAGAAACTGAAACCAAGGCACGCCAGAAAGTGTTCCGATCCTTCCAGGTGAATGCAGACCTCATGACCCACGCCTCCTCACGGGCTATATTCATGCATTGCCTTCCCGCTCACCGGGGTTATGAAGTTTCTGACGAGGTCTTCGATGGGCCTCAAAGCATGGTGTTCGACCAAGCTGAAAATCGCTTGTATACGGAGAAAGCGCTAATCCTCAAATTACTTGGCATCGAGGCATGGTAATGACCCTTTTCGATGCAAATCCCATTCCCCCGTGCATTGACTTGCACTTACATACCCAATATAGCGATGGGGATGGCACCATTCCGGAAATTGCGGAAAAAGCGCTTAAGAAAGGTTTTACCGCCATCGCTTTTACGGATCATACCAATATAGAAGGCGATTTCCTCAACACCAGATATGGTAAGCAGAACTTTGCGACTTATCTTGCGGATATACAAAAGGCACGCGTGAATTTCCCGGGAATCACGATATGGTGTGGAATTGAAATCAGCGAAAACTTTGGTGTCATCCCTTACTCTGTAGAGAGCATCTTTCGGGCTTGTGATCTGATTCTAGTTGACGGGTACGATGTCAAAAATCCCTTCCTTAGTGCTCAGAGGATCCGGGATTCATGCGAGTTGTCCCGCATGTTTGGCAAAAATATAGGCGTAGCACACCCGAAGTTTAATGAAATGACCCCCACAGACTGGAGCATCATCACCCGGAGTCAAATATTTTTGGAATTGAATAATCCCAAATTAAATAAGGCACAAATCGCTGCGATTAAGCGAGCTATCTCACAGTCCAGCGCTCAGTCTGTAATTTGGAGCGTTGGCTCTGACGCCCATTCCCTCGAGCTCGTTGGTGATGTTTCTATTGCATGGGGGATTGTTCGAAAATACCAGCTCTACAAAAAATTAATTGTGCCGGTCACGTCCTGTAAAAAAATGAGTGGATGAAAAAATTAAAAAGATTAGCGTTATTGTTTAGTGTCATGTAATCTACTTTTACAAAAAATCGGGTGGACGATATGCCGCGCCAAACAAAAACCTCGAAAGCAGCCGATGCCCAGAAGGCGATTGGGAATACGGTTTACATGCTGGACTTAATTATATCTGACAACCAAGTACCACGAAATATACGGCGAACTGCAGATGAAGCGAAAACTGCCCTGCTGAATGGAAAAGAAACTCCTGCGGTAAGGGCGAGTAATGCGATCTCGCTGTTGGACGACCTCTCGAATGACCCGAACTGCCCAGTGCACACTCGAACGCAGATTTATCAGGCCCTCAGTCACTTGGAGACTATTCAAGATTAAAAATACCAAAACTATTCAACCAATCGGTTAGAATATATATAATTAGGAAAATTCTTTTTTACAAGCGCCCGAATAAGTCTAGGAAATTTACTCCGCGGTGCGGTATCCGATGCCCGAAGAATCATCCTCGTTACTTTACGGTGTGGTATTCTCGATCTTTGATGATGAAGGACCGTCACCACGTTTTGCCTGGCCGGAAAATCTCGATTATGGCTGGCAACTCCAAATCAGCATGAAAACCATCAGTCTGCTCATGGGAGAGCGGACCTATCAAGACGGGGATAAATTCGATGAAGTCAAGTACTATGGTATCCTCCCCTTCCCGGACTTTGGACTCGATGCCTTATCGTTTTTCTTCCTTCTCCGGGACGAGACTGCACGCGGTCAGGCGAAGGCAGCAACGATCACGCTCTTAACGCAAGAGAAAAACAAGGATTTCTTATATGAAAATATGCCATTTTTGCAGACCGTGATAAGCAATGCTGCAGCGAAAATTATGGGGAGTCGCGAAACATCCGTGCATAACGCGGCATTGAATAATATGATAGCCGAGATTCAAGCGCACGAGAAGCAAAAAGCGTCACCGTTTGGAGCAGGGCGGAAATACAAGATATTATTCACGGGACTCGATAGTTCGGGGAAAACGTCTTTCTTATTGGGGGTTCAAGAGAAATACTCAAAACTCCTCGGGACCCGCCCGACCCGGGGCGTTGACCGGTCAGTTACTGAGCTATTTGGAGCGAAACTGGTAGAATGGGAACTGGGGGGGCAAAAACATTACCGGGAGGCCATTCAAACCTCCGGGACGGTCCTCTATGGGACGGACGTCTTGTTTTTCCTCGTGGATGGTCGAGCAATAAATCGACTCGAGGAAGCGACCGACTTCTTTAAAAATATCTTGAAATTCTTAAAGGGGAACGATATTCACGTCCCCATCGTGGTATGCATCCACAAGATTGACCCTGATCTGCGGGAGCACGCGGATGCTCGGGCAAATATCGAGAAAATCGAGCAAAAGTTCCGTGAAATCACGCCAGACGTTAACCAATTAAAGTTCTTCGAAACCTCCATTTTTGACCATTGGTCGTTATTGCAAGCATTCTCTTACGGTGTTTCCCGCCTGTCCCCAAATCGGGAAATTGCCCACTTGCAGCTCACGCAGCTTGCTGGGAAGATCCACGCGGAAGGGTTATACCTGCTAAATGAAGCGGGACTAGTTCTATCCGACTACGTCCAGAATGCGACCATTTCAGAGGCGCTTGAAATTAGCGTCCCCCATCTCTTTTCTATTTTCAGGAATTTCAGGAAAGGGAATTTGATCCAGAAAGACCGCGCGGTTTGGAAATTGGACAATCATGTTGTCATCTTGCAGAAATTAGCATTTCAAAAGTATATTCTCTACCTCGTGGCTCAATTACCGGCAGAAAAGGATATTTCCCTCTTGGACGCAAATTTGGATGATTTTGTTGGCCATATTTCAGATATAGTTCTGCATTACCTTTAGATTCTAAATATTTCTGCTTTTATTTTTCAATAGGTAAAGAAAAAAAAGGTGAGCACGAGGTTATTTTAAAACATATCATCGACAGGGGATGCTTTCATAGATTTCTTACGCCGGCTGGATGCTACCCAGCAGATGATTGCGATGATGGCAATTACGAGAAAGACGCCGAGGAACACGAGAAAACCCGTGTTGTCGACCCAGATGTGACTCTCGAGGACAGTAAAATGAACTAGGATTTGAAAAACGGTTTTATTAGGGGAAGAAATGATCAACGGAAGTGGTGGATATTCTCCGAACTCTTTCTCAATTAAAGATATCAATGTCGGATTCACCTCATCACCAAAATAGCTTCCTCGAGCAGCGGATATATGCAGGTGATCAATATAATTGAAATAATCCTGCCCGTTATTCCCCCACGTTGGATCGCAAGCCACCCATCCCGCCCCTGGAACATAATATTCCACCCACGCGTGGCCGGTAAGATTATTTCCCCCCGCGTTCTGATAATATGTCCACGTTGCACCGGGAGCATAACTTGGTAAATTTCCCCCAGCAGGATCAAGCAGAGCGAGACCAATTACCTTCCGGGCAGGCACTCCTTGGACTCGTAAAAAAGCGACCATAAGATCTGAAAATTCCGAGCAGTCCCCCTTGAGATTGGTGAGCGCCCAAGAAGCTCCCCGCTCGCCCGTGCCATCCAAACCATCGCTGGTCTGCACCTCGTAGGTTAGGTTTTTACTGACCCAATTATAGATCTTCCGCGCTTTTTCGATGGGATTCATAATCCCCCCACAAATCATTGCAGCGGTACCTATAATCGCAGGATCGGTTATGTCAATGGCGGGAGATTGATTCTGAGTGTAGATTTTATAGAAATAGGATTCCTTATCATATTCACTCATTTGGTGCGTTCCGAGGTTGTCCCAGCGAATTTGCATTGCGGTGAGGGTGAAATTCATCGAGAGGAGAAAAGATCGCTCTTTAATTGGTGCAGTATTGTTAAGAAGGACTTTATCATAATAATCAATAGTATTATTGTACTTATCCATCTGGTTGAATCGGGCGGACGAATAATTGTAGGGCGTTGCATTCTCCATAAAGGACTGCTGTAACGATGGAATAATCCCCGGAACTTCAACACTCCAGTTCTGATACCGGGGGGCATAGACCGAAACTTTATAGTTATCAGAGGGATCCTGATTGATGATGTCTACCGTCACTTCCATCCGATATGTGACATTTCCTACCGCAGAATACGGCAATGCACTACTGGGGGTAAGGGACGTCCCATAGGACAGGCTGGCAACAAAGGTCATCTGGCTCGTGAGAAGGAGAAGGAAAAGTCCATTGAGGGTTCTTCGTGAGAAAATCTTGAATAGCATTAGATTTACACACCAAATTGCATATAAAAGTCTAATCAATGTCAAAGTTCCTGGGAAAACGGCAATGATGCCATCAGCTAAGTCAAGCGGTTTAAAAAAACAGGGATTAAAGTTTTTCTACAGGTGTTAGAAGAAAAAAGTTTACTTGGAATTCTTTTTGGCAAAATCAATCCATTCTTGGACGAGTTTCTTGTCAATCCCGAGAATCTTGCTGAGTTCCTTGGCATCTTCTTTGGCGAGTTGTTTCAGGCTTCCCACGTCAAGAGCATTAATTTTCTTGACCATCTCATCGGTGATCTTTGGCAAGATTTCCAAACCGATGGTCTTTTCCTCTGCAGGGGCGGTAGGTGTTGCCTTTTTTACCGCTTTCGTAACCTTTTCCTCTGCAGGGGCAACGGGTACTGCTCTTACCGCTTTCGCCACTTTTTTCGCGGCCTTCTTGGCGGCCTTCTTAGCGGGAGCTCCAGCAGCCTTTTCGACAACCTCGGCGACTTTGACTTTCTTTTTCTTGGGGGCCTTGACTTTCTCTTTCTTGGGTTTCTTTACTTTCTTCTTGATCTCCGGTTTTGGTAGTCCTTTCAAAATCGCAATGTTCTCCGGATATGAGGTCCCACGACGAGCGTCAATAGGTACATTCATCAATTTTGCAAGAATCTTGGAAATTTTCGCTTCCTTGAGCTCGGGGACTGAAAATCCTCTGCCCGGGCGCTTGCGGGTTTCAGGGTCCCGAGACGCCACGGAAGCAATAACGCGGGAGGTTAGCATTTAGTTGCACATCCTTATCGATGCATTTAAGCAATTTCCCCTACTTTTTGAATTTTTGCACCAATTCGCGGTCGTGAAAGTTTTAAATGAACAAAATCCCACATTTAATTGTTAGGGAAAAAATTCCAGCGCAGTCGAACGAAACAACAAAGTATTCCTTGAAGAGGAGCATTCTATGGAATATTCAACGTGGGTGTACCGCAATTCTGAATTCAACGTGATTTTGGAAAGAATCTCGAATTATTACGAACGAGATGAAGAAACGGGAGATCGGCCGAAAGGCAGGGTTTCCTTTAAGAGCGTGCGCCAGACGGATTCAATCTTTGGCGCAGAATCCCGATTTTCCGTGACATGGGAACCTAAGTTGGCGAAAGACTACCTTTATGGGCGGGCGGTGCAAAATTCTATCAAGGAATGGTCAGGACTCGAAGTAAATGTCGAGCGACGGGATTCCGGGTGGTTAAATCAACACGAATATGCAATCTGGTATGGACGAAGAAGTAAATTCCAACAAAAACGCATGTATCAAATCGGGGTCCTCCATGCCCTCTTTTATTGCGACACGACCCAGCGGTTTTTCGAAATCCACGGAGAAACCACGTTACAATTTCGAGATAATTATAACCCCTTCATTGAAACCGCTTTCAATTCACTGCAGTGCCATTCTGGGCAGGTTTGAGTCATCCCACTGTTATTTTGTAACGCACGCGAGGTAGTTATCTTTGAAGTCCTTATGTCCAACTGTTTTCAAGAGGAAAATATGGAAAGAATTCAGAAGCTCCCGCAATTCCGTTCGCGTGAAGAGGTGGAAGACACGCGAGTGATGGGTCAAGCTTGTCGAATCGGTCCAACCTATGTCTATATCCCCGAATTCTTTTGTCCCTGCGGGAAAATAAAGGGCTGCATTATGGAAACCTTCATGAAGGAAGGTTTTGCGAAAGCGGAGCTGCCACCGCCGCCAGACGCTAATAATCAGGGGACACTCAGTTTTCATAATTCGCTTCATTTCGGAAACTGCTTGTTGCCGGGCATCTCGTCCAAGAATGTGGTGCAAAACAGCGATACATAAACATAAGTCAAAAGTTTCTCCTCTGAGAGGGATAGCCTGCAAGTCCGCTTGAATCAAATGTGAATAACGCGTTTTTGCTTTGTGCAGTAATCTTGCCGTTAAGTCCATTCCAATGCACAACTGCGCACGAGGGTAAAGTAAAACTGCATTTTGCCCGATACCACATCCGATATCTACGCCTAGCGAGCCTTGTTTCAATATTCCCAGTGTCGTTAATTCTTGGATAAAAGTGACTAAAAAATCCCAAGGGCGCGACCTCGTGTGGGCAAAATCATCCGCGAAGGCATCGTATTGATTCAGGCTCATCTCATAGACTAAAAACGAAACGTAGTGAATAAATCTTTTTTAAGATTAGGAGAAAGGTTGAAATTGATCAATTGGTTAACCAATTTCCCCCTTAGGCGGTTTTTGTGCATTGAGGATGAGTTCAATAAGGCCTCGTGCAGTAGCTTTCATTTTTCCAGTCTTGACCATTTCATTCCATTTCTCCACGAATATCGTGTGTTGATCCATTTCTTGCAGCGTTTGCGCACCCAATTTTTTCGATTCCTGCAAATTAACAAGTGACGCCCCAGTCGTATTGAGGCCCGGGCAATATTCGAGACCTTTGCGGGCGATCCCCATTTTAATTGTATAATCTACTCTCCCTTTCAAGCGCTTGAGTGCAGTGTAAGTAAACGGAAAGGTGCGGCAAACCTTCGGACGGGCGGGATAGATTGTACACAAGTTTTCTTCGTTTAAAAAAATACACTTACCTCCCTCCCCTTTCAAGAGTCCTATGAATGCGGTTCCTTTCTCGGTAGATACGGGGCGGGTCACCATCTTCTCGATTTGCGATTTTGGCACATTTTCACTGAGCTGGTAAAAACCCAGCACGCTTAAAACCTCATCCACGCCTAAATGCAAGTGGTTAGCAATAGCGAGAATATCAGATACGCTCACGGTTACAATAGTATTGGAGTCTCTACAACACTGTCCACATCGCAGGCACTTGAAACGAAAACGTTCTTGGGGCACAAGTTTGGTTGCGATTCTACCCTCAAAAAGTTCTCCCAAATAATTGTGATGGTCGACAATTGATTTTTTTATTAAGGTTCTTCAAATGTCGGAATTTAATGAGCGAAACGTCAACTTCATGCTCGTAAAACTTAATAAATAAGGATTTGTTTATTTGATATATATTATTTTTAAGCTAACTCGACTAGACGACTTTAGATAACGAGAGGTTTTCCAATTGACATTGCTCTGGGGCACAAGCGGTATCCGCAAGGTCTTCCATTCCCACGCCGATGGATTCACCCCTGAATTGGCGCTGAATTTGGGCCTCGCGTTGGGAACTTATATAAACGGGGGGACAGTGGTCGTGGCCAAGGATATCCGCACGGCAGCGCTCCCCGTGGAATTTGCAATGACTTCTGGCCTTATGAGCGTAGGGTGTAAGGTATTACGCATAGGGATGACCACCACGCCTACACTCGCTTTTGCCACGGGGGAACTGAACGCGAATGCCGGTGTCATGATCACAGCATCGCACAACCCCCCCGAATACATCGGAGTCAAATTTTGGAACCCATCGGGATTAGGGTTTAGTTCCGAACAAGAGCAAGAGATCGAGGAGATCTTCAAAGCCCACACGTATAAGACAACGCGGTGGGACGAGATCGGCACCGTTTACGATGTAAATGATATTAACGCACGCCACGTGGCTGAGATTGTCAAGCAGGTAAACATCGATCCCGAAGGGAAACGATTTTCAGTAGTTGTAGACCCGGGCAACGGGTCTTCCTGCGATATCGCGCCCATGCTTCTAAAGGAACTCGGATGTCGCATTACAACTATGAATGCCCAACCAGACGGTTTTTTCCCAGGCAGATTTTCGGAACCATCCCCTGAAAATCTAATGCTCGTGACGGAGTTCATTAAAGCTGCGAAAGGAAAAATCGAGCTCGGTATTGCATTGGATGGGGACGCAGACCGCGTGATTTTCCTTGATGAGCAAGGCAACTATGTGGATCCCATTCGCTTGCTCGCCTTACTTACAAAAAAAATTTCAGAAAACCTGCCGGAAGATCTTCGTTTCGGGTTTTCCGTTGTCACCCCGATAAATAGCTCTACTGTGCTCGAAGATGTCGTGAAACCTTTCGGCGCGAAGGTAGTCTATTGCCCCGTCGGGGACGTCAAGGTAGCTCACGTGATGAAACAAATCGGGTCTCTTATTGGCGGGGAAGACTGCGGCACTTACATCTGGCCGGACTTTCACTACGGGCCGGATTCCCTCTTGACGATAGCGAAAATCCTCGAAATCTTGCAGCGCGAGGAAAAACCGCTCTCAAAAATTATTGCCGACATTCC
>Ga0299912_10002838_pt1 | contig 14191 bp, 17 predicted proteins | sample RVTome_2_FD_207667 | JGI IMG/M metagenome (GOLD analysis project Ga0299912, IMG submission 207667) | Soil microbial communities from uranium-contaminated site in the Upper Colorado River Basin, Wyoming, United States - RVT95D214 (version 2) ...
AGGCCGTGAGGTCATCCGAGAAGGGCAGAAGCGAGGCGCCGTACGCGTTCCTGTTCACGCCCGACCAGGCCGACCCCAACACGGCGCACCGTCTGCTTAGGACGCTTCAGGAGATGAGCGTAGAGGTTCACGTGGCAGAGGGCGACTTTAAGGTGGGCGGCGTGGTCTACCCGAAGGGCACCCACGTCGTCTTCAGCGGCCAGACTGCGAGGCCCTTCCTCCTGAGCCTGCTGAGCAGGACGGTCTACAGGGACAGCCTCTGGGTCAGAGGCCAGGACGGCATACCCATGATGAACTACGACTTCGCCACCCAGACCATGGCCGAGTTCAAGGGGGTCAAGGTCGTTGAGGCGGAGTCCATGCCCGTCGGCAAGTTCAGAGCCGTGGACCATGTGGAGCCGCCGAGACCCTCAGTGGACAAGTCCGGCCACGGGCACCTGTTCGATGGTCGGATAAACGACAGCTTCAAGGCACTGAACCTGCTTCACAGGGCGGGTCTACGTGTTTGCAGGGTCACCGAGGACGTGGACGTGAGGGGGGCCAGGCTCCCCAAGGGATCGTTCTACGTCCCTGAGCAGGGTAAGGAGAGGACTTTGAGGAAGGTAGCCGGGGAAACGCATCTGAGGTTCATCGGCTTGGATTCCGAGCCCGGCTTCAAGTGTGAGCCCGTTAAGCCCCTCAGGGTCGCCATGTACCAGAGGCACTGGGGCGGAAACATGGATGAGGGCTGGACCAGGTGGCTCCTGGAGGAGTACGGCTTCGAGTACACGACAGTCATGGACAAGGAGGTCAAGGAGGGGCTAGAGGGGTTCGATGTCCTGATCCTTCCCAGCGACCCGCCTGCCCTCATCACAGGCGAGAAAGTGGAGGAGTACTACGAGAAGAGGTTCAAGGGAGCCATGACGGCTCCCGTCCTTCCACCCGAGTACAAGACGGGCATCGGCGAGGAGGGGGTCAAGAAGGTGAAGGAGTGGGTGGAGAAGGGCGGCCGCCTACTCTGCCTATACGAGAGCTGCGAGTTCGCCACCGAGAAGCTGGGTGTCCCCGTCCAGAACACCGTCAAGGAGCTGGGACCCAAGGAGTTCCACTGCCCGGGCTCCACGCTCAAGGTGAACATAGACAACGAGCACCCGCTGGGCTACGGTATGCCCGAGAAGGGCCTCATACTGCTCAGGGGCAACCACGCCTACGCCGTGAAGGCCGTCCACTGCAACGAGGACTACAGGGTCGTCGTGAGCTACCCCGAGGAGGACCTGATGCAGAGCGGGTGGCTGATAGGTGAGAAGCACCTGGCGCGGAAGGCGGCCCTCATAGAGGCCAAGGTGAAGGAGGGCAGGGTGGTGCTCTACGGGTTCGCGCCCCAGATGAGGGCGCTGACGGACGCCACGTTCAAGCTGTTCTTCAACGCCCTGGTGAGCTAGCCCACTTTTTTCACTACGTTCATTGAACACGCATAGCGCACAGCCGTGGTCGTGGTTAATGAGTAGTTAGGGCACCTTGCGGGTCAGGTAGCCCTGGTTTGGGACGATCTCCTCGAACATCTCACGCTTGGCCCGGCAGATTGGGCACACGTAGGGGGGCTCGTCCCTGAACACGACGTAGCCGCACTGCTTGCAGTAGAACAGTCTTCTGTCCGTCTTCCCGGCTTCAACCGCTGCCGCAGCCTCCTTCGGGGCCTCCTCCAGGCCGAGGCTCTTCATCTGCTTCTCCTGGGGCCTCCTCTCCGGGATGGGTTTGGCCTCCTTCCTGCCTTCGAACACGTCCTTGTCCACGAAGAGGCTGCAGTAGCATGTGCCGTAATCCGCGACGTCAGGGTCCCTGTAGTCGCATGGGCAGACGATGTCCCTGTCGAGGTCGAAGACGCCGCTGGCGATCCTGCAGGGGCATGAGGGGTAGCTGTAGCGGTCCTCGTTCTCCTTGAGACCATCAAGGAGGTTCTTCAGGAGGCTCTTGTCAGGCGTCAGGTGGATGCCTCTGCCTCTGGCGTCCGCCTCCGCCCTGCGCTTAACCTCCTCGAGGGTGGTCATAGGCCGAGTGCCTCGGCTATGGCGTCCTTCTTGAACCCGGATATGATGGTCTTGTCGTTGATGATTATGACCGGGAACGCCACGGGGGCGTTCCTCTTCTTGAGGTTCTCCACGGCCTCCTTCTTCTCCTCGCTGCTGCACTTGTCGATGTCCAGGTACTCGTAAGCGACGCCGTTGTCCTTCAGGTACTGTTTTGTCATCTTGCACCAGCCGCAGGTGCTTAGGGTGTACAGGAAGACCTTGTTCTTCTTGTTCTTTCCGTCAACCTTGGTTGAGTTCAACACGATAACCTCTTGAGTACTACTCCAGGATTGCCTTGTATAAACTATAACGTTTCCTGCCCGCGGCGCCATGCTTTAAGCGTCCGGGGTACGCGGATTAACTGATGGTTTATGGGCGGTAAGAAGAGCTACGACGGCTACAGGGCTTTCAGCTACCTTGAGCCGGGTTTTGACTACAAGGAGTTCAGGCTTGTGGGGCACCCCAGAGTGGAGCCCTACCTGGTGCCCCTGTCCAAGGGTGAGGAGGACAGGCTGCAGGGGCTCCTGGAGAAGAGCACCCTGGTTGACCTCCACGAGCACCCTGTGCTGTGGCCTGAGGACATGAGGGACGTGCCCGAGATGCACAGCCTGGGCCGCCAGTTCACTGCCTACGAGGCGCTGAGCGGCAGCCACATCGACTGCGTATTCGACAACATGATGGACGGGATGGCGTACGTGACAAGCTACGGCGGGTGGAAGTGGGGCGACGTGGTCCACGACATCGGCATTCGGCTCAGCGACTTTGCCCACCAGGGTATGGTGGCCCACTGCAGGACACTGAGGGACATCGTGGACGCCCACAAAACCGGCGGGGTCGCCATGGTGCTGGCACTGGAGTCGGCTACACCCATCGAGAACGAGCTGGACAGGATCGACGTGCTCTATGGCCTCGGCGTCCGAAGCATGGGCATCTGCTACAGCGAGTCAAATATGCTTGGCGGCGGGATGGGTGAGACGTTCCTCGACTCTGGGCTCACGGACTTCGGGTACGACGCTGTGAAGCGGATGAACAAGCTGGGGATGCTGGTGGACGTGGGCCACACCAACGACAGGACGGCCCTGGAGACCGTCGAGGCAAGCGGCAGACCCATCTACAACAGCCACAGCGGCCCGGCGGCGATAGCCGTGGGCCATACAAACGGCGATGAGGTGCTGCACGCGCTGGCCGAGGCCGGCGGACTACTGGGAGTGGGCGGCGCTGGGAAGGGTCTGCGGACTAAAAAGAACCCGGTGGGCAGCATCGAGAGCTACATGGAGTGCCTCGAGTACTGCATAGACCTCATGGGCATAGACCACGTGGGCTGCGGCCCGGACACGCTCTACGGGGCGCACCAGGAGCTCTACAAGGTGTGGTTCCCCCGCAGGATCGCCCACCACAGGAGGAAGGGCGGCAGGGTCGTGGAGGAACCCAAGGTGCCCCAGGGCGTCGTGGACCCCAGCTACGTCAAGGGGCTGGAGAACCCCAGCGAGTTCGTGAACATCCCGCGGTGGATGGTGAAGCACGGGTACAGCGACGGCGAGGTCCAGAAGGTGGTGGGCCTGAACGCGTTAAGGCTTCTGGGTGAGGTGTGGGTGTAGCCCTCCCTTTGAAGTATCCGGGATAACAGTGGCTGTACAGAACGTACATTTTTTCTGGGTTGCTTTTAGCTACTTTCTCCTAGCCTTAAGCAGGCTGGCGACGACCACCAGCCAGTAGCCGTAGTTGGGTAGGGTGAGCAGGATGCTGAGCCAGTACCCCATCTCCGCGTAGAAGATTAGGGCGAAGGTGATCCCTGTGGCGAGGAGCAGGCTGCCTGCGAGGTCGTAGCCTTTGAGGACCTGTCGGTCGCGGTAGGCTGTGCGGATCATGAGGAATCCGCTGATGAATAGGAACAGGTTGCCCAGGTCCAGGGTGGTCGGCATGGCTTCTAATCGGGTTTCATGGTTATGAATCTAAGCCTGTCCATTAGGTTAGAGTTTGAGGAGCTTCTCGGCGTTGCCTCCGAGGATCAACTCCTTGTCCGCGTCGGGGATGTCCAGGTCCCTGATGCGCCGGACCGCCTTCTCTATGTCGCCTATCTGGTGGGGGTGGTCGGTGCCCAGCATCATCTTCTCGGCGCCGCTGAAGGCCAGAGCCGACGCGAGGACGTCGTTGTCGTAGATTATGGAGTCCATCCACACCTTCCTCAGGTAGTTTGACGGCGGCTCAGTTATGTTGACCTTGCACTCGGGGTAGGCGTTGTAGCAGGTCTCGATGCGCCCCCTCAGGAACGGGAAGACGCCTCCCACGTGGCTGGCCACCAGCTTCAGCTTGGGCAGCCTCTTCATGGTTCCGCTGAACACAAGGCGTAGAACAGCTAAAGACGTGTCCACGCCGAACCCTATCATGGGGACGAGGCGGTAGTCGTCCATGCCCTTATAGTTGATGGGGGACGTGGGGTGGATGTACATGGGCACGTCCAGCTTCACGGCCTTCTCGTAGACGGGCTGGAACTCCTTCGAGTCCAGGGGCCTGCCGTTGACGTTGGAGAGAAGCATGGCTCCCCTGAGCCCCAGCTCCGTCACGGACCTCTCCAGCTCCTCCACGGCGGCCGCCGGGTCCTGCAGAGGCAACGTGCTCAGCGCCGTGAAGCGGTCAGGGTGCTTCTCGATGATCTGGGCGAAGCCGTCGTTGGTGAGACGGGCCAGCTTTAAGCCCCTCGCGGGGCTCTCACGTTCAACCCCGGGGGTGGTCAGGGTCAGGACCTGGACGTCTATGTCGTTCCTGTCCATGTCCTTGAGCCTCTGGCCGATGTCTATGTGGGAGCCCACCACGACGTTGTAGTCCCCCGTGTAGTGTATCAGGAGCCTGCCCTCATTGTCCGTGGAGACGCTGGCGTATCCCTTCTCCTTCTTGAGCTCCCGGATGTAGGCGTCCGGGTAGAAGTGGTTGTGGAAGTCTATGTTCATACAATATCATTTAACTGGCGAGGCTCCGCGTAGATAAGCGCTCTCGGCAGGTAAACATGCCCATTACGGGGCTCTGCCTATGGGTGAAGGTTGATAACCCGGCGCTCACCTGTGTCACCCATGATGTTTGATAGGGCTACGCTGAGTAGGGTCGCCATCGGGGTGTTGACGGTGGCTGCGCTGACCTACGGCTGGATGACGAGCTACCCTGACAACGTTAACATGTCCTACGGGCTACCCCTCACGTGGGGCGTCCACCAGCTAATCACGATAGCCGGGCCCGTGGACACCTGGAGGGTGGACATGTCGGCTCTGCTCATCGACTTGGTGGTCTGGGTGGCTCTGCTGATAGTGGTCCCCATGTATGTGGGGAAAGCCAAGGGCGCCTAAAATCATTGAGCTGTATGCTCCACAGCCTAATTCGATGAGAATACCATGTCGCTGAGTCACTCTGACTTTTTCGTCTGGAAGAACTTGTCGAGGCTCTTTCTCTTCTTCTCGTACTCCAGCGACGGGAAAAGCCTGTACAGCCACCCTCTGAGAGTTTCTTTAATCTTCAACTGATATTCAATATAGCGGACTCAACATTATAATGCTTTCTACACCCTTCGATGGTATTATTTCATCAACGGCTCATCTAGTTCGGGCTCCCAGGCGAGACGACCCCGCCCCAACAGGGGCTGATCCGAGATCAGGCAACATGTTCAGGCTCTAGCCTATCACTCCCTCTTTCCGCAGGCCGGCTATCACCTGTGCGTCGTAGCCCAACATGTCTCTAAGAATCTCATCGTTGTGCTGCCCCAGCGCCGGGGCGGGCCCCAGCCTAACGGGGGTCTTCGAGAACCTAACCGGGAAGCTGGGCTGCCTCACCGCACCCGCCTTCGGGTGATCCAGCTCAGTCACCATGCCTCTGGCGACAACCTGGGGGTCGCCTACCACCTGGTCCAGCTGGTAGATGGGGGCCACAGGCACATCGGCCTCAATCAGCTTCTCCACCACGTCCCGGACCATCTTGTCGCTGAGCCACCGCTGCACATCGGCGTTGGACTCGATGTCCCCCCCGATGACCTTCTTGAGCCTCTCCACCTGCGCCAGCTCTGCCGCTATGTACAGGTAGCCGTCCCTGGCCTTGAAGTTGCCGAACACTATGCCTGTGGTGGGCCTGTCCCTCCATGTCTCCCAGGCCAGTTTGCCGTTGGCCAGGTAGTTGCATATGGGTATCCCCGTCATGGCGATCATGCAGTCCAGCTGGGAGACGTCGATGAGCTGGCCCTCGCCCGTGCGCTGCCTGTATAGGAGGGCGGCCAGTATGCTCGTCGCGGCCCACATCGCGGGGTCCAGGTCGCCGTGGTACTCGGCCGGCCTGATGGGGGGCCCCTCCGGGTCGACGAGGTCGCCGGTGAGGCGCATCCACCCCGACATGGCCTCCGCGATGGGCGCGAAGCTGGGGCGGCTGTAGTAGGGGCCGTCCAGGCCGAAGCCGCTGAGGGCCGCGTATATTATGTCGGGCTTCGCCTTGGCGAGTTCGCCGTAGCCCAGGCCCAGCTTCTCCATTGTACCCCTCTTGAAGTTCTCCACGACGACGTCGGCCCCTTCGAGGAGCCTGAAGAATATCTTCTTCCCCTTCTCGTTCTTGAGGTTGAGGGTCAGTGACTTCTTGCACCTGTTCAGGTACATGAAGGGGGAGCTCTCGCCGTTCACCATGGGTGGGTAAAGCCTCGCCATCTCCCCCCAGGTGGGCTCGATCTTTATGACCTCGGCGCCCATGGAGGCAAGGATCATGGTCGTGTAGGGGCCGAAGTAGACGTGGCTGAGGTCCAGGACCCTGACGCCTCTGAGTAGCTGACTCGTCCCCTGCTTGGCCCCTGGAAGCTTGCCGGGGGCCATCTAGTACAGCTCCTTGCCGTCCAGGCCCACGAGCCGCTCCCACTCGCCCAGGGTCTTCTCCTGGATGACGCTGAGCTCGTCGTCCGACAGGTGCCTGAACCTGCCCTGTATCTTGAGGGCGTCGGTCACCGGCTTGAGCTCCCTGGGCTTGTAGGTGAGCCTGAAGCGCCCGGCCTCGATCTCGTAGAGGGGCCATATCCCGGACTCCACTGAGAGCCTGGCCACCTTTATGGAGTCCTTGGGCTCTATGCCCCAGCCTGTGGGGCAGGGCGCGTTTATCTGCATGTACCTGAAGCCCTTGATCCCCTTGCCGTAGGTGACCTTCTCTATGAGGTCCTCGGGGTAAGCCACCGAGGCCGTGGCCACGTAGGGCACCTTGTGGAGGGCGAGTATCATGGGCATGTTCTTCTTCTCCTCGGCCTTGCCGCGGCTCACATCGCTTATGGGCGTGGTCGCCGTCCGCGCCAGGTAGGGGGTGGCGCCGCTCCTCTGGCCCCCCGTGTTCATGTAAGCCTCGTTGTCGTAGGTGAAGAAGAATATGTTCTCGTTCCTCTCGGCGGCGGCTGAGAGACCCTGGAACCCTATGTCAACGGTACCGCCGTCCCCGATGAGCCCGGCGACTATTATGTCCTCTCTGCCGATCAGCTTGTAGCCCCTAGCTAGGCCGGTGAGGAAGGCTGCCGCCCCCTCGAAGGCTGGGCTGAAGAAACTAGGGACCCTTATGTTCATGAATCCGGGCGCGCAGGAGGCGACCTCCACCCGGACGCTGTTCCTGCCTAGGGCTTTGTACACAAGCCTGCCTACGAGCGACCCTGCGCACCCTTGGCACGCCGGGTTCCCGGGCCACATGGCCTCCTCCCTGGGGATGTCCCTTATACTCATCTTTTTCCTAGTCATATTGCTCACCTCTACACCCACCTCACCGGGGGCTCGGCGCCTCCCCTCTCCGCCAGGGCCCTCTCAGCTATCTTCTCGATGTCTCTGACCCTGACCTCTTTCCCGGCCAAGCCGAGGTGGTAACCCATGACCATGGGCCTCTCCTCCAGCCCGTAGACCGCGCTCCTGACCGAGTTGTACACGATCCCGCCCTCGTCCCCGAGGCTGATGTTCCTGTCCAAGACGCACAGGGCGTCCACCGCCTTTCCGATGCGCTGGAACTCTTCGCGTGGGAAGGGCCTGAAGGACCTGAGCTTCACCAGGCCCACCCGCTTGCCATCCTTACGCAGCCTGTCCACGGCGGCCCGGGCCGTGCTCGCCACGGTCCCCATGGCCACCAGCGCCGCGTCCGCGTCCTCGCAGCGGTACTCGTCGACGAGGCCGCCGTAGCTTCTCCCGAAGCGTCTCCCGTACTCCTCGTCGACCTCTTTGATGACCTGCTTAGCCCTGGTCATGGCGTCCTGGTGGCTCCTCCACCTCCACTGCTGGTCGTGGGGGCCGCCCCAGTTGACCATGGTGAGGTGTGAGAAGCTCTCGTCCGCGGCTAGCGGCGTGAACGGCTCGTCGATGCTCTTGCCCTGAGCCCAGTGCCTCTTGTACCGCTCGATGTCCTCGTCGAAGGTCTCGGGCAGGACCGGGTACTCCGTCTTGTAGGGGGGCAGGAACGCGTCCACCTCCTCCTGATCAGGTACCTCGACGGGCTCGGCTGTGTAGCTCAGGACGTAGCCGTCCAGGCCGAAGGAGACGGGCAGGCGGACCCTCTCGTCCTCGGCTACCCTGTACGCCATAACGCCCGTGTCGAGGACCTCCTGGTTGTTCTCACAGTAGAGCTGTATCCAGCCCGTGTCCCTCTGCGCCATCATGTCGCTGTGGTCGGGCCCCATGGTCCTTACCCCCCTGTTGGCGACGGCCATGACGATGGGGGCCCTGTACCTGGCGGTGCCGTGCAGCGCCTCGTGCATGTAGAGCAGGCCGGGGCCCGAGGTGGCCGTGAAGGCCCGCGCACCCGCGATAGAGCCCGCCAGGCAGGCGAGCTGGGCGGTGATCTCCCCCTCCACGTTCACGAACTCGGCCTTCAGCTCGCCCTCGGCCACGAACTCCGAGAGGTACTGGACTATGGTGGTCTGGGGCGTTATGGGGTAAGCGGCTATGAGGTTCGCCCTCGCCAGCTTCACGGCGTAGGCCACGGCCTTGTTCCCAACCATGACTTCTGACTTCATAGATTATTCCTCCTCAAGCTCCATCTTTATGGCGCCCACAGGGCACTCCTCCGCGCAGATGCCGCAGCCCTTGCAGTACGTGTAGTTCACGTCTGCGCCGTCTTCGCCAATGCTTATAGCCGTCTCGGGGCAGTATATCCAGCAGCGCTGACACTTGACGCAGACGCCCTTATCCACGACGGGGCGGTGGACGCGCCAGTCGGACACGTCCCTGGAGTACGAGATCAGGGGCTCCTGCGAGTCTTTCACAGTGATTTTCCTCTTGGGCAGTGAGCTTGCGTCCACGGCTTTGGAGACGCCTTCGTACGCCTTCCTCATGGCTAAGATGTTGGACTCCACTATTCTGGCCGGGAACTCCTCCCTGAGGGCCTGTTCAATGTACTTCATCTCTATTATCCCGGTGGCCTTGGCGAAGGCCCCTAGGATAGCTGTGTTCGTTATGGGGCGCCCTAGGGTCTCAAGGGCTATCTTCGTCGCATCCACGGTCGCCACCTTGAATTTGCCTGATAGACCCGTGTCCTTGTAGGAGCCGGGGTGGTTCACGAGGGCCAGTCCTCCCTCCTTCAGCCCCCTAGCCACGTCTACGGATCGGCTCAGGAGGGGATCGAGGACCACTATGATGTCCGGTTCGTGTACGAGATCGCGTTCCCTGATGTGCTCGTCGTCGACCCTGCAGAACGCCACTACCGGCGCCCCACGCCTCTCGGTGCCGTACTGTGGGATGGCCTGCGCGTATCTTCCGCTCAGATACATCGCGGAGGCGAGGATGCGTACGCCGGTCACGGCGCCCTGTCCGCCTCGTCCATGGAACCTGATCTCGATCAATTCAATCGAGTCTCATTTTCCTGTCGGATAATAAGGTTGTCGTTTGACCAGACCCGCACTGCGTGTGTATCTCGGTAAGTGAACGGGCCTACTACTGGTTAAGAGCCCTTATGCGGGCTGTAAAAAACAGGGTTCTCTAAGCTGGGTTCGGCTCTATCTCTATAAGGCCGCTGACCACGTTGTAGTACTCTAGGACGTGCTCGCCCTTCTCGGTGATCATGTAACGCTTCTTGGCGCGCTTGCTGCTCCGTCCAACCAGCTCCTCCTCGATGAGTTCCTGCGATACCAGGCTGTCCAGTATCTCCTTCAGGCTCTTCCAGGAGAGGTTGGCGCTGTACATTATGCGCGTCGGCTTGCGTTCGCCCTGCTTGATCTGGCTCAGGACCTCCACGGATAGCTGGAACTTGGATCTTCTGGCGCTCAAGGTTGAGCTACATTTCCCGGTAGTATATTAATGGATTATCCAACATTGATAGAGAGGCTTAATCAGAACCACAGTAACAGTTTCTACTCAGAGAACAGGGATACATAGCAGACTTCCACGGCGAAAAAAAGGCGAAGGGACCCGTATTTAGGAAGGTCTACTCCGCTTTCAAGGGCTCTTTGTTGGCGCCCTCCTTCTTCTCCAGCTCATCTATGAGCCACTGGATGTTCTCCTCCTTCTCCAGGGTCCATATGACGTCCTCCACCTTCCCCGGTAGAAAGGGGACCAGCGGCCCAAGCATGACGCGGACGGCCATGCCCCCCATGCGGCTCACGGGGTGGGCGGCTCGGAGCACCAGGAGGGCCCCCGTCTCTGCGCCTCTGCCCCTGATGGCCTTGAGGGTCGCGTCCAGTATCTCACGCTCCCTCTCCTCGGTGACGGCGTGGAAAACGGACAGGACTCTCCACCTTCGCCTTAGACTGTGGTGGCCCAGGCTTATATTAGAGACGATAAAAAAAGAGGGGTTGGTGCTACTCTTACCTTCCAAGCAGTGGCCATATGAGCTCGTTGAGGATGTACATGAGTCGCCCGATCATCTGGGTCAGGTACCAGACCAGTTCGCCCGAGAAGTTGGCTCCGAGGCTTACCATCAGGAAGACGCGGCCCACCTTCACGACGTAGCCGAGGGCCCCCTTGTGCTCCTTTGTGAATATGAAGAAGCTGAGGCTCGTCGCGACGCCCACGAAGATGAGTATCGAGTTCAGGACGCATATCGTGCAGCCGCTGCTGGGCGCAGCGAAGAGGTCCACCAGGGTCTGCTTGACTTGGTCGATGATCTGGCCCCTGAGGGTGCCCGCGATCATGAGGCCTGTGCCCACGCCCACTAATAGGTTGGTCGGGTACTTGGCCAACCACGCGACCTCCTTGCTGAGCCTCGTGTAGGCCAGCAGCCCCAGGATCAGCGGGACAGCGAGCAGCAGATTACCCTGAATCATAGGCGTAACCGCGTTCTGCTGAACGTACTGTGTGTTCATGTAGCAGTAGTGGGCCACCGTGGCCCCTATGATGGCGGCCTGGCCGAAGCGGAATACCACATTGTCCTTCCAGAGCATGCTCATGACCGAGACTATGAATAAGGTGCCGATGAGTCCGCCTAGTATGTCAGCCAACTATTTCTCCTCCTTTCTCAGCATCTGAAGGTTGCCGTATATGATGAAGGCGATGAAGGGCAGTATCCCCAGGCTCTTGGAGTCGCTCATGGCGGCCCCAGGCCCCGGGTGCTTGCTCACAACCTCAAGCTCCGTGCCCGCCCCCGACCCGCTGAGGAAGCCCTGCACCTGCGTCGGGTAGTAGGGCGCGGCCATTGGGCCGCAGCAGCCCAGGGTGGTTGCCAGCACCTTGGTGTTGTAGGGGACGACCCACTGCCTCACGGCCCACTCGATGTCCGTGCAGCTGGTGTACTCGTAGATGAGCAGGTCTATGTCGTCCTCGTTGTCTATGTCCCTCATCAGCGGTATCTGGTCTAGGGGCGTCCCATTGATGTCGTTGGGGTAGACGCTCCTTATGCTCTGGGCGAACGCGGTCTGGCCCGCCTCCCCCAGTGGCGAGAACCCAAGGTTGACGTAGTCCACGCCGTACGCGTAGCCGTAGCTCTCAGGCTTCACCATCTTACCCAGGTGTTTGTTGAGGACTATGGGTCCGTCCTCCGTGGTGCTGAAGAATATGATTTTGAGGCGCTTCTCGAAAAGCGTCTTCCAGGTGGCCAGGAACTGTGCCTCCTGCTCGTCCAGTAGCTGGGCCGAAGCCCCGAAGCTCACGGCCACGACAGAGTCCTCAGGCAGGTTCATGATGGCGGTGTAGTAGTCCCTCACAGGCTGGCTGACTATGGTGGGCAGACCAATGGGCCATATCAAGGGTATCGTCATCAGTACGAGGCTGAAAGCCCACATGATGCGGTACTCCCGCGTCAGCTTCAGCAGCCTCTCCTTTGATGTCATCATCCTAGGACACCTCCGTTGTCGTCCTCTCCTTGTTCATCAGCGTCCTGATGCCCACCACTATCGCTGCGAGGGCGGCCGCTATGACGGCCCCCCTGCCGCCCGCAGTGTTGGGTACAAGGAGCACCCACTCGCCGAAGTCCACTATCCACGGCGCCCATGCCTGGAATATGGGGATCTGGCGCAGGGTGTAGATGAGGCCCCCGAACATGAGGGCCGCTGCGTCGATGCTCTCCAGCTTCATGGTGCGGTACGCGCTGCTGGCCAGGGTGAAGAACATGATGGCGTAGATGGTGGCACCCACGTTCTGGTAGATGTGGTAGTAGAGCCACTGGTACTGTGCGCTGTTGATGCCCCCTGTGAAGATGAGGGCAGTCCCGATGAACAGGACGAAGAACACCATGGGCACGACAAGGTAGATGAGGTTACCCGTGGTCTTCTTCCTGCGGTAGTTCATGAGCTGAGCGTACACCATGTAGAAGAGGCCCAGCCAGACGCTGACGGAAGAAATTATGACGGTCCAGGAGCTCAGGGCCCCCTTCCACGACGTGAGGACATCGATCTGCAGGAAGAACGAAAGCAGCATCACCAGGCCTGCTACCGTGATGAGCAGGTTGGGTATCTCCTTTCTAGCGACGTTCGACATTTTCATTCATCTCCTACAGGCTCAACAGCGCCCCCACGTTCTGGCCTATGAGGCCGGCTAGTAGACCCAGCGCCAGCATCAGGTATACGAAGTACTTGCCTATCTCCTCGATGAGTATCCCGCTCAGCATCAACGGGTCTTTGGAGACCTGTGCCGCGGCGGCGTAGATCTCCTCCCCCAGGAACACGTAGTCGCACATCATGGCGAAGGCGTACACCATTATCCAGCGGCCCGTGCCGCCCACGTTCATGCCTCCCATGATGTGGGCCATCTCCAGGCTGATGGGGCAGTCGCTGTAGAAGATGCCTATGCTGAGGTTGAGGCCGACGCCCTCCTCGGCGTAGCTGGCTGTGACTCCCTGGGTCCACGAGAGGGCTCCCCTGCCGTAGTACCGCATGTCGTCTCTCCTGTAGAGGTCGGGTTTGCCTGCGGCCTTGAAGCCGTCTATTACGGTTCCCTCGATGATTGGGATGCTCTCCGTCTGGTAGGGCATGTGCACTATGAGGTGTGCTCCGAGCTCTGCGCACTGCTGGGTTATGTAGCGTAGGAAGGCGAGGGCCACGAGGGTCATGCTAACCAGCGTGCTGTAGAGCTGGCCGCCGGAGGCCCCCATGGCGTAGTGGACTGGCTTGTTCTCCTCCACGCTCTTCCCCACGCCCTCGGTGATGGCGCCCAGGGCGGGTATCTCCCTGAGGAATGGCTTCCAGTTGGGGTCCTTGGTCTTCTCGTAGTAGTAATAGGATGCAGCTGTCATGATGAGTAGCAGTAACATATCCGTGTATGTACCGGTTCTAATCAAAGCAATCTCTCCGATTGCTTGAAGAGTCATTGATTGTTTAAGGATAAATAATAATCGACCATTATAGTCAATTTACGCTAAATATACCGTGGTTACACGTTTCCCCTTGAATAGGCAAGTAAAGTTCATTAGACCGCCGTCTTCGTGGCGGCGCCGTGGTGGGTCAGCCTCGGCCTCACGTTCACTATCATGACCCTGTCCGGGCCCAGGTTACTCTTATCGGCCCTGATGATGGCCTCGCCCGTGTTCAACATGTGTGGCGGCGTCGGGGTGCCCTCCACCACCTGCCTGAGCAGGTTCGAGCTAATGACGTCCGACTTGTGGAATATCTTGATGTCGCTGCCCTTGATGACCTTGGGGTCCACGTCCTCGGGGAAGTGGGTGTCCAGCATGAGCCAGGTCCCGGCGTGCCTCTTCTTCCTGATCAGGTAGTTTATGTAGTCTGTGAAGTCCTTGTCCAG
>Ga0299912_10002839_pt1 | contig 14189 bp, 5 predicted proteins | sample RVTome_2_FD_207667 | JGI IMG/M metagenome (GOLD analysis project Ga0299912, IMG submission 207667) | Soil microbial communities from uranium-contaminated site in the Upper Colorado River Basin, Wyoming, United States - RVT95D214 (version 2) ...
TGGCAGAAAAACGGTTGAACAAGATACGCGCTCTGGCCGCCTTTTCGCCGGATGCGCTCTCGTCCATCGCCTATGCCAACGACGAGATCTTTCTGGGACTGGTGATCGCCGGGAGCGCCGGGCTGACCCTCGCCTGGCCCATCGGGTTGGCGATTGTAGGGCTGTTGGTCATCGTCGCGTTGTCCTATGCCCAGACCATCCACGGCTATCCGTCCGGCGGCGGGTCGTGGATTGTCGCCCGTGCGAACCTGGGGACGGGGCCGGGGCTGGTCGCAGGCGCCGCGCTGCTGATAGACTATTTACTCACTGCTGCCGTGAGCTTGACGGCAGGGGTCGCGGCGATTGCTTCGGCGTTCCCGGTGTTGTGGCCTTACCGGGTTGAGCTGGCGCTGGTGCTACTGGGCGTCATCACGCTGATCAATCTGCGGGGTCTGAAGGAAACCGGCACGCTGATGGCGATTCCGGTCTACGTGTTCCTGTTCACGTACCTGCCCATGCTGGCCTATGGCGCAGTGCGTGCCGTGTTGGATGGGCCGGGGTCGCTCGTCGCCAACGCTCCACCCGCCGCACGACCGCTGACAACCTTTCTCGTGCTGCATGCCTTTGCCGCCGGCTGCACGGCGCTGACGGGGATTGAAGCGATCAGCAACGGCGTGCCGGCCTTTCAGCCGCCCGAATCCAGGAACGCCCGGCGGACGCTGCTGGTCATGGCCGTGTTGATGGGCGCCCTGTTCCTGGGCAGCATCGGGTTGACGCAATACCTGGCCGTGGTCGCCGGGCCGCAGGAGACGATTCTTTCGGCGCTGGCGCGGCGGCTGCTCGGCAACGGGCCGGTCTACTTGCTGATCCAGGCATCCACCATGCTCATCCTGGCGGTAGCAGCCAACACGAGCTTTGCCGGCTTTCCACGCGTCACCGCGCTCCTGGCTCAAGAAGGGTTTTTGCCCCGCCCGCTCTCCAACCTGGGAGACCGGCTGGTGTTTGCCAATGGCATCATTGTGCTGGCCGTTGCTACCGGCGCGTTGATCGTCGTGTTCGGCGGCGATGCTCACGCGCTGGTGCCCTTGTTCGCCGTGGGCGCATTCCTGGCCTTTACGCTTTCGCAGGCCGGCATGGTGGTCCACTGGTGGCGCGAGCGGGGAAGTGGCTGGTGGCTGAAAGCCGTCATCAACGGCGTGGGAGCGCTGGCGACGGGAGTGGCCGTCCTCGTCATCGGCGTCAGCAAGTTTGCCGAGGGAGCCTGGATCACGATCCTGGTCATCCCGGCGATGGTGGCAGGCTTTCTCAAGATCCGGGCCCACTTTCGAGAAGTGGGCCGGCAACTATCGCTGCGCGGGCTGCCGCCCAGTCTCAAGCCGTTTCCGCCGCCGCGCGTGGTCGTTCCCATCTCCGGCGTCCATCGCGGGACGGTGGATGCCATCACCTATGCCCGCTCCATCGCCAGGGAGGTGACGGCGGTGTACATCGAATTGGAGCCGGGCGCCGGGCAGCGTATCTGCAAGAATTTTGCCGATTGGTGGCCGGATGTGCCGCTGGTGATTCTGCCCTCGCCGTATCGGTCCATCGTCGGGCCACTGCTGGACTTTCTCCACGAAACCGACCGGCAGCACAATGACGGGCAACTCGCCGCCGTGGTCTTGCCCGAATTCATCCCGGCCAAATGGTGGCAGAGTCTGCTGCACAACCAGACAGCCTGGCTGATTAAGGCGGCGCTGCTGTATAACCGGCGGCACTTTGGCTTTCAGCGCGTGATCATTGACGTGCCGCACTATCTCCGGCGATAAGAACGTGTCCAAAAAATTCCATAGCCGACGCACGCTCCGCGCAATGCGTCGGTGGCGGGCGTAGGGACGCCCGCCCTACGAATTGTCGACGGGCGACAAGAAACCCGGCCTCTAGAAGAGACCGGGTTTCTGTTTATTTCAAAGCGGAGAGCGGAATATGCTCCCGCTCTCCATGTGGTGTAACCGTTAATCTTACCTCATGATGAGCGGCAGGTATAGCCGATACGGCAAACGAATGTCTACAGACTTGGTATAGCTCATGACTTGATCCTGCAAGTCAATGCTGTTCCGGAGAATCGTGCCAGCCGGGGCCGGATCGCTCACTTGTGCGCGGAACGTGATCGCGAGCGCGTCCGTGGGCAGGTAGAGCGAGCCGCCTGTTGGCGGGTTCAGGTAGCCGTCCGTGTGGCCCAGCAGCGTGTTGCCATAGAACTGGGCGACAAAGTTGGGAATCAGCGCCGAGCCGCTCGGATAGCTGACGCTCAGGCTACCGGGCACGTACGTCAACCCGGTCGGCAGCAGGTCTACCAAGACGACACCCGCGCCATAGCTGCCGCTGTTGGTGATGGTGATCGTGTAGGTGAGTACCTCACCTGCCTCTGCTACACCGTCGCCATCGGCATCCACCACCGTCTTGCGTGAGGTGGAAAGATCAGGCCCTTGTGCGAACATGGCGTACTGGCTCAGGTGACAGATGTCAACCGCCAGCCAGTTCTGGTCGGGGTGGCGCTCATAGGTACTGCAGCCGCCCTCGACCCACGCGCTGCCGTTCCAGTACTTGAGGGTCAACGCATCCTCGTCCAGGCCTGCCACGTCCGCGTTGGTGTAGTTGATCGTGATGCGCACAGGCTTATTGAAGGTGAAGTTGGGTTGCAGGACGCCGCCGACGTACGCGCGCATGTTGAAAGCGTGTCCAGCGAACGCAAAGCCGGTCGGCGCACTGGCGCCGCCCACTGCCGTGTAGGTCAGGCTAATTGGCGTGCTCACCGCACCAACCGGGATGTCAACCTCTATGTTCGAGAACGACAGGCTGATGGCAGCGGCCGGATCAACCGTAGTGATCTTGGGGAACAGCACGCGGCCTTCGATCGACGGGGCAATCGTTCCGGTCTGCGTCTTGAGGTAGTTGACCACCGCATCGCGCACATAGAACTGCGTGTCATTCACGATCTGGTTGAGCGGCCACAGAGTTGCCCCACCATCGTTAAAGTTGCACGAGCCGGCCGCCAAGTAGTTGACGGTCGAGACGGTGTAGTACTTAGTCGCGTCGAGCAAGTCCACCTGTTGACCATTGACAATCAACGCCTGGACATGATCCACCGTACTGGTGTACACATCCGGATAGGTGTCCTTGTAGACGATTTCGTTGCCGGCGTTGATGTCTAGCATACAGGTCGTGTAGTATGAATAGCCGCCGTAGCCGGACACGTACTTGTAGTAGTAATAGTTGCGGTAGGCGCGCTCGAGGACAGCCTTGAGCTGCGGGCCGTTCATCTGCAGCGCCAACAGCGAGTTCTCGTACGGCATGAGCGTGAACATGTCGTTGATGAGCAGCGTGTACGGATTCATCACCGTAGCCGTGTTGGCCACTTTCCTGTTGGTCATCGCGCCGGACAGGTGAAAGTCCACGTTGATGCCGTGGCTGGCCAGTTCGGCCACCGACGCATCGGCTTGCAGATTTGCGCCGTTGGTCTCTTGCGTGAACGCGTCGAGGGTATCAATCGGCACGCTGGTCTGGCCGAGCACGGTGTTCTTGTACGTGGTCAGGAAGGCATCGTACGGGTCAATGATGCCCTTGACGCGTGCATCTTCGGGCGTGCTCATGGCGACCGACTGATAGCGGCCCGCGCGCGACATGACCTGATAGCCGCCGCCGGTCTTGGGCAACACGCCGATGACAACCTGGCCCAGCGTGTTGTTGTAGCGATAGGCCTGGTTGATCAGCACCGGGGTGTTATCGGGGCTGCCCACTATGGCCGGCAAGTACTTGTAATCGCCCGAGTAGTCGGTTTGCTTGCTGGGATCGGTGTGGCTGTGCGAGCCAATGATCACATCCACCCCGGTCGTCTGCGCGGCCAGGTTGGTATCCACGTTCTCGTCCACTTCGACGCTCTTCGGGTTGGTGGTGAAGCCGATGTGCGTCAGCGCGATCATCACGTCGTTGCTGGCCTTGAGCGCGGGCGCGCGGCTTTGCGCCTCGGTGATCGGATTGGTAAAGGTCAAGCCGGGGATATTACTGGGTAGTTCATACTGCGGCACGCGGTGGTTGCCGATGCCCAGAACAGCCAGCTTGATCGTGCCCGACGGGCCGGGCAGGCTGGTGGTGATGCTCGCCTTGACGCCGACTTCGGCGATGCCGTAGCGCCCATCGTCGTAGACGTTGGCCTGCAGCAGCGGGAAGTTGGCCGGCTTGAGCGTGCCAGTGAAGATGTAGCCGCCGAAGTTGAACTCGTGATTGCCCAGCGTCATGGCCGTGTAGGTCATGGCATTCATCGCGGCAATGATCGGGTTCGTCGTCAGCGTGATCGGCAAGGTGGTGCCGTCCGCGGCTTTGCCGGTAAAGGCGGTCTTGTAAAACGCCATCATCGCATCGCCCTGGATGGTGTCGCCCCCGTTGAGCAGGACATTACGGGTCGGGTTGTGCGCCCGTTCCTGATTGATCAGCGTCACCAGTTGCGGATAAGCCACGTACGGCGTCTTCACCAGATTGCCGTGCGAGTCGTTGTGGTGCAGCACGCTGACCGGAATCACCTGCGTCGGATCGGACGGGTTGTAGGTGGCGGTGCCGTTGCGGGTGATGCGGCCGTCGAGTGTGCCGGCGTAGGCGCTGGCGGTGGTGCTGTACGCCTTCGATACCCAGCGGTTGACGCTGTCGAGCATATCGCCCCAGTACGAGTAATTCTTGACGTACTTGAACGCCGAGTACCCATCCTGCCCGGCGGGTGCCAGGAACTCGTTGGTGGCGATGCGATAAGTCTTGGTGATCACCAGCGGCTCGTACACGTCGGTGCCGCGATTGCGCACGGTGACGTCGTACGCGCCCCAAGCCCACGGCTGCGGGCCGGGCAGCGTGTCGGTATACATGTAGAACGAGTAGCGAATGCCCGACACTTGCAGCGCGCCCTTGAACAGCGTGGCGCTCTGATTGAGCAGGTCGAGAATCTCCGCGCCGGTCAGGTCGCCGACGAGCGTGGCGTTGCCGAACGGCAGGATGTTGAACATCGCGCCGTAGGTCAACGTGAACGGCAACGTCGGGCTGACGGGGTTGGTAATGTCCGCGCGCAGACCGCCGGCGTTGTTCAGCACCATATCAACATCGTTGGCGGTCGTGCCGTCGGTGTTCAGGTCATTGTAGAGCGCATCGTTGACGAACTTGCCGATGGCCGAGTCGCCATCATAGTTGCGCGTCATCTCGACGTTGCTCCAGCCGACGACCTGATTGATCTGGGACTGGTAGGTCGGATCGCTGCTCCACGTCGTCAGTCGGGCCGCGGCTGCCGCGTCAACAGGACCGGTCGTGGAGACGGTGTTTCGTATCCACGACACATTGACGTTGTTCGTCGCAGTGTCAATCACCAGGGTGGCCTGGCCGACCTTGCGCCCATTGTAGTGGGCCTGCACGACAGTCGTGCCGCTAACAACCTGCGCCGCAGCCAGATCGGTGTGGCTGTGGCCGCCGATGATCAGATCGGCTTTCTTGCCAGCTTCGACCAGCTTCTTGGCCAGGGTTTGATCGCCGTAGACGGTAAAGCCGTAGCCATAGCCGCCGTCGGCGTTGCCGTTGTGGCTGAGGACGATGATGGCATCGGCGCCGGCGGCGCGGACGGCGTCATAGTAATGCACGATCGAATCGGCCGGGTCTTTGAAGCAAAGCCCCTGCGTAGCCGCGGCGATGGTGATGTACGGCGTCTCGATCGAGCCCACGCCGATAATACCCAGCACCGCCTGATTCGGGGCCGTGCCGACCGTCATCGTCACCCACGGCTTGGCGAAGGAAGGGCTGGTCCAGCCCGCTGTGGCGCACGAGCCGCTGTCGCTGACAACCACGTTGGCAGCCACGTAGGGATAGTTGGCCTGCGTGGTGCGGCTGATCAGCACCTGCTGGCCCCAGTCAAATTCGTGATTGCCTAGGGTGGCGGCCTGGTAGCCCAAGAAGTTGAACAGGTCAATCGTCGGCTCGCCCTTCTTCAGATTGGATAGCAGGCTGCCCTGCATCTCGTCGCCGGCGTCCAGCAGGACGACGTTGGCCGCGCCGAGAGTCGCGCGCGTCTGGCTGATCACATCCGCCACGCGGGCGATGCCGGGGCTGCTGCCCGCGGCTTCCAGTTGACCGTGAAAGTCGTTGGTGTGCAGAACGGTAATGGTCACCGTGCTGGCGGCTGCAATCGCCGGCGCCGCAGGGGGCAGCGATTGCGTGATGGCGGGACTTTCTGCCGGCGCCAAACGCTCTGGCGGGGCAGCCGGCAGCCGCGCAGAGGCCGGGGCGGCCATGCTCAAAACCATGACCAAAAGCATTGTGGTGCGCAAGACACGAGACATTTTTTCCTCCTAATTTGAGTTGATGGGGGAACGTTTCAGCCCAACGGTACAACAAAATACCGAAGGTCCCTCATGCAGTATAGATCAACGCTGACACTCTCGATCTGAAGCCAATGGCATCACCTCCTTATTTGAAATCTCTGTCGAAACAGATCTTTCTGGGTGGTAAGAAGCTCCTCAAGATTCGCACGATGAGTTTCCGAGATCGCCCTCACGATTTCAGATCAGCGATTTTGGGTTTCGGATTGCCCGTGTCTCATCCTGGGTCTCTTCTCATCCTCTGGGGCCAAATCGTGGCGATGTCCAATATCCTTGGGTAGTGATTACGACATCTCTATCTAGTAAGTATACTACTAACTTGTTCAGACTTCAACCCCCGCCCCCACAAGTCACACGAAATCACGAGTGTCTGCGTAGGACGGTTTTCAAAGCCGCCACTTTTGGCGGCAGGTTAGAAATCTGTTCTACGAATGACTGTCAGGATCGAACAGCCACGCCTCAACCACGGCGGCAGCGACCGTCGAGATCACACGGTGAACTCTTGAGATGTGCGTAATCCCAGAATTTTCGATCTTGCCAGAACGCGCCTCTTGTGCTAAACTAATTGCCGCACGGCGACGTAGCCAAGTGGTAAGGCAGGGGTCTGCAAAACCCCGATGCATGGGTTCGAATCCCATCGTCGCCTCAACCGGTGAATCAAGACATGGCGCGCGTGAAAGGGCCTCATCCATTGGGGCCTTTTGTTGTCTATGTATTTCGTCTGCTAACGCACGGCGCACCCGCCAACCTGCCACACTTCAAGGGGCTTTCCACCTGCCTCCCACACCACCTTCAAGATGGTGGATAGCCCTACCCTTTTTGCCGGGCTTGCGTTACAATATCCCTAACGGCAAAGCGGCATCTGGCACTGACTCATCGGGTTCAAGACCATCATGCACTGGCAATACACCCCCTATATCTGGCTCCTACTGGTATCGGCAGCGGTCGCCGCGGCGTTGGGAATCTATGCCGGGCGGCATCGTCGTGATGTGCCGGGCGCGACGCCTTTCGTCGTCCTCACGCTGGCGGCCATGGTTTGGTCGCTGGCGAACGCGCTGGAAATGGCCGGCGCAGACTTGCCCACCAAGCTCTTTTGGGCGAACGTCCAGTACTTTAGCTATGTCACATTGCCTGTGGCGTGGCTGGCGCTGGCCCTCGAATACACAGGCCGAGACAAGTGGCTGACGCGCCGCCGGCTAGCCTGGTTGAGCGTCGAGCCTGTCATCACGATAGTGCTGGCTTGGACCAATAATCTGCACGGCTTGATGCTGCGCAATATCTACCTGGATACCAACGGCCCATTCTCCGTGATCGGCAAGACCTATGGACCGTGGTTCTGGGTCCACGCCGTTTACTCATACATCTTGCTGTTCATCGCTGCGTATCTGTTCGTCAGAACGCTAGTGCGTGTGCAGCCTCTTTATCGCAGACAAACCCTTGTGCTGCTTTTCGGCTTTCTTATTCCATCTGTGTGGAACGTCTTGTATAACTTGGGCCTCAGCCCCAATCCCCGCTACGACATAGCGCCGGCTTTGATCAGCGCCTGCGGCGTCGCGGTGACGTGGGGTCTTTTCCGTTACCGGCTGTTCGACATCGTGCCGGTCGCGCGCGCCACCGTCATCGAAAGCATGGACGATGGCGTGATCGTGCTGGATGCGCAAAATCGCATCATTGATCTCAACCCAACCGCTCAAAGTATGCTGGGCCCCACGTCCTCCCAGGCAATTGGTCAACCTGTGGAGATGGTATTGAATGAGTGGAACGATTGGGTCGAGCAATATGGCAGCACGACGGCGGCTCAGGGCGAAATCGCGTTGGGCGAAGCCGACGCGCGGCGTGACTATGACGTGCGCATTTCGCCGCTGACCGATCGGCGCGAAGGATTGACCGGGCACTTGGTGATCTTGCGTGACATCACCCGACGCAAACAGGCGGAGCAAGCGTTGCGGCAGCGCAACCGCGAATTAACCCTGCTCAACAGCGCCATTCAAGCCCTCAATTCTACCCTCGACCTGGATCAGGTGCTCGAAGGAATTCTGGAAGAGGCACGCGCGCTGCTGGATGCGGATGCCGGCTCCGTCTGGTTGATGGACCTAGAGACCGACGAACTGGTCTGCCGGCAAAGCGCCGGCCCGCACGACGAGATTATCGTCGGCTGGCGTCTTCCGGCTTCAGAGGGGCTGGTCGGCTGGGTGGCTCGCACGGGTAGGAGCCTGATCGTGCCGGACACGCTGACCGACACGCGGCACTTTAGGGGCATAGACCAGCAGACCGGATTGTTGCTCCGTTCTATCCTCAGCGTGCCACTGGTCGTCAAACAAGGCGTGATCGGCGTGCTCCAGGTCGCCGACTCGAAGGCCAACCGCTTTCAACCCGCCGACCTGAGCTTGGTCGAGCCGCTGGCCGCTGCCGCCGCGACGGCGATTATGAACGCGCGGCTGTACGCAAGGGCTCAGCAGGAAATCGCCGAACGCGAGCGAGCGGAAGAGGCGCTGCGCCAACAGGCGCTTGAGCTTGAGGCGCGCAACGCCGAGATGGATGCCTTTGCCCACACGGTAGCCCACGACCTCAAGAATCCTCTGGGCCTGATCATCGGCTACACCGACATATTGAACAAGTATTACACCACCCTGCAAGATGAAGAGCGCGAAAGGTGCCTCACCGACGTCGTGCGCACGGCGCACAAGATGAACAACATTATCGAAGAGTTGCTCCTGCTCTCCGAAGTGCGCAAGGCCGAAGTGGAAAGGACGTCCCTGGACATGGCGGCGATTGTGGCTGAAGCCCAACAGCGCCTGGCTTATGTGATCAAGACCAGTCGGGCCGAGATCATAGCGCCGCCCGTGTCGGCGTGGCCGGCCGCGCTGGGCTACGGACCGTGGATCGAAGAGGTGTGGGTCAACTATCTCAGCAACGCCATCAAATACGGCGGCCAGCCGCCGCGTGTCGAGTTGGGCGCAGAGACACTCTCGGACGGAATGCTTCGCTTTTGGGTGCGCGATAACGGCCCGGGGATCACACCGGAAGATCAAGCCCGATTGTTCGCTCCGTTCACGCGGCTCGACCAAATCCGTGCGGGAGGACATGGGCTGGGGCTTTCGATTGTGCGGCGCATCGTAGAAAAGCTCGGCGGACAAGTGGGAGTGGAAAGCCAAGTTGGCTGCGGGAGCACGTTTAGCTTTGTTTTGTCAGCCGCGCCTGCCGGGCAAACCGACGCCGCTGAAACGCTGCCACTCGCCTGGGCAAGTTGATGGGTCTTCATATCATTCCTCGCTGTGTTATGCGCGGCTCGAAATCATTTGCACGGAGCGACCAATATGGATCTTCCCAATCTCCGTTGGTGGGGCTGGGGCACACTCGACCAGTCCTATGATCTTTCGAATCGCCCCGGCTTTTGGCCGTTCCTGGCAACCAACCTCGGAGTGGAACCGGGGCCGCTAGCCGAGCCTGTGTCGCTGGACGCTATCGCAGTCACGCTCCCCCCGCCGCGCCTCGACGAACAAGTGCTGCGGAGCCTGCGCAAAAAGCTGGGGGCGACCGTCGTCAACACCGGCCCCGAAGCGCGCATCCTGCATGCCTATGGCAAAAGCTACAAGGACCTGGTGCGACTGCGTCTTGGCAAGGTTATACATCCACCCGATGCCGTCGTCTTTCCGGAGAATGAAGCTCAGCTCATAGAACTCTTGACCTGGGCCACGGAACATGGGGCAGCGCTCGTCCCGTTTGGCGGCGGATCATCCGTGACGAGCGGCGTGGAGCCGCAAAGCAGGCGGCCCACGCTCACAGTTGACCTGGCGCGGCTCAACCAGATCGTCCGCGTAGACGTGGTCTCGCAAACGGTGACGGCACAGGCAGGCATCCTCGGCCCTGCGTTGGAGCGCGCCGTGAACACGCGCGGCTTGACGCTAGGGCACTTTCCACAGAGTTTTGAATTCTCCACGCTGGGCGGCTGGATCGCGACGCGCGGCGCCGGGCAAACGTCGGTGGGCTATGGCAAAATCGAGGAGATGGTGGAAGCCGTGCGCGTCGTGACGCCCGCCGGAATCCTCGAAACCAGACTCGTGCCTGCGCAGGCTACCGGGCCTAGCCTGTTGGGAACGCTCGTCGGGAGCGAGGGGGCATTCGGCGTCATCACGCAGGCCACGCTGCGGCTGCATCGCAAGCCAGAAGTCGGCGACTATCGCGGGGTGATGTTTCGCCGCTTCGAAGACGGAGTGGCGGCTGTGCGCGAGATCATGCAAGGCGGCGCGGACGTGGTGATGGCACGACTTTCGGACGGGCCGGAAACAGTCGCGTCACTGGCGCTCAATCGCGCGTCGCACTCGCCGCTGGCTGGGCTGGTGACACGGTTCGGGATGCGTGCGCTGACAGCGCAGGGGTATGACCTCTCTGGCAAAAGCTGCTTGATGATCCTGGGCGTGGAAGGCAAACGCGCGCATGTCTCGCGCAATGTCCAGGCGGCGCTGAGCATTTGTCGGCGGCACGCTGGATTTGACCTGGGACGGTCGGTGGGCAATGCCTGGCTGCGCGAGCGGTTCGCGCTGCCCTACTTGCGTGATACGTTTCTTGGTCGCGGGTTGATGGTGGACACGCTGGAGACGGCAACAACGTGGGACAACCTGGCGCAACTCTACGCCGCACTCACCGACGCGCTGCGCCGTGCCATCGCCGCTCCGCAAGCGGGTGTGCAGCCTTACGTGATGACGCATGTCAGCCATTCATACCCCGACGGCGCGTCGCTGTACACAACGTTCCTGGGCAAGCAACTGCCTGGCCGCGAGATCGAGCAATGGTGGGCCGTCAAGCGCGCGGCTACGGAAGCCATCTTGGTCAACGGTGGGACACTCAGTCATCATCACGGCGTAGGCGCCGACCACGCGCCGTGGCTGGAACGTGAACACGGCCCGCTTGGCATGGCGGCGCTGCGCGCGCTCAAAGCGACGTTCGATCCGCAGGGGGTGATGAATCCCGGCGTTTTGTTGATGCTTGACTCGTAGGAAAACCGCCAGGAATGCAAACGCCGAACGTCTTGGCCGATGTTCTCATTGCCCTGTTCTCATTGCCCTGTTCTCTTTCAACTCTGGTCAGCGACCTGTTGAGCGCGGCTCGCACATCCGATGCGGGCAACACCATAAAGGCTGACATCGAAGACAACACCATGCAACTGACTTGTGGCGGAGCAACGTTTCGAAAAAGACTGTCACATACTGAAGAGACCTATGCATGATCATCCATTCTTAATCCTTATTGGGCTGCTAGGAGCGCTCACTGGTAGTGTCCTTGGATACCAAATGGGCAACACTAGAAATGGAGCCATTTTCGGGATGGCTGTGGGAATGACCATAGGCTTCATTATTGAAGTTGCCTCTGCTAACCGAGGCCCTCGTAAGCCACGACTGCCGCGACAGCAGGGTAGCTCCCCTCGAAGCACGATTGATCACCTGGTGCAAAACCTGGGAGGGGAAACCAGATTTCAAGCCGCGACGGCAAAAGCACAGCCTCAGGGTGAGCAAAAGAAGATTTTTGAAGCATTGTCACTCGGTCAGTTCCTTCGCAGCATGGGCGGCTCCTTGGTTCTTGGCGTGGTGTTATTGGCGCTAATACTTTTGATCATTCCTATTGTGTTTCATCAAGTGGATGCCCGTACTATCTTTGCTGTGCAGTTGGGAGTGCTGGTGCTGTTTTCAATTGACTGGCTCTGGCAATTGACAAGCGGTTATCTGAGATCTCAGCAAGAAAAGGTAGTGATGGAACGTGGTAGATTCATCGAGCACGGATTATTCAATCACAAACGTGCTTTCACCTATACCCAAATATATGAGGTCAGATTAGACCGCAATGAGCGTTGCTGCATTCGCTACTACATCTACGATGAGAATATGCAAATCAATTATCGGTATGTTCGTGAAGCGTATCTGATCACAGTTTCGAATCCTTCACAAATGGCGGAAGAATTACAGCGTCGTATTTCAGCGCCACAGCCTGACGGAGAAACAAAATCGAGATTCCTTCACCGTACTGGCGGCTTGCAGCTTCTGGTTTTCTTGGGAGGGTTTCTGCTATTCATTGCTGTGTCATGGCTTATGACAGTGTTACCCTTTGTCGAGCTTCGCAGAACTCTTTTCCTAAGCTGGTTTATTATCTGGATAATCGCCTGGATAGCTACCACAGGATGGTTGGGTATTTCACTCTGGATAGAGCATTACTATCGAGAGGGCATGCCGAATACTAGGTGACCTGGATTCGTGTAGACAAACCAGCACTATACTCAAGGTGCGCATAACACGTGGCTGGAGCGCGAACACGGCGCGCTTGGCATCGAGGCGCTGCGCGCGCTCAAGGCGACGTTCGATCCGCAGGGTGTGATGAATCCCGGCGTTTTGTTAGAGCTTGACTGACGAAGGTGTCCGCTCTCATTCGACGTTCGACATTCGTCCTTCGCCACTCCGAGGCCAGACATGAACTCACCCATCCCCAACTCACGTCCCTTTTCGCACCTCACCCGCGCCGAAAACCTCGACCGGCTTGGAATGGAATCGTTCGACCTGTTGGTGATCGGCGGCGGCATCACAGGTGTTGCCATCGCGCGCGACGCGGCATTGCGCGGCATCCCAACGGCGCTGGTGGAGAAAACTGACTGGGCCTCGGGCACGTCCTCACGCTCGGCGCGGCTCATCCACGGCGGGCTGCGCTATTTGGAATACTACCAGTTCGGGCTGGTGTTCGAGGCGCTCTCCGAGCGGGCGGTCTTGCGCAAGATTGCGCCCCGCTTGGTCCGCCCGACGCCGTTCATGTACCCCTTGTATCGCGGGCAGGAGCCGGGCTTTCTCAAGTTGATGGCGGGGATGTGGGTGTACGACCTCCTGGCACAGTTTCGGAACGTGTCGCGCCACCGCATGATGCTGGCGCGCGAGACGGCGCGGCGCGAGCCGATTGTGGCGCGAGAAGGTCTGCGTGGCGCGGCGCGTTACTATGACGCGGTGGTGGACGACGCGCGGTTGACGTTGGCGACGACGCAATCGGCGCACCTGGCGGGAGCCGTCGTCGCCAATCATGCGCGTGTGGTGGGGCTGTTGAGCAGCGGCGGACAGATCGCGGGCGCAGTGGCGCGCGACGGAATCACGGGGCGTGAGATCGAAATCCATGCGCGCGTCGTCGTCAACGCATGTGGTCCGTGGGTGGATGCCGTACGGTCCATGGACGTAGAGGCAAAGCACGCCTCACCCCTCCTTCGGCCCACCAAGGGCGTGCACCTGATCATCCGCCGTGAGCGGTTGACGAGCCAACACGCTATCGCCTTCGATTCGCCGCGTGATGATCGCCATTTGTACGTCATCCCCTGGGGCGATTTTGCCATCCTCGGCACGACGGACACAGATTACGCGCAAGACCCGGATACCTTGAGTGTCACACCCGAAGATGTGGACTATTTGTTGGAAGCCGCGCAGCACGCCTTCCCATCCGCCCGCCTGACTAAAGCCGACGTCATCAGCGCGTACGCCGGGCTGCGCGCGCTCATCGGCAGCGACGCGGCCAGCACGTATGCCATCTCCCGCGAGCACCACATTGAGCAAAGCGAGTCGAGCCTGTTCACGATTGCGGGCGGCAAGCTGACGACGCACCGACTGATGGCTAAAGAGATGGTAGATGCAGTGGCGAAGAAATTGGGCGGCGCAGGCAAATGCGTCACCGGCAAGCGGCACATTGAAACCGCCGAACGCGTGGCTGGCATCGGGATGCCAGCCCGTACGGAGTCCGTTGTGCATCTCGTCGAAGCTTATGGCGTGGATGCCATTCGCCCGCTCGCCTACGTCGAGGAGCGGCCCG
>Ga0299912_10002840_pt1 | contig 14182 bp, 14 predicted proteins | sample RVTome_2_FD_207667 | JGI IMG/M metagenome (GOLD analysis project Ga0299912, IMG submission 207667) | Soil microbial communities from uranium-contaminated site in the Upper Colorado River Basin, Wyoming, United States - RVT95D214 (version 2) ...
CTCGCGACGCGTGAGCCAAGTCGCCCCTCCCTTGCCACGGGACAGTTTCTTCGCGATCTCCTCGAACCGGTCTTTCCCCTTCCTCGCCTCCGCGAGAATCTCCTCCGCCTTTTTCCGGGACAACTCCTTGGATCCGGCCGCGTAAGGGATGGTGACGGGGGACACCAGGCGGGACTCCTCGGTACGGAACTTGTCGGCGTTCCCCTCGTAGAAGGACGCCATCTCCTGCTCGGAGGGCTTCCATTCCCGGGTGAACGTCTCCGGGGAAAAAAGGGCGACGGAGAGCTTGACCCGGGCGGGGATCCGGTAGCTCTCCTTGGTCTGCTCGTACTTTGACGCGGTCTCCCCTTCCGTGGCGGGCGGGACTTTCCTCGTCCCGGAAGGGTAGGCGGTGACGACGAGGAGGCGGACTTTCCGGGACATCAGGCGGAAGAGGTCGCGCGCTTCGCTTGGGGTTACCCGGGCGGAGGCGGACAACAGGCCCTCCATCTTCCGGACGGTGATCTCCTGCTGCTGGGAAGTCTCGTACTCCGTCGGGGAGACCCGGTTGTAGGAGAGAATGCTGCGGTACCGGTCCTCGCGGAATTCCCCGTCGACCTGGAACGCGGGCGTCGCCGCGATTTCCCGGCGGACCTCCTCGGAGGAGGCGGAAAGCCCCATCTTCTTCGCCTCGGCGAGCAGCAACTTCCGGCGGATGAGGGTGTCGAGGGCCTGCTTGCGGAAGTTCAACTCGCTGGCCATCTCCGGGGTGAACGCGTTTCCGTACACCTCGCGGTACGTTTTCTCCAGCCTTGCGGTCGTCTCCGCGAGTTCCGCCAGGGAGACCTTCTCCCCGCCGACGGTGGCGGCCACGTCGCGCCTGCTCTGGGAGTACGATCCTACCCCCCACCAGATGAAGGTGAGGGCGATGAACGTGAGGATGATCTTGATGGCCCAGGAACCGGCGTTCCGGCGAAGCACGTCGAGCATGCCGCTGATTTCTCCCGTAGGAATGAATCCCTCAGATGAAAACGTTTCATAGTACTCCGCACATCCCGGAAAATGCAACGGGATACCCGAAAACCGCCCCAAATGTTTGCATTGGAGAAGTTGCCCTGTTAAGATACGGCGTCAAGTGTTTGACCGCCAGACCCAAACAGGGAAGGGGATTTCCGGAGGAAACCGATGCTCATCAACAAGTTCCTCGGCTTGTTCTCGAACGACCTCGCGATCGACCTCGGGACCGCGACGACGCTGGTCTACGTCAAGGGGGAAGGGATCATCTGCTCGGAGCCGTCGGCCGTCGCCGTGCACCGCGACAGCCGGGGCGCCAAGAAGGTCCTTGCCGTGGGGATCGAGGCGAAGCGGATGATCGGGCGGACGCCGGGGAACATCGTCGCCATCCGTCCGATCAAGGACGGCGTCATCGCCGACTTCGAGGTGACCGAGGCGATGCTCCGCTATTTTATCCGCAAGGCCCACAAGCACCGGACGCTCGTCCGCCCCCGGATCATCATCTGCGTCCCCTGGGGGTGCACCGAGGTGGAGCGGCGGGCCGTCCGGGAATCCGCGCAGAGCGCGGGCGCCCGGGAAGTCTACCTGATCGAGGAACCGCTGGCCGCGGCCATCGGCGCCGGCCTCCCGATCACCGAACCCTCGGGGAACATGATCGTCGACATCGGGGGCGGGACCACCGAGGTCGCCGTGATCTCCCTGGGGGGGATCGTCAAGAGCTACTCCGTGCGCGTCGCCGGGGACAAGATGGACGAGGCGATCCTGCAATATGTGAAGCGGAAGTACAACCTGCTCATCGGCGAACCCACCGCCGAATACATCAAGGTGACGATCGGAAACGCCTTCCCCGGGTTCGAGGATACCGTCGAGGTGAAGGGACTGGACATGGTGAGCGGCGTTCCCAAGGCGTTGACCCTGAACTCCGACGAGGTGCGGGAGGCTCTCTCCGAAACCGTGAGGGTGATCGTGGACGCGGTGAAGGGGGTGTTCGAGGAAACCCCCCCGGAACTCGCGGGCGACATTTTCGAGCGGGGGATCGTCCTGGCAGGCGGCGGCGCCCTTCTCCGGAACCTGGACGTCCTGTTGCGGGAGGAGACCGGCCTCCCGGTGACCGTGGCCGAAGACCCCCTGTCCTGCGTCGTGCTCGGGTCGGGGAAAGCCCTGGATGAGCTGGATCTTCTCCGCCAGGTCGCCCTCCGATAAACCGGCTTTGCGCGGGGTCCACGCCGGAAAGATCGGCTGATGGTCAGGAAGTTTTTCCGAAAGTGGTGGCGTCTCTTCCTCGTGGCCGCTCTTCTGGCGGCGGCCATCCAGTTCTTCGTCCGCCCCCCCGGATTTTTCCCGGACCAGGGGATCGGAAGGATCGGGACGTACCTGTTTCGACCGGTCTACGGGGGGATCGATTTTCTCCGGCAGGGGATCTCCTCCCTGTGGTCGGGGTATATCGGACTGGTGAACGTCTCCCGGGAAAACAGGGAACTCCGGAAGGAAGTGGCGGAGTTGCGGGAAAATCTCAAGGAGAGCCGCGATGCGTCTCTGGAGAACCGGCGCCTCGAGGATTTGCTGCGATTCTCGAAGACCCTGGAGAAGCGGACGGTCGGCGCCCGCGTCGTCGGGCACGACGTCTCCCCCTGGTTCCAGGGCATCTTCATCGATGCGGGGACCGGAGAGGGCGTGGAGCCGGGGATGGCGGTCGTCATCCCCGACGGCGCAGTCGGACGCGTCCACAGGACCTATCCGGGCCTCTCGGAGGTCATCCTCCTGACGGACAGCCGCTTCGCCGCGGATGTGATCGTCGAGCGCAACCGCGTTCGGGCGGTCGCCGAGGGGATGGGGGGAAACCTCTGCCGCCTGAAATACGTTTCCCCGACCCAGGAGGTGGTGACGGGAGACCGGATCCTCTTCTCCGGGTTCGACGGGAGCATGCCGAAGGGGACCCCGCTCGGGACCGTCGTGAGCGTGGACCGCCCCCGCGAGGGGCTCTTCCTGAACATCCAGGTGGCGAGCGCGGTGAACTTCCTGTCCGTCGAGGAGGTCCTGGTCGTCCTCTCCCGTCCTTCCATCCCGTTCCGGCAAGGGAAGCCGTGAGACTCCTTCTCGTGCTGCTCGCGCTGTCGTTCGCGGGGACCGCGGCGAACGTCTGGCTGCTCTCCGGGTTCGTCCCGTGGTTCCTCCTGCCGGATTTCTCGTTCCTGGTGATCGTCTATGCCGGGCTGTTTCTCTCCGGCCCGCTCGGATTCCTGGCCGCCCTTCTTCCCGCGCTCTTCCGCGAGATTTCGATCTCCGGGCCGCCCGGGACGTTTCTTCTCGCCTCGCTGGCGGTCTATTTCGCCGCGCGCGAGATCGGCCGCCGCATCTTCCTTCGCTCCGAGATCTTCCTCCTCCTGATCGTCGCGGGGCTTCTCGCGGCCGAGTCCGCCTCCGTGATCCTCCTGCTGGTTCTGGAGGGAGGGCATCCGTTTTCCGTCCTCTGGGGAGCGGAGGAGACGGTCCGGATCGCCTGGACGTCGCTTCTCGGCGTCTTCCTTTTCGTGGACCTCTCCGTCCGGTGGCAGCGGATCCGGGAATGAGGGGGCGCATCCGGAAACGGGAGCAGGACCCCTGGATCGTGTCGAGGATCCGCATCCTCCAATGGATCGGGTTGGGACTGTTCATCCTCCTCCTGGGGCGGCTGTACTGGCTCCAGGTGGTGAAGTACGAGTATTTCCGCACGCTGTCCGAGAACAACAGGATACGGATCCGGGTCGTCCGGGCCCCCCGGGGCGTCATCCTCGACCGGAGAGGGGTGCCGATCGCCGAAACCCAGGGCTCCTTCGATCTCATCGCCACCCCGGTGGACATTCAGGACCTTGCGGGGGGGCTTAGGCTCCTCGGGGAGGTGGTGGAGTTCGATCCCGAGGAGATCTCCGGGAAGATCATCCTGGAGAAGAAGACGAACCCGTTCCGGGGTCTCACGGTGGCCCGCGACCTGCGGTTCGAGCAGGTGTCGGTGATCGAGTTCAACCGGGAATCCCTCCCCGGGTTTTCCATCATGGTCGAGGCGAAGCGAAGCTACCCCTTCGGACCGGAATTCGCCCACATCCTGGGTTACGTGGGGGAAGCAAGCGAACAGGAAATCGCGGCGGCGCGGGGGGAGCGCCTTTCGATGGGGGACATCGTGGGGAAGTACGGACTGGAGAAGACGATGGGCGATGTTCTTCGCGGGGTGAACGGGGGGCGGCAGGTGGAGGTGGACGCCGCCGGCCGCGACAAGCGGCTGGTGGACGAGATTGCCCCGCGGACCGGGGGAACGATCCAGACCACGATCGACGCGGAGCTGCAGAAGGTGGCCTTCCAGGAGATGGAGAAACGGGCGGGCTCCGTGATCGCGATGAACCCGAAGACCGGGGATATCCTCGCCTTCGTCTCGACGCCGGCGTTCGACCCGAACGCCTTCTCCCGGGGGATCCGGAAGGAGGAATGGACGGCCCTGGTCGAGGATCCGCGAAAACCCATGCAGAACAAGGGGCTCCAGGGGACCTACGCGCCCGGATCCACGGTGAAGCCCTTCCTGGCCCTCACGGCGCTCGAGGAGGGGGTCATGAACCCGAAAGCGACGGTTTTTTGTGGCGGATCCTTCCGGCTGGGAAACCGGGTGTTCCGGTGCTGGAAGGAGAAGGGCCACGGAACCGTGGACATGTACCGGGCCATCGTGCAGTCCTGCGACGTCTATTTCTACACCCTGGGTTCCCGGCTCGACCCGGACCGGGTCGCGTCCCTGGAACGGGATGCCGGTCTCGGTGTTCCGACCGGCGTGGGTCTGCCGGGAGAGAAATCCGGCCTCGTTCCCGACACCGCCTGGAAGCGTGTTGTGATGAAAGACCGGTGGTACGCTGCCGACAGCGTCCTGCTCGGCATCGGGCAGGGCGCGATCCACGTCACGCCGATCGGAATGCTGTCGGGCTATGCGGCGATCGCGACGGGCGGGGAGGTGATGCGCCCCCGCCTGGTGAGCCGGGTGGTCCGGATGGACGGAACGGTGGAGGAGTTTCCTCCCCGGGAGCAAAGGAAACTGCCCTGGAAACCCGAGAACGTAGAGTTCATAAGGCACGCCCTGGCCGGAGTGGTCAACGATTACGGGACGGGGGGGGCGGCCAGGCTCCCCGGGATCGAGGTCGGGGGGAAGACCGGGACGGCGCAGCTCGTCACCGTGAAGGGGAAGATGATCAAATCCGAGCATCTGCCCTATGAGATACGAGACCATGCCTGGTTCGCCGGTTTCGCGCCCGTCGCCGATCCCGAGATCTGCGTCATCGCGATGATCGAGCACGGAGGACACGGGGGATCGGCGGCCGCTCCCGTCGTCAAAGCGGTGATGCAGGAATATTTCCGGTTGAAACAGGTCGCCGGGAAAGGCGGTGGGAGATGAGCGCGCCCCAACGGTTCGCCCGGGTGGACTGGCCCGTTTTCCTTCTGGCCCTTGTCCTGTGCGGGGTGGGCCTTCTGAACGTGTACAGCGGGACGCGGGTCTTTTCCTCTTCGGGGATCCCGCTGTTTTACCGACAGCTGGTCTGGATCCTGCTCGGGGCGGGCTTTTTCTTTTTCTTCTCCTTCCTGGGGCCCGGGGTGATCGAGGAGATGGCCTGGCGCATCTTTATCGCCGTTGTCGCCCTCCTCCTGGTCGTCCTCCTCGTAGGCAAGGTCCGGGGAGGCGCCCAGCGTTGGCTGTCCCTGGGCTTCTTCAACTTCCAGCCTTCGGAGCTTGCCAAGATCGCCCTCGTCCTCGTGCTCGGGAGCTTCTTCTCCGAACAGTACAACTACGGAGGGATCGGCCTCCGCGACCTGATGCCGGCGGTGGCCATCACCCTGGTTCCGTTCCTGCTCGTGGCGATGCAGCCCGACCTGGGGACCGCGGGGGTATTTCTCCTCATCCTCGCCGCCATGATGGTGATCGCCTGCGTTCGCGGAAAAGTGTTCCTCCTCGCAGGCGTCATGGGAGCGGCGGCAGTCCCCGGTCTCTGGTTCCTGATGAAGGATTACCAGAAGCAGCGGGTACTCACCTTCCTGGACCCCGGCAGGGATCCTCTGGGCGCCGGGTACCATGTCATCCAGTCCAAGATCGCCGTGGGGTCGGGGGGATTCCTCGGGAAAGGGTATCTCCACGGGACCCAGGGATCGCTCCGGTTTCTGCCCGAGCAGCACACGGATTTCGCTTTTGCCGTCTTTTCCGAGGAATGGGGGTTCGTGGGCTCGGTGGTCCTGCTTCTCCTTTTCCTGGCGCTGGTCTCCCGGATGGCCTACCTCGCTTCCCGGTCCCAGGATCGGTTCGCGTCCTTCGCGTGCGGGGGGATTGCCTCCTATTTCCTCGCGCACATCCTGATCAACATCGCGATGGTGTGCGGACTGTTCCCGGTCGTCGGGATCCCCCTTCCCTTCGTGAGTTACGGAGGATCTTCGATGCTCACGAACATGATGGCGCTGGGGATTCTCGCCAACCTCTCCCGGACGCGATTCACCTTTCCGCCGGCGGAGACGAGACCGTTATCCGTCTGACCTCCTCCGCCAGCGATTCGGCCAGGGAGGGAGAGGAGCCGGTCCAGCGCTTCGCGACCGTGCCGCTTTGGTCCAGGAGCAGAAGAACGGGAGTCTGGGAGACCCGGAACTGCCTTTCGAACGTCCCGGGAAGGGCTCTGAGGGTTGTCACGGGAAGCGTCGCCGGCCCGGGTTTTCCGGTCGTCATGCCCGGAGCGGCCGCGGGATGGAGGGGCGGCGCCTCCCGGGATCCCTCCCGCTCGTAGATCCGCTCGCGGTCGAACCGAATGCGGTATACGCGGACGGAACCCGGCGGGAATGTCGACGCCGCGGTCCCGATGGCCTCCCAGGCCTCGCCGCACTGCGGACACCACGGGGAATCGAGGAAGACCAGACGGAGGGGTTCGGGAAATCGGGGGAGGGACGCGGTCTCCTCCCCTGCTTCGCCCACGAATACCGGCTTTTCCGCGGGAAAGGGGACGGAGCCGACGGATAGGGCCTTCGCCCCGCACCCGGCGGAAAAGGAAAAGACCGCCGCGAGGACGAGGGCCTTCGCCGCGCGCCGTCTTCCCGTCCGTGGGAACCTTCTTCCGGTCAAATCACAGGTTTTTCTGTATGAGCTGAACGATGTTGTTCTTGGGGTTGACTCCCACCATCTGCCCCTTGATCTGCCCGTCCCGGAACAGGATGAGTGTGGGGATTCCGCGGACGCCGAACTGCGAGGCGATGTCCGGGCTGTCGTCCACGTTCAGTTTGGCCACCCGCACCTTCCCCTCGAATTCCTTCGCCACCTCTTCGAGAATCGGTGCGATGACCCGGCACGGCCCGCACCAGGGAGCCCAGAAGTCGACCAGCACCGGGATGGACCCGGATTCGACCGTCGTCTTGAAGTTCCCGCTGTTCAGTTCCAGTATCGTTCCGGCCATCGGTTCCTCCCTGCCTGCCCTGTCGTCCCGACGCCGCGCCGGGCGGTCGCCGGTCGGCGAGAGATCCATCCCTCACCGCAGGACAGGATCGCTTGGTAGGTTCATCTTCCGCGTTTCGCGAGCTCCTTCATCACGCACCGGTCCATCACCACGGGAATCCCCGCTGCGGCGAGCCTGGTCCGGGCTTCCTCGTTCACTACGCTCTCCTGCATCCAGAAGAATCTTGCGCCGATCCGGATCGCCTCCTCGGCGATCGCGGGTACCGTCTCCGATCTCCGGAACACGTCGACGAGATCGACCCCGCCCGGGATCTCCGCCAGGGCCCCGTAGGATTTTTCGCCGAGGGCCTCGCGGATCATGGGGTTCACCGGAATGACCCGGTACCCTTTCCCCCGGAGATAGCGCGCAACGATGTGGCTCGGGCGGTCGGGCTTGTCCGAGAGCCCCACGACGGCGACGGTTTTCGCCCCGTCCAGGATCCGGTCGATCACGTCGTCCACGGGAAGTCCCTTCAGGATGATATAGATGCGATTCATGCTACCGCGGTTTTTCCCGAAAGGAAAGTTGCGGGGTGCACCCGTTTCTTGACACTCCCGGGAAAAAGAGATTCAATTTTCCTCTACCCTTCCGGAGGAGATCCCGCGTGAAGGAAGCGATCGGAAAGATACTGAAAGAGGGGGCGGATCTGCGCCTCCAGATGATCGAGACGATGACCGGCGACATCCTGGAGGCGGCGAAGACGATCGCGGAGACCTTCAAGGCGGGAAGGAAGGTTCTTCTCTTCGGCAACGGGGGGAGCGCCGCCGATTCCCAGCACATCGCGGCCGAGTTCATGAACCGGTTCCTGATCGAGCGGCCGCCCCTGCCGGCGATCGCTCTCACCACGGACACTTCCATACTCACCAGCATCTCGAACGATTACACATTCGACGATGTCTTCAGCAAACAGATCAAGGCCCTCGGGAAGAAGGGGGACATCGCGTTCGGGATCAGCACGAGCGGGAGCTCCCCCAACGTGCTCAAGGCGTTCCGGGTGGCGAAGAAGCAGGGGATGGTCACGATCGCCCTCGTGGGGGAGGGAGGGAAGGCGGCCTCGCTCGCGGATATCGCCCTTTGCGTCCCCTCCAAGAGCACCCCGCGGATCCAGGAGGCGCACGTGGCGGTGGGACACATCCTGTGCGAGCTCACGGACACACTCCTGTTCCGCGAGGCCGGGAAGCGATGAGGGATCTCGACCTCTCCCGGCTCCGGCGAACCTCCCTTCACTCCCGGAAAAGCATCGTTTCGTTCCGGGGGTTTGCGTCCCCCGTCCGGAAGGGGATGTCCTTCCGCGCGTTCCTCGAAGGGCTTCCCGATTACCTGGCGGCGAAGGATTTCCGCGCGGTGGTGGACGCGGTGGTCCGGGCCCGGCGGCGGAACGCGCCCGTCCTGCTCGGGATCGGCGCCCATTTCATCAAGGTGGGGCTGTCCCCCCTCCTGTTGCAGGGGCTGTCGGATGGGCTCTTCGCCGGCGTCGCGATGAACGGCGCGGGGGTGATCCACGACGTGGAGCTCGCCCTCGCGGGAAAGACGTCGGAGGATGTGGATGCGCAGCTGGCGGACGGTTCCTTCGGGATGGCGCGGGAGACGGCCATGTTCATTCACGCGGCGGTGGGGGTCGGGGTCCGGGAGGGCCTGGGCTTCGGCGCGGCGGTCGGGAAGGCGCTCGCGGCGTCGCGGGCTCCCCATCGCGGTCGTTCCCTGCTCGCCGGGGCGTGGAAGCGAAAGATTCCGGTGACGGTCCATGTCTGCGTCGGCGCGGACATCATCCACATGCACCCCGAGACCGACGGCGCGGCGACGGGGGAGGCGTCGCTTCGGGACTTCCGCTCCTTTTGCTCGCTGGTCGCCCGCCTCCAGGGAGGAGTCTATCTCAACGTCGGCTCGGCCGTCGTCCTGCCGGAGGTCTTTCTCAAGGCCGTGTCGGTCGCCCGGAACCTGGGGAAGCCCCTCTCGCGGATCACCACCGTGAACATGGATTTCCAGCGACTGTACCGCCCGGATGTCAACGTGGTGTCGCGCCCCACCCGCGGCGGCGGGAAAGGGTACCACCTGATCGGACCGCACGAGATCCTCTTTCCCCTTCTCATGGCCGCCGTGGCGGAAAAGATCGGCTGAAGGGACGGTCCTGAGGTAGAGCCTGGCAGGCTTGCACCGGGACCGTCGTCCACGACGGAGGAGCGGGAAACCGTAAGAGGGATGTCAGGACCGTCCCTGGTTTTGGAAAGCGCTTGGCCGGCTTGAACCGGGACCGAGGTCCACGACGAAGGGTGGAGAAACCGGTAAAGGGTCGTCAGGACCGTCCCTTTATTGCGGTAGGGCTTGTGATCGACCGCTCAGAGGGAAGTCTCTTCCCCCGGGCTGAGAACGACCACCCGCGTCCCCGGAACGCTTTTCTTCATCTCCGCGACGAAACGGTCCGCGTTCGGTTCCAGGATCGGGAACGTTCCGAAGTGCATCGGGATGACCGTTTTCGCCTTCAGCAGGGCGGCCGCCTTCGCCGCCTGCCGGTAATCCATCGTGAAGACCGACCCGATCGGCAGGAGCGCCACGTCGACGGGGTAGAGCTCTCCGATGAGCTCCATGCCGGAGAAGATGCCCGTATCCCCCGAGTGGTAGACGGTCAGGCCGGACGGGGTCTGGATGACGTACCCCACGGGCGTCCCGAGCGTGCAGGAATGCCTCGCTTCCGTCATCGTGAAGGAAAAGCCGTCGAGGACCACGGTGCCGCCCACGTTCATCCCGATCCCTCCGTGAAGGAGCTGGGACTCGGGGACGCCCTTCGCCTTGAGGTCGCCGATCAGCTCGAAGATCCCGATCACGAGGGCACCGGTCTGGCGGGCGAGCGCGGCTGCGTCGGCCGCGTGGTCGAAATGGTCGTGCGTGAGGAGCAGAAACTCCGCCTTCTTCACTTCCTCCGGCCCGGAGGGCGCGGTCGGATTCCCCTGGAACCACGGGTCGATCAGGACGGTCTTGCCGGAGGGATCCTGGAGGGAAAAGCCGGAATGGCCGAACCAGCGGATCTTGACGGGCGGCATCGGGAACCTCCTGTCCGAAAGGGTGCGGATGGGCAGTTCTTTCTCCCCCTTTTATACAAGGCGCTCCGGCGGCTCGTAAAGGGAGAAATGACGCCTTTCTCTTCCCCCCCCGCCGTGTTACAAAAAAACCGAGCGTCGCATCGCAACGAGAGAGGCGGGATGGGAAAACGGAAACCCCCGGAAGGAACCCCTCTGGTCCGGGTGGTGGTGCCCAACCGGGTCGACATCGCGGGGGGAACTCTCGACATCTTCCCCCTCTATCTTCTCGTTCCGGGGTCGATGACCGTCAACGCGGCGATTTGCGTGTCGAGCGTCGTCTCGATCCGCCTCCTCCGAAGGACCGTCCGTCTCATTTCCGAAAATTTCTCCCTCCGGGCGGAAGCCGGGGACACGCATGGGTTCCCGACGCGGGGGAAGTTCGGCCTGATCGCAGCGGCCCTGCGGTCCTTCCCGCCCCAAACCGGAATCGAGCTTCGGTTCCGCAACGAGGCGCCCCTTGGCTCCGGCATCGGGGCGTCGTCCGCCCTTCTCGTCGCCACGGTGCTGGCGATGTGCCGTCTCCTCGGGATTCGGAAAAGCTGGAGAGACACGGCGCGGGAGGCGATGGAGATCGAGGCCGCTCATCTCCGGAGCCTCACCGGCTCCCAGGACCATATTGCCGCTCTGCGCGGCGGGATCCAGGGGATCCGGTACTTTCCGGGGCGGACGGAGCCGGAGAGAATCGCGCCGGGATCCCCCGTGGGGCGCATCTTCGCGGCGCACGGCTTCCTGGCGGGCACGGGGAAGTCCCACTTCTCCGCGGGGCTGAACTGGCGGATGATCCGGGGGGCGATCGACGGGAATCCCGAAGCGCTCCGCAGGTTCCGCGGGATTGCGGATGCCGCGCGGGACGCGTGGGAGGCCGTATCCGCGGGGGAGATCGAGCGGGCCGGTCGGGCCATGGCGCGCGAGTGGGCGATCCGCAGGACGACCGCGCGGGGGATTTCCACGAGGAAGGTGGACAGCGCATTCTCCTCCCCCGAATTCCGTAGGTGGGTGTCCGGGGCGAAGCTCTGCGGCGCGGGAGGGGGAGGGATGCTGTTCGGATTGCTCCGGGATCCTGGGGACCGGGAAACGGTGGAATCGTTCCTCGAAAGCCGGGGCGTCTCCCCGTTTCCGTTCCGGATCTCCGCGGGTCCGCAGATCTCCTGCGCGGGAGGAATCGGTGTCCGCTGAGCTGCCTTCCGTCTGGGATGTCGTCATCGTCGGGGCGGGCCCCGCCGGGCTCTTCGCGGCCAGTACGCTGGCCGGGAAGTTGCGCGTTCTCGTGATGGAGGAGAAAAGCCGCACCGGCGGGGCCGGGGCGATGACCGACGGGAAGTTGAACCTCTCCCCGCACATCGGCCTCGACCTGACGGAGCTGGCGTTGTCGGAAACGGAGGCCGAAAAGCGGATCGCCGCGATCGACGAGGTGTTTCTCGAACACGGGGCCGACCGTGTCCTGTACGGGGTCGACCAGGAGAAGATCCAATGGTGGCTGGACCGCGTGTCCTGGGTCCGGCGCCGGACGGAAAAGGGGGACTGGGACATCACGCTCGTTCCCGCGAGACAGCGGCACATGGGGACGGACCTGGCGCACCGCGTCGTCGCCCGCATGACGGATTCGATCGCCGGGGAAGGGGTCGACTTCTCTCTCCGCACGCGGGTGACCGACCTCGCGCGGAACGAGGACGGGACGTTCCTCCTGCGAAGCGCGCGAGGGGAGTTTCGTTCCCGGTATGTCGTGGCGGCCCCGGGGCGGGAGGGCGCCTACTGGTTCCGCGGGGTCGCCCGCGGGATCGGGGCGCTCACGCAGTACGGCGCCATCGACATCGGCTGCCGGGTGGAGGTGGCCCAACCCGTGTACGACGAGATCACGCGGGTCCTCTACGACCCCAAGTTCCTCTTCGTGACCCCCACCCACCAGGACCGCACCCGGACGTTCTGCACCAATCCCGGGGGGAGGGTCCGCGTCGAGATGAGGAACGGATACCGCCTCGTGAACGGGGATGCGCTGAAGAAGCGAAAGACGCCGAACACCAATTTCGCGATCTTGAACACCGTCTCGATGACCGAACCGGTCCAGGACACGACGGAGATGGGCCGGAAGGTGATGGAGTTCGCCAATTTCTGGGGGGGCGGGGACAGCCTGGTCGTCCAGCGGTGGGGGGACCTGACCCAGGGGCGCCGCTCCCGGGCCGAGACGTTTTCCTCGGCCTTGCTCGGATACGACAAGATGACGCCGACCCTCCCCTTGGGGCCGGGGGTCACGCCGGGGGACATCTCCTACGCCTATCCCGGGCGGATCGTCGACAACCTGAGGGAGACCCTGCTCCTGCTCTCGCGTGTCATCCCGGGAGTGGCGCACCCCTCCACGACGGTCTACGTTCCCGAAATCAAGTTCTACGACACGAAGTACGCGACCGACCGCTACCTCGAGACCAACGTCCCGAACCTCTTCGTGGCCGGGGACGGGGTGGGGAAGTCCCGGGGGATCGTCGGAGCCGCGCTCAACGGCATTCTCGCCGCGGAAGGGATCCTGAGGCGGGAGGGGAAGGGGTAGTCCGCAGGGGGGGGAAACGGGGAAATCATCCGCCTACGGTCAGGACGCCCGTTCCCTGGAGTTTGTCCGCCTTGAGCAGCTGGAGCGCCCGGTTGGCCTCCTCGAGGGGGAAGAGGGTGACCTTCGGCCGGATGGGGACCTCCGCGGCCTCCCGGAGAAGGTCCAGGCCGTCCTGCCGGGTGTTCGCCGTGACGCTCCGGATATTTTTCTCGTAGAAGAGACACTCCTCGTACTTCATCGCCGGGACGTCGCTCATGTGGATGCCCGCGAGCGACAGGGTACCCCCCTTGTTCAGCTGTCTCAGGGCCGGGGGAACCAGCTCGCCCGCCGGCGCGAACAGGATCGCCGAGTCGGCGGGCGCCGGCATCTTCGCCGGGTCTTCCCCCGCCCAGGATGCTCCCATCCGTTTCGCGAGTTCCCGGTGCCGTTTTCCCCGCGTGCAGACGAACACCTCGCACCCCCGGTGGAGGGCCAGCTGGATCACGATATGGGCGGACGAGCCGAACCCGTAGATCGCCAGCTTCCCCCCGGCGGGCAAATCGGCCCTCCGCAGGGCGCGGTACCCGATGATCCCGGCGCATAAGAGCGGGGCGGCCTCGGTGTCCCGGAAGGCCGGAGGGAGGGGATAGGCGAACGCCTCGGGCACGACCGCGTACTCCGCGAACCCGCCGTCCCGGTGGTATCCCGTAAACAGCGGGCGGTCGCACAGGTTCTCCCTTCCCCCCGCGCAGAAATCGCAGACCCCGCAGGTTCGCGCAAGCCAGGCGATCCCCACGCGGGTCCCCCGCGGGAACCGGGTCGCCGCTTTGCCGGCGGCGTCCACCGTGCCCACGACCTGGTGCCCCGGGATGACAGGCGTCCGCCGGGGGGGAAGATCGCCCTCGATGACGTGGAGGTCCGTCCGGCAGATCCCGCATGCGGACACCTTCACCCGGATCTCCCCCCGCCCGGGGGAAGGGTCCGGAAGGTCCGTCGCCACGAGGGGAGAGGTTTCGATCGGCCCTCTCTCCCGCAGCAGCATGGCGTTCATGTCCGGAAGTCCCCCGGGTTGAGGATCTCGTACCCCGCCTTCTGGAGGGCCTCCCGGATCGGTC
>Ga0299912_10002842_pt1 | contig 14179 bp, 17 predicted proteins | sample RVTome_2_FD_207667 | JGI IMG/M metagenome (GOLD analysis project Ga0299912, IMG submission 207667) | Soil microbial communities from uranium-contaminated site in the Upper Colorado River Basin, Wyoming, United States - RVT95D214 (version 2) ...
TAATCGGGCACTCTCATACAATACTTCAGGAAATAACAACACCGCAATTGGCATGGGTTCTCTTGTTAATAATACTACGGGAAATAATAATACTGCAAACGGTTGGGGTGCACTCGGTACTAATTATACAGGGAATAATAATACAGCTAATGGTTGGGGTGCACTTTGCAATAATACCGGGAATAATAATACAGCTAATGGTTACCGCGCACTGTTTAATGCTACAGGCAATAATAACACTTCACTGGGATATTATGCCGGTTCTGGTATTACAACAGGTTGCAATAACTTAGCAATTGGATATGATGCACAGGTTCCAACAGCAACAGCTGACAACCAGGTAAGAATTGGTAACACGAGCATTACATATGCCGGCATACAAGTACCCTGGACTGTAACGTCAGATATCCGTTGGAAGGAATCGGTAAGGGAACTACCCTATGGTCTTAGTTTCGTAAATGGGCTTAAACCTGTAGACTATATACGAAAAAATAATGAGAATCAAACACGCGAGGCCGGCTTTATTGCCCAGGATGTGGAAGCATTACTCAATGAGATGGGAATAGAAAACAGCGGACTTATCAGTAAAGACCATGAAGGTTCACTGGAACTCAGGTATAACGATTTTATACCCATCCTTGCCAAAGCTATTCAGGAACAGCAGGCAATGATTGAAGAATTAAAAGCAGAAATTGAATTACTGAAAATTCGGCAGTAAGAGAATACTCGCTGGTCGGGGGTTGCACCCTCCGACCTTCAACGACCAGGATGAAAAAAGTTCTTTGGCTTAATTACACATAAGCATTTGTTGGTTAAGGCAAAAACCCGCGTTGTATTTTTCATTGCGAAACCTTTGCTACCGTCATTGCACCAACTGGTGCGCGCCTGCCTGCAGTTTACCCGCCTTTGGAGGGCAGGCAGGTTTCCGAACGCGTGCCTTAAAATAATAGTATTATTTTATTACTAACTTAAAATTTTGAATTATGAAAACAAACAATCCAATCAACAGAGCGGCCATAAGGCTGCTGGGATCCCTGATCCTGATTTTTGCAATGAACTTCAGTATCCAGGCCCAGGACAAAAAAACCTGCCAGGCAAACAAAGATCTCATTAAAGAGTACCTGGAAACCTTAAGCGGTAAAGAAAAAACAGTTGCGATGATGGATAAATACATCGCCGATTGTGACAGTATTCTAAAAGGACATATAATTGCATTTGATGCTTCTTTCCCTAAATATGAGCTAATCCCTGAAGACATGATTGCCGAAGGAGATAAAGTTGTGGTAAGGGCAAAATTCAAAGGTACGCATTCAGGCCCTTTGGGAGACATTCAGGCAACCAATAAAAAAGTCGATATGCCTGCTGCTATTATATACCGGATTGCTGATGGCAAAATCATTGAGCATTGGATCTTTCTTGATCAACTTACATTGTTAAAGCAACTGGGAATCATGTAAAATCAAATGCTGGTTTAAACACTCATTAAGTCCGCAGTTCATTCCTGCGGACTTTTTTTACGATACGATGCAAATTTCGAGATAATATTCCTGGGGCTGCCTATTTCTGTACCGTCATGCTGAATTTGATTCCCGGGTTATACCTTTAAATCAAAGAGAAGACAATCCTTATTGCAGCAATGAATTCTCGCTTACCTCTCATTTCTAAAAACTCATTACTCATAACTATCATCCCCACAGCTGGCGCGCGTCTTTTTTGTTCAATATAGCTTTAGCGAAGTTGAATGACGCGTGCCGGTTTTATACGTTAAAAATTAATTCGTTACGGAAATTTTCAATAACACGCGTTTCCGGTTTAGTTACCAGGAAAAAGGTTAAGATTTATCCGCGTGTTTTAATAAAACTATTTTTGAATAAAATTCCTCTCTTACATCTGTTGGTTGGAATTCCCGACTGCCTCTGACAGATACGATCCCGTCTTCATCCCCACAAAAAATTTTTTACTCATACTCGGGTTATTCATGATCAGTTGTTTGTTTATCAAATTTTTGACTAATACCCGAAAAGTACTATTTTATCTAATGCTTACGATTCAGTCGTTTTAACTGATATCGATACCAGATCAAATTCTTTATTCCGACAAAATCCTGTACAATTCCAGGTTTAAATAGAAATGATGGCCCTGAATGGTCCTTTTTTCCAAAACCCCCATTTCGGATAACCGGTTGAGATAATTCCGCGCCGTATTTTCTGCATAAATACCTCTGTCAGTGAAATGCTTTACCTTGGTATAAGGCTGAGTAAAAATCATTTCAATCATTTGTTCCGGTCTGGTGATATTGGTATCGTTTTCAATGGCTGCCAGAATCGCATCTTTGGTCGCAAGAATATCATTGATTTTATTATAAGTTAGTGTAGACGTTACTCTTACTGCATCCAACATAAACAAAATCCAATTTTTCCATTCACCCTGTTGCGATACGGCCAATAGTCTCCTGTAATATTCTTCCTTGTTATCAATAATATAGCGGCTCAGGAATAAAATAGGCATATCCAGCAATCCTTTCAGGGTCAGATAATGAATATTAAAAACTCTTCCTGTTCTTCCGTTTCCGTCCCTGAACGGATGAATCGCCTCAAACTGAAAATGGCCAATAATCATTTTCAATACCGGGTCAATGGCAAAGACATCATCATCATTCATGAAATTTAATAGATTACTCAGTTTCATTTCTACAATTCCTTTACCTCTCGGAGGCGTATAGATTATCATTCCGGTATTCATTCCGCTTCCTCCCTGCCGGATAACAACCTGGGCAAACGGTGGCCTGATCTTATCCGTGGTCTGTTGGATTTCCTGATATATTTTAATGAAATAATCTTCATCAAAACAATCTTTTACCTTTAAGTATTTCATTCCTGTCCACAACGCTTCTCTGTATCTCAGAATTTCTTTAGGCGCACCGGTAACAGTATCCGTTTTATCCAGACTATAAGCTCTGTATAATTCATCATCGGTTGTGAATATATTTTCTATTGCACTCGATGCTTTGGCTTCCTGTAAACTAATTGTATTTATTAAAATACCCTGGTTCGGAATGGCAGCACTTCTGCCTTGCAGCTTGGCCAGAGCTGTTTTTGCTTCCACTAGTTCCCCCAATACTTCAATATTATAATAGAGCTCCCTGTCAATGGGAAGGTCAGGCAAATCATTCCATGGTATATTTCTGTCAGGATTAATAGGATACATAAATCATTTCAATAGAGAGACAAATATATAAAAATACAGACATTAAAATATTATATTTTTAATGTTTACTTAAAAACAGACATTAAAACCGACATAAAATTAACTACAAACATTAATTTATAATGATTTTTAATGTTTGCTATCCTTTCAGCATTACATTACAAATTGCTCTTACACCGGCTCATGTCCACTTACGAGTAACAGTAAAGAAAATTTTTAAATTATTTAGGTATCGGAAATTTCCAATAACACGCGTTCCCGGCTTAGTTAACAGGCAACAAGGTTAAGGTTTATCCGCGTGTTTTTTTAAAAGCCTGTAATAGTAGTCTCTGGATAGTACCGGTATAATTGAAAGAGGATTTAAAATATATCAAAGACAATTCGAATTACAATAAGAAATTCTCGCTTACCGTTCATTTCTCAAATCTCACTACTCATATCTCACAACTAATATCTCACTACTCATCTCTCACTACTCATAACTATCATCCCCCGATATTATAAATAATCCCTTCCAGTTTGTTGCTCAGGTTGATATTATCAATTACTATATCATCGGGGACTTTCAGGATTACCGGAGCGAAATTGAGAATTCCCTTTATACCGGCCGCAATCAGAATATTGCATACTTCCTGCACGGTTTGCAAGGGCACGGCAATAATGGCTGTGGCAACATGATCGTGCTGAACAACCTCCATCAGTTTCTCGAGCGGATAAATGGGAATACCATAACTTTTATTTTGTTTGGCTGGATCGATATCGAAGTGATAACTTTTAAAATATCAATCGAATTGATATAACATTATTGAGGATTCCCCGGATTGAAGATTTATATACTTCTGCCAATTACACTAATTATCTTATCTGCACTTTTCTTAACTACAGAAGAAAATCCTTCTCCGAAAGATACGTTTTGGGGTTGAATGCCAAGTACATTTACGGGCATGTTAAATAGCTCGGAAATCTTTCCAAGCGAGATATTGTGTGTATTTGTTGTATGATCCAGCAATTGCGGAACCGGAATAAGATCAGTGTATCCCGGTTTTTCATTAAAATTTACGCAGTCAATCAGAATAAGAAGATCAGGATTTAATGAATTGATCTTTCCGATATAATTCTCAATACTTTGTTCAACAGTCAGTGACTGAATTCGGTCCGAAGTCTTAATCTTATTGCTGATGTATACTCCTATGCCATCATCCTTTTTCAGAATATTCCCAATACCTACGAATAAAATTGAATTGTTGCTATCGAGAAGAGATCTGAGATTTTCAATCATTCATACAAACTTTTCACCAATATTTGTCGCAGACAATTAGGACATACAATATTGAACATGTCCTTGCGCTTTAATTCATCACGAACCGGTACGGCAGTATCTTCCGGTTTCGATAGTTTCAGTTTTTCATTAAGCATTGTAAGATTAAGGATAGAGGAGTAGGCCTTGGCTCCCAGTTTATGATGCAGGTAATGCATATGTTCTTTAGTTGTGATAATTGCCCCACAACTCTCGCACACTAATAATTCTTTCTGTTGTTCTTCAATGAGTTGAGTTCTGTCAAATGTTGCCAGGTCATATATTTTATTCGATAATTTTACTCCTTTCTTTGTTATACAATGTTCTTCGCATTGACCACAAAAAATGCATTTACCATAATCTCTGTAAATAATTCTTATCTTCTTTTTCTTATCATCCCGAAAAGTAATGGCATGTGAAGGACATACATTCGCGCACGTTTCACATCCCACACAATTTGCATCATCCACAACAGGTTTCCCTCTAAATCTTTCCTCAGGTATATGCGGTACCTTCGGAAATTTCGTTGTATAGGCAGGAGTAAAGAGGGACACTATTGCCTCTTTTAGTTCTCGTATTTTAGGATACTGCATCTTCTTTCTCTCCTTTTATACTAGTATCAGCTACTTTCTTATACTCATCAATAACTGATTTATCTCCCATTTTTATACCAAATAAATATGCTCCTCTTACAAGCGAATGCGCAGCAACAGTAGCTGAGAAGAATAATAACGGAATAGCGAGTAAAGCTTTCACCCCAATATCGTTAAAACCGTATTTAATTAATATACCCAGAAGTATACTACAAGCCCCCAGGGTAACACATTTGGTTGCAGATTGTAACCTGTTATATACATCGGGTAATCTCACAAGGCCAATGCAACCAAAAAGGTTGAACAATACTCCAATGCTAATTAATATAATGCTAATAATGCTACTCATTTTTTAATTTTTAGTTTCAAGTCTCTTATTCCAAGCGACATGTGATTAGCTACCTGTAATTTGCGACAAATATTAATTATTCATTCAACTTCTTCCCTCCCAGATACTTTGCTAAAGTTAGCGTTCCAATAAAACTTAAGATAATCCATGCTATACCGATATCTATTATGAACATTCTGTCTGTTATTATGACAATGATCGCACATATCCCTACCACCAGTATTCCAAATATGTCGATACCGACCATTCTGTCAGCAATAGATGGGCCTCTTATAATTCTATACAAGCAGAAGAAGCACAATCCGATTTGGATATAAAGTAATATGTAGAGAAAACTCTCCATAGTTTAATTGGATTTTATTCAAAAATTCGTTTAATGTATTTTTCAAACTTGCCCGATATTTTCTCAGTATATTTTTCCGGATTGGTAGTACTCACATATATCCAGTGTACATAGATGTAATCATCTATAATATCTACTGTGATTGTACCCGGAGTCATTGTAATTGAATTGGCTAAAGTTGTTCTACCTATATTGGATTTTAGAGTGGTTTTCACTTTAACAATCCCCGGTTTAATAGGAAGATCAGGATGCAATACACGATATGCAACGTCAAAATTTGCTTTCAGGCATTCCCAGGTAAAAATGATAATGTATATTATAAGCCAAAAATATCGTTGAGGTTGAAATAATTTACGAACATCATCAATAAAATATTTTCCAAGTAAAAGCACGGTTAGAATAGAAACTATTGCACCAACTAGAATATTTGGCCACGAAAGATTAAAAGTAAAGAGTAACCAGAATCCAAATGATATTAATATGTAAACGATGTATCTCATTTTATTTGTTTCAAGTTTTTAGTTGTTAGTGATTTGCAACAGTAACTATTATTCATTCTTAATTATAAATTCTACATTCTATTATAATATTATCCTCCAAGAATAGCTCTGGCATAATTTGAAGTATCCATCAAAACATTCACTGCCGGTGTAATAATCACTTCTCTCACTCCCGGAATAATCAGCAAACTAAGTACAATACAAAGCACCGCCAGTACAACCATCGAAAACTGCATGGCCAAGGGTGCCTTTTTAAGGTTATCAAGATTTATTTTGGGTTCCCCAAAAAATAAGTTTTTCTGTAGTTTTAGAAAGTAAGCCAATGTTATAATACTGATCAGTGCAGCAATTATAGCTAACAGATAATATTGAGCCATAGCTGCTGCAATGATGATAATAAGTTTACTAAAAAATCCATTGAATGGAGGTATGCCAGAGATTGCCATGGAGCCCGTGAATGACGTTGCTGAGGTAACCGGCATTGCTTTATTCAATCCACCAAGCATGTTCAGATTTCGAATACCCGTAACATGTTCCACTGCTCCAGCTGTCATAAATAATAATCCTTTAATTACTGCATGATTGATCAGATGAAATAGTCCGCCAAATATGGCTAAGGCTGCTATTTCTTGTTTTCCATTGTTTGCCATAACCAGCATACCTATTCCCACTCCCAATATAATATACCCTACCTGGCTAATACTGGAATAAGCTAATAATCGCTTATAATCCCATTGCCCAATAGCCAGAAAACCTCCAGTTACCATTGAAATTACACCAAGAATAGTAATAGTTAGTGCTATTTCGTGTGATATGGCGAACATATTAAAGAACAATCGTATCAATATATAAATTCCGATAGCTTTGATCAATACTCCGGATAACATGGAAGATATAGGTGACGGAGCAGAGGAGTGTGCATCGGGCAACCAAGCATGAAAGGGTACCATTGCCGCCTTCATCCCAAAGCCAGCAATCAGAATTAGCTGAATGAAAATTATGATTTTATTTCCTGTATAGCTTTCCAGCAGAACTGACAGGTCGGCAATATTCAGTGTGCCGGTACTCCAATAAATCAATCCGATTCCTAACAATAGTAAGAGTGATGCTAATCCTCCCAGAACCTGATATTTAAACGATGCTTCAAGTTCTTCTTTTTCAACACCAAAGGCTACCAGTGCATAGGAGGAAATTGCTGCAATTTCAAGAAAAACATACATATTAAACAGATCTCCGGTAAGCACAACTCCATTCATCCCGGCTACCATAATACACAGTAACGCATAAAAATTATTTTCAGCAGTATACTTTTCAATATATGCTATCGAATAGATCGTTGTCAGAAGTGCAATAAGATTAATAACGCTAAGTAAAATAATGCTAAATCCATCGAATACCAGGTAAATAGCTATTGGAATATTATCTACAGGCATCCATCCACCTACTGCATATACAATGGTTTCGCGATCCCATGTAAAGAATCCGGCAACACACATGCAAGTCAGGATCAGAAAGACAATGAAAGAAATACTTTTTTGGAAGACTTTAACAAATCTTCCAATAATCGGAATAAGAAATGCCGCAGCAAGTGGTAAAATAATATACAATGGAATGAACGAATCCATGTTTAGCCTTTTAAACTATTTATTTTGCGAACATCAAAAGTTCCATACTTACGATATATTCTGATTGCTATTGCCAAAAGCATAGCATTAGTAGCCAGTCCGATAACAATGGCAGTGAGTACCATAGCCTGAGGAAGCGGATCAACATATCTGGCTTTTTCCATTCCATCAACTACGATAGGTGCAATTCCCTGATTGATGTATCCAATAAGACTCAAAAAGAGAAATAAGCTAAACTCCATAATGGACAGGCCAATTACAATTTTAATGATGTTTCTTTTGGTGAGCACACCATAAAGACCGGTTAGAAATAATATAAAACAGAGTACGTAAACTATCATTTCGAAACTTCTTCTTTATAAATTATTAGTGCTAAGAAAATTGTGAAAATCGCAGCAGCAACCTCGACGCCAACAGCTATGTTATAGAGAGGAATGACTCCTGCACTTATCAATTCACCAACCTTCCCCTTTGGTAAAAAATTATTAAAGAAAATTTTTGTTCCCAACAGGAAAGCTGCAGCAGCCAGCACAAGAAAAATCAATATCGCTATACTTTCAGTAATGGAAGATCCTTCTTCCCTTCCTTTAAGTTTTAATATATCGCTTCCAAACGACAGGACCAATAGTATCAGCGCTCCGGAAATGATTGCACCCCCTGCAAATCCACCGCCAGGTGTAAGGTGACCATGCACTATAATATATATTCCATAAATAAAAATTACTCCCACAACTATGCGTGTTACTGTTTTTACTATGGATGTCATACCTTTCATCTATACTTTTTTACTTTTGATTCTTAAAATTGTTAAAATTCCAATTACGGCTGTAAATAGTATTGTGGCTTCACCCAGTGTATCGTACCCCCGAAAATCGAAAACAACTCCGGTAACCAGGTTTGCGCTCCCTGTTTTAGCAGCAGCATCTAGAATATAGGCTGTCGACATCCTGGTCTTATGCCATCCGAAAGGATCAAGTATGTCAATGGCCTGGGCAAAAAAATACAGGAGAAGTACTGCGAATACCAGAACTACAGCAATATTTATTATATATCTTGTATTGATATATGAAATATCATTTACTTTGATTTGAGTTTTTTCTTTTAATTCTTCTCTTGTACTGTTGAGAACTACTGCCACCATAATGATAAGTGTGATTGTTTCTACAACAATCTGAACAATGGCCAAATCGGGTGCTTTCAATAATAAGAAGCAAATTACCAGTCCATAACCCACCACACCACAAGAAATCAGTGCAGACAGAAGGTCTTTTGCATTCAGTGCAAAAATGGCCCCGATTATCATAAATCCCAGTATGACGGATAAGATGATTTCCATTATATATCAGATCAGGTTAAAAAATATGAGCATTATTATCAGGCCAATTATCATCCAGGTTGTATACCTAAGCAGAATCCCATTGTGCGCTTTACTCAGAAGACTATTAAACCAGACCACAACTTCTCTTGATACATTATAAATGTCGAACCATCTCTTCTTTGCTCTTTGGAAAAAGAATGAGAACAGAGCAAAATCGCTGATGGTATTATAGAATTCAGTAACATTAAAACCTGTTAATTCCTGAATTTTCTCCCCTCCGATAAAACTGTTGTCGCGTCTGAAATTTTTTAAATTCCCTAATGCATAGATTATCATTCCAAGAATAATTGACACGATTACAAGAAGTGAAACAAGCGATGAATTCCAGCTACCTATATAGGCAGCTTCTCCTGCAATAGAACCAAACAAATAGGGTACTACCTGTTTTGTGGCAAAAACTCCAAAACCGACACATAGCAGCGCTATCACTATCAAGGGAATTACCATAAGAACATTTGATTCTTTGACCTTGGAAAATTCTGGTTTTCTTCTTCCTAAGAATATACCCGAAATGAATTTTATAAAACTTGCCAAAGTCAGTGCTGAGCCAATTACAGCCAATGTCAACCAAACTATCCATAGGCTATTGGCGAGACCTGCTTCTCTGCCAAATTCAATAATTCCCTGGTATATGATCCATTTCGAAGCAAAGCCATTAAATGGCGGTACTCCTGAAATAGACAAGGCAAAAATTAATCCGGCAATGAACGTGATGGGCATGCTGCCCGATAAACCTCCCAAATCCTCCAATTTATCTTTTCCGGTTTGTTCGTTGACATTACCGGCAGTAAGAAATAGTCCGCTCTTATAAAGTGCATTATTAATCATATGAAATAATCCACCAATAATACCTAACATAGAACCTAATCCCAATCCTGTGACCATATAACCCACCTGGGAAACAGCATGATATCCAAGTAATTTTTTATAGTTATGCTGGATCAATGCCATCATCACTCCGATAATTATTGTGGATACTCCGATAATTATAATTACTAATGTTAACCATTGAGTTAAGATGAACATTTCATTACAGAGTCGGGCTAAGAAGTAGATACCTATCAGTTTATCCAGAGAAGCCGGCAAATACGCAGAAGATGATGCAGGGGCATTCTTGGTATAATCGGGGATCCATGTATGAAAGGGGAATGCTCCAGCTTTTGTGAAGCTACCTGTTAATAAAGATAAAAAGGCAATTAGTCCGAGTGGAGTTGAAGTTAAAATCTTCAGCTCAGAAATATTCAAGTTTGCATTGATTTTCCAGATAACACCAATACCAAAAATCATTAATGCATCGGCACCACCAATCAAGATCAAGGTTTTCATGGCTGCAGCCGAACTTTCTTCATTATCGCTCTTAATTAACTTATAGAGTGTCAGACCAAGGAATCCCCACAGAGTTACAAACAGTATCAAATTATCGGCCAGCGCAACACCATTGGAAGCACCAAGAGTTAATAAGATGTATGCATAATAATTTAAGTATTTCTTTTCTTTTTTGATATAAATTAAGGAATAGAGAACGATGATAAATGAAAAGAAACCTATAAATAATACAATTAATTTACTCAGGCTATCTATGCGCAAAATGAGGTATTTGTTCAGGGAAGAAATCAGGTTTGTTAACCACGATGCATTTTCTGATACCGGAGTGAGTAATCCGATGTCTTCAACCACTGGCTGACTAAAGAATAATATGCCTGAAAAATATAATACAATACCTGAAATAGTAAGTGCGACAGCTGCCTTTAACGGTCTAATCTTTTCAGGAATTAAAAACAAGACTATTCCTGCAACTATGGGTATCAATATTATATAATCCGGAATTGTCATTTATCCATTTTTAGCTGTTTTCTGATTTCATCCGTTTTTTGCTGTCCCAGTTTAATCAGTTCACTTCCATTTAATATTTTTTCTCCTGTAGAATAATTATATACATAGGCCATCCTCTCTGTACAACAATAACAGGGATCGACGGCTGCCAAGGCAATGGTTGCATCGGATATTGTCTGCCCAATACACGATTTTTTAAATGTGCCTATATTCATATAGCTTGGGGCTCTGATCTTATGTCTCTTGGGATAATTCGAACCATCAGTTTTTACAAAATGAAAGACCTCCCCTCGTGGAGCTTCTGCATGTCCGGTACCAAATCCCTCAGGAATCTCTTTAACCTTTACTTCAATTTCTCCTTCTTTCTCTTTCGTGAGTCCTTCCAGACATTGCTCAATTATTGATATCGATTCATTTATTTCTAGAAGTCTGACTTCTGTTTTGGCAAACACATCTCCCCCTTCAGCAGTTATCACTTTCCAGTTTACCAGTGGATAAGCTGCATAAGGATCATCTCTCCGCACATCTATAGGTACTCCCGATGCTCTGGCTGTAGGGCCTAATGCACCGTACTGTATGATATCCTCTTTCGTTAGAATTCCTACACCCTTTGTTCTTGCATGTATCACCGGATCGTCCATTACAGCTCCAATTAAAAGATCCGTTTTCTTCTTAACTATATCCAGCACTTTTTTCATACTCGGAATCATACTATTTTCAATATCACGACGTACTCCACCGATCTTGAACATAGCATAGCTATTCCTGTTCCCCGTAATCATTTCAAAGAGATCGAGCACAGGTTCGCGATATTTCCATGCCCACATAAACACAGTGTTATATCCCAGGAAGTGTCCTGCAAGTCCAACCCAAAGCAGATGACTATGTATCCTCTCCAATTCACCAATAATACTGCGAATATATTTGGCTCTGTTAGTGAGTTCAACATTACATATCTCTTCCATTGCATTGGCAAATGCAAAAGGATGCGAAGTAGAGCATATACCACAAACTCTTTCTACAAGGAAAAATACCTGATCGAATGTTTTTGATTCACAAAGCTTCTCAATTCCCCGATGATTATACCCGGTAACCCATTGCACATCCTTCACAATTTCTCCTTCGCAGTATAATTTAAAAAGCTCAGGTTCTTCCTGTAGTGGATGATACGGCCCAATAGGTATTATTTTCTTACTCATCGATTTAGTTTATTCTTCTTTGTATGGATACACTCCTTCGGCCCAATTTCCATCTGAAATGAGTTTTTCCAAATTCGGATGATTTAAAAACTTAATTCCATATAATTCATGCATCTCTCTCTCAATCCAATTGGCTGCAACATATTTATCAGCAAGCGATTCAATTTGCGGATTATCTTTAGGTAGCAATACATGCAGGTTGAGAATAAGTCCAATTATATCCTTACTGAAATGGTAATAAATCTCAATGCCCTCTTTGGATTGCAATGCCGAAGCAATAATGAACCTGAATCCCATTTCCGAAAACAACAAATCATAAGCTTTCTGAACAGCCTCAGGTTTTATCGAGACAAGAGCTCTCACATTGCTTTTAATGTTGATCTCAACAATATCGTCCTTCAGATTATCACGAACTTTATTTATGATGGCTTCAGTAGTCATATATTATTTATTCAGAAGTTTCACTATTCCCGCCAATATCGCCTCCGGTTTAGGCGGGCACCCCGGAATATACACATCCACGGGTATTATCTTGTCTACCGGGCCGGCAAAAGTATTCCCTTCAGCAAATATCCCGCCTGTACAGCCACAGGCTCCTATAGCAACAACCACGATAGGTTTTGGAGCTTGATTGTATATTTCCTCAAGTCTTGGCTTATCTTTTTTATTGATTGACCCATTGACAAGTAGCACGTCGGCATGCCTGATACTTCCTACCAGTTTCATTCCAAATCGTTCAACATCGTATCTGGGAGTCAGACAATCGAGTATTTCTATATCACAATTATTGCATGAAGCACCACCGAAGTGAAATAACCACAACGACTTTTTAAAACTATGTGTTTTAATACCCAAAGGTTCTTATTTTAAAATCCGAAAACAATCAATACAATAGCAATTATAGCCAGCAGGTTCATCCAAATGAAGAAGAACCTCATGGCTTGTTTTATTTTTACTCGTGGATTTGTATTTCTGATTAATGTCAGAAGCAGTACCACCCCAAGAATCTTTAGAATTGAGTATACAATACCAACACCACTGGTATTGAATCCTCCAAGCAATAATACCCCGATAAATGCAGGTAGCGTAAGCAGCATAATATATTTTGTGAGCACAATCATAGCATAAGCTGATCCGGAATACTCAATAAAAGAACCATGGTTAATTTCCGTTTCGGCTTCGGCAATATCAAAAGGTATAAGACCCAACTTGGCTTGAACGCAAAAAATTGATACTATAAATAACAAAACACCTGAAATGCTTCCTATGAATGCATTCTCCGATTGAGCAGTAATAATTTCATGCAGGTTTATCTTCATATCAGCTTTTAAAATTATTGCTGCAAGAACAAGAATAAAGGTTAACTCATAGCTAAGAATAAGCTTAATTTCTCTTGAAGCGCCAACTGAAGCTAAAGGATTTCCCGAGGCCATAGCCCCCAGAATATAACACAAAGGAGGTATATTGAGCAAGTAGAAAATTACAAGGATATCGCCAGAAAAGCCTGTTTGGATATTTAGAACAGGTAACAAAATTAATACACAGGCTGTAGTTGCTCCAAAGAGGGATAATACGGGAGCTGATAAATATAGTATTACAGATCCCTTAGCAGGAAGAATTGTTTCTTTTACCAATAATAATTTTAAGAAATCATAAAAAGGTTGAAGCAGAGGCGGGCCTTTCCTGAACTGCACCCAAGCGGTGATCTTTCTATCGAACCAAGATAGCAGACCTCCAGCAACTGCTGCAAACAATAAACCGGGATAAACCAGGAAATAAAACAATTCTTTCATCTGTTTTATTCAGTGTTAATTATTTCTGATCCCATGCAAATTCCCTCACCAAAACTTTATCT
>Ga0299912_10002843_pt1 | contig 14175 bp, 10 predicted proteins | sample RVTome_2_FD_207667 | JGI IMG/M metagenome (GOLD analysis project Ga0299912, IMG submission 207667) | Soil microbial communities from uranium-contaminated site in the Upper Colorado River Basin, Wyoming, United States - RVT95D214 (version 2) ...
CTCCAGGAAATCGCTTAGCAGTGCGTCGATCAGCTTCCCGCGCGTGGCATTGGGGTCGGGCTGCATGCCTTTCGAACTCATCTCCGCCGCCAGGCTTTTCGCTGAAGTGTGCTTGCGGATGTCCACCCCCGAAGTTTCCAGGATACCCTGGCTCAGCTCTACGCGCCTCCAGGGCGGCTCGAAATTGAGCTCCTGACCCTGGAAGACAACTCTTCTCGCCCCAACCACCTGGTCAGCCGCAAAAGCGATCATCTCCTCGGTGAGTTGCATTACCTGCAGGTAATCGGCATACGCCCAGTAGAACTCAATCTGAGTGAACTCCGGATTGTGCGTACGGTCCACGCCTTCGTTGCGGAAATCACGCCCAATCTCGTACACCCTTTCCAGGTTGCCCACCAGCAACCGTTTCAGATACAACTCGAAGGAAATCCGCAGGTATAGCTCCTGTTTCAACTGGTTGTGGAAGGTAACGAAAGGCCGCGCCGCCGCCCCGCCATAGATCGGTTGCAAGATTGGCGTCTCCACTTCGATGAATCCCTTCGAGTCCAAAAACTCCCGCAAAGCGCGCACCACGCCCGCCCGCGCCCTGAAGATATCACGCACTTCGGAGTTGACCGCCAGGTCTGCGTAGCGCTGCCGGTAGCGCGTCTCAGGATCGGCCAGCGTGGCGTGGCGCACCACCTGCCCATCCACGAACTCGTCCTTGGCTGCCGGCAGCGGGGTGATCGCCTTGGCGAGCATTCGGAAAGATTTCACCCTCAGTGTGACCTCGCCAGTGCGCGTGCGGAACATCTCCCCGCTGGCCTGAATGAAATCCCCCAAATCAAACTCCAGGTTGAACAGATCCAGCGCCTCCTGGCCCACATCATCTGCCCGGAAGAAGAGCTGCACACGTCCGGCACCGTCTTCAATGTGGGCAAAGGTGATCTTGCCCATGACGCGGATCGAGCGGATACGCCCGGCCAGGATCGCCTGCACTGTTGCTTCAGCATTTTCTTTCTCTGCCTGTTCGAACGCCTGGATGGCCTGCTGGCTGGTATGCGTCCGCTCCGCTCGAGTCGGGTAAGGCTCCATACCTTGCGCTCGAAGGCGTTCCATTTTCTCAAGCCGGTTCTTCTCTAAGTTTGTATATTCCCTCGCCATAACCTCAGGTCTCCCTTATTAAGCAAAAGCCCCGCGCAGAGTGATCTTGCGCGGGGCTGTGATTTGGCCCCAACATTATTCGACCTTCAAAACGTTGACGGTAAACGCTCCGCCGGGCGCTTCCACGCGCACTTTATCGCCGGCGCGGTGCTCCAGGAGCGCCCGTCCTAGAGGCGACTCGTTGGAAATCCGCCCGTTACGCGGGTTGGCCTCCGCCGGACCTACGATGGTATAGACCTCTGGGTCGTTTTTACCTTCCTGGATCGTCACTTTCGCCCCCACCTGAATGACGTCTTTCTTGCCGGTTTCCTCGATGACGCGAGCGTTGGCCAACAAGGCCTCCAGCTCCTGGATGCGACCCTCGACGAAAGCTTGCTCGTTCTTGGCGGCTTCGTATTCGGCATCCTCGATCAACTCACCCCCCTCGATCGCTTCGTGCAAACGCTCGGCGACCTCCTGACGTTTCGCCGTTCGCAGGTATTCCAGTTCTTCCTGAAGCTTCTCAAAACCCTGTTTGGTTAAGAAAGAGGGTGACATATTTCCATCCTATTTTAGCATTACAGATAAAGAGAATCACTCCGCAGAGCGATTCTGGTGAAGTGCAACACTTCAAAACGATATGCGGCGGAATGGGAAACGCTTCGCTTCCTTTTTCGCCGCGGCGTGATTTTAACACAGGTATGTCCGAAACGCAAGATTAGAACGTTTGTTTCGGAATGGGCTCATCTTTACCTCTTTCTTGACTCTTTTCAACGTCATTTTGATATATCCTTAACGCGAATTAAGATGTAATATATTAATTTTAAGATAAAATTAAAACGTATCGTCATGGTAAAAAACAAAAAAACAGATCCAGAACCTATCAAATTATCTTCCTCCTTTGAGGACGAAAAGCCTAAACGCGGAAGGTTGAAGATTTTCCTGGGATACGCAGCCGGCGTTGGAAAAACCCACGCCATGCTCGAGGCTGGCCTTCTACGAAAAGAGGAGGGAGTTGACGTCGTAGTGGGATACGTGCAGACGCACGGACGCCGGGAAACGGAAGCCTTACTTGCCAGATACGAAAAAATACCATCCATGATCATCGAATACCGGGGCGTGTGGCTTAAAGAGCTAAATGTGAACGCCGTCCTGGATCGAAAACCCCAACTTGTACTGGTCGATGACCTTGCCCACTATAACACCTCCAGCTCCCAAAACACCAGGCGCTATCTGGATATCAAAGAGTTGCTTGCAGCCGGCATCGACGTGTATGCTACTTTGAATATTTTACATCTGGAAAGTTTGAACGACGATATTTTCCAGGTAACGGGTATAAAAATCCGCGACACCATTCCCGACCTGGTTATGGACGAAGCCGATGAGATTCAATTAATCGATCTTCCCCCCGAGGAATTGCTCGTCCGACTTAGAGAAGGTAAAGTGTACATCCCAGTCCAGGAAACACGTTCCAGCCAAAAGATTTTTTCAAAAGAAACATTGACCGTTCTACGCGAATTAACCATTACTCGAGCATTGGAACGTATTTACGACCAGGTTCAAATCCCTATGCAGGGGAAAGCTCCCTTTAGACCGCTCCACACTGCTGAACGCATCCTGGTATGCGTAGCACCCAATCTTTTGTCTGAGCGGCTGGTGCGCACTGCTCGCAATCTGGCGGAAGAACTGGGTGCAGAATGGCAGGCAGTGTTCGTAGAGACTCCCGACCAGAACCTTTCAAAAAATGAACACGACCGGATTAACCGGATAATTCTATTGGCTGAGGAGCTGGGTGCGAAAACCGCGACAATTCGAGGGGTTGGGGTAGCCAAAACTGTAATCAACTATGCAATCCAGAACGATGTAACCAAGATCATCGTCGGCAAACCCCTTCGCTCTCGATTGCGTGAGTTTTTCCGACCCTCTGTGGCAAGCCAGATGATCCAGCTTAGTGAAACGATCGATATTTACGTCGTCAGCGGGGAAACCAATTCGAATCCTTCCGCCAGGGCAATTTCTACTAAACCGTATACCCAATGGGACAACTATATCCTGGCATTGATGTTGGTTGTCTTTACGTCTGCAATTAGCTATTTTTTCCATATATACATTTCAGCCACTAACCTGGTGATGATCTTATTATTGGCAGTAGCGCTCTCAGCAGTCTATATGGGTCGGGGGCCGGCTATTTTGGTGTCTGTTGTTGGTGTAGCCGCTTACGTTTTCCTGTTTATCGAACCTGTGCTGACGTTCTCCATTACCGACACAGAATATTTTATTACCTTTATCAGTTTGCTGGGTGTGGGACTATTAATCAGCCAATTGACTGCCCAGGTGCGCAACCAGGCTGAAGCTGCTGAGCGCCGGGAGGCGGAAACCGCCAGACTTTACGCCCTCAGCCGCGATCTGGCCGTCGCAGAGGGACTGGACAAGGTCTTGCAGACGATCATTAGTAATGTTAGCCAGACCTTCAAACGGGAAGTGGTCATCTTTATTCCCAATCCTGAGGCAGAAGAACAGTTGAAATCATATCCATCACAAAACACCTTTGCACCAGATCAAGAATCAATGTATATGGTTAAGTGGGTCTTCGAAAATGGTGAACAGGTTGGTATCGGTACCGACACCCTACCTGGCGGCTCTTATCGTTACCTGCCTCTAAAAACAGCTCGTAACATCATCGGGGTCTTGGGTATTCAGCTCGAGGATTATAAAAAAAGATTTACCTCTGACCAAATCCGCACCCTCGAAGCTTTTGCGGGGCAAGCCGCCCTGGCAATCGAACGAGCCCGCCTTGCGGACCAGGCCCATAAGGCGCAACTCATCCAGGCTACAGAGCAACTCCAAACGGCGCTGCTAAACTCAATCTCACATGACTTGCGCACCCCCCTGGTGACCATCACCGGCACCTTGAGCAGCCTCCAGGAAACCGACGGTTATTTAGATACAGAAACACGCAAAAATTTATTAGATACTGCCCAAGGAGAAGCCAATCGATTGAATCGCCTGGTTGGGGATCTGCTCAGCATGACGCGTATCGAAGCAGGGGCAATACACATCATGAGTGAACCTGTTGACGTTCAAGACGTCATCGGAACTGCCTTAGAACAGGTTGCTGATCGGTTGGAAGACCGTAAGATTTCTATGGACTTACCAGAAAATCTACCTCTCGTCCCCATGGATTTCGTCCTGATTTCACAAGTTTTAACAAATTTGCTGGATAATGCCGCCAAGCATACTCCACCCGGATCCCCGATAGAAATTAAAGCCCGGTTGAATGATAAACACCTGGAAATTCAGATTGCTGATAGAGGCCCGGGTATTCCGCCAGAGGACCTGCATCGAATCTTCGATAAATTCTACCGGGTACACCGCCCGGATAACATCAGCGGCACTGGTCTTGGCCTGGCAATTTGTAAGGGGATCGTCGAAGCTCATGGCGGCGCAATTTCAGCTCAAAATCGGGCTGGCGGAGGAGCCATCTTAAGGTTTACACTACCATTAGCCCCCAATGAATCTGGACACCAGGGACAGCCTCAAGACATCGTTTTTAATTCGGTAGGTTTCAATACATGACAACCATTGAAAGTACTGGCCGGGTATTGGTCATCGACGATGAGCGAGCTATTCGCCGATTTCTTCGCGCCACCTTGGGCGCTCAAGGGTACATTGTGTCCGAGGCTGCCACCGGCCAGGAAGGGTTGAACGCAGTGGTCACAGATCGTCCGGATGTCATCATTTTAGACCTGGGTCTACCGGACATGGATGGCGTGGAAGTTACTCGCCAGATGCGAGAATGGACTCCGATACCGATCATCATCCTTTCCGTGAGAGAGCACGAGAACGATAAAATCGCCGCTTTGGACGCTGGCGCGGACGATTACCTGACAAAACCCTTTGGAACTGGCGAGTTAATGGCCCGCATAAGGGCAGCCATGCGCCGAACTACCCAATCGAGTACTGAACCCAATTTCCAACTCGATGGGCTTCAAATCGATTTCACTCGCCGGATAGTTACGGTCAACGAAATTGAGATTTCTCTGACACCTACCGAATATGATTTACTGCGCATCCTGACCCAAAATGCTGGCAAAGTAATGACCCACCGTCAGTTGCTTAGCCTGGTGTGGGGTCCAGGATACGAAAAAGAAATGCATTTGTTGCGTGTCAACATAAGCAACTTACGTCATAAAATCGAACCCGATCCCATTCGCCCTTCTTACATATTGACAGAGCCCGGCGTTGGATACCGCGTAAAAACAAATCCCTAAAGCATTTCAATGGCACTTTGTTGTTGGTAATTAGACGGATAAGCAGCTAGTTTTTCACCTATGCGTAGCAAATTCCCGGTTACCGTGCACATATTTCTCTTTCGCGAAGAAAAGGTGCTCTTGCTCCGGCGCTTCAATACCGGCTATGAAGACGGTAACTACAGTGTGCCAGCCGGACACGTAGAACAGGGAGAGACCATCACTCAGGCCGCAATCCGGGAGGTCAAAGAGGAAATCGGCGTAGAAGTTCAGCCTGCCGACCTGCAAGTGGTCGGTGTGATACAGCGTAAATCCAACGACGAGCGGGTGGACTTCTTTCTCACAGCAAGTAAATGGACGGGTGAGCCAGCCAATCTAGAGAAAGATAAAAGTGATGAACTCATCTGGTCACACCTGGACAAATTGCCTGTAAACACGATCCCGTATATAAAACGCGCCATCAAAAATTTTTTGGATGGCGTATGGTTTGAGGAATTCGGCTGGTAACGCCATTATCGATTGAGGCTCAAGACAAGGGGCAAGAAAACACGGTGGGATAAATCAGGCGAGCTCCCTGGGGACTGGCAATCTTCCTTCCCCTCCATGCAAACCGGCTCGGTTGGAGTGGGGGATGGCTCGAACGAGCAGGCATATCGCAACACTTGTTGTCCGCTGGAGTAATTGGACGTCCAGGCATATATCTCTCCGTTGAACACAGACAACTGGCTGTAAACATTGTTTGCATCTCCCAAACCGTTTGCGCCGGTTTGAACCCATTCCACCAATAGACCTCCACCAACCAGGTTGCCAGAAGTACGCCACAACTTAAACCCACCGACCAGGTTACTTACGGCTATATTCAGTTCATCGTTGTAAACCACAGCTCCATCTGCGACCGTGCCTGTGTTGGAAGGATCGCCGTCCATCCCGTCCAGGTTCACCTGCGACCAGCTTCCCAGATCTGCAGAGGGACTGCGGTATATACGGATTCCGGACAGGCTCTCGGTAGCGATGTACAGGTAACCCCCTACCTCCCCCAATATATCCACCTGCCGGCTGCCAGGCGCTCCACTGAAAACTTCAATCCAGGTGGGTGTACCCTCCAGGCTGGTGGTGCGAAATAATTTTGCAACGTCATCCGAGCTATTGGACAGGTTTTCGCCAACGTTTTGCACGCCAAAATAAAGCCCCTGGTCGTAGGTGTACCCAGAGTAGACTTTCACATTATTCATGTTATTAATACGGTTGCCAAAACCACCCTTATTTTTCTTTATCCATGCCACACCATCGTTTGAACACCAAACCTGGGTGCCTGTATCCCAATTTTGGGTGCCTCCACACAACCAGTTGTTATAAACGACCATATCCTTGAAATTCGTGTTGTAAACCGACCCGAACCCCGCGCCGTAAGCGGCAAGAGCATCCTCCCAGGAACCGGGATCGCCTGTGAGGCTACGAAAAACCCGCGTTCCCAGCAGGTTGCTGCCTCCGTTGGCGGTGCTGGCATACAGGTAACCATTGAACTCTGCCAGACTGTCGATATGGTCGTTTTGGGTGATGAGGGGCACGCCGAAGGGATAGCCGCTGGCGTCGGCGATGACTTCCTCCCAATCCTCCTGCCCACCAGGAGTTTGTACGGCCGACTTCGTACGCCAAAGACGCGCCCCATAGGCGCTATCCCACTCCATCCCGAGGTAAAGCCGGTCCGAAAAAACCAACGTTTCAAAACCCTCCTCTCCAGAATATCTGCCGTCCGGTCCGCCGCCCAGACCAAAAGCGCCGTCATTGACCTGCACCCAAGAGCAGCTTTCTTCTGGCTGGTCTTCCGCTGGCAGCACTAACGTCGCTGCCTGGACCGTATTGACCAATGGGAGGTCAGTTAATTGAAATAATGGAATGAAAAGAAAAGCCAATACAATAAATAATGTCATCAGGATCGGAACGGGCCCCTTGACCAATTGGAAATCAGCCGAATTTTTCTTGTTCTTAATTTTCATCATCTCCTCCCGAAATCAAAAGGACCTGGAAAAATGCACTACCAGGCCCTCCAAACAGGGAAACAACCTAAATCTTCGGTAACCTGGCAATCATGGCTATCCTCCGGATAGCTGCAGACCCATGGCTTTGCGTCCCTGGCTTTCACCAGGTTTGCCTTTATCGGATCAGTGTTCAGTAACTTCAGGTCGTCACATTCTTATTATTCCTCAATTCCCTGCCCAAAATCCGATTAAAACAAATTGCGGGCTTGTCTAATAACGACCAGCCCGCGTGAATGAGCAGTACAACAACGACGAATCGTAAAATTATTCCGTTGGAATTCATCTTCGGCGGCCTGGCAGTCATAGCCACCTGGAAGTGGCTTTAGACCCATAGCTTTGCGTCGCCGGCTTTCGCCGGGTTTGCCTTTATCGGATTTTTTATATCATATCAGAAATTTAATTACAAGTCAACATGCAATAATGTAAGAATGCGCAAAATATATTTTATTATTTTCGGATAATCATTTCAATAAACTCTTTCTCAAGCCGGGAAAAAGAACGGGGGTTTGCGAGGCTTCTCGCCCGCAAAACCCCTACGCTCTTCTCTTCCCTGAGAGAAAGCTTCAAGCCAGAGGATTTTTTCCAATAACTTTATAGCATGCCATAAAAATAAAACCACAAATCCACAAAACCAGTAAAACCCCATGGCTGCCTGCCTCGTTGCTCACTGCGCTGAATGACTTCATCGTCACAGCGGTTGGATCGAGAGGCACAATTTCAGGCCGGTTGCCGGCGCCACCAAAATTTTCGTTATCCTCAAACGAAACCGAATCGGCCAGTTCGCCGGCACAACCGTCCCAACGAATGGCAAATGGGGCCAGACCGTCACCGCCATTCGCCGAACGCTCACCATTGAGGTAATTAGCCAGCGCCAAGCTTGAGAACTGCACCCATCCCGAAACGATATCGACATCGCCGGTATCCAGATTAGCAACCAGGGCTGGCCTGTTATTCCAGGTAATGGTGGTCTCGTCTCCGAGCCCCGAAATTGCTCCGTTCCAATCATCGCCCGTGCTCCACACCGATAGCGCGCCGGCTGATTTAGGCGGCAAATAGACATAGACTCTAAAACGCGTGGCGGGACCCAGGTCTTTATAAAGGGGGGCTATGTCAAATCTCAAGTAAGCCAGGCGGGTGTAAACACAATTTGGCAAGTCGGAATAATCTACCAGAAGCGCATTGCCGTCTTTGTTTGTGTTGGGCGCGCTCATAGCTACCCAGGTGTCATCCGAGGCATACAAGGTCAGATCCGATCGGGCAGGCTGGGGCAGGAGAAAAACAAGGCCCAAGACCAAGTAAGCAATAAAGAACATTTTCTCTGTCATCTTTCACTCCTTCTACTAAGGCCAATTCGTGGGCGCGCCTGTAATCAAAACCAGGATGAAGGGTTCGCCAATTTCGAGCGAAAAATCAGTCGCCGGATTACCTGGAATATAAGTTTCAAACGTCTGGGACTCAATCAGATAACGCATCACCCAGTAAACACCCGAGCCGACATCGTCAGCCACTTCTGAGGCAGATGTCAGGTCCGCACGATCCAAAGGAAGGGAGATAAAGTTGTATTTAAGCGAGCTATCCGATAATAGCGAGAACGTGATGCTACCCTCATCCAGCACCCCACCTACCAGAGAGGTTGTCGCCGGGGCGGTATTATCGGTTACGAGGTACACAAACTGTCCAATGGATAAATCAAAATTTGTGGCCAGGTTACCCACTAGATACAACTGGAAAACCTGGTTGGCTGCGTCATAAGCCATTACGCGCTTCACGTTGCTCCCGATATAGGTGGCCAGAGAGGCTGCATCGGTCACGCCGGGCACCTGTAAAACCATGGCAATATCGTTATAGTTCAAGGGAGCCGTTGAGACCAAAGGGTAGTCATACTCGCCCACACGGTTCGACCGTTCGCTCTGAGAGCCATTAGCGTAGGTGGCCTTGACCACGTAATAATGGTTGGTATTGACGTCCCCCAGCGCGCCCAGATCATCGAAGCTGAGACCAGGAAGGGACTGGTAGGGCGGATTGGCAGGGTTGAAATACGGGGCAGAATCCCGGTAGAGTTCATAGGTTGAGGCGCCGGGAGTAGCTGTCCAGCTCAAACGGGCATCGGTTGCGGTCAGCTTCGAAATCGATAGATCAAGTGTAACAGCGTTCAGCGCCAGACCAATAGTCTTGGGCTGGCCACTCCCGGTTTGCTGTGCAGAGTAGTACATCTTGAGGATGCCGCTGCCATCGTCCACGACCGCGGGTGTATAGACACGCCGATTGCGATAGCTGATGCCATCGTCTATGTGGAGAATAGGGTTACTAGGATCTTTCGTCCAGGTCAGGCCATCGGCCGACGAAGCATACCCAATACCCTCCTGAACCGGGTCGCCAGCCGAACAGGCTCCCAGGCCATTATCCCCACCCCCTCCGCTATACCAGAAATGAAAGCCATCCGCGTTGTGATAAACCGTGCCATAAGCGGCGTCGTCACAATCCCAGGCCTTGCCTGAGCCCTTATCCAGCACCGGGGAACTCGAATAGGCGGTCCAAAACATTCCATCCGTAGAATAGCCCAGACCGGTGACCTCTGAACTGCCATCGGTGCCATCGTAATACAAAACATAAGAATAATCCCAGGGATTTGAACCGAAGTTGGATGCAGCAGCCTGGTAGAAAATAAAAACTGGCCCGTAAGTGCCGCGATTCCAACCTGTACCCGCTCCAGTAACCAGAGGCGAAGTACCGGATTGGGTCAGGGTGGTATCGTTCGTCCAGGTTAGACCATCCACGGATTGGGCGGTCGCCATGGCTGAGATGCTATACAAATTGGCGTCGGTATCCCAATACCAGATTTTGTATTTGGGGGTGGATGAATCGCAGGGAAGCACACCAAAGCAGCTTGCATCGTATACCACCTGAACGTGGTGGGCGTCATTTCCCAGCCCCACATTCGCGGCGACCGGGCTTCCCCAGGTGAGCCCATTCAGTGAGGGGACTAAAAATACTCCACCGCTGCCATCGGTGTACCACATTTTATAGAACGGGCTGCCACCCGCAAAACCATCTTCGTCGTAAAGGACGCTGGGATAGTAAGCGTCGCCGGCGGGCGCTGTGTAGATAATTCCCAAATCATACCAGGCTGTATAATCCACCGCAGCAATCACGGCAGTAACCTGGAGCACCATTGCAAGCAGAATGGCTGCAGGCATGGATAGAACGCGTGCTGGCAATAATTTCTTTAGAAGGTTTGAACGAAACATATCTAATACCCTCCGTATTGTGAAATTATAAACCTCCCATTCAGGGAAATATTCATTAGAACATCTTACAAATCTGTCAGGAAAAAGCATCTAACCATAGAAAATTACGCAAAAATCCGGTGATGGATATTCCAACTTTTTTCATCCATCACCGGATTTTCTGTTTTTGAAATAGTATTGTGTGCTAGAGCGGACCTCTACTTATACATCATTGGTATGTAGACCACCTGTCAGGGGACGGTTTCCCCAACAGCTTCGGGAAGCTCGTAGCCAAAACCGCGGAGACGCTTTTTTAAATCAGCAAGGGATTTACGGCCGAAGCCATCAATCGAAAGTAAGGCCTGCTCACCGAGAGCCAGCTTTTCTAAAGCCTGGCCTACATTAACAATACCCGCCTTGGTCAATGCGTCTGTGGCGCGCGTGCCCAGCTCTAGATCTTCGATTAGTCGCTCGGGTGACACGCGCGATGATTCACGAGTCTTGACATCTTCCAGATATTGCTCGCGGGCTTCTAACTTGCGGTAGAAGCGGTCCACCTGGCCTTCGGTATCGACGATGCGTTGCTCGCCTGTGAAAAAGGGATGGCACTTGGAGCATACATCGGTATGGATCACCTCTTTGGTCGATCCAGTGGTCCAGGTATTTCCGCAGGCGCAAATCACTTTGGCATTTGGATAATATGTCGGATGAATATCTGCTTTCATATTTAATAATTTCCTAATTACAGAAGTCTATTCCTTCGCCTCAACCAGGACTACACTCACGCGTTTACGGTTATTGCGAATCGTTTCGTACACAACGACCCCATCAGTGGTAGCAAACAGGGTGTCGTCTTTGCCAACTCCTACGTTTTGCCCCGGTTTAATATGGGTGCCGCGCTGTCGTACCAGGATATTGCCTGAAATGACTAACTCGCCGCCAAACACTTTCACACCCAATCTCTGACCCTGGCTGTCTCGACCGTTGCGGCTAGAACCGCCACCTTTTTTATGCGCCACGTTTGCCTTCCTTTTCAATCGAAATCTTGTCGATCATCAAACGGGTATATTTCTGCCGATGGCCACCTTTCCGGCGATAGCGAACCTTTGGCTTATATTTAAATATCACGACCTTGGGTCCCTTTATATGGGAGACAACCGTCGCCTGAACCTTTACTTTGGAAACCAGGGGAGTTCCAACAGTAACTTTACTACCATCCGCTACCAGGAGTACCCGCTCCAGATCGATTTGCTCGCCCACTTCTGATGCGAAGTGGTCTACTTCTATAGTACTACCTTCGATGGCTTTATATTGCTTTCCGCCATCTTCGACTATCGCGTATTTCATTTTTCCTCCAAGCTTCACTTCTCCGAACGCTCCGCATATCTAATTAGATGATCTAAGCAACATCCTTCTTACGCCGAGGGGCGGGGAAGTTGGGGATACAATTTTTTACCCCAGCAACTGTCTGCTGGGGCAGTGCAGCGCACTATTATACCGAAATCCAAACAAAAGTGTCAAGCCTTGAAAAAAACAATCATAGTAAGATTTAGGTGATGCGCTCCCTCTGCTCCCATTGCGGCTTCCAAAACCCTTCCGGCATGCGTTTTTGTGGAAATTGCGGAACGTGTTTATTCCAAACCGGCCCGCTAGGTGGATCGTTGATGGAACCAAGCCGTGAAGTGAAATCCAAGCCGCATTCCAGTTCTCCTTTATCTGATAGCCTAAATATCCAAATAGATCCAAACGGAAACGGTCAACGCAGACGGATAACCGTCTTGTTCACCGACCTCTCCGGATATACTGAGGCAACCAGCCAGTTAGATAACGAAGATGTATATGAATTAATCCAGCAATATATCCGACTGCTTGTTAAAGAAGTTCACAAATATGAAGGCACGGTTAGCAAACTAACCGGAGATGGCCTGATGGCACTCTTTGGAGCACCCGTCTCTTACGAAAACGATGAAGAACGCGCGGTGCGGGCTGCACTGGATATGCAGATTAATATTGCTAATTGGAGCAAACAAGTCAAAGAGCACCTGGGAGTGCAGCTAACCATGCGAGTGGGGATACACGCAGGGGAAGCTATCGTCGGCGAGATGGGTTCTCGTGCGCCAATGGATTACACTGCCATTGGTGATTCAGTCAACCTAGCTCACCGTCTGGAGGAAGCTGCTCCCCCCGGCGCCATCCTGGTCAGCGAGGAAGTTTACCAGAAAACAAAAGGTATCTTCGATTTCGAAGCCATGTGCGACATGCGCTTAAAAGGGTTTTCCCAGCTCCTTACTTGTTATCGCGTAATCAACTTGAGAACCGCCCCCAAAGTAATCCGGAGGGTCGATGGGCTGCACGCTGCTCTGGTAGGGCGTGATGAGGAGCTAAGCCTGCTTAAACAAACCGTGAGCGACCTGATCCAGCGAAAACAGGGGAGGTTTGTTTGGATCACCGGAGAGGCTGGCATTGGCAAGAGCCGACTCGTCACCGAGTTGGTATCCGCGGTTGACGAGGGTAAGTTGAACCTGCTAAAGGGTCAAACCCTGACCTACCGGCGTTTAGTCTCATACTGGATTTTCCTGGATTTGCTGCGGAATTATCTGGGGGTTTCCTCCGAGACACCCGAAATTGAAGTAAGTCGTAAACTAAAAGAAGCTGTGACCAAAACCCTCGGCGACCAGGCGTCTGATAGACAACCTTATCTTGAATACCTCTTATCATTACCGCTATCTAACCCATCCGCCAACGACCGTATCCGCTCGCTAGAGGCAGGGCAATTACGACAGCATATCTTCCAGAGTGTGCGCGACTTGCTGATGGCAGAGGCGCGCCAACAGCCGACCATGATGATATTGGAAGACCTGCACTGGGCAGACGAAGCTTCCTTGAACCTGATCCAATTCATCCTTGACGAGTTACATCGCATCCCCTTTCTGGTTTTTGCTATCTCCCGGCCTACCCGGAATAACACTTTGGGTAAATTAACTAACTGGGTCAATCATAATTTTCCAGAGCAATACCTGGCTATTAATTTACCCAATCTCACACTGGATCAAAGCCGTAACCTGGTATCCAGCCTGACTTCCAATCCTGATCTTCCTGAGGAATTTAGCAAATTCATCGCTGAACGCGCCGAAGGCGTCCCGCTTTACATGGAAGAAATCCTGCGCAAGCTCATTGACGAAGGGATTATTCAACGCCATAACGGGCGATGGGGGATAACAAAAACTGTTAATGAAGATGAATTGGGTGTTCCTATAAATATCCAGGGTCTGATCCTGGCGCGTTTTGACCAATTAGACGAGCTTTCACAACGCGTATTACAGGTTGCATCCATCATTGGACATCACTTTAATCTGGAATTGCTCGTCCATGTGATGCAAACCATTGACAAAGAAACATTACAACAGACATTATCAGATCTTGTTGAGCGTGAGTTCATCGTCTGCGCCCATGAAAGCCAGCAAGGGGAATATACCTTTAAACACGTACTCATGTCTGAATGCATCTATAACACCATGCTGAAGCGCGAAAGGAATC
>Ga0299912_10002844_pt1 | contig 14174 bp, 9 predicted proteins | sample RVTome_2_FD_207667 | JGI IMG/M metagenome (GOLD analysis project Ga0299912, IMG submission 207667) | Soil microbial communities from uranium-contaminated site in the Upper Colorado River Basin, Wyoming, United States - RVT95D214 (version 2) ...
CCGTCCGCGCCTTCCGCGCCCGCGACGGAGACACCCGCGCCAGCGCCGCCGACATCAGCTTCCCCGACGGACAAACCCTCTCGCTCGGCAACCCCCAGACCGAAGCCGCCACCGCCGCCGCCGCCCGAGCCGCTCAACACTAAACCCCACCCCCGACCACGCCCCCCAACAACCCCTCCGCCGGCCACATCCAGCGGAGGGGGACTTCACTTGGCCGCGCCACAATCCTGCCGCGCGCCGTCTTCAGCTTGGCGTGGCTGGGCGGGCGGATCGGGCTGGGAGGCTGCGTGGGCGCGCGCGCGCGAATTCGCCGGACCCCGCAGGCCACGGGGCTGGCCGCCGCCATCGCCATCCACCTGCTGTTCCTGGCCGCCTTCGTGCTCACCTTGAAGGTCGCGGGGTCTGGGCGCGAAGACCGGGCCGTCGCCGTCTCGCTCCTGCCGCTGGAGCTTCGGCAGCGGCGCAAGGCCAGCGCGCGGCCCCGGGCGGCGCCGGCAAGCCCCGCGCCAGCGCCCGTCCAGCCGCCGTCGCCGGTCCCGGCCGTGGCGGGCGCGTTGCCCATGGCGCCCAGGCCCGACGAGAACCTGGCCCGGTTCGGCGCCGGCCTGCGCGGCCTCGTCGGCTGCCAGGACCCGGACCTCTACCGCCTCACCGCCGCCGAGCGCGCCCGCTGCGACGCGCGCATCGTCAAGGCGGGCAAGGAAGCGGCCTTCATCCCCGCGCCCATGGCGCCGGAGAAGCGGGCGGCCTACGACCGCCGGGTGAAATGCCGGGCCGACTACAATCAGGCCCCCATCCCGCCGGGCGCGGACATGACCCGCGGCCTCGGCTACGTCCCGCGCCTTCGCGACTGCGCGCCAGGGGTTCGCTGAAACGAAACGGCCCGGGATCGCTCCCGGGCCGCTCCAAGTCTTCTGACAGCCCGCGACGCCTATTCGGCGGCCGGAGCCTCCTCGCCCGAGGGCGCCTCGCCGAACACCGCCTCGGCCGCGGCCTCGGCGATCTCGGCCGGCAGGGCCTCCATCTCGACCTTCATCTGCTCCTGGCGCTGGGCCGTGAGCGCCTCGTCGCGCTTGGCGGCGACGCGCTGCAGGGTGCGCAGGTAGGAGCCCGTGCCCGCCGGGATCAGCCGGCCGACGATGACGTTCTCCTTGAGGCCTTCCAGGGTGTCGACCTTGCCGTGGACCGAGGCGTCGGTCAGCACCCGCGTGGTCTCCTGGAACGAGGCCGCGGAGATGAACGAGCGGGTCTGCAAGCTGGCCTTGGTGATGCCCAGCAGCACCGGCAGGGTGACCGCTGGACGACCGCCACGCTCCAGGGTCTTGGCGGCTTCCTCGTCGAAGTCCGACTTGTCGAGCTGGTCGCCCTTGATCAGGCCGGTGTCGCCGGGATCGACGATCTCGACCTTCTGCAGCATCTGGCGGACGATCGTCTCGATGTGCTTGTCGTTGATCGGCACGCCCTGCAGCCGGTAGACCTCCTGGATCTCGTTCACCAGGAACTCGGCCAGCGCCTCGATGCCCTGGATCCGCAGGATGTCGTGCGGGTCCGGGTTGCCGTCGATGATGTACTCGCCCTTGCGGATCACGTCCCCGTCGTGGACAGCGATATGCTTGCCCTTGGGAATCAGGAACTCGACCGCTTCGGCCTGTTCGCCGTCCTCGCCGAGCTCAGGCGTGATCTTGATCCGGCGCTTGTTCTTGTAGTCCTTGCCGAACTCGACCTTGCCGTCCATCTCGGCGATCACCGCGCAGTCCTTGGGACGGCGGGCCTCGAACAGCTCCGCCACCCGCGGCAGGCCACCGGTGATGTCGCGCGTCTTGGCGCTTTCGGTGGGCAGGCGGGCGAGCACGTCGCCGGGCTTGGCCTCGTCGCCGTCGCCGACCGAGAGCACGGCGCCCACCGGCAGCAGGTAGCGAGCCTCGCCGCCGTTCGCCAGGCGCTTATAGGCGCCGTCGGCGTCGAGCACGCCCATGGCCGGACGCAGGTCCGAGCCGCGCGGGCTGGCGCGCCAGTCGATCACCACGCGGTTGGAGATGCCGGTGGCCTCGTCGGCCTCCTCGCGCACGGACAGGCCGTCCACCAGGTCTTCCAGCCGAACGATGCCGCCGACCTCGGTGATCACCGGGGTGGTGTAGGGGTCCCAGTCGGCCAGACGGGCGCCGCGCTTGACCACCTGGCCGTCCTTCACCCGCACGCGCGCGCCGTAGGGCGGCTTGTAGGTTTCGCGGTCCTTGCCGTCGACCTGCACGGAGAGCGCCACGTTGCGGCTCATCACCACCAGACCGCCGTCGCCGGTGTCCACCGTGGCGCCCGAGACGCGGGCGACACCGTCGTTGGTGGCTTCGAAGAACGACTGCTCGGCCACCTGGGCCGTGCCGCCGATATGGAAGGTGCGCATGGTGAGCTGAGTGCCCGGCTCGCCGATCGACTGGGCGGCGATGACGCCCACCGCCTCGCCGATGTTCACGCGGGTGCCGCGGGCGAGGTCGCGCCCGTAGCAGGTGGCGCAGATGCCGATCTTGGCCTCGCAGGTCAGGGACGAGCGCACCTTCACGGACTGAACGGCCGCGGAGTCGATCACGTCGACCTGCGCCTCGTCCAGATAGGTGTCGGCCGGCACGATGACGTCGCCCGTGCCGGGATCCTTGATGTCCTCGGCGGCGGCGCGGCCCAGGACGCGGGCGCCCAGGCTGACCAGGGTGTCGCCGCCCTCGATCACCGCCCGCAGAGTGATGCCCCGGGTGGTGCCGCAGTCCTCTTCGGTGATGATGCAATCCTGGGCGACGTCGACCAGACGGCGGGTCAGATAGCCGGAGTTGGCCGTCTTCAGCGCCGTGTCGGCCAGGCCCTTACGGGCGCCGTGGGTGGAGTTGAAGTACTCCAGCACGGTCAGGCCTTCCTTGAAGTTCGAGATGATCGGCGTCTCGATGATCTCGCCGGACGGCTTGGCCATGAGTCCGCGCATGCCGCCCAGCTGCTTCATCTGGGCCTGGGAGCCCCGGGCGCCGGAGTGGGCCATCATGTAGATGGAGTTCACCTCCAGCTCGCGGCCGGTCTTCGGGTCCTTCTTGGCGGTGGAGATCTCGAGCATCATCTCGTCGGCCACCCGGTCCGTGGACTTTGCCCAGGCGTCGACGACCTTGTTGTACTTCTCGCCGCGGGTGATCAGGCCGTCGGCGTATTGTTGCTCGTATTCCTCGACCAGCTTGCGGGTCTCGTCCACCAGGCGCGATTTGGCCTGCGGGATGACGATGTCATCCTTGCCGAAGGAGATGCCGGCCTTGGCCGCCTCCTTGAAGCCCAGGCCCATGATCTGGTCGGCGAAGATCACCGTCGCCTTTTGACCGCAGTGCCGATAGACGACGTCGATCAGATTGCCGATCTCCTTCTTGGTCAGCGCCCGCTCCACCAGCTCGTGGCTGATGTTGGGGTTCTGAGGCAGCAGGACGGCGATCTTCATCCGCCCGGGGGTGGTGTCGATCACCTTGCGGACCACCTTGCCCTCGGCGTCCATCTCGAAGAAGCGCGCCTTGATCTTGGTGTGCAGGGTGACCGCCCCGGCGTCGAGCGCCGCGTCGATTTCGCCGAGGTCCGCGAACAGCTTGCCCTCGCCCGGCTCGCCGTCCTTGGCGAGGGACAGGTAGTAGAGCCCCAGCACGATGTCCTGGCTGGGTACGATGATCGGCTTGCCGTTGGCCGGGCTGAGGATGTTGTTGGTGGACATCATCAGCACGCGCGCTTCCAGCTGCGCTTCAAGCGACAGCGGCACGTGCACGGCCATCTGGTCGCCGTCGAAGTCGGCGTTGAAGGCGGCGCAGACCAGCGGGTGCAGCTGGATCGCCTTGCCCTCGATCAGCTTGGGCTCGAACGCCTGGATGCCCAGGCGGTGAAGCGTCGGCGCGCGGTTCAGCAGCACCGGGTGTTCCCGGATCACCTCTTCCAGCACGTCCCAGACCTGGGGCTGCTCGCGCTCGACCATGCGCTTGGACTGCTTGACGGTGCCCGACAGGCCCTTGGCGTCCAGCCGCGCGTAGATGAACGGCTTGAACAGCTCCAGGGCCATCTTCTTGGGCAGGCCGCACTCGTGCAACTTCAGCTCGGGACCGACCACGATCACCGAACGGCCGGAATAGTCGACGCGCTTGCCGAGCAGGTTCTGGCGGAAGCGGCCCTGCTTGCCCTTCAGCATGTCGGCGAGCGACTTCAAGGGCCGCTTGTTGGCGCCCGTGATCACCCGGCCGCGGCGGCCGTTGTCGAACAGGGCGTCCACCGCCTCTTGCAGCATCCGCTTCTCGTTGCGGATGATGATGTCGGGGGCGCGAAGCTCCATCAGGCGCTTCAGGCGATTGTTGCGGTTGATGACCCGGCGATAGAGATCGTTGAGGTCCGAGGTGGCGAAGCGGCCGCCGTCCAGCGGCACCAGCGGGCGCAGCTCGGGCGGGATCACCGGGACGACCGTCAGGATCATCCACTCCGGCTTGTTGCCGGACTCCATGAAGGCCTCGATCAGCTTGAGGCGCTTGGAGAACTTCTTCTGCTTGATCTCGGAGGGGTTGCCGGCCAGGTCGACGCGCAGGGTCTCGGCGGTCTTCTCAAGGTCGATGCCCATGAGCATGCCACGGACCGCTTCGGCCCCGATCTCGGCGGTGAAGCTGTCGTCGCCGAACTCCTCCTGGCAACGCATGTAGTCGTCCTCGGTCAGCAGCTGGTGCTGCTTCAGCGAGGTCAGGCCCGGCTCGGTGACGATGTACTGCTCGAAGTAGAGCACCCGCTCGATGTCCTTGAGCGGCATGTCGAGCATCAGGGCGATGCGCGAGGGCAGGCTCTTCAGGAACCAGATGTGCGCCACCGGGCTGGCCAGCTCGATGTGGCCCATGCGGTCGCGCCGCACGCGGGCCAGCGTCACCTCGACGCCGCACTTCTCGCAGATAATTCCCTTGTACTTCATGCGCTTGTACTTGCCGCACAAGCACTCGTAGTCCTTGGTCGGACCGAAGATGCGGGCGCAGAACAGGCCGTCGCGCTCCGGCTTGAAGGTCCGGTAGTTGATGGTCTCCGGCTTCTTGATCTCGCCGAACGACCAGGAACGGATCTTCTCCGGGCTGGCGAGCGCGATACGGATCCGGTCGAACGTCGGCGCCACCGGCGCCGCGTTGAAGATGTTCAGGACTTCCTGGTTCATCTGACTTCCTTTGCGGGGCGTCCCCGCCAAAATTCAAAGAGAGAAGCGGCGATCGGTCCCCTCCCCCGCCGGGCGGGAGAGGGGAGAGCGATCACGTGTTCTCCAGCGCCACGTTCAGGCCGAGCGAGCGCATCTCCTTGACCAGCACGTTGAAGCTTTCGGGGATGCCGGCCTCGAAGGCGTCGTCGCCTCGGACGATGCTCTCGTAGACCTTGGTGCGCCCGGCCACGTCGTCGGACTTCACCGTCAGCATCTCCTGCAGGGTGTAGGCGGCGCCGTAAGCTTCCAGCGCCCACACCTCCATTTCCCCGAACCGCTGGCCGCCGAACTGGGCCTTGCCGCCCAGCGGCTGCTGGGTGACCAGGCTGTAGGGGCCGATGGAGCGGGCGTGGATCTTGTCGTCCACCAGGTGGTGCAGCTTCAGCATGTAGATGTAGCCGACGGTGACCGGACGCTTGAACGCATCGCCGGTCTGGCCGTCATAGAGCTGCACCTGGCCGGACTTGCTGAGGCCCGCCTCCTCCAGCATCCGCTCGATATCCTCGATGTGCGCGCCGTCGAACACCGGGGTGGCGATCGGCACGCCCTTTTCCAGGTTGCGGGCCAGCTCGATGAGCTCGTCCTCCTGCTGGGGCAACTCGGCGTCGGCGCCGTAGATCTCCTTCAACCGGTCGACCAGGGCCTTCTTCTGGCCGCCGTTCTGCCAGGCGTCGAGCAGGGCCTTGATCTGCTTGCCCAGGCCCGCGCAGGCCCAGCCCAGGTGGGTTTCGAAGATCTGGCCGACGTTCATCCGCGAAGGCACGCCCAGCGGATTGAGCACCACGTCCACCTGGGTGCCGTCTTCCAGGTGCGGCATGTCCTCGATCGGCAGGATCTTGGAGATGACCCCCTTGTTGCCGTGGCGGCCGGCCATCTTGTCGCCGGGCTGCAGCTTGCGCTTCACCGCGACGAACACCTTGACCATCTTCATCACGCCCGGGGGCAGCTCGTCGCCGCGGCGCAGCTTGTCGACCTTGTCCTCGAAGCGGCGGTCCAGACGCCCGCGGGCCTCGTCGAACTGGCGGCGCATGGCCTCCAGCTCGCCCATGGCCTTCTCGTCGTCCAGAGCGATCTGCCACCACAGGCCGGGCGCGATCTCGCCCAGCTTCTCCGCGGAGATCACCCCGCGCCCCAGGCCCTTGGGCCCAGAGACGGCGCTCTTGCCGACCAGCAGCTCGCGCAGGCGCGCGGTCATGTTGCGGTTCAGGATGGCGAACTCGTCGTCGCGGTCCTTGCCCAGGCGATCGACCTCTTCGCGCTCGATGGCGACGGCGCGTTCGTCCTTATCGACCCCGTGGCGGTTGAACACCCGCACTTCCACGACCGTGCCCGCCACGCCCGGCGGCAGACGCAGGGAGGTGTCGCGCACGTCCGAAGCCTTCTCGCCGAAGATGGCGCGCAACAGCTTCTCTTCGGGGGTCATCGGGCTTTCGCCCTTGGGGGTGACCTTGCCGACCAGGATGTCGCCCGGCAGCACCTCGGCCCCGATGGCCACGATGCCCGCTTCGTCGAGGTTGCGCAGGGCCTCCTCGCCGACGTTGGGGATGTCGCGGGTGATCTCCTCCGGGCCCAGCTTGGTGTCGCGGGCCATGACCTCGAATTCCTCGATGTGGATCGAGGTGAACACGTCGTCGCGGACGATGCGCTCGGAGATCAGGATGGAGTCCTCGAAGTTGTAGCCGTTCCAGGGCATGAACGCGACGAGCACGTTGCGGCCGAGCGCCAACTCGCCCAGCTCCGTGGACGGGCCGTCGGCGATCACGTCGCCGACACGCAGCTGATCGCCCACCCGCACCAGCGGGCGCTGGTTGATGCAGGTGTTCTGGTTGGAGCGTTGGAACTTCGACAGGCGGTAGATGTCCACGCCCGACTTGTTCGGATCGGTCTCCTCGGTGGCGCGGATGACGATCCGGGTGCCGTCGATCTGCTCGACCACGCCGGTGCGCCGGGCGACCACCACGGCGCCGGAGTCGCGGGCGACCACGTCCTCCATGCCGGTGCCGACCAGGGGCGCGTCCGCCTGGATCAGCGGCACGGCCTGACGCTGCATGTTCGAGCCCATCAGGGCGCGGTTGGCGTCATCGTTTTCCAGGAAGGGGATCAGGGCCGCGGCCACCGACACCACCTGCTTGGGCGACACGTCCATGAAGTCCACGTCCGCCCTGGGGGCCAGGGTGACTTCGCCGTTGATCCGCACCGTGATCAGGTCTTCGACCAGTTCGCCCTTGTTCAAGACGACATTGGCCTGGGCGATGGTGTGCTTGGCCTCCTCCATCGCGGACATGTAGACGACGTCCTCGGTGGTCTTGCCGTTCTTCACCCGGCGGTACGGGCTTTCGATGAAGCCGTACTTGTTGACCACCGCGTGGGTGGCCAGCGAGTTGATCAGGCCGATGTTCGGGCCTTCGGGCGTCTCGATCGGGCAGATCCGGCCGTAGTGGGTCGGGTGCACGTCGCGGACCTCGAAGCCCGCGCGCTCGCGCGTCAGACCGCCCGGGCCGAGCGCCGACAGGCGCCGCTTGTGGGTGATCTCCGACAGCGGGTTGGTCTGGTCCATGAACTGCGAGAGCTGCGAGGAGCCGAAGAACTCCCGCACCGCCGCGGCCGCCGGCTTGGCGTTGATCAGGTCGTGCGGCATCACCGTGTCGATATCGACCGAGCTCATCCGCTCCTTGATCGCCCGCTCCATGCGCAGCAGGCCGACGCGGTACTGGTTCTCGAGCAGCTCGCCCACCGAACGGACCCGGCGGTTGCCCAGGTTGTCGATGTCGTCGATCTCGCCGCGCCCGTCGCGCAGGCCGACCAGCACCTTCAGAACGGAGATCACGTCTTCCTTGCGCAGCACGCGCAGGTCGTCGGCGGTCTCCTGCTCCAGGCGCAAGTTCATCTTCACCCGGCCGACCGAGGAGAGGTCGTAGCGTTCGGAATCGAAGAACAGGCCGCCGAACATGGTCTCGGCCGCCTCCACCGTGGGCGGCTCGCCGGGGCGCATCACCCGGTAGATGTCGAACAGGGCGTCCTCGCGGGTGGAGTTCTTGTCCACGCGAAGGGTGTTGCGCATGTAGGCGCCGACCGTGACGTGGTCGATGTCCAAGACGTCGATGGTCTCGAAGCCCTGGTCCGCCAGGGCCTGGATGATGTCCACGTCCAGCTCGTCGCCGGCTTCGGCGTAGATCTCGCCGCTCTCGGCGTTGACCTCGTCGCGGGCCAGGTACTTGCCCACCAGGGCGTCGGGCGGCAGCAGCAGGGTCTTGGTTCCGCTGTCGGCGATTTTCTTGGCCGCGCGCGCGGAGATCTTGGTCCCGGCGGGGGCGACTTCCTCGCCGGAATCCGCGTCGACCAGGGGGAACTCCGGCTTCACGCCGCGCCAGCGCTCGGGCTTGTAGGGGGTGGCCCAGCCGCCGGGCGTCTTCTTGGACTCCTTCACGCGCTTGTAGGGCACGATGTCGTAGAAGGTGGTGAGGATCTCCTCGCTGTCCATGCCGAGCGCATAGAGGAACGTGGAGGCCGCCAGCTTCCGGCGCCGGTCGATGCGCACGAACACGATGTCCTTGGCGTCGAACTCGAAGTCGAGCCACGAGCCGCGGTACGGGATCACCCGCGCGGCGAAGAGCAGCTTGCCCGAAGCGTGGGTCTTGCCCTTGTCGTGGTCGAAGAACACGCCGGGCGAGCGGTGCATCTGGGAGACGATCACCCGCTCGGTGCCGTTGACGACAAAGGTGCCCTTGTCGGTCATGAGCGGGATGTCGCCCATGTAGACGTCCTGCTCCTTGATGTCCTTGACCGAGCGCGCGCCGGTTTCCTCGTCGGTTTCGAACACGATCAGCCGCAGCTTCACCTTCAGCGGCGCGGCGTAGGTCATGTCGCGCTGGATGCATTCCTCGACGTCGTACTTCGGGTCCTCGAACTCGTAGGACACGTATTCGAGCACCGCGCGCTCGTTGAAATCCTTGATCGGGAAGACGGACTTGAACACCGCCTCGATGCCCTCGTCCTTGCGCACGCCCGGCCGGACCTCGCGCTGCAGGAACTGTTCGTAGGAGGACCGCTGAACCTCGATCAGGTTCGGCATCTGCACCGCTTCGGGAATGCGGCCGAAGGATTTGCGGATACGCTTCTTGCCGGTGAAAGACAGGCCAGAGGGGATCGGGCCGGTGGCGGCTTGCGGCATAATAGCTCCCAATGTGCGGCGGATAGAGTCCGCGCCTCGTGTTCCTGCGTCCACCCTCGCTCAGACGGCCGGTCCTGGGGGAGAGGACCGCCTGACGGACGCTGGAAAGGCCCATCTTTCGATGGGCGCTCCTTCGCTTTGGTCGGAGGGCGGCGGACCAAGCCTCGGAGCGTTAGGCACTTGCGACGTCAAAAACGCATCGCGACCCCGCGAATCATCTTCGCGGGGGACCGGCGATATAAGCGCTCATGGCGTCGATGGGAAGGAGGTTATCCCCCGATTCTGGCGCGATTGGGGCGGGGTCACTCCCCGTCCCAGTAGTCCACGCCGCTCGCGGCGCGGCCGACGTGGCGGAACAGGACCGTCCCGCCCCGCTCGGCGGCCCCTTCGGTCATCCGCACGGCGAACTTGCCGCTGTCGGGATAGTCCACGATCTCGGGGCTCAGCATGGTGGAGACGGCCAGGAACCTCAGCTCGCCCTCGCCGGTGTTGACATCTGGTGCGCGGTCTCCGGCCCGCCGGGCGGGCAGGCGATCACGTCGCCGGGGCGGATGGCGTGGCGCTCATCGCCGACGACCGCCTCGCCGGTTCCCTGGAGCACGAAGAACATCTCCTCGTTCACCCGGTGGCTGTGGCGGGGAAAGGCGGCCTTGCCGGGCGCCAGCGCCGTGAGGCCGTAGCCGAGCTTCCTGGAGCCGATCCGGGCGCCGATCTCGCCCATCCGGGCCTGGAAGCCCTCCGGCGCCTGGCCGAGGCCCGGGCCGGACGGCCCGCCCCGGCCCCAGGGGGAAAGCTCGACGTCGGCGATGTTCAGGATCGGATGGGGCATGGCTCAGGCCTCGATGTCGACATGGCGGGTGTCCTTCAGGAACAGGCCCCCGATGACCACCGTCGCGGCGGCGATGATCACCGGGTACCACAGGCCGAAATAGATGTTCCCGCTGGCGGCCGTGAGCGCAAAGGCGGTGGTCGGCAGGAAGCCCCCGAACCAGCCGTTGCCGATGTGGTAGGGCAGCGACATGGACGAGTAGCGTATCCGCGTGGGGAACATCTCCACCAGCATGGCCGCGATCGGGCCGTAGACCATGGTGACGTAGATCACCAGGATCGCCAGGATCCCCACCACCGTGGGCTTATGCACCTGGGCGGAGTCGGCCTTGGCGGGGTAGCCGGCCTCGGCCAGGGCGCCGCCCAGGCCCTTTTCCCACTCGGCCTTGCGCGCCTCGAACTCGGCCTTGGGCAAGGCCTCGCCGCGGAAGCTCTCCACCACCGCCGTGCCGATCCGCACCTGGGCGACCGCACCTGTGGCGGCCGCCTCGTTCGCGTAGCCGACGCCGGCCTTGGCCAGGTAGCTCTTGGCCAGGTCGCAGGAGCGGCTGAACACCGTCTTGCCCACCGGGTCGAACTGGAAGGAGCAGTCGGCGGGATCGGCGATCACCGTCACCGGCGCGCTGGCGCTGGCGGCGGCGAGGGCCGGGTTGGCCGCGGTGGTCAGCGCCTTGAACAGGGGGAAGTATGTGAGCGCGGCCAAGAGGCAGCCCAGCAGGATGATCGGCTTGCGCCCCACCTTGTCCGACAACCAGCCGAACACCACGAAGAACGGCGTGCCGATCAGCAGCGACACGGCGACGAGGGAATTGGCCAGGGGGCCGTCGACGCGCAGCACCCGCTCCAGAAAGAACAGCGCGTAGAACTGGCCCGCGTACCACACCACCGCCTGGCCCATGGTGAGCCCGAACAGGGCCAGCAGCACGAGCTTGAGGTTGGGCCAGCGGCCGAACGCCTCGGCCAGGGGCTGCTTGCTGCCCTTGCCCTCCGCGACCATGCGCTGGAACATAGGGCTCTCGTTGAGCTGCAAGCGAATCCACAGCGAGACCGCCAGCAGGGCCGCCGAGATCAAGAACGGCGCCCGCCAGCCCCACAGGGCGAAGGCGTCCTCGCCGGTGGCGGTGCGCACCAACAGGATGACGACCAGCGACAGGAACAGCCCGAAGGTCGCGGTGATCTGGATGAAGCTGGTGTGCAGCCCCCTCCGTCCGGGCGGGGCGTGCTCGGCCACATAGGTGGCGGCCCCGCCGTATTCGCCCCCCAGCGCCAGGCCCTGGACCAGCCTCAGACCTACCAGCATGGCCGGCGCGGCGACGCCGATGGAGGCGTAGCTGGGCAGCAGCCCCACCGCGAAGGTGGAGGCGCCCATCAGCAGCATCGTGACCAGGAAGGTGTTCTTGCGCCCCCAAAGGTCACCCAGCCGCCCGAACACCAGGGCGCCGAAGGGCCGCACCGCAAAGCCCGCCGCGAAGGCCAGCAGGGCGAAGATGTAGCCGGTGGTCTCGTTCACCCCGCTGAAGAAGTGCTTGGTGATGAACCCGGCGAGCGAGCCGTAGAGATAGAAGTCGTACCACTCGAAGATCGTGCCCACCGACGAGGCGCCGATCACCAGCACCGGGCTCTGGCCCGGCGCGCGCGCTTGCACGGTCATGTCCCACCCCCAAGACGGCTGCGGCCGCCGCTGGAGCTATCCAACGGCGGCCGCGTCAGTGGGTCAATAGACGTAGGAAACCTACCTAATCGAGACGGTCGCGCCGGCTTCGGTGAGCTTCTTGGCGACGTCTTCGGCCACCTGCTTGGAGACGTTCTCCACGACGTTCTGCGGGGCGCCTTCCACCAGGTCCTTGGCTTCCTTCAGGCCCAGGTCGGGGCGGACGCTGCGGACTTCCTTGATGACGTTGATCTTCTTGTCGCCGCCGGCGGTCAGCACGACGGTGAATTCGGTTTGCTCCTCGGCGGCTTCGGCGGGGGCGGCGGCGGCCGGGCCGGCGGCGGCGACGGCCACCGGCGCGGCGGCGGAAACGCCCCACTTGTCTTCAAGCAGCTTGGACAGCTCGGCGGCTTCCAGCACGGTCAGGGCGGACAGGTCGTCCACCAGTTTGTCGAGGTTGGCCATGGTTCGGGTTCCTTAGACGAGGTTCGGGGTTCAGGGGTTCAAAGGTTCGGGTTGGAGCGCTCAGGCCGCGTCCTTGGCGGCGTAGGCGCCCACGACGCGGGCGAGTTGGCCGGCCGGGGCCTGCAGAATGCCGGCGATCTTGGTGGCCGGCGCCTGGAGCAGGCCGACGATCTTGCCGCGCAGCTGGTCGAGCGACGGCAGGCTGGCGAGGGACTTCACGGCCGCCTGGTCCAACACCACCGTGCCCATCAGGGCGCCGACCACGGTGAACTTCTCGTTGTCCTTGGCGTAGGCGGTGACGACCTTGGCGGCCGAGACCGCGTCCGGGCCATAGGCGATGGCGACGGGACCCTTGAACAGGGCGTCGCCGGCCTCGCCGACCGAGCCGTCCAGCGCCTTCTGGACCAGGCGGTTCTTCACCACCTTGATCTGGGCGCCCTCCGCGCGGAGCTTGCCGCGCAGGTCTTCCATCTCGTGGACGGTGAGGCCGAGGTAGTGGGTCACCACCACGGCGCCGGCGCCGGCGAAGACGTCCTTCAGGCCCTCGATCGCGTCGGCCTTCTGTGCGCGGTCCATCGTGGTCTCCATGCTCGCGCGCGGCCCACGGCGGACGGCGCGCGTCAAAATCGGGCCTGGACGAGATGGGTCGGAGGATGCGGGCCGCGCGGGTCGTCCGGCGGACGAGCCCCTGGGCCTCTGATCCCCGTCTCCCCGCGGCGGAAGCGATTAAGGCCAGACGGCCCCGCGGTTCTCGGACAGGACCGCCAACGAGCTAGCCCGTCGGCGGAAGCCGGGGCGTATAGACGGGATGGGCCGAAAGTTCAATGGCCCAAGGATCAGCGCTTCTTGCGCGCCAGATAGGCCCCCAGGTCGTCGAGGTCCGCGTCGGAGATCTCGGTCTTGCGGAAGAAGGGCATGATCGAGACGCCGTGGCGCACGTAGAAGGTCACGGTCTTGGGCGTCAGGTCGCGGCGGTCTTCCAGCAGGGCGGGCTTTTTGCCGCCGTACTTGGCCGCAAGCGCGTCCGTGCCGGGATGGCCGGGTCCCGCGCCGTGGCAGGCGGAGCACCAGCGGGCGAACACCGCCTGGCCCTGCTCCACCGACGGCTTGTCCTTGGCCGCCGCCGCGCCCGACCCGGCGGCCAGGGCGAGGACCGCCAGCAGCCCCAGGACCCGGCCCGTCACGTGCGGCGCCCGCGCAGATGCTTGGGCCAGACGCCATACCGGCCGGCGGAGAGGATGCCGTTGGGGTCCACCGCGTCCTTCACCGTCTCGTGGAAGCGCCGCAGGGCATGATCGTTGAAGGAATACGTGTCCTGCACGTCGTCGTAATAGGCGGTGGCGGTGCGGTATTCACCCCAGCCGTGGTCGGCGGCGATCTTGACCATCGCCTTGAAGGCCGCGCGGTTCTTCCTGTTGGCCTCCACGTCGTGGGTGATCGGAAAGCCCAGGATGAAGATGAAGGCCCGCTGCCAGTAGGTGAGCGGCATGGCCAGCGGGCTGATCGGCAGGCCGAGCTCGCGCGCGGCGTCGGCGAAAACCTTCTGGGCCTCGAACACGGCCTCGCCCGTGCGCGGGATGATCGGCGAGAACCAGATGTGCCCGTCGCTCGGATTGGGGTTGGCCTCCGACCGCGCGCCGATGAAGAAGATCGACAGGTTGGGGATGCCGAACGCCACCTTATGGGCCGTGGCCTTCTGGTCCTCGGTGAGCGGCAGGCGGATCAGCTCGCCGTCCTCGAAGGCGGCGCCCGGGATGGCCGCGAAGCTGTCCTTGCAGTGCTCCCACTGGGCCTGGATCACCTTGGCGGGGCCATAGAACTGCAGCTGGCAGGCC
>Ga0299912_10002845_pt1 | contig 14172 bp, 8 predicted proteins | sample RVTome_2_FD_207667 | JGI IMG/M metagenome (GOLD analysis project Ga0299912, IMG submission 207667) | Soil microbial communities from uranium-contaminated site in the Upper Colorado River Basin, Wyoming, United States - RVT95D214 (version 2) ...
ACGGGCACGCGCTCCTTGCGCAGGGCGTTGAGGAAAGGGTCTTGTAGTGATTGCCCTTTTGACATGTCGTTCTCCTTTCTTTTCCTTATTTTAATAAAGGGATTCTTGCGATATCCCGTCTACAACTGCGGGCTGCCGAACCTGCGGTCAAGACACTTTTTGTCCACATGGCTAACGGAAACAATAGCACCAATTGTCTCTCACCATATGGCATTGGCCTCAAGATATTTCAAGACCTTGGCGGCAATTTTCGGGTCGGTGGCCTCGAAACGGCTTTCGGGAGCGGCGTTTCGCAACCACGTGAGCTGCCGCTTGGCGAACTGGCGCGTGGCGAAAATGGCCTTGTCGGTCATGGTTTCGAAGTCCACCCGGCCCGCCAGATATTCCCACACCTGCCGGTAACCCACGGCCCGCATCGAAGGCAGATGCGGGTGGAGATCGCCGCGGCGATAGAGCCGTTCAACCTCCTCCACAAAGCCCGCCACCAGCATGGCCCGCAGCCGGGCCTCGATGCGCGCGTGCAGCACGCCCCGGTCACTCGGCGCCAGCACCACCTTCACCGGGCGGCAGGGCAGCGCGTTTTCCACCGGCTTCTCGAACCAGGCCGACTGCGGCTCGCCGGTGATCTCATAAATTTCCAAGGCGCGTTGGATACGCTGCGGATCGGTGGGTTCGATGCGCCGGGCCGCGACCGGGTCCACCTCCGCCAGACGTGCGTGCAGCGCGGGCCAACCGCGCTCGCGGGCCTCGGCCTCCAGCCGCGCGCGCACCTCCGGGTCCGCCGAAGGCAGCGGCGACAACCCCTCCTCCAGCACCCGGAAATAAAGCATGGTGCCGCCCACCAGCAGGGGGATGCGACCACGCGCCAAGATCTCCGTGATTTCCGCCAGCGCCCGTTCCCGAAATTGCGAGGCGGAAAAAGCCTCGCTCGGGTCGCAGATGTCGATGAGGCGGTGGGGTGCGAGGGCCAAGGTCTCGGCATCGGGCTTGGCGGTGCCGATGTCCATACCGCGATAGACCATGGCCGAGTCCACGCTGATGATGTCGCAGGGCAACTCGCGGACGAGGCGCACCGCGAGGTCCGTCTTGCCCGAGGCCGTGGGCCCCATGAGAAAGATGGCCGGCGGTTTGGGTTCCGGCGTCATTGCGGCGGGCAAAGGGCCAGCGCCAGGAGGGTGGCGTCTTCGCGCCCGAACCTGGCGGGGTAATAGTCCTTACGGGTGCCGATGCAGTTGAAGCCGACGCTGTCGTAAAGCGCCAGGGCCGGTGCGTTGGAGGGCCGGACTTCCAGGAACACGGTGTCCACTCCCTTTGCCTGTGCCTCATCGAGCAAATGCAGCAACAGGGCGCGCCCCAGCCCTCGCCCTTGAAAGGTCTGGCCGATGCAGAGATTGAGGATATGGGCCTCGCCGGCGCCCGTGGACATCACGCCATAGCCCGCGAATTCGCCATCCACCTCCGCCACCCAGCAGTGATAACCCACGCGCAGGCAGTCGGCGAAGATACGCTCGGTCCACGGGAAGGGGTACTCGGCGAGTTCGATGCGCATGACCTCACCCAAGTCGACGCCGGTCATGGGGCGCATGGCGCAACTCTCGTTCTTCAATATCGCGCTCACGAGCAGCGTCCCTCGGCGACCTCGCGGGCGAAGCGCAGGTCCGCCCAGGCCTTGGCCTTATCGCTCGGCGTGCGCAGCAGATAGGCCGGGTGATAGGTCACCACCAACGGGATATCGCCGAGCCGATGCACCTTCCCACGCAGCCTCGCCAGCGGCTCGCTGGTCTTAAGCAGATTTTGCGCGCTGATGCGCCCCACGGCGAGAATCACCTTGGGTGACACCAGCTCGACCTGACGACGCAGATAGTCGGAGCAATTGGCGATTTCCTCGGGATGCGGATCGCGGTTGCCCGGCGGGCGGCACTTGATCATGTTGGCGATGAACACCGTCTCCCGCTCCAGGCCGATGGCCTTGAGCATGTTGTTCAGCAGTTGTCCCGCGCGTCCCACGAAGGGCTCGCCTTGACGATCTTCTTCCGCGCCCGGCGCCTCGCCGATGACCATCCACTTCGCGTTATGATTTCCCACTCCGAACACGGTCTGGGTGCGGGTCGCCGCCAGCTCGGCGCAGCGTGTGCAGACGGAGACGCGCGCTTGCAGTTCATCCCAATTTAACTGGCTGGTGGTGGGTTCTTCCCTTCCGTCATTCCGGCGAATGCCGGAATCCAGCGGCTCGACACGAGTTTCTGTATGCCGGCTTTCGTCGGCATGACGGACAAGAGACTCCGACGCTTCCGCAGAAACATTCGCCGCCCGCGCCTCGTCACCGGCATCACGGCGCACCCAAGCCGTGATGCCCATAGCGTCCAGATAAACCTGTCGAGACACGCCAGCCACTCGTTGTTAGACCTGCGGGTGCTGCCGATCCACGGGTTCGAGGATCTTGTTCAGCGCGTTGATGTAGGCCTTGGCCGAGGCGATGACGATATCCGTGTCGGCGCCCTGGCCGTTGACGATGCGCCCGCCCTGCTCCAGGCGCACCGTGACCTCGCCCTGCGAATCCGTGCCGCTGGTGATGTTGTTCACCGAATACAATTGCAGCTCGGTGCCGCTGTTGACGATGGACTCGATGGCCTTGAACGAGGCGTCCACCGGCCCGCCGCCGGGAGAGGTGGCCTGGCGCTCCTCGCCGTCCACCATCAAGGTCACCGCGGCGTTAGGTGTCTCGCCGGTCTCGGAACAGACCTTGAGGGCCACCAGTTTCACGCGCTCGTTTTCCGCCTCCAAGTTGGCCTCGGTGACCAAAGACTGGAGGTCCTCGTCGTAGATCTCGTGCTTCTTGTCGGCCAAGTCCTTGAAGCGCACAAAGGCGGCGTTCAAGTCTTGCTCGGACGCGAAACTCACGCCCAACTCCTGCATGCGCGAGCGGAAGGCGTTGCGGCCCGAGTGCTTGCCCAACACCATGCGATTGGTGCTCCAGCCCACATCCTCGGCGCGCATGATTTCGTAAGTCTCGCGGCTTTTGAGCACGCCATCCTGGTGGATGCCGGACTCGTGGGCGAAGGCGTTGGCGCCGACGATGGCCTTGTTGGGCTGCACCGCGAAACCGGTGATGCCCGACACTAGGCGCGAACAAGGCACGATCTGGGTCTTATCGAGATGATCGACATTGACCGCGAACACGTCGCGGCGCGTGCTCACCGCCATCACCACTTCTTCCAGCGAGGCATTGCCCGCGCGTTCGCCGAGACCGTTGATGGTGCACTCCACCTGGCGCGCGCCGTTCATCACCGCCGCCAGCGAGTTGGCCACGGCGAGGCCCAAATCGTTGTGGCAATGCACGGAAAACACGGCTTTATCCGCGTTGGGCACGCGTTCCCGGAGATTAGCGATCAAACTGCCGAACTGCTGCGGAAGGTTATAGCCCACCGTGTCGGGGATGTTCACCGTGGCGGCGCCGGCGTCGATCACCGCCTCCAACACGCGGCAGAGAAAATCCAGCTCGGAACGGCCGGCGTCCTCGGGCGAAAACTCCACGTTGTCGGTGTACTGGCGCGCGCGCTTCACGGCCCGCACCGCCTGCTCCACCACCTGGTCCGGCTCCATGCGCAACTTCATCTTCATGTGGATGGGCGAGGTGGCGATGAAGGTGTGGATGCGCGCCGAATTGGCGCCCTTGAGGGCCTCGCCGGCGCGGTCGATGTCCTTGTCCAGCGCGCGGGCCAAACCGCACACCGTGCTGTCCTTAATGGCATCGGCCACCGCCTTCACCGCCTCGAAATCACCGGGGCTGGCGATGGGGAAGCCCGCCTCGATCACGTCCACGCGCATCCGCTCCAAGGCCTTCGCGATGCGCACTTTCTCATCGCGTGTCATCGAGGCGCCGGGGCTCTGCTCGCCGTCGCGCAAGGTGGTGTCGAAAATAATCAATTTGTCGCTCATGTCTGGCTCCATCGAAGTTGCGCCATCTTAGCAGCTTGCCACCGCGAATTTCAGCGCGGCGCCAGCCGGATGGCCATATTCATCCACCCCGCGGATTTGCGCGGAGCATTAAAAAAACGAATTTTGGGGAGGTAGAGTTGGCTGCCCTAAGGCAGCAGCAGGAACAGCAGAGCAAAAGCAAGCGCGCACGACACAAGCCGCCCTTCGATGGCGGTGGAAATAGTCTTGTGATGTGGCGTGTGGGGCATGTCTTAAATCTACGATGAGTTCCGGGTAACTATAGCGGCGGAGGCAGGCATTGCCAAGAGTCGGCGGGCGCGGTCTTGCTTTACAATCGCTAAGCGCCTGCGATAGTTCAGAGAACAGTGTGGCTTCCCTAAAAGGAGCAGACAGCATGACCGATCATCGTGATCGCATCACCATCGAGTCGGGCAAACGGGGCGGTAAACCCTGTATCCGCGATATGCGGATTACCGTCTACGATGTGCTGGATTGGCTCGCCACGGGAATGAGCGAGCCGGAGATTCTGGAGGATTACCCTGAACTCACGCAGGAAGACATCCGAGCCTGCCTTGCCTTCGCCGCCAACCGGGAACACAAAATCTCGACGATTGCGCCGACTTGAAGCTCCTGCTCGATCAAAACCTCTCGTTCCGGCTGGCCTTCTTCAAAGATAAGAAAGCTCTTGCTTAGAGATTTATTGAGGTCGGCGAGTCTGCAATTTAAAGGAGTTCAACCCCTTGAATCCCGAATCACATGCCGTAACGCTCCAGTCCTGTTAGAGTTTCACGCCCCCCATATGCTGTATCACACTGCCCCGTTCCATTCAGCCGAACTGGCTTTCCAGTCAACCACATCGACATAGCGAGCGCATATATCTCTTTACTTGCATTTGCGCTCCACGGCATCGCCCATTGTGTGGGATATGACACACAGCTATTCGCATTAACACGCTCTCCCCCGTCACACTGTAAATACCAGCCATCAGTGTGCGAGAACGCACCAACACCGGAAATTATGCAGTTATATTGATCCCCGGCGATAGCAGGACCAGATGCCAAAATCATGGCCGCTACTCCAAGCATCAGCGCATATTGTCGAATTAATATTTTTATTCTATCCACAGCGACCGGCACCCGTTGTGCGCACATTACATTTCACCTCTGTCAAAGCAAATCTGTATGAATGAAAAGTCCTGGCTCGGCGCCTCATTCACAACACAAGACACACTTCTACAACAGTTACCTTATTGAGATATGCTAATCACACTGCACGGTGTAAACACCAAACCAGGGCAATGATACGAACCAATAGCATCTTCGTAGTACAACCAGATATTTTTGCCCGTTGCCCTTGCCTGTAGCGCCGCAGCTATTAGCTCTTTATTGTTATTCTGAATAGCCAGATATCCGGCTGAACACCCAGCGGACACAGGAGCAGAAACCATTATGCAGGTCGTCCCGGGATTAACTGTATCTGTACCACCATTCACAGCTACCGCTGTAATAGTTATGCCATTTATGAATTGGTTTTGACCAAACGCCGGAACAGCAGCCATACCAGACATCGTAAAGATAATTGCGAACATCCAGCGCCTGACGGGTCGATGTTGTGATTGCATGTGACTATCTCCAATGTGCAATTGCCAGATATTTGCTCAATCAATAATCGGGGTATTCTTAATACTGAACATGAACGTAGTAAATTCTATTACTAATCCAATTTCCGCAACCCAGCCCAGATAGGTGGTAGAGGTTCACTTTCTTTCCACTTGCCGCTGCCGCTAGCAGGGCAGCGTATTTCTCCTTAAACAGCGGATCGCTGGTGTCCAACGTCCATCTACCACCACCAGAGCATTCTGTGTTCACATCAACTCCATCCAGAAAAACGGACACAAATGAACTTCCTTCAACTATTATTCCTGTGATATTGCCCGCTTCTGACACATCTCCAAACGATGGCATTGGGAATGTGCTTAGGATTAAAGCGCCGATGAGATTATTTTTCATGTCGGGATGATCCTCCGTTGTCAAACTTCTGCCGCAAGGTCCGTATACTTTTCGAGCTCGATGTTGGGCTTCATTCATTCAGCCCCGATTCAAAGGACTTCGATCCCTTTAATTCATGTAGCCAGGTAGGGTGCGCACCGCGCACCATCAACTCTCGCCAATTTCTCCCGCATCCAGCTCAACCACCCCACACCAATCTTCTGCATAAACACCATTCTGCACATAACGGTGAAACGTTGAATACGGCCAATCAATCACACGCTCCACCAATCCATGCTTTACCGGGTTGTAATGCAAATAATCCATGTGCCTTCGATAATCATCTTCATTGCGGATTTGGTGTTCCCAAAATCGCCTTTGCCATATCGTGCACTCCCGTCGCTTGGCTTTTGATGCATTCATCCACTCGTCACGGTGGAGCAATATTTTTGCCCGCTTGGAAAACCCAGCCTTTATCATCCCCCACCGTTTTGAAAACTCTTTATCGCCCGGCGGCAATGTCCAAATGCTGTGCATATGATCCGGCAATAACACCCAGGCATCGACATTGAATGGGTGCTGCTGTTTAACCGCAGTGATAACCTCTCGCAATATCCTTCGGCTCTCCGGTTTGGTTAACACCTCACGCCGGCGATAAGTCACCACCGTGAAGAAATATGTCCCGCCCGGGGTGTCCGCTCTGCGATATCTCGGCATGGTTTTGTTTGTTCACCGTTATGTGTCATCTCGGTGGTGCGCGGTGCGCACCCTACCTGGCTAAATCATAGGCCGAGAAAGTGCCTCAATTATCAAACACCTTTTGAAGTGTTTAACCGTGTCACTGGTGGTGCACTTGTAATCTGAATTCACCTATGAGCCTCTTAGATTCAATACAACAAACAATGTGACATAAAAAAATAGTGCAGCCGATAACAAAATAACCAAAAGCGTCCCAAGTGCTTTTAATGCACCTTCCCACGATGACATTTCCTGATAGACAAATATTCCACATGCTATTGGCATAGAAGCAGTCAGTATCATTAACAGCCACTCCACCACTACTAGCGCTGGCAATTGGTACCTTACAACAATATAAAAGATAACCAACATAGCCAGATAAGCAGAAGCACATAGCTCCAGCAATACTTTCCCAAAAACCATAACATACTTCCTATCTGGCTGGCCCCGTAACTGATGGTCAATGATCGCGCCTATAAAGCTCCCAGGCTAATTCATTGAGTTTATTTGCCTCATATTTGCAGTTATTTACAACAACCCCATTCGCGTGTTCATTCGAAGGATTATTAAGAGTACTAGATGCCTTGTCGTAATAACGTGCCATGTACGTAGGAGCAACCTTTACGGCCATTCCCATAGATAGCGCTTCCCTAGCTGCAGCCATATCTTCTGGCATATCAATATTCCAGCCTCTGAGATTAGCCTCGTTACCCCAACTATAGGTGTGTATCAGGTTGCCACTATCGTCAAAGCTAGCGATGAAGGTATGGCTTACCACATTATCTGGAGATGTTGCCCATTTTCCACCAACCAGATCATGAACAACGGCCAAGTCTCGATTTATGACGTATAAGTCATTAAACATCCGCGAAAACGCCCCCGTCATCGCCCCGTTCTCAAACTTCCCGCCCGCGATCACCGAGCTCGTGCCGCCGATCACGCCCGCGGCGAAGGCATTCTTCAATCGCACCATCGGGTCTTGAATATTGCCGCCGAACACGCCGTCGCCGAATTTCTGCGAGAAGCCCTGCGTGAACGCTGCCGCGGCAAATCCCGATTGGAACGAGCCGCCTTGCATCTTACTGCTGATGCCGCCCACGGTGCCATGGGCGAGTATCTTACCGAACCCTCCGCTCATGTCGTGCAACCCCGAGAAGGCCACCGCCGTAATCGCGCTGAGTGTCGCCGCTTTTAGATCACCACCGCTGGTGATGAAACCGCTGATGAATCCGCCCATGAAGGGGTTGGGCGCGAGGGCGGTGATGCCGATGGCGATGATGGTCTTGCCATATTTGGACATGAATCGATTGAGACCTCCCACCGACCAATCGAGAAACCGCTTGATGTGGTTCAAGAAATACCCGCTCGGGTCCACGGCCGAAAGCGGGTTGTTCATGACGTAGCTGTAGCGGTTGTACGACTGGGCGTCGTCGGGGAATTGCACGTGCGGATCGGCGCTCAGGAAGCGGCCCAGTTGCGGGTCGTAGACGCGGCCGTTCATGTGCACGATGCCGACGTCGGCCAGCAGTTCGTGCCCGGTGTAGCCGCGCCGCGTGGTGGTGAGGCTGAGTTGCGAGAGCAGGCCGTCTTTCCACTGCGCGCCCGCAAGTTGTTCGCCAAAGGGCGTGAAGCTGCTGCGTTCGACGACGGTGCCTGTGCTGCTGGTGACGACGTCGATGGAGCCTAGGTGGTCTTGGTGCACGTAGTCGAGCCGGTCTACCTTGGCGGGGTCGCTGAAGCGCGTGTCGATGGCTACGAGGCGGCCGCCGGCGTAAAGGTAGTTCTTGTAGACATAACTGCCATCAGCCTTTTTGAGGCGCTCGAAGAGCTTGCCGATGTAGTGCAGGGTTTCGGTTTGCATGCCCTTGCGGATGGTTTGCAAATAGCGCTCGCGGTCGGGCCCGTAGGCGAAGCTGACACTGGTGGCGCCGCTGGTGATGCTCGCCGGTTTGTTGAAGCTGGTGTAGGCGACCTCTCGGACCAAGACACCGGCGGCCCTCTTGTGGGTCATGTTGCCGTTCGGGTCGTAGTCGAACGTTTCGATTTCACCGGTGTTGAATTTGCGGGCGATACACGCGGTGTCGTGCAGTTCGGGCTTGATATTGTTGATGTTGCAGTCAGGATTGCCACCCGCCACGGTGCTGCTGTTGCCGATGAGTTGGTTGGCGACCAAAACCGTATCCAGGCTATTGATGGCTTTGTCGGCATTGGCGTCGCCGGCCAGGACGCTGCCGTTCGCGATGCGCTTGACGCTGGTGACCGCGTGCAGCCCATCGCCATTTTCGCCGTAGGTGTAGTAGCCGTAGCGGCTATTGAAGGTGATGTTGCCCAAGCTGTCGTATTGATAAGCCTGGGTAATGAGTCCGTTGCGCGTGACGGTGGTTAGGCGATTGATGGCGTCGTAGCTATAAGCCTCAGTGACACCGACACTGCCAGTCAGCGGATCTTTTTGGTTGTTGTCCCGCCGCCATTCCAGATTGCCGAGACTGTCGAAGCCGTATTGGAGGTCTTGAATGCTGCTCCTGGCGCCACTGGGGCCGCTCATGATACTGATGAGAGTGCCTTTTGCGGGGTCGTAGCCGCGCAGGGTGGTGATGCCATTGCCGAGGACTTCCCAGGTAATGTCACCGGCCGCGTTGGAAATGACCGGCTCCCAGAGTTTAGTGAGAGTGCTGCCAACCCCTCCCGAGACATTTTTCAGGTAGCCGTTGTTGTTGTAGGCATTGACGATCTTATAGCGGCTGTTGCCTTCACTCTTAGGATACAGCACCGAGTCGATGCGAGAGGAGTTGGGTGCGTAGGTGTTGGTGACTGTATAGGGCTCGGTGACGCCATCATATGTGGTCTGGGTCTCCACCAAGCGCGACTGTGCGTCATAGACGTAGACTTCGCTGAACACCACTTGCGCACCATTGTTGGTAGCGGTAGAGGTTTTTTGCAGCTTGCCCCGGCTTCCCGGCGGGGCTGTGGTGCCGAAGTAGTCCCACTTGGCAATGTCGTCATCCGCGGCGTTGACGTCGTTGGGGTATGCCGAAGGGGTATCCTTTTGGTCCGTGCGTTTCACCAAGCGATTGAGCACGTCGTATTCCATGACCGTAACCTGGCCCTTGGCGTCTTTCTGCCAGCGCAAATTTCCCAAGGCATCATGCTTGTATTCCCAGTGCCCCATGTCAGGGTCGTTCATAGCAAGCTTTCGGCCGCGCTTGTCGTAGGTAATGGAGGTGACAGCGCCACCGTTGTTCTGAGGAGTGACGGTTTCCAGCTCGCCGAAGGGATGATACGTATACAAAGTGCGGCTCCCTGTGGGCGTCCCGCCTCCGCTGCCGACGGCGTCGTATGCCTCAGCAATTTTGCCTTGAAGATTCTTAATTTGCCTTGCTGTGATGGCGGTATAACCATTGTCGCCGCGGCGCTCACGAGTGATGGTGGTTTCTAGGCCACGGTATTCCATGTTGACCGTGCTGCCATCAGGATTGACGATGTGTGTCGGTCTATCCAGGTCGTCATAGGTGTAAGTTGTCCAGTAAGATGGATTTACGCCAGAGAAGTAGGGACGCGATTTGCGCCAGACTCTCCCTTGTTCATCATATTGGGTGTCTTGCAAGACCTTGCCGCCATTAAAGCCTATGGTCTCCGTGCGAAGCTCTTGAGCCAAGGCGCTGTAGTAAACGATGGCTGGCGCAGACAGAGTTCCTCCTGTCGCGTCGAAATGTTTTGTGGTGATCTTGTAGACGCCATGGTTAGGGCACAAATCACCCCCCTGACAGGGATCGTAACTCCAAGTGGTAGTTGTTCCGTCCGAACGCTGTTCCTCGACCTTTCTACCGAAGGCATCGTATTTCCACGTAGTCGTCAAGCCATTGGGGCCAGTTAGGCTGACGACATTGCCTGTGCGGCTATCGATAAGCTTGGTTTCGGTAAAACCGAGGGCATCGGTGGAAACAATTTGATATTGGAGCGGATCGATGCCTGCACCGGCGTAGGTGTAAGTGCTCGAAGAACTACGCTGCGCGATTTTTCTTTCTGGGCTAGCAAGAGGATCACCTTTAATAGCAACGACGCTCTTGTTGCCCCATTGGTCGTAGGTATAGGTTGTCGTGAGGTGTAGGTTTGGATCGTTTGGCTCTTCATCCGTCTGCTTCAGCATTCCCCCATGCCCGTATCCTGGATAGGTTGAATAGATAACCTTCGGGTAATAATCAAACTTTGTTAGGCGGGTTTCTGAGCGACGAATTCTGGTGAGAGGGTCGACTGCGCTTGATGTTACTTCTGAGCTGGTAACTCGACCAAGATACCAATTCGCAGGGTCTTCCTTGTCATACGTGCTGAGAGTCGTTGTGGTGTAGGCATATGGGTCATTAAGAAAACGACCCACGGAAACCGTTTGGCTTTTTACGTTGCCGTAGTCATCGACATCATCAATAGTCGTCTTCGTGACTGTTTCTACGAAACCATCAAGATCATATTGAGTGCTGATGCTCTCTGAGGCGTAGGAATACCCGATCTGCGTTCCATTCGGATACGTAAGTGTCTTTGGAGTGTATGAGTTTTTTACTACGGACAGTTGTAACAAATCATTCATCCGAACCTGCTTTGAAGTCGTGATAGAACGTGGCATACCACTTATCACCAAGGCGTGTCGGCGATTTTGTCCCTGGCCGGGATATACCGTCATAAAGCCAAATATGACCCCATGTTCATATATTGTCTGGGTCCAAATTCCCTTCTCTACATCCTGAGTATCCATGTATCCAAAGCCGAGGTTACCCAAACCGAGTACGTGAGTTCTCAGATCATAGTAGTGGTAGTTTGCATGATTAAATCCACCAGCCCCATTATCCGAGGCCACATTAGAAACCACTTGAGTGGAATTTGGCCCACAGACAACTGGATATGCACAATCTAAGAAAAGTATGGGATGCCAGGGTACAACTGGCTTATATACTTCTGGCTTGTTAAGGGAATTGTATGAGACGTTCGTGCTAGCGCCGTTACCGTCAGTAATTGTTACAATCGCAGAATGCTTAAAGTCTTGTACCAGCGCCTGAACACCCGCATCTGAACGATAGACCAGATCCGATTTCCCATCACCATTCACATCGGCGAAGGTGATAGTTGTATAATTATTCGCATTATCACAACCACCATATATTTTTGAGTTATACGCGCAAATATCAAAGGTGGTGTTTATCTTTTCCTGAAAACCTGCGCCTGTCGAAATATACGTTTTGATGCCTGTGCTATGGCGGTAGACCAGGTCAGCCATTCCATCGGCGTTCAAGTCCGCAAATTGTATTGAATAGTTATCGCACCCCGCGCCATTACTGCAAATACCTGTTACGATCTTATTGCCCCATTGTGTTCTTCCCTGCCAGCTTCCTTCCTGCCCTGTGCCGTGGTGGCACATAACACCGTTATCGCTTCTGTAACAAACATCTGGCAATCCATCGCCGTTGATGTCAGGAAACTGCAACGCAAGGTAGTTGTCATTACCGTTACATCCATCTGCTCCGGTTCCTGCGGCGCAGATTGCTGTTGAATCGTATAGAACGAATCCAGACCCTGTAGAGCGATAAATCGTTATACCTGCCTTATGCTGAGATACCATGTCCGCCATGCTATCTCCATCAATATCAATAAATGACACGCGCGGTATTTCAACTCCTATATAGACTCCTTCATATTTCACACAGCCTGCATCTGTGTAACTACAATAGCCTGTCTTGTTTGGCGCGCCCCAAAGCAGAGTGCCACCTTGCCCACTATTCAGATGACAAACTACGCCATCGTAATAACTGACATAACACATATCCGACAGCTTATCTCCATTGAGATCTGTGACCAGAATTTTGTATTCCCTTTCAACTGATAACCCAACTAACACCAGGTTGAAGCAACCACCACCAATAATCGTTCCTTCCGCATCATATTGCACCAAATTATCCGCGCACAGACCTGTAGCACTGTATTCGGTAAACCCATCATCACCACTATTCCATGTGTATACATGAATACCATCATTTTTTCGAAGTAATAAATCCTGTCTACCATCACCGTTGAAGTCTGCATATTGAATAGCCTGATATGCTGTTGAGAATGGCCCTCCAATCAAAGTTGGTTGCCATTCTCCTGTCGTGGTCCCCAGGCGACATCCGGAACCAGCGGTTGACATATAGCAAAGATCTGCGACACCATCGCCATTCAGATCTGGATACTGGATTGACAAGTAATAAACAGATTTATAGCACCCCTTCTCATTTCCAAGATTCTGGCATGATCCTGACGAAATCATATCTGCTTCCGACAAATCCACATCCGTGAATTGCCAATCAAATGTTGTCGGAGTGAAACAATCCTCCACCCCATCATTCAGTCCACATTCTGTAACCGACTTCAGTCGGGATCTCCCTCCCCCCACCATAGTTGGCTCATAGTCATACTGCAATTTATACCGCGCTACGACAGCGGCCCCATCTCCTGCAGTTACTTCGATTCCAGAAAGTCTTTTACTGATGGCAGTCTTCGACCCATTCTCATAGCCTTGTATAACATCGTTTCTTGGCTCGTAATTGAATGTCAGAGCACGGTCACCATGATACGAATAAATGTCACCGGAGAACTCACCGTAATACACGTTCTTTAAGTAGAATTCGCCGTTCTGAAGATCTTCATACTGGAAGGTGATTTTGTTGCCAACGGTGTCTTTGATTTCACTTAATGCCCAGGCGACTATTATCGTAGTCTTATTTTCTGCGAAAACTTTACGCCCATACGTCATGACCAGGCCATCTTTGGTATAAACTACGAATGCATTCGTAAAAACATCCCATTGCGCATAACCATTATTTGTTCCAATAACTTTGGCGAATGAATCATTTTCTGTGCGGTATTCCGCGCCTTCCTTCCCGTATGTGGCATTGTTGACCAAAAGGAGCCGCTGACCATCAAGGCACAATTTATCATCGGCATCATATTTAACGCCGCGAACTTGACCATCTTGGGCTAAGGTTTGAGGACACCGAGTGATGCTTGATAAACCAGCTATGGACCAGCCAACGCCAATCTGACCGTTACCTGCTTGGCTGTTATAGGAAAGGGACAATTCCGGGTGCAACCCTCCCACACCTGGAGCTACGCTTATCGGTATGTTATAAGTCGCCGCACCGCTTGAACCTACCGAAAAGGCACCGTTTGTCGTCCCCACCATTACAGAAGCATGCGCCCCACATACGACCAACAATAGCAGTGTAGTAAGTGCTGTGCGCAACCGAAACGAATGCAGCATCATGACAATCCCCAATTATGTTTTTTATTTGTTGTCTATTTGCAGCTCTAACATCTTTCCTCAGTTCAGCAGCAATTGCTGAATGATGACCATTAGTGCAGGTATGTTCAGGTTAGGATCCGTTCCCGCCACCACTTCATCCCCATCTTTGACACCATCACCATCCGTGTCAGGGTTATGTGGGTCCGTGTGTCGCTGATATTCCTGTAAGTTGGTGAGACC
>Ga0299912_10002846_pt1 | contig 14170 bp, 12 predicted proteins | sample RVTome_2_FD_207667 | JGI IMG/M metagenome (GOLD analysis project Ga0299912, IMG submission 207667) | Soil microbial communities from uranium-contaminated site in the Upper Colorado River Basin, Wyoming, United States - RVT95D214 (version 2) ...
AGGAGAGTATGCTTGGGCGGGTTCAAAGGGTCGAGTGCCTCAAGCCTCTGTATCCTGAAATAAAGTGGAGGGTGAGGGTCGAACCTGAGCCACTCCCCGAGCCTGCTCACGTCTGGTTCGAGGAACCGCTCCTCGAGCACGAGCCTCCTGAAGCCGATCTTCTTGAGCGATTCCGCCATCACTTTCGGCTTGCCCAGGATTATCCCCGCTTCGAGGTCTGCCCTGCTTTCCAGGAACTTCCCGAAGAAGAAGATACCCCAGAAGACGAATATCAGGTACGGTATGATGAACGCCTGGATGAACGGCATCCAGATGTAGACTCTGCCAAGGTACTCGGCCCCGACCAGAGAAAAGAGCGCGACCGGGTCCCCAGATTTCAGGTGGCTCAGCTCATGCCCGACCACGACCTCCACCTCCTCTTCGTCGAGCTGGACAAGGAGGCCCATGGTGATCAGCATAGTTGCCAGGCGTTTCGTGAACCCAGTCGCGGCAGCATTCGGCGCGGCGTTCTGAGTCACGACAATCGTTGGTACTGAGAGCTTGAACTTGCTCGCGGCCTTCTCTACTATCCCGTAGACGTCAATCCTCTTCACAAGGAAGTTCTCGGGTCTTGTCGGAAGGCCTGCCAGCGTGAATATCTCCGCCATCTTCTCCGGACTGACCAGACCCGGGCTGGCTAGGAATGTCTCGTAGGCCCTCTGCTTGGCCACCGCGACCCTGCTTCTGTACTCTCCCCGATACTTGCCGAGATCTCCCTCGGGGACGACCATCTGTACGATCACGACTTCGCGCGCATTCTTGGTCACTTTCCAGGGGCTGCGCGCCGCAGACACCCTTCCGATCGACAGCACCATCCCCAGCATGAAGATGAGGAAGAAGATCGGAGCGTATTGCTCGAGGCCAAGCCTCTGGAACAGCGTCAGTATCGGAATCCCGATGAGTATTGACAGCAGGAACAGGTTGAGCATGTTCCCGCCGAAGAACAGGTTCATGGCCGATCTCTTGCCCGCGAGCTCGGCCGTCTTCGGACTCCCCGGCATGAACGACATGTAGAGCGTGGTCTTCCTGGCCTCCTCCTCGAAGAACTGGACGGCCACGAGGAGCACGTTGTCCAGTTGCTTCTCGAAAGCCTCGTCCCTCCCCGCCGTCGACCATATCTCGATCACGATGGGTCGTTCGAGGTACATCCGCACGGTGCTGATGTACTGCCCCCTCTCGGGCCCGGCCATGAACTCCAAGTAGTGGCCTTTCGAGCTGGCGTAGGCCTCGATCGGGCCCATCCTAATGCCAGGGAGCTGACCGAAGGCCATCCGCTCATGTATGAACTTCGGGAATGCCAGAAGCTGAGTCTTGGACAGCTCCGTGTCCAGCTTGGAGCTGTGAACCAGCACGGCGTTCGGGTCCAATCCAGTAACACTCCTTTGAAGTGATGTGATGTGCTCCTGCATCTAGAGCTTTTCCCAAGATTCGTCTGCGGAGCTATTCATCTGTCCGCCTGAACATTATTGTGTGGGCAGCGCAATCACGACCCTCGAGAGCATGAAGGAGTACGGGTTGATCGTCATCGGCTCGGGTGCCGGTCTTAATGTGGTCGACGCGGCACTGGCCCGTGGCCTGAAAGTGGCCGTTGTCGAAGAAGGCCCGCTGGGAGGTACATGCCTCAACAGAGGCTGCATCCCATCAAAGGTCTTGATTCATGCCGCCGACGCAATCCGAGAGGCTCAGTACGCCGCTAAGATCGGCGTCGGCCTGAAGCTCGACAAGGTCGATTATCCGCTTCTCAAGAAGAGAATGTGGGAAATAGTGCTCACGGGCAGACACGAGTTGGAGCACGGCGCGAAGAACACCCCGGGTTTGGACTTGTACAGCGTGATTGGAAGCTTCGTGTCCGACTACTCGTTGCAGGTCGGTGCCGAGAGCATCAGGGCACCCAAGATAGTCATCGCTTCGGGAGCAAGGGCTCAGATACCACCCATCCCTGGGCTTGAGTCCATCAAGTATCATACGTATAGGACGGTCTTCGACATCGAGGAGCAGCCCGAAAGCATCATGATCCTCGGCGGGGGGTACATCGGGTGCGAGTTCGCACACTTCTTCTCGGCCATAGGTGTCAGAGTCACCCTCATCGGCAGGAATCCTGTCCTGCTGCCTCACGAAGAGCCCGAGACGAGCATGATCGTGAAGAAGCGTCTCTCGCAGCACGTTGAAGTTCACACGGGCACAGATATCAGCAAGGTCGACGGGAGCAGCGGCCAGGTCTCCGTCACGTTCAAAGACCCGGCAGAGCCATCCGAGCGGACGGTCGGGGCGCAGCATCTGCTGGTTGCGGTCGGCGTCCGTTCGAACTCTGATTGGCTGAAGCCTGAGAAGACAGGCGTCAGGACTGACGACAAAGGCTGGATACTGACCAATCAGTACCTCGAGACCTCCAAGTCGAACATATACGCCCTCGGAGACGCCCTCGGAAGGAACATGTACCGTCACACGGCCAACTACGAAGCGTCGGTTGTCCGGAACAACCTGTTTGGCGACCAGAAGATCTCGCTCGACCTGCATGCAGTGCCGCACGCAGTGTTCACCAACCCTCAGGTCGGCCAGGTGGGCATGATCGAGGAAGAGGCGAAGGCTCAGCGCAAGGTGATGGTGGGCGTGAGCAAGTACACTGATGCCGCAATGGGCTACGCCTACGGTGACGAGGATGCCTTCGTTAAGGTCGTCGTGGAGTACCCGTCCAGGAGAATCCTCGGTGCGACGGTCGTCGGCCCTCAGGCATCAACGCTGGTGCAGCAGATCGTCAACATGATGAGCTCGGACGCGCAGACCTATGCTCCTCTGGCTAGGGCGCAGGTGATCCACCCGACTCTGTCCGAGGCCATCGCGTCTGCATTCGGCAACCTGCGGCCTGCGAACTTCCAGCCTGAGCATCATCATCCTTAGCGTTCGCGACGGTCTAGTTGCATAGGACGTTCATTTCTGAATCGAGCACCAGACCGCCGGTCGAGACGAACTCAATGTCATAGCTGCCGTCCCTGAGCGTCAGCTTGAGCGCTCCGAACGAATCGTCTATGCCGACAACCATGTTGGCTGGCTGCGGCGGGTGGTTGAAGGCCCAGTTGTACGCTCCGCCCGTGCCCGCGACGATCATCCTGATTCCGTTGGCGTCGTAGTTGCCGTACGGGTCCTGAGGCAGCCATCGCTGGTAGTTGTGGTTGTGCCCGCTCAGGACGAGGTCCACCTTGCTCTTGTAGAGCAGCTCCCAGATGGGCAGCTGCCAGGTGTACTCGTCGGGCGCCCACTCCGCGGTCCAGTATGGCTCCCAGTCGTAGTACGGGTGGTGCATGATCACGATCGTGCCCGAGTACTTCTTGTTCGGGTGTTTTGCGAGGTCGGACTCCAGCCATTCGAACTGCCACTCAGCGGGCCCCGGGTCGTCAGGAGACCACGGAATGCCCCAGGTATGCCCCAGCCTCGAGTTGAGCGCGATGATGTGCCATGAGCCGAGGTCGAACGAGTAGTAGCCGTACTGCAACCCCTTCTCGTCGGTGCAGAGCTGGACGAGCCTGTCATTGAAGTAGGTGAAGAATCCCTCGGCCGTGCTCGACTTGTAGTAGTCGTGGTTGCCGACTGCGGGATACGTCATGTCCATCATGTCACCAAAGTACGTGTCATAGTATGTCTGATACTCCTCGAGCGTGCCCCAGTTGTGCTGCCCATCTCCGAGCATGAGGAATCCGTCCACGCCCATCCCAGAGATCAGGTTCGCGACATCGTCGTACTGGCACCTAGATGGATTGTTCCCCGGGAATGTATCCATCCCGATGTCCCCTGCCGCGGCAAGGCGGTACACGGTCTGTGGCGGCGCGGCCACTGACAGCGACGCTGGCATTGCCAGAATCGCCGTGATCAAAAGCACTCCAAACGACAGAACTAAAGTACGAGCTCTGCTCAACCTCAATCAGCCTCCCCCATGGAATCAGATAACTGACTCCTCGCTCCGGAGTATCGCGACCAGAGGAGAAAAAGGTTCTCCAAAAATCCGTTTCCCCAAGTCCCAATCTCACCGATCAAGGACCATAGAATCAGGAAAGAGATAAGTACTGGCCAGGCAGCTCCAGTATTGCACATTCTGCGGAGGATGGTGGTATGGAGAAGAAAGTGGCACTCATACCTAGAGTGATCATGAAGGGCGCTATGGGACCCAAGGAGTACGGGATCCTTCTGACCGACCAGAGGGCCATATTCGTACTTGAAAACGTGAACAGGGCTGCGTTGCTCGGTGCCATAGGTGATGCTCTGCTCAGCGACAAGAAGACCGTCGACTACCAGAACGAGAACATCGACGGGCTGGTGGCGGATGAGAAGAACGTTGTCGTGTCGTACGCTGGCATACAGAAGCTGCACATGAAGAAGGGTTTCTCGTCCTACACAATGAGCAGCATGTACACGCTGCTGATAGACTACGTGGACTCCAACAGCAAGCCGAGGTCCATAAAGGCGTTCCTTCAGCCTTCTCAGGAGCAAGTTCAGAAGAAGAAGGCGGAAGGGATCGGGGCAAAGGCGGCGACAGAGGAGTATGCGAGGAACGCAAAGAAGGCATTCGAACAGGCGTTGCCGCCTGTGGCGCTTTCGAAAGGAGAGTGGGATCTGTGAAGAAGAGCAAGATTGTGGCGATAATTGCGTATGTCTTGATAGTCATAGGAATCTTCGTGACTGCCGGCAGTCTCTTCCCGTTGGAGGAGTCCGAGACCGTCACGATTCCGGCTGGAGAAGGATACTACTGGACCTGGGAGGTTTCGTTCTGGCTCAACGGCCATCTATCAGGCGATTTCGAGGTGATCGGAACGGGATCCGTTCAGGTCTTCGTGTTGACTTCCGATCAGTATGATGAGTACGCCTGGGATTTGGTGCCGTCGGATAGTCTGGACGAAGTCGAAGGTGCGTCCGGTACTTTCTCCGCGGATCTTCCAGACACGTCTTCGTTCTACCTTGCTGTGAATCACGGTGCTGGGTATGACTCAGTCGAGCAGGAAGTGCAAATGACCTTCAAGGTCACTGGTCTTGATCTCACCTATCTGATCATAGGAGTCGTTATCTTGGTCGTCGGTGCGGTCCTGGCTGTCTTGAGCGGGAGGATGAAGGCGAAGGAGAAAGCGTCTGAGGTGGCTCCTCTGCAACCACAATCTCAGCCAACCGATGTGACGATGTTCGACACGAGGCAGAAGACTCAGTAGCATCTGAACTGAGTACAATTGACAGGCTAGAAGGCCTTCCGGCATCAGAACGGACATCTGCCCTATCCTTTATCAGGAGCTGTGCCCATGCGTTGTTGGGTGCAGTCGATGGGGGCCGGTGAGCGTCTGTTTGGCTCGAAGTGGTTCAAAGCGCAGGTGGACAAGGAGGCAGCGAAGGACCAGATATCGCCATCCGATAGGATCGGCCAGGCGATTGGCTTCTTGACCGGGGTGATCCTGGTCGCCTTCTTCGCAATCCACGAGACGAGACCCACAGGCTTCTTCACCGAGGATTTCGGAAGGGCGGATGCGGCACTCCTCTACGCGTTCATCGTGCTCGGCATGGTGTCTCCGTTGGTCAGGTTTGTGTTCAACCGGAAGAATATCGCCAGACCATTCGATGTGGTGGGGATGGCCTACGTCTTCGTGGTAGGGCTCTACTTTCTGGTGTCTTTCCCGTTCGATTTCTCTCATTTCGCTGAGCCCCTTCCGAGAGCGCTCGAACCCTTGCTCGATTGGGTCTCCGGGACATTTGCGAAATGGCTTCTCGGCCTGGGTGTGATTGCGAGCCCGTTCTTCTCGGTCTACACACTCGCACTCTACTTGGGAGTGAGAAGACGCCTCTCTGGGTCGGGTGCATGTACCGTCTCCAATGAAGAGCCGAAGACAGCCTAATATCACCGACGGGCCTTGCCGAGATCGAGGTAGGCCGGGGAATGCTACCTCTCGTTCGGCAGGTACTCTTTCGGGATCTCTATCGCGAACTGGCACACCGAATCGCCCCACAGGACGGATTTCTTGATCTCTACGCTCAAGGTGCGTCCGAAGGCTACCTCAAACGGTCTTATGACATAGCCCGCGCTGCAATAGCAGAGACTGCGTGACATCTCCCTCCCTGTCAGGATCGATTCACGGGCCAGTGGGCAATGACAGAAGTAGTATCTTTTCAGCTTCGGGTCCTTCTCCCGCAGATAATCAATGGTCATGTACGGTATCTTCGTGAAGTAGATCATGTTCCCTCTGCGCACGCCGCCTTGGATCTCGGGGTTGCTTCCGATGAAATCGAGGACCTGCTGGTTGATCCTCTGAGTGAAGAAGAGGGTTCCATCCTTCTTGTGCCCCTCCAACTCCTTCACGGCTCTCCTGTGACGCTCTCGCAGATATTCATCTACATTCCTCGATGCGCGGAGTATCTCCTTCTCCTCGGCGTAATACTCCTCAGGACTGACATGAGGACAGTTGCGCATCAGGAAGTCCCTGGCTGCGTCCTCGCCGATCCCAGCCTCCAGCCTTCCGAGGAACTTCATGGTCGCCCTCGGCATGAGCTTGGCGGATGTCCCGATGGGAGGCGGTTCGTATCCGCCTAGAACGACGCTGTGCATGCGCTTGCCGTATTTGGTTTTGTAACTGCCGCAAAGCGTAGGGAGGATATCCCCAGAATCCAAGATCACAAGCAGGACGAGAGCCAATTCCTCGTTCCCAGAGCATCGGGCGTATCGCAGGAGCCCAATCAGGTTGGCGAACTTGTTCCTGTTCTCCTTCTCTAGATGCTTGATGAACGCCACAATGTCCCGTTCGTTGGCATCGTTGAACTGTCTTCTCGGATTCTTCCTCCTGATGAAGGCCTCGAACTCCTTGACCATTCGAATGTGAGATCTGATCGTCCTCTCGCTGATGTCTTTGGGCGCTCTCTTGCCCTCTTTGATGAACTTCCGAAACCCATCTTCGTCCATGACATCACCAAAGGAATTCGCATCTGAGATGCCTTCCAAGTTAATTGCTTTGGCTCTATCAGGTCTCACATGGGCCGGCCGTGAGGTAGAACGTGGAGTGGGCCCATCCGGACCCGGATAATAGCCTGGAATCTACCAGTGATTAATGCTCCCAGCTATAACTCCCGGTATGAAATGAGCGGACTCAGGGCGCCATTTTCCTACCGGTGAAGAATGTCAGGGACTCTCCTCCCATACGGTTTCTTCCGAGAACCATGGTGGACGAATGGGATCTTTGTTCACCTTGCTGACTAGCTCGACTGAAGAAGGCACTAAATCCTTCGAGAATGACATCTCGGGAGGGCTAATGAACAGGAGGGATTGTTTGCCAGTCACAGCCCCCTTTGTCTCCCTCCGATACGATCATTTGCGAAAGGAACGTTGTCACACTCTCTGAAGACTCAAGACCCTGGGCATCGGTGCTGCGCGGTCCTGAAAGGTCAGACAGCTACAGATACAGGCTGCTCTTGTACACTGCGGAGGCGGTATGATCACCATTCATCAGTATCGTAATGTCATAATCACCTCTCTTCTGAGTAACTCCGTCGATCTTCCAGCACACGAATGCGTACCTGTAGTTGCCGTATTCGAACATGGGCTCCGCATACACAGTGACCGAACTACCGGCGACACAACTATGAGTGCCCTCTGATGGAGTCACCGCATTGGTCGGAGTATTGTCTGAGACGGTCAAGGTGTAGGTCTGAGGTGACCCAGACTTGAAGTACACGACGAGCGTCCTATCGGATGTCATTGAAACGGAGATTGGATTAGACAAACTCAATGTGCCATCAAGGTTCCACTTGTCCAAAACATGCGCTAAGTCGGGAATGGCCGTTGCTGTAACGCTTGTTCCCGTAGAGTACAAATACATGCCCGGTTCCGGGATGTCAGTCGAGGTGGGTGAGAAACTCACCGACCCTCCAGTATTGCCATACTTAAAGAGCAGGATCTTCTTGCTGCTCGAAATGAATGTCGCCTTGAGGGTGTGGTCTTGTGTCATTGTCACTGGTCGTGTTGCAGATCCTGATGCTGGCCCGAACTCAGGACCTCCACCATCTAGAATCCAATATCCAACCCTGTATGCGGAGGAACTTGGTGTGGCAGTAACAGGATAGACGCTGCTCGGATAATCAGAGTAAGGGGTTCCGTAGGTGCTAGTGGCGCTCGGAGTGAGTGTACCTCCCGCAGAATTGGACAGATACAGGACATATTCATTGTGCCCGTCTTTCTTCATTCCGTGGACTACTACTCCTGCCCATGAAGCGGAGACGTAGTTTGAATCCGAGGTGTCCAATCTGCCCAAGCCGATCTTGACTGCTTTGCCTGGTGTGAGTCCCGTGACGAGTACGCTCTTGAATCGCCATTCGCCAATGGGATCACTAGAAGTCAGCACGGGCACCTTCTTGATGATCTTAGACGAGCCATCAGGGTATCCATCACCGTCGTCGTCTGAATAGAGAACATACAAACTGGATCCCCAATCATTCGAAGGCAGGGTTTCCGGGTTGCTGTATTTGAAATAGCCTTCGACCCGGATGGTACCATCAGATCTGACCTTGTAGTCATCAACCATATTGTTAGTGAGGGAGCTCCATCCGAAGACATCATATCCAGAACCGAGATTTCCGGAACTGATAGTGTAACCAATGCTGCCGGTCGGACTGGAAGATGCAGGAACGGTCTCGAAATTGGAGTAGCGACCATCAGGAACAGTCCTCCCGTACCAGTCAACGCCGCTTGGTTTGTTCGGGTCGGGTCCAACTGTTATGTGAACTGAGGTGCTGAGCGAACCGGAAACTGTGTTCGTGTTCTCTCTGCAGTCCCCGTAGTCTATCTTCACGGTGATTGCCAGTCTGTGCGATACGGAGGTATCCATATTGAGATTCCAGTGGAGAAGTGGTTCCAGCGTGACATCGAAAGCACTACATGTCTTCGCTTTTTCGTCAACTGCGAACATTGGTATCGCCGCCGTCGCTTCGTTCGGGTCCGCCCCCCATGTGCCGTCCGGGTTTGAAGGCGCCGGAACCGTTGACAGCTCATTCACCAGACTATAGGTGTCCAGCACCATACCTGCGACCCCTAGAACTGTAGGCACCAGAGCATAAGGCGGAATGGCCATTGAGAGCGCACCCAGCAGGAATCCGCCTGCCCAGAGAAGTGCTTCGCTGCTGCTGTATCCACCATCGCTTGGATTCGACAGCTGCACGTTTATCCCGCCAGGGGTGACTGATCCAGTTCCGGATATGGTTATCCAGGACTTGTCGTCAGGGATCCAGTTTGGAGCGGACCACTTGTACTTGGTCGCTTCTATTGTGATCGTCTTGATGGCGGTGTAATAGTCGAGCTGACCGAGAATGTTCTCGATAACGTACGAATTCTTCGACAATGGTGAGAATGAGGCGTAGTGCTCTCCTGTCTGGTCTTCGAGACCGTAGGCACTTGTAACATCCTTCGTGATAGAGCCGTAGGAGAACCATATTGAACTAAGGAATTTGACCTCGTCGGGGTGTGTAGGAGTATCGAATGTGACGGGGTGAAGAACCACGCCGAAACTCTGGGGCTTGCTGTTTGCGTCGTTGGGAATGTCCTTCCATGCCACGCGGACAACACCATCCAACAGAAGGTACCAAATCTCTCCTCCATTTAGGGGGTTCAGATCCCTCCACAACGGAGCTAGAACCATATTCGGCTTCTGACTAGATCCCAGACTTGGGGCCGCGCTGTTCCAAGAGTTGATGTCCATACTCGAGTAGTACTCACTACCCGCAAGGACAATGAAGCCGTCCGAGGATATGTACATCATGTCAAAGTAGGCACCGTACATGCTGTACATGTCCGAGTATCCGGCACGTGTCAGCGACACCCAGATGCCACCATCATTCGGAAGAGTCACCTTCACGGCATCATTCGGATGAGAGGTGATAACACCCCAGATATTATCAAAGGAATTCACATTGTTGACAGCCTTGACCATTTTGTAGTTGTAGGCGTTTCTGCAGCTCGCTCCTGCAGATATGCCAAGCGTGACAGTATGGCTAGTTCCACTATTTGCGTTCAGAATCGTATCCCACGCATTCACGGCAAGTCCAACTCTGCAGTAAGTGTCTGAATTCTTGCTGCTCACCGTCTGGTTCATCAAGGTCGAAGAACTTGGCCAGTTATAGGTCAAATAGGCGGCATCGGAAGTCACCATTCCTTCGGCGTTGTTGGATGCCACTACTAGCACGGCCAGTACCATGATTGTCGACAACAAGTACGCAGTTGCTTTCAACTTCCCCCCAGAGTAGGTCACGAACACTCCCCCACTTCCCGTAATGGAAATTACGCTATTTAACTAATCTCCGAGGATTTCGTCTCAAGAAGATTCAAGCCAAGGCAAAGACAATGATGGTCTGATGCCTTTCAGCAAAAGCAGGTAGAGGCTTCATTTCTGTTCTGAAGTGCACTACGAATCATCGGAGCTGCCGTTCCTCTCGGCATCTCAGACAATGCTGTTCCTCGTCCACGTTGTTCCTACGATTTGACTCGTTGCTATTCGGTCTCTACGATCTTTCCTAGAGTTGTAACCCCAAGGTTGGGGTTCGTGTTTGAACACGACCATGACTCTGCTCGTCGCCCTTCCTCCCCTGTGGTCTTTTCCGGGGCGAGGCTCAAACCCATTCTCTCTTCTTGCCTACGGCTCTGTCTTGAACTTCTTCGAGAAGGCTACATACAACATGCCAATCCCAGCGACTACCAGCACACCAAAACCAAAAGGGTAAATGTCGCAAATAGCCTCGGCCAAGTATTCCGATAGATAAACGTCGAGCAAGAAAAGTACTATTCCTGTGGCGATGAACACAACCCCGACGACGGCGATTCTCAGGTCACCCCTACGCATGAATCGCCAATCTCATTCAATTCATAAATGAGTTCCGAAGGAATCCCTCCTCCCCTATGGTCTTTTCCGCGAGGTCCGCTAAGCAGAGCCATAGCCGATATTCGCATAGAACGCAAGGACTATTGTCAGGATCCCTGTTGCTAGGGTGAGTAGTGCAATGGCGTATTCCGCTGGATGGCTTCTTTCTGTCCTCCTAACGAAAAGTAGACCTGCCACACCAACAATTACTGCAATCGTTCCTGTCGTTAAGAAATACTGAAAAGTCACAGTGCCACCGTCCGCCAGCACTTCGGCAGAGATTGCCAGCTGAAGAGCGCCCGACAATATGCACACGATGCATGCAATACCGCTTATCTTCATCATTCTCCGAGCCGTATCGCCTTTCCTCCCCTATGGGTTTTTCCGAAGAAGAGCCGAGGCGGCGCATTTCCTGATGCCTAGATTGAAGTCGACATCACGAAAAGAACTCGAACTCCTCCCAAATCTCCCTGAAGCCGCTCGTCAGCACTTCCGGAAGTGGATGGAACGACATCAGTATTCTCTCGACTCTGCGTGGATCAGACAGTGAGAAGCCTCGTTGATCCTTCAGCTTGACCGCCAAGCCAGCCTCCACCAGCTTCCCGAGATGATAGGTCACAGTCCCAGGGGACTTGAAGAGATTTGCAGACAACTCTTTGTTCGTCTGACTTTCCCGGTCCAAGAGCAGTATCACAATCCTGAAGGGCGTGGTTTGTCTCAGCAAACCAATCCATCTCTTGTCCGAAGCGGATATGGACACATTCTCAGCGAAGTATCTCTTGAACTGATCACCCTGTTCCGAACGAACGATGTCCCTCTTTTCGAGGCGAATCAGGTGATAGTCGACGAGGTTCGTTGCTAAGCCAACAATTCTTGAGATTTCTCTGAGATGTGGTCCAGGGAAATCGCAGACCACCTGGTAGATTCGTCTGCGAGTTTCGACCTCTAGGACTAGGTCTTCCACCGGAGACCTCCTACCGTTTCAATGTGGCCGTGAAGATGGTTGCTAAGATCCCAAGATCGAATAGTCCCGATACCAACAGAATCTCGTCATCCTGAAGCACCTGAGCGAACAACTGGATGGAGAATAGAATCCCTTTGGCAGCGAACAAACTGAAAGCCATTGCCGTGAGGAACCCCTTCTGACTTCGCGACTGTTGGAAAGACAAGAAGGCAAGGGAAGCGAGCACCAACGAGAATATCAGAACAAACGCATAGACAATACCGGAATCCATAGTTGCCCCACCTCAGCAGAGACGGACTACTGACCCCTTAGCTTTATCTTCCGGTGCCAGGAGACTGTGATGGTCGCTGCAACAGCCACGACGACCGCTGCGATGACTAATCCAACTCCGAACCATTCTGTACTGGTCTTGTTCTCGATCGTTTGCTCCGGCTCCCAGTCCGGTGGCGGTGTCCAGCTTACGAAACCGAGATGAAGCGTGTGCTGGACTCCAATGCCATTCGGATAAGAGAGGACCAAATCTGAGCCATCCCACGAAGAGCCCACAGGCCAACCCCACGATCCCCCCACTCTGGCCGCGTTTGGCCATCGCAAGTAGCCACCCATTCCACTCTTGCTCAGATTAACGGCTGATTCTTGGCTGCCCGAGTCGAAATCGGTAGATAGCCCAGGGCTCGTTGAGATCGACATCCTCAAACCAATGGAGTCGGTTGCGTTCCTGCTCCCTTCCCCCGATAGAACGACAACTAGGAGAAACTCTGTCGTTCTGTGAACCGTGTAATTGCCTGGATATGAGTCAAAGTACCTGTACGGCATCTCTGCTATCACAAACGAAATCTCGATGTGCCCATAGTTGTTGAATGCCGACAACACGGTCACGCCAGGCTGCTGGTCCCGGAACGGGGTCGTGAGTGTGTAATTCACACCACTTATGTTGATTCTCGAGACCACGCTGTCGGCGTTATCGAACAGACCATTGCCGTTGTCCTTGAACTCAAGTATCTCCTCGAACGACAGATTGAGGGTCCAATCGGGAGGGCGGATTCCGGTCTCGTTCTTGGTGTACTGGACCCCTATCGTGCCGTTTCTGAACTCTAGCCTGACCATGTCACTGTCCAGGGTGGGTACGCCGCCCCACATAGAGAAGAAATCCGACGAATATCCACCGGAGTAGAAACGATTACTCATCTCGTCATCATCACAAGATGCCGAGACAGCCAGCATCAACAGGACAGTGATTGCTGCAATGGAGAGAACTAACCTATTTGACTTCATGACTATCGTACTATGAATTGGATCGTGGGTACTTCGAGGTTATTGGACAAGTCTCAAAGCTCTCGGCCTTTCCTCCCCACGGTCTCTGCCTGCGTGCATGGGCATGCGCATGCCTCTGCGCGCGGCCAGCAGAGATGAGCTGTGGAACTATGCACGTATCCAGAGGGTCAAAGATGCACAAGAATTACCTATTCCGGCGATGCCAGAGGTTTGAGTGGGCCCAACCGGATTCGAACCGGTGAACTTCTGCGTGTCAAGCAGACGTCATAACCACTAGACCATGGGCCCTTGCGGGTTGCGAGATAAGCCAAGGGCGTCTATAACACTTTCTGTTTTGTCCGATAGAGGCCAGATTGTGGCCAACGTGTTTATTGCTCACCATCGCTTTCGACCCTCTGCAAATCATGGAAAGACGTTTCATAGTCGTCTACGCGGGCAAAGGTTCCTCGCACTCTTGGACTTGGCTCGCCGATCTGTTCGAGAAGCAAGGCATCACTGACGTCCGGTTCGCGGACACGAAGGCTTTCACTGAAGGACTTACGGACGAGGTCAGGGCAGTGGTGATTTCTGGCGGTGATGGTTACGCGATCGCCTCTGCCATCGGCCCCCACGGTTTCTCTCATCTCAGCGGGTTCATCCACCGGGGGGGCAGCTATATCGGGATATGCGCAGGGGCCTACCTTCCGCTGCACTCATCGATCGATCCCTTCGATAAGTTCAATCTCTCCAACACGAAGATCGAGAACATGGAATGCGACTCGCGATCCGTCGATGATCGGTCTCCTCGGAAGTCTGTGAGATACGGCAATTGCGCAATCATCCATCCGATAAGAGGTGAGATCGAGATCGAGGCGGATCAGGTTGCATTCACCGCGCCCCTGTATGGCGGGCCGATATTCAAGGAGCCAGACTCGGACGAGGTGCTCGCGCGCTATCGAAGCTTCTCGCATGGCACAGAATTCCAGATCGACAGGGTGAATGCGGATGCAATGATGCTCCGGAAGCCCGCAGCTGTCAAGACTAGGCA
>Ga0299912_10002847_pt1 | contig 14170 bp, 20 predicted proteins | sample RVTome_2_FD_207667 | JGI IMG/M metagenome (GOLD analysis project Ga0299912, IMG submission 207667) | Soil microbial communities from uranium-contaminated site in the Upper Colorado River Basin, Wyoming, United States - RVT95D214 (version 2) ...
CAGTTTATTCATACCGTGCCATCGCAGCCATGATGGCGAGAGAGTTTATGGCATGACTCTTATCGGGATCGGATTCCTATGCGACTTTAATCCCAATTTTGAGGCGGGCCATGTTCTCCTTAGAGAGGCAAAAGCGCAATCAATAGACGTGCAGATCATACCGAATTGGCCGCATTCACTCTGGCAGAAAAATAACCAGCCGAAATTGCGGTGACACTTTGTGATTACGGTAACACTACGTTCAATCCCGAAACCAATCCCCGACCTTGACCGCCCCATACAAATGTCGTATATAACAGACAATGCTCCATATCGAGCAAACTGCCGAGTTCGCAAGCTGGCTTGACGGTCTGCGAGATCAGCGGGCGCAGGCGAAGATCGCCACGCGGATATTGCGGATCGAGTCCGGCTTGCTCGGCGACTGGAAAATGGTTGGCGATGGCGTCAGCGAAATGCGGATCGATTACGGGCCGGGCTATCGCCTCTATTACACGATGCGCGATCAGGTGATCGTCATCCTGCTGTGCGACAGCGACAAGACCGACCAGAAGAAGGCGATCAGGCTGGCGAAGGAATTGGCGCAGACGATTTGATGCGAGGGGATGCTCATCCCTCGGGAAGATCAGGGCAAGCGAAAGGGAAAGAACGATGGGCAAGATCGAGACGACGCCCTTCGACGCGGCGAAATACATCACCGTGGCGGAAGACCTTGTCGACCTGCTGAACGACGCCTTCGAAAGCGGCCATGCCGGCTATATCGCAAAGGCGCTGGGCGTTGCCGCGCGTTCCGAAGGCATGAGCAAGATTGCCGCCAAGGCAGGCGTGAACCGGCAGGCGCTTTACACCGCGCTCAGTGAAGACGGGAATCCCACGCTGGAAACGCTGCTGGGCGTGCTTTCCGCATTGGGCATCCGGCTGAAATGCGAAGCCGATCTGGACAAGGCGGCGTGAAGCAGCCGTCCGTCCGCGAGCATGAGGCGCAGATGGCCGCCGCGCGCGAGATTATCGCGCGACGCAGGCAAGCCATGCGGCAACTCGCCGAACAGATCATGGACGAAGACCGCGAAATCCTGCGCAAGCTTGCGAAATAGCACCTTGCCCGCCCCATGACCGCCGCCGCCGAAATCGCCATCCGCACCCGCCGCGCCGCGTTCAACCGGGCCATTGCCGCGCGCGACACCAACGCCATTGCCCCGATCCTGGCGCGCGACTGTGTGATGCTGACCGGCAGTGACAGCGCGGTGATTGCCGGGCGCATGGCGCAAGTGAAAGTGTGGCGGCGCGAATTCGCCGTGCCCCCGCCCGCTGCCCCCGCCGTCTATGTCCGCACGCCCGGCAGCGTCACCGTCTCACCCGTGGAGCCGATCGCAATGGAAACCGGCGCGTGGCAGGGCACAGACAGCGCCACGGGCGCGGTGACATCCTCCGGCACTTATGCCGCCAAGTGGCGCGAGGTACGGGGCGAATGGGTGATCGAGGCCGAAGTGTTCGTGACGCTGGGCTGAGACCCGCCCTTCCCCGCCGGGGAGGGGACTAAGCGGGGTGGTACCCCCACCCATCCTCCCCCTCAAGGGGGAGGGGTTTCTGGTGCGCCTATCTGGTCACCTCGATACTATCGATGCCGCCGAAGGTCTTGCCCGCGGACTGGGTGGCGGTGAACGTCAGTCGGAACATGTCGGCCGCCTTGCACTGGGGATCGACGAAGAGCGGGTAGGTGACGGTCCGGCGAAGCACCGTGGAGGCATATCCCTTATAGGAAAGCAGGTGCTGCGACTTCAGCTGGTAATAGTTGGAGGACATCTGCCGGTAGCAGCCCAGCCGGATGGTCAGGTCCGCATAGTCCGGCGCGCCGGTGAGGTTGATCTTGAGCAGCTGGCCGCCCGGCGCGGAGAAATCCCACTTGAAGGCATAATAGGGCGGCAGCGGGTTCCAGAAGATCTGCTTGTTGCCGCTCCACTGGCTGCCCCAGCCGCTCATGTCCTGCACCGACATGCCGAGGTTCGGCAGCTCGCCCCAGTCTTCCGCCTCGAAAGTATAGGGCTGGAGCGGCAGCTGGACCATCTTGTGGATCTGGTCCGGCGCGATGGTGGCGGACGGCGGCAGGGCAGCCTTGGGCACCACGCGCGGCGCGACCGCGCGTTTCTGTACCTGCAGCGTGGGTTGCACGGGGGCAAGGATGGCCGGCTTCACCGGTTCGTTCGCCTGCGCGGGCAGCGTAAATCCGCCACCGGCAGCCAGCAGGGCTGCACCCAGTGCAGTCCCCAGGGCGGCAGGATATCGGGCGTTGTGTTCGGCGTTTCTGGCCATGTCGGCTCCCTTCACCAAATGCCCGGATATCATGCCCTGCCCGCAAGAATGATCATTGACCTGAGTCAGTCAGGGACGAGAGCGCCGGGATTACAGTGACCGTACTGCATCGCCCGGCTGCCGTCACCTGCGCCGTCACCCAGCCACGCCCGTCAGCGCTTCATATGCTCCAGGCCGGGGATCACGCCGGGCTTTTGCGAGGGGTTGGAAGCGTTCTGCTTTTTCGGCTTTTCCGCCTTGGGCTTTCGGACTTCGCGGTTCGACTTCTTCTGGCTCTTGGCCATGGTTTATCTCCTTGGGGGCAAGGCACCCCGCATCATCCTACACCATGGCGCACCTGTTGCGGCATGAAATCGCGGAATCGCGGGCACCCCCGCCCTTCGCGGGAATGAGGAAAGGGGAGGATATGCGCGGAAAAGTTCTGTATGCCGACATGATTAGGTCTTTCGCCGGAACCGTGCTATACACTTCGCGCTGACGTCGAAACATGCGACGGACTTCGGCGAAAGACGAACGCCCGATCCTTTAAAGGAAAGGGCGCAAACCAGACGACGACTTCCTTTCAACTGACGACCTGACGCACGACCCGCGAGGCAACTCCGCCTGTGGGCACCACTCGTTTCTTGAAAGGAAACACCCATGCCTATCGGCACAGTCAAATTCTTCAATTCCGACAAGGGTTATGGTTTCATCCAGCCCGAAGACGGCGGCAAGGACAGCTTCGTCCACATTTCCGCCGTGCAGGCCGCCGGCATGTTCACGCTCGAAAAGGACCAGCGCGTCTCCTACGACGTGGAAACCGGCCGCAACGGCAAGGAATCGGCGATCAATCTTTCGGCTGCCTGATCTGCCCCGACGCTGAGCAGGAGGCGGGCGGACACAAGCGTCGCCCGCCTCCTCGCATATTCCGGCCGGGAAAGGACAGTCGCATGGCCCAGACAATCGAATTCTATGAACTCCGCGCCGAGGAATCGGCGGAAGATGCGCGCAAGGCGACTCTGGAAAACGTGCGGGAACGCGCCCTGCGATCGGAAGCAGCCTGGCGCAAGATGGCGGAGCGGGCAATCGAGATCGAACGGGGCCGCGAAAAGCGACGGGAAGAGAAGGAAGCGGTGAGCGCCGAGCCCGAGAGCTGATACAGAGCCGCCAGGCCTTCCTGCTCCCCCGATAATCCGCCCTATCCTGCCGCCCTGTCCTGCCGCCCTGTCCTGCCGGATGACACACGACTGTTTTCCGACACTCTACCACCGCCGTGACCGCCCATGGGGCGAAGGCTCAGCGCTTCTTCACGAATTCCGCGCGCAGAACCAGGCCCTTGATGCCGGGATACCTGCAGTCAATCTCCTGCGGATCCCCCGTCAGCCGGATCGACTTGATCAGCGTGCCCTGCTTCAGCGTCTGGCCCGCGCCTTTCACTTCCAGATCCTTGATCAGCGTCACCTGATCGCCATCGGCCAGCAGGTTTCCCACCGCATCGCGCACTTCCACCGTGTTTTCACCGGCGCGCGCCTGCTCTTTTCGGGCCGCCAGTTCGGAGGCCGGCATCCATTCGCCGCTCTCCTCGTCATAGACATAATCCTCGTCGTCGCCGGCCATAACTGCATTCTCCTGTGTCTTTCCCGCCATGGCAGGCCCGGCACGTCTTGACCAGAGCCGCGAGCCGGAGGCTGGACAGCCCCCCGAACTTCAGCCCCTGAATACCACCGTCTTGCCGCCGTTGAGCAGCACGCGGTCCTCCAGATGCAGGCGCACGGCTTCGGCCAGCACGCGCCGTTCGATATCGCGCCCCTTGCGGACCAGATCGTCCGGCCGGTCGGAATGGGTGATCGCTTCCACATCCTGGTGGATGATCGGCCCTTCATCCAGATCGGTTGTCACGTAATGCGCCGTGGCCCCGATCATCTTCACCCCGCGCGCATGGGCCTGGTGATAGGGCTTGGCGCCCTTGAAGCCGGGCAGGAAGGAATGGTGGATATTGATGCAGCGACCAGCCAGGAAGCTCACCATGTCGCCTGAAAGGATCTGCATATAGCGCGCCAGCACGACGAGTTCGGCGCCGGTTTCCGTCACCACCTGCTTCACCCGCGCTTCCTGTTGCGCCTTGCTGCCCCGCGCGATCGGGAAGTGGTGATAGGGAATATCCTCGATCAACGAGATGTTCAGCGCATCGCGCGGATGGTTGCTGACGATGCCGGCCACATCCATCGGGATTTCGCCGATGCGCACACGATACAGCAGATCGACCAGACAGTGATCGAACTTGCTGACCATCAGCAGCACCTTGCGCGGCGCGTCCTTGGCCCTGAGGCTCCAGTGCATGCCGTATTCGCTGGCAAGCGCCGCGAAATCCCCGCCGATCGCCGCAATGTTACCCGCGCCGGGATCGAACTCGACGCGCATGAAGAACGAGCCTTCATCCTGATCGTTGAACTGCTGCGCTTCCAGGATGTTACCGCCCTTGTCGAACAGATATCCCGTCACGCGCGCGGTTATGCCGGGCCTGTCCTGACAGGAGAGGGTGAGTATCTGCACCTGGACCATGGCTTCCTTTCCCTGTGGCAGGCAGGGCGCCACCACCACCCGATATTCAGCAAGTGCCCCCTAGGCCGAAAACATAAGAAGAAGGGCGGACCCTTGCGAACCCGCCCTTCCTGTATGATCCTGCCGAAAGCCTTTACGGCGTGGCCCGCGGCGCGGCTGCCGAGGCATCGGCCGGCAAGCCGCCAAGCTGCGAAACCAGCTTGGTGTAGGCATCGAGATAGGCCAGCACGATGATCTGCCCGACGGCGGTGTCCTGATAGCCGCCAGCGCCAGCCGCACCGAAAGCGCCGCCGAAGAACCCGCCGCCGCCGCCGCCGAAGCTGACGTCGGACTTGCGGGCATAGCCTTCGACCACGAATTCTTCGGTCGTGCGCGTGTCGACGACCGACAGCATCACGTTGGCCTCACCCTTCTTGATGCTGATGCCGCCGGCAATCGCGCCGATGCCGCCGCCGAACAGGCCACCCAGCGCGCCGCCGAAATTGTTACCGCCGGAATTGCGGTTGGCGGAAACGATATTGGGTTCAAGCATGTAATCTGCCACGCGCACCTGGCCCTTGCCGAGGTTCGAACCGCGCTGCAGTTCGCCCTGATCGGCCAGTTCCCTCTCCATGGCGCGGCTCCGCATCGAACGGCCGCGATTGACCAGGCTGAAGCAGCCCGACTGCTGGACGAACACCTTGATGATCGCTTCAGGGCTGCCGAGATTATATTCACGCCACCACTGATTTTCCGGCTCGACCAGCGAGATAGCCCCCAGGTTGCGGGTGCAACGCGGAATTTCCCGGGTGCCGCGTTCCTGCTCCTTGCGGGCCGATGACTTGTCCTTTTCCTTGGCCATTGCCGGGGCGCCACTTACAGCAAGGGCTGCGGCAACCACCCCACAGACGAATTTCTTCATCATGTAACTCCCTATTTCCAAAGCATGAATGCGAAAGTTTGCAACCCTTGGTTTCGCTCCGACCAGTGCGTCAGCCGCACAATAGCTACGTTTATATGAAGCGCAAATGCCCTTTGATCCCGCTCATCGGAAACCCGGCCCGCGCACCGGCATGTTATCGATCAGCCGCGTCCGGCCGATCCTGGCCGCCACCAGCAGGCGAGCGGGCGTGGAGCCGATCCGTTCCAGCGGCGTGAGCGCATCGGCGTCGCACAGCTCGGCATAATCGACAGAGGAAAAACCACCCGCCAGCAGCTTGGCCTTCAGGCTGGCCAGTGCGTCCGCCACATCTCCGCCCGCTTCGACCCGCGCGATCGCTGCGCGCATGGATTGCGGCAACACGATGGCCTGCGCGCGTTCTTCCGGCGAAAGATAGGCGTTGCGCGAACTCATGGCGAGACCGTCCGGCTCCCGCACCGTCGGCACGCCAATGATCGCGTCCGCCTGTGGGAGCACCAGATCCAGGTCACGCGCCATGCGGCGGATAACGGCCAGCTGCTGCCAATCCTTCTCGCCGAAAAAGGCCAGGTCCGGCCGGACCTGGTTGAACAGCTTGCACACCACCGTGGCGACGCCATCGAAATGGCCGGGCCGGGATGCTCCGCACAGCCCTTCGCTCACGCCCGAAACGGAAATGCTGGTGGCATAGCCGGCGGGATACATCACTTCCACCGTGGGCGCCCAGAGCAACGACACGCCTTCGCCCGCGAGCAACCGCGAATCTCGTTCCATCTGCCGGGGGTAGGCATCCAGATCCTCGTTCGCCCCGAACTGCAGCGGATTGACGAAAATCGAAACGGCCACATGCGCGGCATGCCGCTTCGCTTCGCGCACCAGTGTCAAATGGCCGTCATGCAAGGCCCCCATAGTCGGCACCAGCGCCAGTGGTCCGGCCCGGCGCAATTCGTTTGCCGCATTCCGCAGTGGATCAAGCCGATCGATGGTTTGCATGGGAGTAGCCCCTTGGATAAGACCGCTGAAGGTCAGGCATTACCGCCTGCCCTGCCAGCAAGCGGCAATGCCAGCAAGTAGCCCAAGAAAGCAAAGTTACTCTCGTGTCAGCGCATCGCATCGTCTTCGCCAATGAAAAAGGCGGCACCGGCAAATCCACCACCGCCGTCCATGTCGCCATCGCGCTTGCCTATCAGGGGGCGAAAGTGGCCGCGATCGATCTCGATCCACGCCAGCGCACTCTGCACCGCTATCTGGAAAACCGCGCGGAAACCGAAAAGCGCCGCGAAATCAACCTGCCCAACGCGCGCTTCGCCGTGTTCCAAGGCAGCACGGTCGAAGAGCTCGACGCGCTCAGCGCCGAACTGGGCGAAGGCCAGGATTTCCTGCTGTTCGACACGCCGGGCCGCGACGATCCCTTCGCCCGCCATGCCGCCACCCAGGCCGATACGCTGGTGACGCCGCTGAACGACAGTTTCGTCGATTTCGACCTGATCGGCCAGGTGGACGCCGAAACCTTCAAGGTGCGCCGCCTGTCCTTCTATGCGGAGCTGATCTGGGAAGCCCGCAAGAAACGCGCCATGGCCACGATCCGCGACCAGCGGCGCGAAATGGACTGGGTTGTCGTCCGCAACCGCACCCAGCATGTCGAAGCGCGCAACATGCGCCGTCTGGAAGGCGCCTTGACCGAACTCTCGAAGCGAGTCGGCTTCCGGGTCACCAATGGCCTGTCCGAACGCGTGATCTACCGCGAGCTGTTCCCGTCGGGCCTGACTCTGCTCGACAAGGGGCACCTGGGCGAACTCGGGACCAGCCACCTCGTCGCAAGGCAGGAACTGCGCGCGCTGATCGCCGGATTGAACCTGCCCATGCCGGCGCCGTCGCAACCGCAACTGGCGCTCGCCAGACAGGCATGAAACTGCTTTGGATCCTGGCGCTGGCAATCCTCGCCTGGCGGCTGTTCTTCGGCCGGTGGCCGTGGCAAGCCTTGCTGGCAGGCGGGCAGGCTCAAGCCCTGTCCAGGGCACGCAACCTGCTCGGCGTCCGCCAGGATGCCAGCAGGGAAGAAATTATCGAAGCGCACCGCAAGCTTATCACCATGGTCCACCCCGATCGCGGCGGCACCAACGAACAGGTGCATGAAGCCAATGCTGCACGCGATACCCTGCTTGCTGCGCAGGCGGTCCGCAATAAGGAGTAAGCATGAGTTACAAGTTCCACCCGACCGTTCTTCGGGAATACGACATTCGCGGCATCATTGGCGAAACGCTGGGCGCGGAAGACGCGCGCGCGATCGGCCGGGGCTTTGCCACGCTGCTGCGCCGGGCAGGCGGGCGCAAGGTCGCCGTGGGTTATGACGGCCGGACAAGTTCCCCGATGCTGGAAGAAGCGCTGGTCGAAGGGCTGAACGCCAGCGGCGTGGACGTAGTGCGGATCGGCATGGGGCCGACCCCGATGCTTTATTACGCCGAGGCTTCAGCTGAAGATATCGATGGCGGCATTGAGATAACAGGCAGCCATAATCCCGCCAATTACAACGGCTTCAAGATGGTCTTTCAGGGCCGCCCATTTTTCGGGGACGACATCCAGGAAATCGGCCGGCTTGCCGCTGCCGGGAATTGGCTCGAAGGGGAAGGCGTCCATGAACGCCGCGATGTGCTCGACACCTATATCGACCGGCTTCTTGTCGGGCTGAAGGGAATCGACAGGGAGAAGCTTTCCTGCCTCCGGATCGGCTGGGACGCCGGCAACGGCGCAACCGGCCCCGCGCTCGAAAAGCTCGTGGCGGAACTGCCCGGAGAGCACCACCTGCTTTTCACCGAAGTCGATGGAACCTTTCCCAACCATCATCCTGATCCGACCGAGGAAAAGAACCTTGCAGATCTGAAGGCCCTGGTCGCGAACAAGCAGCTCGATTTCGGTATCGCTTTCGATGGTGACGGGGACCGGATCGGCGCGATTGACAGCATGGGACGGGTCATCTGGGGAGACCAGCTGTTGATGATCTATGCCGAGGACCTTCTGGCGATGGAGCCCGGCGCCACGATTATCGCGGATGTGAAGGCTTCCAAGGCCTTGTTCGAAATGGTCGAGAGCCAGGGCGGCAAGCCCCTGATGTGGAAGACCGGGCACAGCCTGATTAAATCCAAAATGAAGGAAACAGGTGCTCCGCTCGCCGGGGAAATGAGCGGTCATGTGTTCTTCGCCCATCAATATTATGGCTATGACGATGCGCTTTATGCCGCCATCCGGCTGATTGCGGCATCCATCCGCCTTGGCCGCTCCGTTACCGAATTGCGTTCGGCCATGCCGGCCATGGTCAACACGCCCGAATTGCGCTTCCAGGTCGATGAAACCCGCAAGTTCGCGGTCATCATCGAAGTGAAGGAGCGCCTGTCCGGCAGCGATGCCCAGGTCGATGCCACCGATGGCGTGCGCGTCACCACGGAAGATGGCTGGTGGCTGCTGCGCGCCTCCAACACGCAGGACGTGCTGGTCGCCCGCGCGGAAAGTTCAGACGAAGCCGGCCTGCAGCGGCTGATCGGGCAGATCGACGCCCAGCTCGCGGCATCCGGGCTCGAACGCGGACCGCAAGCCAGCCACTGAGCGCCTGGCCCGCCTCGCCTGATATCACCATCCGCAGCTACAGCATGTCGAAGCGATAAAGCACGAAAGGCAGCGCCCCCAGCGACGCCAGCGCGCTCAACCCCAGGGCCAGCACCCCGGGCCAGCAACGCCGCCAGCCGGCGATGCTGATCGCCATGCCGGCCTTGAACAGCGTGTTCAGTATGATCGGCGGAAACAGCACCAGTCCGGCAACGGCGGGGTGCAGCACGCCCAAAGGCAGGCTGCCCATGGTGATGACGGAGCTATCGACATCCACCATGCCCGATATGGCAAGCACGACGGCAAGCTCCGCATCGCCATACCGCGCCAGCACCCATCGGGCCACCAGCGACATGACCATGACCAGAACCATCAGGATCAGCGCCGGTCCCATGGCAAAGGGGTTCTTCACCTCGACATGCTTGTGGTCGGCGGCGGGCTGATGGCGCGAGCGGCGATAGAGCCAGATCGCGCAGGCAAGGTTCACCAGCAGGCCCGGTATCGCGAATATCGCCAGCGAATACAGCGCAAAGGGCGACACAAGCGCGACCAGCAGGATCAGGCGCAGATACATGACCGCCGATGCCAGGCTGATCCCCGCATGCATGATGGCGGTGTTCCCGGTGCCGTCCTTCAGCCGGGTCGCCAGCGATGCCGTGACGGCGGTCGATGAAACGACGGCCCCCGCCGCCGCGGTCGCCAGCATGCCGCGCGCGGGGCCCAGCAGTTTCGCGGTGACATATCCGGCCAGTGACAGGCCCGAAACAAGGACCACCACGAACCACAATCGATAGGGGTTCCAGGCGTCGTAAGGCCCATAGGGACGATCGGGCAACAGCGGCAGGATCACCATGGCGATCAGCGCGAAACGGGCGATCGCCAGCACTTCCGCCTCGCTCATGCCCTGCACCAGACCGTGCAATTTCGTCCGCTCTGCCAGCAGCAGCACCATGACGACGCAAATGGCGATGGCCGGCAGTTCCTGGCCCGTCGCCGCAAGGAAGCCGCAGACCATGGTGATCAGACCAGCCAGGCTGGTCGTGCCGCTGATCGCGCCACCGCGTTTGCTCATGCGGTAATAGCTGATCAGGATCAGTCCGGCCGTGGTGGCAAGCAGGATGGTGGCAACCACCTGTGCCCGCAGGATCAGCTCGCCCGCAAGACCACCCGCCAGTCCCAGCAGGCCGAAAGTGCGAATGCCGGCGAACCGTGTGCCCGGTGCTTCGTTACGCTGCACCCAGCCGCGCTGGATGCCCACCAGCAGGCCAAGCGCCAGCGCCAGCGCCACACCGTAATAACCCTGCAAGGCCTCCAGCCAGGCTTCGCTCACGCATCCGTCCCGGTTTCACAATAAATCATGACTGCAAATGACACGGCTTGTGCCGTCCCGGCAAGCAGGCTGTCTGGATTGCGCCTGCGAAATATGGTTCACCCACGGCGATGATGCGCGGGACCGATCTCCCTACCGAAATCGCCGCGTGGTTTTCCGGGCGTGGTTTTCCGGGCGTGGCTGGCGCGTGCGCAGCCACCAGCGCGACATGCTGGCGGCGGCCGAAAGCCTGGCCGCCATGGCCATGCGGCCCGACGGCAAAGGCAATTGATCGGGAAAGGAAAATTGAAAACGCACTCAGATAAAGTCTGCTTTCGACCCGATTCCCGTCATTCTCAACACCCGCTCAGCCTGAGCCTGTCGAAGGCCACGCGCCTACTTTTCCTCAAGCGCCGCTACCCCCCCAGAGGAGAGAACTCGACATAGCCTTCGACAGGCTCAGGCTGAGCGGGGATTGTCGGTAACGGCAAAGTCCCCTCCCCACCGCATTCCAGACATTCCGGCATTGCGTTTGCAAGCTACAAATCGCCAAATGAAAAGGGGCGGATCGCTCCGCCCCTGATCCACTTCGCAAAAACCGCCTGCCTTATTGGCCGCCAGCACTCTTGCCGAATACCGCATATTGCTCGTTACCGACGAAGCCGAACTTGGTAACCTGCGAGCCCTTGATGATGTTGAGGACCTTGGCTGACAGGTCATAGCTGGCATAGGCGTCGGGCTGGAACTGCAGTTCCGGCTCGACAGGATAGGTCAGCGTCTGTTTGAGCAGCGCGAGAAGCTCACCATCGGTAATCTCCTGGCCATTCCACAGAATCTTGTTGTTGGCCGTGAGAACGACCTTGTTCTTGACCGTATCCGGCGGAGGAACGTCTGACGGCGGCGACGCCACAGGCAAATCGATATCGACGGAATGGGTCGCGACGGGGATCGTAATGATGAACATGATGAGCAGAACGAGCATGACGTCGATAAGCGGCGTCGTGTTCATTTCCATCATCGGCGAGCCATCGTCGTTGCCGCCTGACATTGCCATGAGAACTTACTCCTGAATTAGCTGCCGTTAGGCGTTCGGATCGACAGGGTTCGAAATGAAGCCGACCGTCGGGTAACCGGAGATCTGTACATTGTAGATCGCACCGGCAATGCAGCGCCACGGAGCGTCCTGGTCACCGCGGATATGCACCTGCGGCACCTTTTCCGGATTGGCCTTGAGCGCTTCGATACCGCCTTCGCGCTTGACGATGGCATCGAGCCGCTTGAACGCCTGATCGCGCAGTTCCGCATCCGTTACCGGCGTGATATTGTTGAAATACACGCGGCATTCGCCATTGCGGGAAGCCCCTTCATAGCCCGGATCGCCAGCGTTGCGGCCAGCCGCGTCGGTAGTGGTCACCGTCAGGAGAAGGTTCTCCACCTTGTCCTTGGATTCAGCCGACGCGAAGATCGGGATCTGAAGCTTTTCAATCGTCTGGATTGCGACCGGAACCGCAATAAGAAAGATGATCAGCAGCACCAGCATCACGTCGACGAGCGGCGTGGTATTGATATCGGACATCGGGGTTTCGCTTCCGCCCTCGCCGCCTACTGAGATCGCCATAGAAACATCCTATCCTTGCATGGCTAGAGGGAGAGGGCGGCGGACACGCATGCTACAGTCCGCCGCTCATATCCCAATCGGGCAGCAGAGTGACCCGCTGCCCTGCGCTGGCATTTACGACTTCGCCGGAGCGGCGGCAGGCTTGGCAGGCGCAGCCTTCGCAGCGGCAACGGCCGGCTTCACCGCACCCTTGGAGTTGATGTTCGCAAGAACATCCGTCGAGAAGCCGGAAAGCTGCTCGGCAATGCCCTTGTTGCGGCTCTGCAGGTAGTTGTAGGCCAGAACGGCGGGAACCGCGACGAGCAGACCCAGAGCGGTCATGATAAGAGCTTCACCGACCGGACCGGCGACCTTGTCGATCGAGGCAGAACCGGCGATGCCGATGTTGATCAGCGCGCGGTAGATACCGACGACGGTACCGAACAGACCGATGAACGGAGCGGTAGCGCCGACAGTCGCCAGGAACGGCAGGCCCGAAGCGAGGCGTGCATTCACGGTCGCTTCCGAACGGGCCAGCGAACCGTGCAGCCAGTCATGCGCTTCCATGGCGTCGGTCATCTTGCCGTGCTGTTCCTCGGCGGCGAGACCATCGTCGACGATCTGGCGCCATGCGCTGTTCTTCTCAAGCTTGCTGGCGCCTTCACGCAGCGAAGCCGCTTTCCAGAAGCTGGCGCGCAGATCACGGCCCTGACGCAGAATCTTCGACTGTTCGAACCACTTGGTGAACAGGATGTAGAACGAACCGAAAGACATGACGCCCAGGATGGTCACGGTTGCATAGGCGATGAAACCGCCCTGTTCGAGCGCTTCGGCGAAACCGAATTTGTTCTGCGGAGCCGCCTCGCCAGCAGCCGCAAGGATATCAACGATAAGCATGCGATTGGTCCTCTCAAAATAAAGTAAGAAGTCGCGCGAAAGCCCGGTTCCGCACCGGGCATCGCCGGAAACCCAAGAAACCTAGTCGGGGATCACCCAACGAACACGGCTCGACCATGTCGTGCCATAACCTTCGCTCGGCTTCCTGAAGCGGGCCCTGCGCCTGACGTTGTCGCAGGTGGCCTGATCAAGATCGGCATGGCCGCTCGAACCGGTAATCTGGCAATCGGTCACCCTGCCGTCCTCGCCAATGCTGACACGGAAAGTGGTTGTGCCGGTGCGCTCTTCACGCAGTGCGCGCGAAGGATAATCGTTGGTCGTCACCCAACTGCCCGGATCACCCCGAGGCGCGGCCGGCTTGGCCGGCGGCGGCGCTGGTGGCGCAGCAGGCGGAGCAATCACGATCGGGGGCGTCACGGGCGGCGGTGCCGCAATCGTCTCGAACCTCGGCGGTGCGACCGCGACGTTGATCTTCGGCGGCGGCGCCACGGGCGGCGGCGGCGGTGTATCAAGCTTCGGAGGGGGCGGCGGTGGCTCCTCCTTCTTGACTTCTTCCTGAATATCGACGGTCGTCACTCGCTTGATGACCTTCTTAACGCCCTCATATGCAAGGCCGGTAACAAGGGCATAAATTATAACGACGTGTAACAGGGCGACGATAATCAGGGCGGCAAGACGATTGCCGCTCATTGACTGGTCAGCGTAAGCCATTCAGACGCATCACTCCATAACTACGCCCCGAGCAAATCCCTGGGCTCCCGCGGAACGGCAAAACCGCATCCGCAGTAAAAACTCCACACGTCCACCCTGACGGACATATTTCGATCGCCCTTGGCATCGCAGCCGGCAAGGCAAACCACGAGGCTCTGTTGTGTCCGGCCCCGTTTTGCCGGCTGCTTTAACTCCGAAGCCCCACCCGCGCAACGCCTTATCGGCACTTGCGGCAGTTAACCCGTAATTCACATATATTTCGGTGAAATGCCCTCGCTCAGCTCAATGAAGGTTTTACCGAATAACCTTC
>Ga0299912_10002848_pt1 | contig 14168 bp, 11 predicted proteins | sample RVTome_2_FD_207667 | JGI IMG/M metagenome (GOLD analysis project Ga0299912, IMG submission 207667) | Soil microbial communities from uranium-contaminated site in the Upper Colorado River Basin, Wyoming, United States - RVT95D214 (version 2) ...
CCCATTTTATTCTCGACCAGCATCATGTCGACCGCGGCATGCGCCGTCTCGAGATCCGTCGCCACGACCACGCCTTTGCCGGCGGCAAGTCCGTCGGCTTTGATCACGATCGGCACGCCATGCCGGTCGATATAGTCGTGTGCCTGCCGGGCATCGCTGAAAGTCTCATACGCGGCGGTGGGAATGCCATGCCGCGTCATGAACGCCTTGGCGTAATCTTTCGAGCTCTCGAGTTGAGCGGCCTGTCGGGTCGGGCCGAAGATCCTGAGCCCCGCCGCCTGAAACGCGTCGACTATGCCTTCGGCCAGCGGCGCCTCCGGGCCGACCACGGTCAGCGCTATCGCCTCCTTCCTGGCAAATTCGATCAGCTCGGGAATGGCGGTCAATGCGACATTGGCCACGCCTTCCTCGGTCGCAGTGCCGGCATTGCCTGGCGCGACAAAAACTCTTGATACGCGCGGCGATTGCGTCAGTTTCCACGCCAGCGCGTGCTCCCGCCCACCGGAGCCTATTACCAGGATTTTCATTTTATGGTGAGGAGTGAGGAGTAAGGCGAAGCACCGCTACGCGGCGCGCAGTATCGAGCTGGGTTCGCCTCACGCCTGACACCTCTCGCCTCACGCTCTTAGTGGCGGAAATGCCGGAAACCGGTGAACACCATCGCAATCCCGTGCTCATCGGCTACGGCAATGACTTCCTCGTCGCGCAGGCTGCCGCCGGGCTGGATGATGGCCCTGGCGCCGGCCTGGGCCACGACATCGACACCGTCGCGAAATGGAAAAAACGCATCGGACGCCACGACCGATCCGGTAAGTGTGAGTCCGGCATTACCCGCCTTGATCGAGGCGATACGCGCCGAATCGACGCGGCTCATCTGGCCGGCGCCCACGCCAAGCGTCTGGCCGTTGCCGCAGAACACGATGGCATTGGACTTGACGAACTTGGCGACACGCCAGGCAAAAAGCAAATCGTCGAGCTGGCTGGCGGTGGGCTTGAGTTGGGTGACGACCCTGAGCTGCGAGGCGGAAACGTTCAGGCTGTCGGGTGTCTGGACCAGCAACCCGCCGCCGACGCGCTTGACGTCAAAAGCATTGCCGCCCGCGGCCAGCGGCACGGCCAGCACCCGGATATTGGATTTCTGCGTGAGCACCGCGGCCGCGGCATCAGCCACCCGGGGCGCGATCACGACTTCGACGAACTGCTGCACCACTGCCTCCGCAGTTGGCGCGTCGAGTTCGCGGTTGAAGGCGATGATGCCGCCAAACGCCGAGGTGGGATCGGTGGCGAAGGCTTTCCTGTAGGCCTCGAGCGGCGTCGCGCCGACTGCAGCGCCACACGGATTGGCGTGCTTGATGATGACGCACGCTGCCTGATCGAAAGTTTTGACGCATTCCCATGCCGCGTCGGCATCGGCGATATTGTTATATGACAATTCCTTGCCCTGCAGTTGGACGTAACTGCTCAGGCTGCCGGGCGCGGGATCGGGATCGCGGTAAAAGGCCGCATTCTGATGCGGGTTCTCGCCATAGCGCAACGGCTGAACCCGGTCGAATTGCAGATTGAGCTTCGCCGGGAACTCGGCGCGCCGGCCACCGGCGTCCAGCGCCGTCAGATAATTGCTTATGGCGCCGTCGTAGGCAGCCGTGTGCGAAAACGCCTTTTGGGCGAGACGGAACCGCGTTTCGGCACCCACTGCGCCATTGGCCGACGCCATCTCCCTCAGCAGCGGCGCGTAATCGGCCGGGTCGGTGACAACCGCGACATGCTGATGATTTTTGGCGGCGCTCCTCACCATCGCCGGTCCGCCGATATCGATGTTCTCTATGGCCTCGGCAAGCGTGCAATCCGGCTTTGCCACGGTCTGGCGGAACGGGTAAAGGTTGACCACCACCAGACCGATGAGCGGGATGCCGGTTTCCTTCATCGCGTTCATATGCTCGGGAAGATCGCGCCGCGCCAGGATGCCGGCATGGACCTTAGGATGCAGCGTCTTCACGCGCCCGTCGAGCATTTCCGGAAAACCAGTGTAATCGCCGACCTCGATGACCTGCAGCCCCTCGTCCCTGAGAAGCTTCGCCGTGCCGCCGGTGGAAATCAGCGTCACGCCAAAACCCTGCAGCCCGCGAGCGAACTCGACGATGCCGGTCTTGTCGGAAACGCTGATCAGCGCCTGTTTGATGACAGCCATATAAGCCGGGTCAGGATTCCGGATTCAGGATCATGCAAGTCTTGCTGAGACGGGTACACTTCACCGGGTCCTGACTCCTGAATCCTAGAACTTGATTCCGTGCGCCTTCATTTTCTTGCGCAGGGTATTGCGGTTGATGCCCAGCATCTCCGCGGCGTGGGTCTGATTGCCCCGGACACGGTGCAACACCGATTCGAGCAAGGGTTTCTCCACGCAGTTTATTACCATGTCATAAACACCGCTGGGTTTTTCGCCATCCAAGTCTTTGAAATAGCCGTCTATGGCGCGGCGCACCACGCGCATCATTTCGTTCTCGTTCATCATGCTGCAAGTTCCTCGACATAGGACAGACGCCGGCCTTGGCTGGCGAGTTCTGCGAAAAATTCATTGGCCGCGGCCAACTGCTCCCCGCAGGTCTGCAGCTGGTTCATGCCATGGCGGAATGCCGCCGAGCCGGCTAGTCCCCTGGTGTACCACGAGATATGTTTGCGCGCGACGCGCACGCCGGTGGATTCTCCATAAAAATCATAAAGATCATGCAAATGCACGGCCAGCACGCGATGGATTTCCGCGACCTCCGGCGGCGGCAGCTTCTGGCCGGTCTCAAGATAATGGCTGATTTCGCGGAACATCCACGGCCGCCCCTGTGCCGCGCGACCGATCATGACCGCATCGGCGCCGGTGTAATCCAGCACTTCCTTGACTCGTTCCGGGGTGCTGATGTCGCCGTTGGCGATCACCGGAATTCCAATCTCCGACTTGACCGCAGCGATGGTGTCGTACTCGGCCTCGCCGGAAAAGCCGCAGGCGCGGGTGCGTCCGTGTATGGCAAGCGCCTGGATGCCGGCGCTTTCGGCGATTTTCGCCACCAGCAGTGCGTTCCTGCTGCCGCGGTCCCAGCCGGTGCGGATCTTGAGCGTCACCGGCACATCGACCGCGCCGACCACGGCTTCGAGTATGCGCCTGACCAGCGGCTCATCCTTGAGCAGCGCCGAGCCGGCCATCACGTTACATATCTTTTTCGCCGGGCATCCCATGTTGATATCGATGATCTGGGCGCCCTGATCGACGTTGTACCGCGCAGCCTCGGCCAGCATTTTCGGATCGGCGCCCGCGATCTGCACCGAGATCGGATCGACTTCGCCATCGTGATTGGCACGCCGCCGGGTTTTTTCCGACCCCCACAGCAGTGAATTGCTGGCGACCATTTCCGACACCGCCATGCCTGCGCCCATGCTCTTGCACAGCTGACGAAACGGCCGGTCGGTAACTCCGGCCATCGGCGCGACAATCAGATTGTTTTTGAGTTGATACGGACCGATTTGCATCGGATACTTTTTATCTTGAGAAAGGGCGTAATTGTAATCGCTGTGTTGCCGCATGAAAAGCGGAATCGCTTATTTTTTGAACAGTGTTGCAACAATCGCACAGGCATAACTCATGCCAGGCTGTATGCAAAAAATCACATCTTATCGAAGCAAGCGCTTATGCAAGGAATTTCACACGGAGCATGCGATGAAAGCCAGGCAAGGAGTTTGTCGGACTTAGCCCCGACAAACTCCTAAAATGAAAAAAACTAAAGAACGAGGCAAAAGAACGCCATGAAAGTGACGTTTGTTCCGGCCAACATGGTGTTGCGACACGCAAAGCTTCTTTCTTAAGCAGCCTGTCGTCGAAGCATCGATCAACGGCAATCCGTTAACACTACCCCCGTTCCGGTGAATGGGGCCAAGTCCGACAGGCTGCTAGGCCGAAGGCAACCTCGTCGGCGATCAGCCGCGTGCGCCGAAAGTCATGCGCCTCACAACGAAATCCCTGAGCGGCGGCACACAGCCCAGCAGCGTCAGGCCGGCGCCGCGCGCGGCCCTGACCGGTGCGATATCGTTCGAGAACAGCCTCACCAGAGAATGGGTAAACGCTATGCCGCCGCCACGATCGAGGCGGCGCCGTGACCGATACGCCTGCAACATGGCGGCACCGCCGATGGCGGCGCGCTCGCAACGCATCACTTCTCCCGCCAGCTCCCACGCATCGCGCAGCCCCAGGTTGAACCCCTGGCCGGCCACCGGGTGCAGCGTCTGGGCGGCGTTGCCGATGAACATCGTGCGCGGCCGAACGGCGTTGGTCGCATATTTGAGCTTGAGCGGGAACAGCGAACGGGTTCCCGTTTCTGTAAACGCCCCCAAACGCCCGCCAAAATTTTGCCGCAGCCGCAAGAGAAACTGGTCGGACGGCAGCTCGCACAGTTGTTGTGCATGCCCGTGTTCGGCGGTCCATATCAATGCCAGGTCTTCTCCGGACGGCAGCAGCGCAAGCGGTCCGCCTCCGGTGAAGCGCTCGAATGCGGTGTTGTGATGCGGGAGTTCGCTGCGCACCCTGGCTGTCACTGCCGATTGATGGTAATCAACGGTCCTGATAGTGGCCACGTCTTCGAGCGCGCCGCCGTCAGCTGCAACGACCAGCCTGGCGGCGACCGATCGCTGAACGCCGTCTGCCATGAACTCGACGATGGACGATTCCGGCGCATCGCGGATTGCGCCCACTTTCGCTCCGGCGAGATATTGCAGCGACCGGTCTTGCAGCGCATTTTCCAGCGCCGCGTGCAGCTGCGTATAGTCGACCACATAGCCCAGCGCCGGCAGCCGTGCTTCGCTCGCAGAGAGTGCAACACGTCCGAAGCCGCCTTGCTGTGAAACATGGATGCGGTCGATTGCCGTTGCCGGTGCCAGCGCCTTCCAAACCCCCAGGCGCTCGAGGACCAGGCGGCTGCCGTACGACAAGGCCAGCGGGCGTGGATCGCTGACGCGCTGCGTCCTCTCCCGCGCTTCGAGCAGCGTCACGGCGAGCCCGCTGCCGGACAGCGCCAAAGCAAGCGCCGCCCCGACCGGCCCTCCGCCGATGATCATGACATCCGCAACGTCATCCATGGCGCGCTTGCATCACGCTCTCGATTTCGGCAATGGTCCTGGGCGTGGCCGCCGTCAGCACTTCGCACCCGCTGTCGGTAACCAGCACATTGTCCTCGATACGCACGCCGATGTTGGCGAACTTTTCCGGCACGCCGGCACCGGCGCGGATGTAGCACCCCGGTTCCACCGTCATCACCATGCCGGGCTGCAGCGCCCGCCATTTGCCATCATGCTTGTAGTCGCCCGCATCGTGCACATCGAGGCCCAGCCAGTGTCCGGTGCGGTGCATGTAGAATTTCTTGTAGGCCTCGGTTTCGATCGCCTGCTCGACGCTGCCGGAAAGCAAACCGAGATCGATGAAGCCCCGCACCAGAACCTTCACCGCGGCTTCATGCGGCCGGTCCCAAAAGTTGCCGGGTCTGACCTCGGCCATCGCCGCAACCTGTGCGGCAAGCACCAGCTCATAGACGTCCCTCTGCGGACCGCTGAATTTTCCATTCACCGGGAACGTGCGCGTGATATCCGAGGCGTAACCATCGAGTTCGCAGCCGGCATCGATCAACAGCAGGTCGCCGTTCGCGAGCATGCCGGTGTTCTCCACATAGTGCAGCACGCAGGCATTGGCCCCGGCAGCGACGATAGGCGTATAGGCCGGCGCCTGCGCGCCATGGCGGCGGAATTCGTACAGCAATTCCGCCTCGATTTCATATTCGGCGCGCCCAGGCCGCGCCGCCTGCATCGCCCGCCGGTGGGCAGCGGCGGAAATTTCCGCGGCACGCCGCATGGTGGCAAGTTCCTCGGCGCTCTTGATGACCCGCATTTCATCGAGCACAGCATGCACGTCCTTGATTTCACGCGGCGCGGTGACGCCGCTGCGAGCGCGGTTGCGCACCTCATTGACCCACCCGACCACCCGCGCGTCCCACGCGCCGTCGCCGCCGAGGTGGCAAAACAGCGCCGCCTGATCCGCGAGCAATTCAGGCATCAGCGCATCGAGTTCGGCTATCGAATGTGTTTCGTCAAAACCGAATGCCTCCTTTGCCGCGGCGGGCCCATGGCGAAAGCCGTCCCACACTTCGCGTTCCGGATTCTTGTCGCGGCAAAACAGCAGACTCCTGGTTGGCTCGCCCGCGACCACCACCAGCACCGCTTCGGGTTCCCGGAATCCGGTCAGATAATAAAAATAGCTGTCGAAACGGTACGGATAATGCGCGTCGCGGTTGCGCACGCGCTCCGGCGCGGTGGGCACGATGGCCACCCCTTTTTGCATCTGCGCCGCGAGCCGGGAACGCCGGCGCGCATGGATACTGGTTTCGCTCATCATTGAATCGACACCCGAAATTTTCTATTAAACGTCCCGGCTTCGACAAAAGCCGAACCGGTTGCATTCGCCCCTGCCCCTGCGTATCTTAGCAAAGTCCGACAGGCTGCTAGTCGAGCGTTTCACGATATTGGGAATCAAGCAGCTGCGCCCATTGGTTCTCGAGCGGGGCGATCTGCTCAACCACCTCCCGCAGCTTGCTCAACCCCGCGACAAAGGCCTCGAGATCGGCACCGCCCTCAAGGCCGCCCGCCGCACGCTCAAGCTCACTCAGGCTGTTCCTGAGGTTGAGCGCGGAGGCGAGCGCGTTTTTGAGCTGTTCCCGCGGATGCGGAATCCAGTTGCGGTCGGCGCTCAGGCTTTTTAACCTTTCGCCCACCTCAAGCACGCGCTTTCTGATTCGGGCCGTCACCCCCAGACGCGACGACCTGACGTCGCCCCAGACCGCGAGCGCCATTGCGGCAAGCCAAGCCTGCCGTGCCAGGCATACCCAGTCGGGATCGATCATCAACGCCCGTTTGACGGCTTCGTTGTCCATATGCCGCCGCAATCACCGCTGTCCGGCCAGCATGTGCTCAAGTCCGGCCAGGCGCTCCGGCGTTCCGACATCGAGCCACAGTCCGCGATGATGCTCGCCACTTACCCTGCCCTCCGCCATCGGGCCGCGCAACAACGCCGCCAGCTGATATTTGGTTCCGGGAACGATGGACGCAAACAGCGCGGGATGATAAAAACCCATGCCGCTGAACGTGAAACGCTTCCCGCCCTCGGCGGCAACCAGGCCCTGATTCAGGCAAAAGTCGCCGCGCGGGTGATGTGGCGGATTGTCGACCAGCACGAGATGCGCCAGAGTCCCCGTGCGGGACAGTTGGGTTGATATTGCCTCAAAGCGCCGGAAATCGAAATCGCTGAACACATCGCCGTTGACCACCAGAAACGGTGTTTCGCCCAGCAACGGCAGCGCCAGCGCGATGCCGCCGGCGGTTTCCAGCGCTTCGCGTTCCCGGGAATAGACGATGCGCGTGCCGAATTTCCCGCCATCGCCCAAGGCGGCTTCGATCGTCTCGCCGAGGTGAGCAATGTTGATCACGATCCCGGTAACTCCGCCGCGCACCAGTTTCTCGATCAGCCATGCGATCAGCGGTTTGCCGGCGACCGGCAGCAGCGGCTTCGGGATATGATCGGTCAGCGGCCGCATGCGCTCGCCGCGGCCCGCCGCTAATATCATCGCTTTCAAGAAAACGGTCTCAGAAAGTATAGCCGGCGGTTACGCCGCGATTTTCGAGCTGGTCGAACAGCCTGGCGAGCGGTGTCAACGCCACGTAGCGATCGCAGACGGCACGTACGTAACGCACAAAGCGCGGCGTGTCCTTGAGGTAGCCGGGTTTGCCGTCGCGATAGTTGATGCGCGCGAAAATGCCGAGCACCTTGAGGTGGCGCTGCAGTCCCATCCACTCGAAATCGCGGTAGTACTCGCCGAAGTCGGCTGTGACCGGAAGCCCCGCCCGCTTCGCTTTTTCCCAGTAGCGCACCGTCCAGTCCAGCACGCGCCCCTCGTCCCAGCTCACGAATGCGTCCTTGAACAGCGACACGACATCATAGGTGATCGGACCGAACACCGCGTCCTGAAAATCGAGCACGCCGGGATTGGGTTCAGCCACCATCAGGTTGCGCGGCATATAGTCGCGATGCACGTACACCGCGGGCTGCGCCAGATTATTGGCCACGATCAGCGCCGTGGTGTCGGCCAGCATCTGCCGTTGCTCGCCATTCAGCTCGATCCCCAGGTGGCGTGCGACATACCAGTCCGGAAACAGATCCAGCTCGCGCCGGAGCAGCGCCTCGTCGTAAGAAGGAAGCACGCCGGCCCGGCTGGCAAGCTGCAATCTGAGAAGCGCGTCAGATGCGTCGCGAAACAAGTCATCGGCATTCGCATCATTGAGCGCCTTGAGGTAGGTTGTGGTCCCGAGATCAGTGAGCAGCAGAAAGCCGCGCTCGAGATCCTGCGCCAAAACTTCGGGCGTATTGAGCCCGGCCGCCCGCATCAGGGCTGCAATGCGCACGAAAGGGCGGCAATCCTCGTGTTCCGGCGGCGCGTCCATCACGACCCACGACCTCCCGCCGGCAGATATGCGAAAATAGCGCCGAAAACTGGCGTCCTCGGAAGCCGGAGATAATGAAAACGAGTCCGGGGCAAAGCGCGAGGCCAGCCATTCCTGCAGCTGTTCCCGGCGTGTATCGGAATTAGACAATATGGGCGGATTGCTTAAAGCAGTGATTTATGCGATTTTAGCACTTCGCTTCGGTTCCCTTCTCAGTGATGCATAAGCCCCGAATAAAGCGCATCTGTCTGGCCGTTTTATGCTCACTCCCGCTGGCAGCCGCCGCGCAGGAGGGGCTTACGCTCAAACCGCAGCCCTCGCTCATGCTCATCCCGCCATCCGGCACCGAGCCCCTGCCGCTGTTCATCGAAGCCGACAAGATCCAGGGACGTAACGACAGGGAAACCGAGGCCGAAGGCGATGTCAGGCTGCGCCAGCGCGGCAAGGCGGTGTTTGCCGATTGGCTGCGCTATGACAAGCCGGATCATGAAATCACGGCGGTAGGCCATGTACGCATGGACCAGGGCGGCGATGTTACCGAAGGCGAAAAACTGCGTTATAACCTTGAAACCGAGCGCGGCCTCATGGAAAAACCGCGCTACACGCTCACGCCCGCAGCGCCTGTCGCCCCGCCCGGCACCGGCGTGCCCCCTTTCGCCGAAACCGATGCGCGCGGCGCCGCTGAGCGCCTTTTGTTCGAAGGGCCCGGACAATACCGCGCATTGCAGGCGCAATACACGACCTGCGCGCCGGGTAACGATGACTGGTACATCCGCACCAGGGATTTGCACATCGACAGGGACAAGGACGTCGGTGTGGCCCGCGATGCAAGCATCGTTTTCATGGGGCTGCCTATTTTTTATTCGCCCTATCTGTCGTTCTCCCTGCACCAGAAACGCAAATCGGGATTCCTCACCCCGTCGTACGGCAGTTCGAGCAGGAGCGGGGCCGAGCTTACCGTGCCGTACTATTGGAACATCGCGCCCAATCTTGACGCCACCTTCTCGCCGCGTGTGCTTGCCAAGCGCGGCGTGCAGCTCAACACCGAATTCCGTTATCTCAACCCAACCTACAGCGGAGAGGCGTATGTCGAATATTTGCCCAACGACAACCTCGCCCGCCTGGATCGCAGCGCTTTTTCCCTCAAGCATGCGCAGGCGCTGCCATATAGCTGGAACGGATCGCTTAATTTGCAAGGGGTATCGGACAACAGATATTTCACCGATCTCGCGACCCTGCCCGCAGTGACGTCGCAAGTGGTGCTGCCGCGCGAAGGCTCGCTCTCCCGCGGCGGAACTTGGGGACAAGGCGGAACCTACGGATTCAGCGCGCTGGTGCAACGCTGGCAGACACTGCAAGTCGATCCGCTGGCCCCGGTCACCCCGCCTTATAACCGCCAGCCGCAAGTGACGCTGACCGCCTACAATCAGAATATTCTGCGCAGCGACTTTGATTTTTCAGGCAATTTCGTCGATTTCAATCATCCCACCCTGGTCAATGGCAAGCGTTTCATGGCTTACCCCAGCCTGAGCCTGCCGCTGCAAAACTCATTTGCCTATTTCACACCCAAAGTCGGCGTGAATCTTACGCATTATGCGCTCGACAGGAACACCACCACCCTGCCCGACACGACTCGCTCGCTGCCGATTTTCAGCGCCGAAAGCGGCTTGGTGCTGGAGCGCGACACGACCGTCATTGGGCAGCGCCTCACCCAGACGCTGGAGCCGAAAATCTATTACGTTTATATCCCGTTTCGCGACCAAAGCCAGATCCCGAACTTCGAAAGCGGATTGCAGGACATCAACTTTGCGACGATTTTTTCCGAAAATCAGTTCAGCGGCTACGATCGCATCAACGATGCCAACCAGGTTACATTTGGCCTCACTTCGCGCTTTCTCAACGCCGACAATGGCATCGAACGCCTGCGCGTGGGCGTTGCCCAGCGCTACTACTTCCGGTCGCAGCAGGTGTCGCTGCCGGGCGTGCCGCCGCGCTCCGATCAGAGCTCGACCTCAGACCTGCTTGCCGTCGTCAGCGGCACGATCGTTCCGTACTGGACCGCGGAAGGCGGCTGGCAATACAACACCGATCGCTCGCAGACCCAGAAGCTGAATATCGGCACGCGCTACCAGCCGCAACCCGGCAAGGTTCTGAACCTGTCTTACCGCTATACTATCGATGCGCTGAAGCAAACCGATATCTCGGCGCAATGGCCGCTATCGAGCCAGTGGACCGCCGTCGGACGCTGGAACTATTCGGTTCTCGACAGCCGCACGCTCGAATCGCTGGCCGGCTTCGAATATAATGGCGGCTGCTGGGTATTCCGCACCGTCGTGCACCGGTTTGCAACCGCCACGCAGGAAACGTCGACTGCAATCTTTCTGCAGCTTGAATTGAACGGCGTGTCGCGGATCGGCTCTAATCCGCTGGATGCGCTGCGGCGTAATATCGCCGGCTATGTCAAGCGGGATCCTCAGTCCTCGCGGGCCGAGGACTACTACCTGCCGTTTCGTTGATCTCCTTGATTGGTTTTTTTACGGGCAAGAGTGGCTCCATGCATAAACTTTTTTATTTCCGCATAGCGACGCTGCTTGCATGCGCCCTTGCCGTGAGCGCGCAGGCCCAGGCGCCGCGCGCTATCGTCACCATCGATCGCATAGTCGCGGTGGTCAACGATGAGGTGATTACCCGTGTTGATCTTGACGAACACATCCGGCTTGCGACGAAGCAACTGCAGCAGCAGGGAACGCCGCTGCCGCCTTTACCCGCGCTCGAGAAACAGATCCTCGACCGCATGATCGCCGACCGCGCCCAGCTTCAGTTTGCCAGGGAAACCGGCCTGCGCATCGACGATGCCGAGCTTGAGCGGGCGATCAGCCGCATCGCGGAGCAGAACGGGATTTCAGTGGCGGAAATGAGGACGGTGATCGAAAAAGACGGCGTGCCGTTCGCCAAGTTCCGGGAAAACATCCGCAACGAGATCGTCTTGACGCGGCTGCGTGAACGCGAAGTCGACAACAAAATCGTGATCTCCGACGGCGAAATCGACAACTTCATCAATACCCAGCAGACCCAGGAAGGGAAAAGCGACGAATACAATCTGTCGCACATCCTGGTCGTCGTGCCGGAGAAGGCGAGTCCGGAACAGATTCAGCAGCGCCAAAGCCGCGCCGAAGAAGCCCGTGCTCAGCTCAATGGCGGCGCGGATTTCCGTCAGGTCGCCGCGGCTTTCTCCGAGGCGCCTGATGCGCTGCAGGGCGGGCTGCTGGGCTGGCGCGAGTCTTCGCGCCTGCCGGCGATTTTTGTCGACGCGCTCAAAACCATGCGCGTGGGCGAGCTCACCCCCGTTCTGCGCAGCGCCAATGGGTTTCACGTACTCAAGCTCAATGACAAGCGCGGCAGCGCTTCGCCGGTAATCGTGCAGCAGACGCGCGCCCGGCATATCCTGATCAAGACCAACGAACTGGTTTCCGAAAATGACGCGCGCGGCCGCCTGCTCAACCTCAAGGAGCGCCTCGAAAACAAGGCCGACTTTGCGGAACTTGCGCGCGTGCATTCGGAAGACAGCAGCGCCGCCAAAGAGGGCGATCTGGGCTGGCTCTCGCCCGGCGACACGGTGCCGGAATTCGAACGCGCGATGAACACCCTGAAACCCGGCGAAATCAGCGCCCCGGTGCGCTCGCCGTTCGGCTGGCACCTGATCCAGGTGCTGGAGCGGCGCAATGAAGACATGTCGAACGAGCGGCAGCGCCTGGCGGCGCGGCAGGCGCTGCGCGCCCGCAAGTCCGACGAAGCCTATCAGGAGTGGGTGCGGCAGCTGCGCGACCGTGCCTTCATCGACAACCGGCTCGAGGAAAAATAGCGCCTGATCCGGCTTGCGGCCTTGTTTGCACAACAGCGCTGCCGCCTTGATGCTTCCCCGGCGGGCTTCCCGGCTATAAACTTGGCCGGGGTATCGATTCGATCTTGCGAACCAGGCAACCCATCATACAACGCCCAACTTCCAGTCTCCCTACCGTGGCAGTTACCGCGGGCGAACCGGCCGGCATCGGCCCGGACTTGTGCGTCATGCTTGCACGCCACAGTCTCCCGGCCCGGGTCGTGGTCGTCGCCGACCGGGAACTGCTGCTGCAGCGCGCCCAGGCGCTGCAACTGCCTCTGGAAACCGCTGATTTCATGCCCGGCGCCGGTACGCAGGCGCCTCCCGGCGTGCTTCTGGTATCGCATGTCGCGCTCGCCAGGGCCGCGCAGCCCGGCAAACTCGACCCCGTCAACAGCGCCTACGTCCTGCGCACCCTGGAAATCGCCGCCGACGGCTGCCGCGGCGGCATTTTCGATGCCATGGCGACCGCTCCGGTACACAAAGGCATAATCAACGATGCCGGTTTCGAATTTACCGGCCACACCGAATTTCTGGCCGCGCGCACTGGAACGCCGCAAGTGGTGATGATGCTGGCGGGCGGCGGCATGCGGGTAGCGCTTGCCACCACGCATCTCCCGCTGAAGGAAGTCGCGAGCCATATCACGCGCGAAAGCCTGGAACAGACGCTGCGCATCGTGCGGCACGATCTCGTCGAACGTTTCGCGATTGCCAGGCCGCGGATCGCGGTGGCGGGACTCAATCCCCACGCCGGCGAATCAGGATATCTGGGACGCGAGGAGCTCGATGTCATCAACCCGGTGCTGGAGGCGCTGCGCGCCCAGGGTTTCGATCTGACGGGGCCTTTGCCCGCGGACACGCTGTTCAACCCCGAGCGGCTGAAAAATTACGACTGCGTGCTGGCGATGTATCACGACCAGGGGCTGCCCGTGCTCAAATACGCCAGCTTCGGCTCGGGCATCAACATTACGCTGGGGCTGCCGATCATCCGCACCTCCGTCGATCATGGCACCGCGCTCGAACTCGCCGGCACCGGCAAGGCCGACGTCGGCAGCCTGGTCGAAGCGGTCAAGCTCGCCGCAGAACTCGCGGCGCGCAGCCGGCAGCGCGGTACTGCGACGGATTGATGTCCGGTCCGACACGGTGACTATGCGCCATGTTCCCCGCAGGCGGTTTTCGCAAAACTTTCTGATCGATGGCGCGGTCATTGCCGACATCATTTCGGCCGTTAACCCACAACCATTTGATTTAATGATAGAAATTGGTCCTGGGCTGGGCGCGCTCACGCGCCCGCTGGTGGCCAGACTCGGGCATCTGCACGTGGTCGAGATCGACCGCGATATCGTGGCGCGGCTGAAGCAGGCTTTCCCGCCGGCCCGGCTCACGATACACGAAGGTGACGCGCTGGCATTCGATTTCGCAGCCCTCGGTCCGGGCTTGCGCGTCGTCGGCAACCTGCCCTACAACATCTCGACGCCCCTCCTGTTTCATCTTGCGCAAAGCACGCAGAATATCCGCGATATCCATGTCATGCTGCAAAAGGAGGTGGTGGAGCGCATGGTGGCGCAACCGTCGACGGGCGATTACGGCCGGCTGTCGGTCATGCTGCAATACCATTTTCAACTGGATAAAGTGCTCGATGTGCCGGCGGCCGCATTCAACCCTGCGCCGAAAGTGGAGTCGGCGGTAGTGCGTCTGCTGCCGCGCAATCCCGAGGTGGCCTGCGACGAGATGCTGCTGGCGGAACTTGTGAAGCGCGCATTCTCCC
>Ga0299912_10002849_pt1 | contig 14163 bp, 14 predicted proteins | sample RVTome_2_FD_207667 | JGI IMG/M metagenome (GOLD analysis project Ga0299912, IMG submission 207667) | Soil microbial communities from uranium-contaminated site in the Upper Colorado River Basin, Wyoming, United States - RVT95D214 (version 2) ...
TGGGGCATGGCCCTGAATTATCAGGACCAGGGAAAGAGTGGACAGGCCAAGGACATGCTGGGCCGGGCTCAAACCCTGGCCGAAACCGGACGGGTCTCGGTCCGCGAGCGCTATCTCATCCAGGGCCTTTACGCCTGGCTCTACGGCCCGTCCATAGAGAAGGCGCTGGACGACTACAAGAAGCTTCTCGAGCTTTACCCGGACGACGAGGACGCCAACATCTTCCTGGGAACCCTCTACCGGGCCATCGAAGACTGGGACCTGAGCCAGGAGAGGTTCGAAGCGGCCCATCGGATCAACGCTTATAATGAAATCGTCTATTTCAACCTCGCCTTCATCTATAAGGCCAAGGGCCTGTACGACAAGGCCCGGCAATTTCTGGAAAACAACAGGGAGGCCCTTCCGGAGACGGACTTCTATTTCTTTCTCAGCGAGGTCGAGCTCTGCCAGGGACGCCTGGCCCAAGCCCAGGAGGCGATCGATCAAGCCCTGGACCGGGCGCCGGGACAGCCTTTGTACTTGTTCTTGAAGGGCAACTGTCATCAGCTCCGGGGGGAATTGGATATCGCCCGGACGATCTACGCCGGCGTCCAAAAAGCCCCGGAGAAAAGGCACCAGCTCGAAGCCAAGCTGAATCTGGCCCTGCTGGCCCTCCAGGAGGGACGGTTGGCCAAATGCCGAACCCTCCTCTCGGAGGGTCTAGCTCTCGCTCGAGCCGCCGGCTTCAAGGTCGAAGAGTTCGACCTCCTTTGGTATCGGGCCCGCCTGGAACTCCTGGCCCGCCGTCCCGGTCAGGCCCTCGAGGACGCCCAGAGCGCCCTGGCCGTCGCCCAAACCCAGGCCGACGCCGACCTGCAAAAGCAGGTCTTCTTCATCCTGGGTTTGGCCCGTCTTGGCAATCGCCAGGAGGACGAAGCTCTCCAGGCCGCCCGGAAGCTGAAACAGCTGGTCGAAAGCAGCCACAACCCCAAGCACATGAGGTATTATCATTTCCTCATGGGCGTCTACTACCGGGAAAAGGGCCTGACCGCGCAGGCCGCCGATTCCTGCGGCGTGGCCGCGTCCCTTCTCTCCGCGCAGCACTCCCCGGAAGACGAGCATGCGTACTGTTACGAAGCCTTGGCCGCCGCGGCTGAGGCCGCCGGAGACCTCGGCCGCGCCGAGAAAGCCTGCGAAAGCATCATCGCCTTGACGTCCGGCCGTCTCCGGTGGGGGGACATCTATGTCCGGAGCTTCTATCGCCTGGGGAAGATCTACGGACGGATGGGCCTCGCCGAAAAAGCCAAAGAGGCCTATCGCCGATTCCTTGATCTTTGGAAGAACGCCGACCCCGGGCTCCCGGAAGTGGAGGATGCCAGGCGCGAGCTGAAAAAGCTCGTCTAGCCCGCGGCGGGCTTCACCCCATCCCAGAACAGCTTCCGTTCGCGGATCAAGAGCCGGCTGAGCCGGCAGGTCGAATTGGAAATCCGTCCGATGACCGAGCTCACCAGGGCCGCGGCCACCGGGCAGACGGCGCACTGCTCTAGGTGCCGGCAGAGCTGGCAGAACGACCTCGCCGTATGGCCATAATCGATCCGAACGGGAGCGTAGTGTCTCCGCTTCCGCGCCAAGACGCCTTCCGGATCCCGGAGAAAATCCCCAAGGCCGCCGAAACGATACTTGCGGCTCTCCGAACTGTCCTTTGGCAGCGCGGCGAAGTATTCGGGGAAAAAATGGCATCCCCACAAGGTTCCGTCCGAAGCCAGGGCCAGCCGGCTTCGGCCCGCGGAACATAGGGACATCCCCCTGGAATCAGGCTTGCGGAAATCGACGACGGGTATCCGTCCGTGTTTCTCATAAAACCCGCGGAGCCATCGCCGCAAGAGACGGAGCTCATCGGCCAGTTTGGCGAGGGCCCCCCGGCTCCAGACGGAATTGTTGGACAGTGAGATATAGACCTTGGGGATCCCTCTCTCGGCCAGGGACCGGATCGAGGCAGCCAGAGTGTTCACGGTCCGCGGCGTGAAGACGCTGTTGGTGGCCGTCAGGATGCGAGGCTCGCCGAGGAGCCTGTCCAGCAGCCTGGACAGGGGCTGTCGGGTTCCCGGACGCCTCTCGTCCTGAGCCAGGCCGTCATGGCTGACCAGGACCTCAAAATCGAATCGGCTGAATAACCGGATCGCTTCCGAAGTCACCAGGCTGCCGTTGGTGGTCACCGTGAAGCGCGGGCCTTTGGACTTGGCCCTTGTTTTATTGCCAAGAATCTCGACGGCCAGCCGGATCGAGTCCAAGGCCAGGAGGGGTTCGCCGCCGCAAAAATTGACCAGGCTCTCGTCGGTCAAGGAGCGGGAAAAGAAGGAACAGGCATCCTTGAGCAGAGCCTGATCGATACTCTTTTTTTCTTTCCGCTGATAACAGTAGGCGCAAGACCAGTTGCAGTCGCTCGTCACCTGGAGGTCAAGACAGGAGAGCTCCCTCTTGAACCTGCGTTGTCGCGGGGCGAGTGTCCGGCCCTGGACCGAGGCCGGCTTGGAGAGATGCGACGGGAAAGTCGTTGCGATCGCGCCTCAGCTCTATTCTGACCGGCTGCCCATGGCGGGCGTCTTGCAGTGGGGGAAGAGCTGGGTGATGATGTCGATAACTTCCCCCCGGCCCATGGCGGGCGTCTTGCAGACGGTGCCGATCAACTGCCGTTTCTCCGAGAACATGGACCTTATGATCCTGACGGAGTACATGGCCAAGACATGGTTCTCTCTTTCGATGGGAGAAGCGTCCTTGGGGATCTTCAGGCCTCGGAGATAGCTCTCGAGAAAGAACAAGAACGGATGGACATTGATACGCGACATCGGAACCCTCCTCTTTTGATATATCCTATCCCAGAAAAGCGAGGATGGCAAGCACGGCCGCCGCGTGTCAACCCTTCATCACTCCCACGGGGAGAAGCCTGGCCACCAGCCGGCCCAGGCCGACCTCATGGGACACGCGGACCACTTCCTCCACATCCTTGTAGGCGGCCGAAGCTTCCTCGGCCACGCCCCTCCAGCTCACCGACTTGAGCTCGATGCCCCGGCGGGCGAGGTCGTCGCGGACCTGTTCCCCGCGGAACCGCCTTAGGGCTTCGTTCCGGGACATGAGCCGACCTGCGCCATGAGCCGTGGAGCTGAAGCTCAGCTCCTCGGCTTCGGCGGTTCCGGCCAGGACATAGGAAGCGGTCCCCATGCTGCCGGGGATGATGACCGGCTGGCCGAAGGGACGGTAGGCGGCCGGGATCTCCGGACGGCCGGGGCCGAAGCTCCGCGTCGCCCCCTTGCGGTGGACGCACAGTCGCCGCGACACTCCCCCGACGACATGCTCCTCGACCTTGGCCACGTTGTGGCAGACGTCGTAGACCTGGCGCATGCCGCGCGATGACCCGAGGACCTTCTGGAAAACGTCGCGGACCCAGTGGGCGATCATCTGCCTGTTGGCGAAGGCGTAGTTCACGGCCGCGCACATGGCCTGGTAGTACTGCTGTCCCAGGGACGAGCGGAGCGGGGCGTGGATGAGCTCCCGGTCCGGGAGTCCGGCCGTGCCGAGCTTGTCCTCCATGAGCTCAATGTAGTCCGAGGCCACTTGGTGGCCGAGGCCGCGGCTGCCGCAGTGGATCATGACCGCAACCTGGCCCTTCTCCTCCAGGCCGAAGGCTCTGGCCGAGGGGACGTCGAAGATTTTATCGACCCGCTGGATCTCCAGGAAGTGGTTGCCAGCGCCCAGAGTCCCGAGCTGGGGGATGCCCCGCTCCAGGGCGCGCTTGGACACGGGGCCGGCCTCGGCCTCGGACATGCGGCCCCCTTCCTCGGTGGCCAAGAGGTCGTCGCGCGTCCCGTAGCCGTTGTCTACCGCCCATTCCGCGCCTCGGGCCAGGATGTCCTTGAGGACGGACAGGCTGAGCTTGGTCACTCCGCCCTTACCCACGCCGGCCGGGACCTCCTTGAAGATCTCGGCTAGGAGTTCCTTGAGTCGGGGCCGGATGTCTTCGATCTTATACTCCGTCCGGAGGAGGCGCACGCCGCAATTGATGTCGTAGCCCACCCCTCCCGGGGAAATGATGCCCGTCGCCGCGTCGAAAGCCGCCACTCCGCCGATCGGGAAGCCGTAGCCCTGGTGGGCGTCGGGCATGACATAGGCCATTCGGACGATGCCCTCCAGGCTGGCCACGTTCTTCGCCTGCTCCAGGGACATATCTCCCCGGGCGGCCTCGAGAAGCTTGTGGGAGGCATAGAACCGGGCCGGGACGCGCATCGCCCCGCTCTTGGGGATCTCCCAGATGTTGTCCGAGATGCGTTTCAGGTCCACGACGCGCCTTCAGACATCGACCACGACCTGGATCGTGACTTCGTCGCCGCGCTCGATCGTCAATTGGTTGTAGGTGACGGCCTTGACGCCTCCCCGCAACCCGTGCCTGTCCGTGATCCGCTCGCCGACGAAAACGGCCTCGAGGCTCAAGCGGCCGTCCTCGCCGCCCAGGCGGATGCCCTCGACATCCGAAAGAAGGAATCCCTCCGTCTCCACGAGGTAGACGATCTCGTCGAGAGTGCGGACCACGAGCTGTTCGATGCTCCGGCCTTCGACGAGGACCTTCCGCGGCTCGCGCTCCCCGGCCGGCGCCCCGTCCCAGATGAGGGAGGCCACGGCCAGGGCCGCGCTGCGGATGGCCTCCTCGAGCGTGCCGCCCCGGGCGCGGAACATGGCATCGCCCGTATGGTCGAGGAACTCGAAGCTCGCCATTATTTAATTATAGGGGGTCGCGTCTACACTTTCCACTCTGAATTATTATTGGTGACACGCAACACGTATACCGAATTTTGATCCGGTCGTCCAGAACTCACGAACCAAATGGAAATTCGGTATATGTGTTGTGTGTCACTGATTTGAGGGACGGACCACGGCCGAGGGCTTCGCTCCCAGGGGGTTGATCCGCACGGCCAACGAATAGAGAAACGGGTAGCTGGCCTTGAGGTGCTCGGCGTAGGTCAGCCACTGGACGACGATGATCGAGTAAGCCCGCCGCAGGTCGCCGCCGATGTGCGTCAGGTCGCTCGCCGGGAGGGCCGTCAGGTCGCCCTCGCGGTAGCTCAACTCATCGGCCACATGGAAGACAGCCCACAGCAGGTCGGTGAAGTCCTCGTGCTCCAGGATGTTCGGGTTCTCGAGGAGCGTCAGGAGGAAGCCGCGCTCGGACAGCATGAAGGTCCGCAGCTCGGCGAGCTTGGCGGGGTCCGGCTTGCCCTGATAGGAGAATGCGGCCGCCGCCCTCCGAGCCCGCTCGAAATCCTTGTGCTCCCAGTCGAAGCCGAAGGCCGCCTGACACTTCAGGCTCTCGGCGTTCTCGATGAACGTCGCGAAGCGGCGGAGCAAGGCCAGGCCGACTTCGCTGAAGAACGTGCCGATGACCATGTTCAGCTTGTTCAGCCGGGATTTCTTCTCCCGGCGCTCGAGGATGTTCTCGATGAACAGGACGACGACCAGGACGTCGATGAACAGGAACCCCAGGTCCCCGATGAGGTATAGGAAGATGTGGTGGGGATCCCTGAAGATGAGGAAATGGAGGACATAGAAACCGACCGAGGCCACCAGAAAAACGATGACCAGCAAGACCTTCCCGGAGAGCAGGCGTTTCATAGCCTGTATGATACCTCAAAAATGGGATCAAAGAGTTGTTTGGGCCCGACCCAAAATATGGCTAATGGCTTGGTCGAGGCGGTCTCCGAAGTCCTTCGGATACCAATGGCCGATATTGGGCGTGACGCTGATGACATGCTCCAGGCCCAGCTTTCCCCATCGCTCAGCCAGCTTCTTCTGGGTATCGACGCGGTGGTCCAGCTCGGTCGTGAGGAGCGTTCCACGCAGGCCCCGGCCCGCAGCGGCGGTGATGGCCGCGTCGGTCAGGTTTGTCGGAACCTCCGGGCAGAGGATCACGAAGCCGCGGAGCGGGAGGGCCCCCTCGAAAGCCACGATCAGGCTGCCGTACCCTCCGGAGGAAAACCCTCCGACGAGGACGCGCTCGGGATCCACAGGATACCCGGCCAGGACCCGGCGATAGGCCTCTCCCACTTCCTTGAGGGTCACGGCGTCGTCCTGCCAATGGAAGCCGGTCATAGAGGCTACCTGAGAGGACTGGACATAGGCGACGATGAACTCTCGGCGGAGCCGGGCCGAGGTCCAGCTGGGAACGAACTCGGCGAGGGATTCCCCGCCGCCGTGGAGGGCGATGAAGAGCGGCCATTTCCGCGCCGGGTCGTATCCCTCGGGCAACCGCACATCGAGCTTCATCTCCGACTTTCTTTGGGCGTCCGCGATGAGCGCGCCATTCCGATCGAGGAAGGCTTGGAACCTTGCGGATCCGCGCAGCGGTTCCCATACGTCCTCCTGGAAGCTCCACTTGCCGAAAAAGACGCCGCGGCGATGGCCTTCCTCCAGGGCGTCCACGGCCTCGTCCTGTTCGTCCATTAAAACGCGCATGGAGGCCAAGTTATAGGTGTTGGCCATGACATGGCCCGGGAAACGGTCGAGCCCCTGCTCGAGGAGCGCAGCCGCCTCCGCGTATTTCTTCTGGGCATAAAGCTCGCCGACCCTGCGACGGAATTCCGGGTAGCCTTCTTCGGTCGGCAGGGGCGTTTGGGCGTCGTTCGCCGGACGTTCAAATCCGACGGGAGCGGCGTCGAAGGATCCCTGCGGTTCTGCGGGTGATGCGCTCTTCGCAGAAAGATACGACGCGAACAGAACGATGGCCAAGCCAGCGATGGCGGGGGCGGCGAACGGCATCTTCATGATTCTCCCTCCTGACGAGGAGCGATATCGAACACCCTATTCGAGCACCTGGCTTACTGCACGATTTGTGCCACTTGCGGAATAACCGGCCAAAGCGAATGGCCGAGCTCGCGGGAAGCCCAAACGCCCCGAACCCCGGTAAGAAACCTTACACGAGTGTTAAAATTTGTTCCGCCATTCCTCGATGAACTTGCAGGTAGTTCTTGACCTTCTTCTCGCCGAAGAGCGGATTGACGGTCCCGTCTTCGGGGGATGAGGCTGCCAGGGGGGAAGCGTTGGGCACATCTGTCAATTTTATCATAATGGATATGAATGCCAGCCGCTACTCGGGGCTCATGCATCGGGCGACTTGATGCCGTGTCCGATCCGTCATAAAATCCGATGGAGACGGCGAAAGAACCTCGATTCCCATGAGATCAGAACAGGACCTGTTTCATGAGCTTTCGTACTATACTCTTTCCCATCCCGACCCGTCGTTCATCCATCAGCATATCGTCGATGCCTTCGCCGCCCAGCGCGCCGACGGGAAAACGAAGCGGATCGCCCTGACATTCGCCCTGGTCGGCCTGTACCTGCACCTGGAAAAGGGCTATACGGGCCGGCGCGTCCAGCTGGCCCATATGGAAATGGCCAGGAAGAAAAGGGACTGGCCGGCGATCGAGCTCCCGGATGAACGGGGCGACGTGACCGTATCCGATGTCCTGGCGGCGCCTCCGGGAGCTGAACGGGATTCGATGATCGATACTTGGTGCGCCTCGGTTTGGGGGGCCTACAAACAGAGCCACGCTCAAATCGCCCGCCTCGCGCGGGACATGCTCGAATAAATCGGGTACGACTCAAGGTCAAAGTTTTCATTCTTGACTTCATCCCGAGCTCAAGACTACGATTGACTCGACATGGAAGGGGTTTTCATGGAGGGGAATCATGAAACATAAAACATAGGACGATTGCTGTCGCCGTCTGTGTGCTGGCCGTGTGGATCATGCCGCTCCAGGGGATCGCCCAGGCGAAAACAAAGACCCCGGCCGAGAAGCCGGCGAAAAGCTCCGCCGGCGGCTGGACCATCCACTTCGCCGACACGAAGCCGTATACGACCGAGGACGGCACCAAGGGCCAGATGACGCTGACAATGGACCTGAAGAATAAGGGCATGGGTCCCTACTGCCGGTACGAAGGCAAGTCGACGCTCAAATCGGTCGGCGCGAAGGAGCTGATGGCCGCGGGCGTGGAGCTGATCGCGGAAAAAGTATCCGTGGATCTCATTGAACATCGCTCCGCGGCGCCGGCTCTGGTGCCGCCTCAGGTCCAAGGAACGCCCAAAGGACAGCTCCGGGGGTTGTGCCTGTCCGGCTCAGGCACCATCATCTACAAGCTCAAGGAGATCGAAACCCCCTGGGGCAAGAGCGCCGAAGACCTGGGGACCTACACCGTCTCATGCATACTGCACAGCCCGATGGAGGAGCAATACGAGGACCTGATCAACGGCGGGACGAAGTCGGATCAGGCCAACAATGTCTTGTTTATCGAGATGACCGATCCCGGCGGCCAGGTCTTCACCTTCCAGGGGATCATAAAGAAAGGCCAGTAGGAGGCGCCGACTTTGGACTAGGGGGACACAATACCGTGTCCCTAGGGACACGGTATTGTGTCCCCAAGTTGGCAAGCGAATCAATTCAATATCAGCGGCGATGAAGTTGAACATGGATAAGCTGGTACCACTTTGATTAGTGTCAGACATCCTTTTCCCTTTTTTATCCTCATAAACAGGAAATTGGGGAAAAGCATCTCTGGCACTATTTCATTGGCACCTTTCAATTGAGAAGGCAATGACCGCCATGCCGTCCTTTCTATGAGACAAGACGGCTTGATTCCCGGTTCAGAGACGGACCGAACCCGGGAAAGGATTTCTGGGTATTGACATTATAGTATCATTTTAGTATCATAACCATGCCTAAGAAGGTCCGGGAACTCATGGCAGAGCTGATAGCGGCCGAATTCGTCGACCGCGGAGGCAAGGGGAGTCACCGCAACTTCATGCATCCTTCGGGAGTTGTCCTGACGCTTTCCGGGCATCCAGGAGACGACGCCAAGCCCTACCAGGTCAAGTTGGTCAAAGCCAAGATCAAGGAAGCCGAAAAATGAAGCCCAGCGACAGATACCTCAAGATCGTGGCTTGGTCGGACGAGGACCAATGCTACGTCGGTTCCGTACCGGGCTGGATCGAGGAATGTTGTCACGGCAAGGACGAAGCGGCCGTTTACCGTAAGCTCTGCCGGATCGTGGACGAATGGATCGAGGTCTATCGCCGGGACGGACGGCCGCTCCCTCCCCCGACGAACAGGAAATTCTCCGGCCGGTTCGTCCTCAGGACGGGACCGGAGATGCACCGGGCCCTGGCCGTACGCGCCCTGAGCGAAGGCGAGAGCCTGAACACGCTCGTGGTCAAGGCCCTCAAGAAAACCTATCTTCCAAGCCGGTGATCATCATTTGGGTCGCATCATTTGGATCGCTTGGCTGTCGCAACTCATTGATTCAGATCTGCGACAGTTTGGCCTGTCCGATTCCCGGTTGAGCCTACTTTTTCGCAAGGCCATGATGCTTGGCGACCTGCTCTGGCGTCAAGCGGAGAAACCGCGCGGCGTTGTTGTAGAAGATGTCCCGCTTTTGCGCGGTTGAAAGAAAGTCGGCTTTCTCGATCGTTTCGACAGCCAGGCCGATCGCGTCGGGCCAGTCCATCTGGTCCGACCCGAACATGATCCGCTCTCCCAGACCGTTCCGAATGAGTTCCCTCAGATAAGAAGAGAAGGGTTCGGGAGCGGCCAGCCAGTCGATCGCGCTCGTATCGATATAGACCTGGGGGTAAACAGAGACGATGCCGACCGTCTCTTCCAGATAGGGGAAGCCCATATGGGCGATCCAGACCCTCAGGTTCGGATGGCGGTTGAGCATTTCCTCGAGCAGGAGAGGGTTCCCGAGCGCCACCCGGAATTTCGGGCAGGATTGGGTGATGCCCGAGAAGCTGATCCCCATGTGGATGCAGGCGGGAACATCCAGCGATTCGGCGAGGGCGAAGTAGGGTTCCAGGACGGGATCGGACGGCGACAGGCCGTCGTATTGGGCGCAAACTTCACCCATGATCCGGAGCTTCCCGGCCTTGAACAACGAGCGCATCGTTTCGAGGTTGAAGCCGGGGATGCCGTAGGACAGCCCGGCCCAGATCCGGTCCGGGGCGGCCTGCCTGAGCCTCTCGACGTCCTCGGAATTGTAGCTGGCGATCCCGAGGACGATATTGTAGCGGTCCATCATCGCCAGGATCTGTCGCATGTGCTCCGCGGCGGTCGACGGCTTCCCGATCCCCGGGACCGGGCTCGGCCAGTTCTCCTTGAGGCCCGCATCGGACGCCGAGTGCAGATGCACGTCGATGATGGGCGGCCGCTTGACCTCGGCCCGGCCGAAATTCAAGCCGGCCGCTAAAAAGAGGACAGGCAGTAAAACCGACCGTTTCATCTTCCCTCTCCCCTTGGTGACACACAACACGTATACCGAATTAAAAATGCGGTCATCGTGTTGTGTATCACCGTATTCTTTTCAGCGCGATGGAGTAGGCAAGCCAATCGCCGTCCGAGCCGTTGACCACCGCTCCGTCCTTGAGCGGGAGCCGCTCTGAGTTGACCCTGTCGATGAAATTTTCGGCCTTGAATTGGCGCCGGAAGAGCTTGAGAGATCTCGCATCCTTTTTCGGGGCGCAGTTGACGCAGACCTCCGCGGGATGGTTCGGCCAGGTCAACTGGACGATCTGTCCCGCGACCTTTCCGAACAGCAGGGTCTTCACGAATTTCCCCGTCTCCTTGTAGGTCTCCCTTCCCTGGCACGGCAGCAGCATGCAGCTGTATAGGTCGGGCGGATCCTGGACGATCAAGGGCGTCTGTGAGTACGCGTTGATGATCCCGGACTCGTAGCTCGCGACCTTCTTGACCTTCTTTACCAAGTAAGTGCCTTCCAGAAGCCAGTCGAACTCGGCGTGGACGCTCGCCTCTTTCTTGGTCTTCTTGTCTAGGCCTTGGTATTCGACATACTCGAAATCCGGGTCCCTTTCCTTGCCCAGGACCGTGACCTGCCACGTCTCCGTCTCCTGCTCGCCGAAGGCGATCCGGACGCTGACCTTGCCCTTGACGGTATGCGTTTCGATGAGAGGGGTCGCGTAATCATGGACTTCCCTGACGTCGATAGGATATTCGAGGTCCAGCGGCGTCTGACGTTCGAGATGCGGCTTGATGTCGTCCCAGGACAGGGACTTCCCCTCCCCGAGCGTTATCTTGTAGGTGATGTACTGGTGGATCCCCCCGGCGGGTTGATAGGGCTCCGGGACGACCCCTTTGGACAGCTTGATGCTGGGAGCGCTGATCACTCCCCTGGCCGGCTCGGCGCCCAGACTGCCGGGCCGGGACCAGGAGAAGACAAAAAAGGCCTGCTCGGGCGCCTTGATCTCGAAGCTCCAGGTGTCACTCGTTTTGAACGTCTTGAACGACTGGCCGACGACCTTGTCTTTCGCGATCAGGAACGACGCATCCGCACGGTTGACGGCCAGGGACACGTCCCCCGGACAGCAGGGCGCCGGCCCCGAAATATGGAATCTTTCCACGAGGTCCCGCTTCTTCTGGTCGCAGTCGACCTGAAGCGAGGCGGGGAACGACGCCCGGCAGGAGAAGCTGAACGTGTCGGTCCCCAGGTTGCTGTGGTGGCTGTAGGTCTCTTCGATGTCCCAGGTCACGTCGACCAGGAGCGGGTAGCACTTGAGGTAGGAGACGTCCTGGCCGTAGGTCTTCGTGAGCCACTCCTTCCTGATCTTGGCCGGCAGGCAGGGATCGCCCGACTTGAGCCATCGCGCCTCGAAGTCCGGGGCCTGAAGCTCCGCCTGGCCCCGGCCAGGGACATGGGCGGGGAAGGCCAGGATCAGGGCAAAGCCCGCGAACCAAAGAACAGCGGCAATGACCGACTTCCCCTTCATGGCTTCTCCAGAGAGACGCACACAGGATTTTCGGGATCGCTAATGAATGTCATGAATGAGAACGATAGCGGCATGATGACTCGGACACGCATCGATGACCGGAGACCCCACCGTTGAAGGCGATTGCCCCAATGATAGTCCCGGCAGGTCCGGGGCGTCAATAGATAAATCGGTATATGAGTGGGGTCGCGTCACCACTTTCCACTTTGTCATTCCCTCTTCGGCGCTTTGAGGAAGAGCAGGACAAGGGCGAAGCCCAGCGCGGCGAAGCCCGCGGTCGGGTAGAAAGCGAACGCATAGCTGCCCAACACGTCCTTCGCCTGGCCGGAGATGATTCCGCCCATGATGGCGCCCAAGCCGTAGGCTAAGAATACGGCCCCGTAATTGCGCGTGTAGTGCGTCATGCCGAAGAACGTCGCGGTCGCGGCCGGGGCTATGGCCAGCCAGCCGCCGAGGCACATCCAGAAGCCGCTGAAGGCCATAACGTACAAGCCTGTGGAGCCTTCGCCGGCGGCGAGCATCAGGAGCGACATGCCGAAAATGACGGCCAGGTTCATCGCCGCGGCGAGGCGCGGGCCGGCCTTATCGGTCAGGAGTCCGAACAGCGGCCGGCCGAGGGCGTTGAAGACCGCGAAAATCCCAACGAGCATCGTCGCTGTCCCGCCCGCGACCTTGATCACCTCGACGCCCACCGGCTGGGCGATGCCGATGGCCATCAGGCCGGAGAAGCAGCCGATGAAGAGGCCGGCGAACAGACCCCAAAAGGTCGAGGTCCTCACCATCCCGGAAGGGGTAAAATCGAGCCCGGCCGTCCCGCCGGCCTTCGGCGCACGGCCCGCGGGCGTCCAACCGGCGGTCGGGAACCGGAACGGCAAGGCGAGCAGCGACAGGATGATGGTGATGGCGAGGCCAAAGATCAGGAAGGTCTGGGGCAGCGATTCCGCGAGCCGCTCCGCGGGCAGGGCCTGGATGTCGCCAATGAGGAGGTTCGCGATCCTGCCGGTGACGAGGGGCGAGCCGCCGAAGCCCGCGACCATGAGGCCGACGACGAATCCCTTGCGGTCCGGGAACCACCGCGCGCCCATCGCGATCGGACAGCCGTAAGTGAGCCCGACGCCCGAGCCGGCGATGACGCCGTAGGTGAAGATGAGCATTCCGAGGCTAGAGGCGAAGCTCGACAGGATCCAGCCGAGCCCGACGGTGATCCCGCCGATGAGCGCCAGCCGGCGCGGGCCCGTCTTCTCCATGATCCGGCCGCCGAAGAACATGGTGACGGCGAAGAACAGGAGGAACGTCATGTACGGCAGGTTCCCCTGAAAAGCGGAGACCTGATAGACCTTCTCCACGGCCGGTTTGAAGATGCTGTAGGAGTACACTGCGCCGAAGCACAGGTTCATGATAAAGCCGAGGAGGACGAATCCCCAGCGGCCGCTCTCCGCCCTCAATCCGAACGCCCGTCAGTGATGCTCGGCGGCTTCGGCCTCTGCCTTGGTCTTGTGGATGGTTCCGTCCGGATGCTGGGGAGGAGTGTACAAGGTGTAAAGCTTCAGCGGCTTGGTGGGCGAGGCGTTGATCACGTTGTGATAGGTGCCCGCCGGAACGACCACCGCGTCCCCCGCCTTGGCGACGCGCACGTCCGTCCTGTTGAAGACGAACTTGGCCCGGCCTTCTTCGATGCGGAAGAACTGATCGACGGCCGGATGGACCTCGTTCCCGATCTCTTCCTTGGGATTCAGGTGCATGACCACCAGCTGGCTGTATTTGCCGGTGAACAATACCTGGCGGAAGAACTTGTTCTTGATGGTGAGCTTCTCGATGGGACCGACATAACCTGCCATGAGTCGAGCCTCCTTCTTGACCGTGACGTCTTGGGGATGAGCCTCAGGAGCCTTTTTCCCGGGGCTCCGGCCAGGCTCATCCTGTGTTCACAAGGTTAGCTCCGGCGAATGATCCCTGTCAACCACGAACGCCGATCGGTGGCATCCGACGGCTGGTAGTTCAGGCTTGTGTTCAGCCTTTGGCGGACAAGCCGACCTTGGCCCGGACGGTCAAGGGCTGTCTTCTCATGGTTCTCTGCGGTCGCCCGAGAGTTCCGCCTGAAACTGCTCGGGCCAGCGGGTGACGATCTGGATCTGGTTCGGCGGCGGAGGATCCGGCTTGAGGTCCGGCAGGACAAAGAGGATCTTGCGTCCGTCCGGCGCGAGGTCGTAGGCCCGGCCCGGCCCGGTGATCCCCCACTTCGCTTCAAATAGGATTCGGGGATTGCCGAAGACCGGCGGATCACCGGGAGTCACGGCAACCGAGACGAATGTGTGGGGCGCCTGGGGATCGGACGAGTACCTCGTAAAGTAGAGCTGCCGGCCGGA
>Ga0299912_10002850_pt1 | contig 14162 bp, 7 predicted proteins | sample RVTome_2_FD_207667 | JGI IMG/M metagenome (GOLD analysis project Ga0299912, IMG submission 207667) | Soil microbial communities from uranium-contaminated site in the Upper Colorado River Basin, Wyoming, United States - RVT95D214 (version 2) ...
CGCGCGTCATTGCCCCGGCGGGCGATGGCGATGCGTTCCATCTCCCCGGGCGCGATGCCCAGCCGGTCGCACACCGCCTGTTCCAGCTGTTCAGGCGTGTGATCTAGCGGGAGGGCAAGGTCGGTGAGGCGCAGCATCGCGCGGCCTTATACGGGAAGGCGTTTGTGCGCCATTGGCTTTGCATGGAGGTATTTGCCATTGCCGAGCCACATCCGCTCAGCCTGAGCCTGTCGAAGGCTACGGGAAAAGCGTGCACTGACCGTGTGAATGTTATTGGGCCAGCGTTTGCGCAACATCCTTCGACAGGCTCAGGATGAGCGAGGGGGACACAAGCGGCCGGCTCACGCCGGTTGCGGGGCGGTGGACAGGCCGAGATCCGGGATGCCGACCGAACGTCTGCCGCCGAAATCGGTGCGCACCACGATCAGGCCGCTTTTTTCCAGGTGATCGAGCAGGCGCCGGATGCGCCCGGACGAGCTGGTGCCATAGATCCGCGCCAGTTCCTCGTCGTCGGGGCAGGGCTCACCATCGCGCGCGGCGCGGGCGATGACAAGGAAAGGCGCAAGCAGATCGTCGGGCACGGCTTTCGCCACCCGCAGGATTCCGGCCCAATCCTCACGCTGGCGCAGACGATAGCCGGCAACCGCCATGGCAAAGCGGCGGCGGAAAACCGCAAGCTCCACCGAATCACCCGCGATCCGCCGCATCCGGCAGCGCAGCGAGAAATCCTGATAGAGCGAGGCGATCGGCTGGAAGGTGCAGTTCTCTTCTGCCGCCATTTCGGTCAGCACTTCGTCGACCGTGGTTTCGACATCCACGGGGAACAGTTCCGGTTCCGGCTGTTCCTCTTCCTTGAAGGGTTCGACCATGGCCGGCGCGGCAGTGGCGATCTGTTCCATCAGCGTGTCGGCGGCGACGGCTTCCAGCTCTGGCTCGCGCAGGCGCGGTGCCGGCTCTTCATGGACGTCGTCGGCGTGGAGCAGGGCGTGCATATCCTCGCTGGGGGCATCGGGCAGCGGCATCAGACCGCAGAGCACCGTGCGTGCGGAGGTTTTTACCGATCCGATCTGCACCGCCACCGGCTTGCGGCAGATCGCCGGACCCAGCGCCAGAAAGTGCCCGCGCTCCAGATCGCGGATCTGTTCCGCCTGGCGGCGTTCCATGCCGAGCAGGTCGGCGGCGCGCGCCATGTCGATATCGAGGAAAGTGCGGCCCATCAGGAAGTTGGAGGCTTCCGCCGCGACGTTCTTGGCCAGCTTTGCAAGCCGCTGGGTGGCGATCACGCCTGCCAGCCCGCGCTTGCGGCCCCGGCACATCAGGTTGGTCATGGCGGCAAGCGCGAAGCGCCGGGTTTCGTCGCTGACATCGCCCGCGGCGGCGGGTGCGAACATCTGCGCTTCGTCCACCACCACCAGCGCGGGATACCATTGTTCGCGTGGGGCATCGAACAGGGTGTTCAGGAACTGCGCGGCGCAGCGCATCTGCGCTTCCACCTCCAGCCCGTCGAGCGTGAGCACGACCGAGGCGCGGTGCTGGCGGATGCGCGTGGCAAGGCGGGTAATCTCGTCCCCAGCATAGGCGCTGCCGTCGATCACGACATGGCCGAAAGGTTCGGACAGCGTCACGAAATCGCCTTCCGGGTCGATGACGACCTGCTGGACCAGTGAAGCGCTTTCTTCCAGCAAGCGGCGCAGCAGGTGGGACTTGCCCGATCCGCTGTTGCCCTGAACGAGCAGGCGGGTCGCCAGCAATTCCTCTATGTCGATCCGTACCGGGGCACCTCGCGGATCGTGGCCGATGACGATTGAAGCATTCACCAGCCCGCTCTTAATGCCGCCCGGTGCCGGAACAAGGGCTTGGCCAAGCTTTCCCCAGACGTAATCGCAGCCTGGTCATGTGGAACTGAAGTTCGCCACATCGAATACGTCATGCTGAACTTGTTTCAGGGTGACGGCTTTTCGATGTCGGGATTTTGGCTTCCGGCGGCTGCATCCTGCGGCATGCGCTCCCTGCATTCGGCCAGCCTTTCCGCCCGGTGGATCGTCAGCTCGTAAGGGCGCCGGAAGTCGGAGGAGCAATAGCGGAAGCCTTGCGTCTCACGGTTTTCCCAGGCGGCTGCGGTCATCGGGAGGCCGTCCGGGGCCAGCCACTCGCCCGTTTCGGGGAAGACGGTGAACCATGCGACGTGTTTGGCGCGCCAGCGGGCGAGGGTGGCGACATGGTCTTCCAGTTCGCGGTCGCGCCTCTCCCAGTCGATCCATGTCACGGGATTGTCCTGCGCATAGGCGTTGTTGTTGCCTTGCTGGCTGCGGCCGAATTCATCCCCCGCCGTCAGCAGAAGCGTGCCGGTGGAAGCGAACAGCGTGCCCAGCAGCGCGCGCAGATCGCGGCCGCGCTGTGCGTTTACCTTGGGATCGTCGGTCGGTCCTTCCACGCCGTTGTTCCAGGAGAAATTCTCGCCATGGCCGTCGCGGTTCTCCTCGCCGTTGGCCCGGTTGTGCCGTTCGGCATAGGCAACCGTATCGGCCAGCGTGAAGCCGTCATGCGCGGCCAGGAAATTCACGCTGCGGCAGGCCTTGCCGAAAATGTCGGAGGAACCGGCGATGCGCGTCGCCAGCACGCCGACGTCCTTATCGCCACGCCAGAAGCGGCGGACATCGTCGCGGTAGCGGTCGTTCCATTCCAGCCAGTTGGGCGGAAACCGGCCAAGCTGATAGCCGCCCGGACCGATATCCCAAGGTTCGGCGATCAGCACCCGGTCAGCAAGACAGGGATCGGCGGCGATCTCGGCGAAAATCTGGGCGTTCTTTGAAAAACCGGGGCCGCGCGCCAGCACCGGGGCAAGATCGAAGCGGAAGCCGTCCACGCCGCAATGGCGGACGAAATGGCGCAAGGTGTCAAGCGCCATGCGTCGCACCGCCGGCCGGGCGAAGTCCAGCGTGTTGCCGCAGCCCGTATCGTTGATAAGGCTGCCGTCCGGCGCATGGGCATAAGCATCGTTGTCCAGCCCGCGCAGGGACAGCACGCCGCCGAACACGTCGCTTTCGCCCGTATGGTTGAGCACGATGTCCAGGATCACGCCGATGCCCTCAGCGTGAAGCGCGCTCACGGTTTCGCGCAGCTCGTTCACGCCGCCGGGGCACAGGCCGGGGTCGAGCGCCATGGGCGTGACGGGATTGTATCCCCAGGCGTTGCGCAGGCCGAGCGGCGGCAAGTGGCGCTCGTCGATCCAGGCCGTCACCGGCATCAGTTCCACGGTGGAGACATGCAGTTTCTTCAGATGCGCCAGCACCGCGGGATGGGCCAACGCCCCCACCGTGCCGCGCTGCTCCCGTGGCACATCGGGGTGCAGCATGGTGAAACCGCGAACATTGAGTTCATAGATCAGTCCGCCATTGGTAAAGAGCGGTGGACGATGCAGGCATTCGGGCAGTTGCGGCGGCAAGATGGCGCGCGGCACCAGATCGGCCGTATCCTCTCCGAAAGCGGCAAGGCGCGGATGCTGGACGAAGCGGCGGTCCAGCTCCACGGCATAGGGATCGACCAGCAGCTTGGCGGGATCGAACCATAGCCCGCGTTCCGGCGCCCACACGCCATCCGCGCGGTAGCCATAGCGGACCCCGTCATGCTGGCCGGGCATGTCTGCCACCCAGAGATCGCCTTCGCGCCGCATGGGCACGCGCCTTTCGATATCTCCCTCGAATCGGCAGAGCCACAGCGCGCGCGCTTTCGGCGCCCGCACGGTGAAGCGTGTGGTATTGCCCGTTACGTTTGCTCCAAGGGGCTGTGTCACGTCACGACGTCGGGCGCGGTGCGGCCAGTGTGGCGCACGATACCGGCAATGGTGTCGGCCGCGGAGATCAGGTCGGCAAGCATGTCCGGCGTTTCCGCGTCAAGAGTGCCGCCGGCGGGCTCATACCGTTCCAGATAGACGCGCAGCGTGGCCCCTTGCGTGCCGGTGCCGGACAGGCGGAAGACGATGCGCGATCCGCCCTGGAAGATCACACGGATGCCCTGGTTGCGGCTTGTCGAGCCATCGACGGGATCGGTATAGGCAAAGCTGTCCGCCTCGGCCACCGTCAGCGGGCCGAAGCCCTTGCCGGGCAGGCTTTCCAGCGATGCCGTCAGTTCGGCCATCAAGGCATCGGCGCGTTCCGTTTCGATGGCTTCGTAATCGTGTCTTGCATAGTAATTGCGGCCGAAGCGCGCCCAGTGTTCCCGCGCCAACTGGTCCACCGGGATGCGGCGCACCGCCAGGATGTTGAGCCACAGCAGAACCGCCCAAAGCCCGTCCTTTTCACGCACATGGTCCGAACCGGTACCGGCGCTTTCCTCGCCGCAGATCGTCGCCATGCCGGCATCGAGCAGGTTGCCGAAGAATTTCCAGCCGGTCGGCGTTTCATAGCAGGCCACGCCCAGCGCTTCGGCCACGCGGTCGGCGGCGGCGCTGGTGGGCATGGAACGGGCGATGCCTTTCAGGCCCCCTTTGTAGCCCGGCGCGAGATGGGCGTTGGCCGCCAGCATGGCGAGCGAGTCCGAAGGCGTGACGAAGCGGCCCTTGCCGACGATCAGGTTGCGGTCGCCGTCACCGTCCGATGCCGCTCCGAAATCGGGTGCGTGCGGGCCGAACATCAGATCGAACAGCGCCTTGGCATGGACCATGTTGGGATCGGGATGATGGCCGCCGAAATCCTCCAGCGGCGTTCCGTTGCGCACCGTGCCTGCCGGAAAACCGAGCCGGTTTTCCAGGATTTCGGTGGCGTAGGGACCCGTCACGGCGCTCATTGCGTCGAAGGCCATGGTAAAGCCTTCCGCAACCGCTTGCCGGATGGCGGGGAAATCGAACAGGCTTTCCATCAGATCGGCATAATCCGCGACCGGATCGATCACTTCGATGGCCATGCCCGCGACATGGAGCTTGCCGATCGTGTCCAGATCGATGTCGGGCGTGTCGACTGTCAGCCAGCGGTCGATGTCCAGCGTGCGGGCATGGATTGCCTCGGTCACGCCTTCGGGCGCGGGGCCGCCGTTGGCGATATTGTACTTGATGCCGAAATCCTCGTCCGGGCCGCCGGGATTGTGGCTGGCGGACAGGATCAGCCCGCCCGATGCTCCATATTTGCGGATCACATGGCTGGCCGCAGGCGTGGAGAGAATGCCGCCACGGCCCACCAGCACGCGGCCATAACCGTTGGCCGCCGCCATGCGGATCGCCTGCTGGATCACCGTGCGGTTATGGAAGCGCCCGTCACCGCCGATCACCAGTGTCGTGCCGGACGGCACCCCGGCCACATCGAACACGGACTGGATGAAATTTTCCGCGTAATTGGGCTGCTGGAAGACGCGGACCTTCTTGCGCAGGCCGGAGGTGCCCGGTTTCTGGCCTTCGAAAGGGGAGGAGACTGTCCTGATCATTGCTGTTTCACCAGAAGCCTGCCGTAGAGCTCGGCATAAGCCTTGCCGCTGCGCTCCCAGGAGAAATCGCAGTGCATGCCGTTTTTCTGAAGTTGCAGCCACTGACCGGGCTGGCGGTAGAGCGCGGTCGCACGGCTTATAGCAGAGGCAAGCGCGTAATAATGCACGCCGTTGAACTGGATGCCGGTGGCGACGCCGGCGGCCAGCGCCGCGACATTGGCGTCGATCACGGTGTCGGCCAGGCCACCGGTGCGGGACACGACCGGCACGCAGCCATAGGCAAGGCCGTAAAGCTGGGTCAGTCCGCAGGGTTCGAAGCGGGAAGGCACAAGGATGGCGTCTCCGCCCGCCTGCATGCGGTGCGCCAGCGCCTCGTCATAGCCGATGCGGATGCCGATGCGGCCGGGATGACGTGCGGCGGAGGCATGGAGTCCGGCCTCGATCGCGGCATCACCGGCACCCAGCAGCGCCAGTCTGCCGCCGATGCCGACCAGGTGGTCGATCACTTCCAGCAGAACGTCCATGCCCTTCTGCCAGGTGAGGCGGCTCACCACGACGAACAGGGGGCCATCTGCCGGTTTCAGGCAGAACTCGTCTTCCAGCACGCGCTTGTTGGCGCTGCGGCGGGACAGGCTGCGCAGGCCATAGGCTTGCGGGACGTCGGGATCGGTTTCCGGGTTCCACAGGCCGGTATCGATGCCGTTGAGGATGCCGAGCACGCGTTCGCCGCGGCTGGCGACCAGCCCTTCCAGCCCCATGCCGAATTCGGGCTGGCGGATTTCGGCGGCATAGCCGGGGCTGACGGTGGTGATCGCGCTGGCCGCTTCCAGCCCCGCTTTCAGGAAACCGACGCCACCATAGGATTCCACGCCGTTCACCGACCAGGCCGAACGGGGCAGGCCGAGCGATGGAAAGATGCTCGCGTTGAAATACCCCTGGAAGGCCATGTTGTGGATGGTCATCACCGTGGGCACTTGCCTGCCGCCTTCGGGTGGGGCGAAGCGGAGATAGGCAAGGGCCATGGCCGCCTGCCAGTCATGCGCATGCATCAGGTCGAACTTGCAGCCTTTCACCGCGCCGCCGGCGAGATCCGCCGCCGCGCGGCCAAGGGCGGCGAAACGGCGCCAGTTGTCGTTCCAGTCATGGCCCGAATGATCGGTGTAAGGGCTGCCTTCGCGCGCGAAATAGACAGGCGCATCCAGCGCGATCAGCGGATGGCCGGCGATCTGGCCCGCAACCAGCCGCGCCGGCTCGCCCAGCAGTGTGTCATAAGTGTGGAGGGCGCGGCCCTTGCCTATGGCTTTCATGACGGCGGGATAGCCGGGCAGCAGCGTGGTCATCGTCACGCCATGCGGCGCCACCGCCTGCGGCAGGGCACCGGCGACATCGGCCAAGCCCCCAGTCTTGACGAGGGGAACGGCTTCGGAAGCCACCGAAAGGACGCGAATGGTCATGCCAGCGCGTCGATCATGGACTTGGTAATCAGGCAGATGCCGTTTTCGGTCCGACGAAAGCGCCTGGCGTCGAGATCGGGATCCTCGCCCACGACAAGTTCCTCTGGAATGCGCACGCCACGGTCAATGATCACCCGGTGCAGCCGGGCATGCCGGCCGATGTTGCAATAGGGCAGGATCACTGCTTCGCGCACGCTGGAATAGCTACCCATCTTCACTCCGGTGAACAGCAGGCTGCGCGAGGCGACCGCCCCCGAAACGATACAGTCGCCCGAAACCAGCGAGGAGATCGCATGGCCCCGCCGCCCGTCCTCGTCATGGACGAACTTGGCCGGCGCGGTGATCTCGGAATAGGTCCAGATCGGCCAGTCGCGGTCATACATGTTGAGCTTGGGAACAACGTCGGTAAGGTCGATATTGGCTTCCCAATAGGCGTCCAGCGTTCCCACGTCGCGCCAGTATTCCTCGATTTCCTCGGCGGCGCGAATGCAGCTGGAGGAAAAGCGGTGCGCCACCGCCTTTCCGTGCCTGACGATATAGGGGATGATGTCCCCGCCGAAATCGCGCTTCGATCCCGGTGTTTCGGCATCGCGGCGCAACTCTTCGATCAGGAACTTCGTCTCGAACACATAGATGCCCATGGAAGCCAGCGACATCTCCGGCTTGCCGGGCATGCCCGGCGGATCCTGGGGCTTTTCGACGAAATCGGTGATGCGGTCCTGCTGGTCCACCGCCATGACGCCGAAGCCGGTGGCATCCGCGCGCGGCACTTCCAGGCATCCCACCGTCACATCGGCGCCCGAGTTGACGTGCTGGCGCAGCATCAGTTCGTAATCCATCTTGTAGATGTGGTCGCCCGCCAGGATGACCATGTATTTCGGCGCGTGACCCTCGATGATGTCGATGTTCTGATAGACCGCGTCCGCCGTGCCTTCGTACCAGTGCATCTCGTCGATGCGTTGCGAGGCGGGCAGGATGTCGAAGCTTTCGTTGCGTTCGGGGCGCATGAAGTTCCAGCCGCGCTGGAGGTGGCGGATCAGCGAATGCGCCTTGTACTGTGTGGCGACCCCGATGCGGCGGATGCCTGAATTGATCGCGTTGGACAGGGCAAAGTCGATGATCCGGGTCTTGCCGCCGAAATAGACCGCCGGCTTGGCGCGGTTGTCGGTCAGCTCCATGAGGCGGCTGCCGCGTCCGCCGGCCAGCACATAGGCCATGGCATCGCGTGCGAGTGGTTGTCCGAAGGAATCCCTCATCCCCGCATCTCCATTATCAACCTTCCCATTCCAGCATGATCGTGGCCAGCGGCGGCAGGGTTACATGGCAGCCGCCGCCTTCGGCATTGACCATTCCCAAATTGCCCTTGCCGCTGCCACCATAGATCCCGGCATCGCTGTTCAATATTTCGCGCCACTGGCCATCGTGCGGCAAGGGCAGGCGATAGCCCTCGTGCAGCGCCGGGGTCATGTTGCTGACGATCGCCACGGGCCGCGCGCCGGGCGCCTTTCTGAGCCAGGCGAAAACCGAATTTTCGGCATCGTCGGCGATGAGCCATTCGAAGCCTTCGGCCTCGCAATCCCGGGCGTGGAGCGCGGGCTTTTCCCGGTAGAGGCGGTTGAGATCGCGGACCAGCCTGCGGATGCCCTCATGCGCCGGGGCATCGAGCAGTTCCCAGTCAAGCGCGCGCTCCTCGCTCCATTCGCGGGCTTGCGCAAACTCCTGTCCCATGAACAGCAGCTTCTTGCCGGGATAGCCCCACATCAGCGCGTAATAGGCCCTGAGATTGGCGAATTTCTGCCAGTCGTCGCCGCTCATCTTGGCCAGCAGCGAGCCCTTGCCGTGAACCACCTCGTCATGGCTCAGCGGCAGGACGTAATTCTCGGAAAAGGCATACATCAGCCCGAAGGTGATGTCGTTGTGGTGGAAACGGCGGTGGATGGGCTCGCGCGCCATGTAGCGCAGCGTGTCGTTCATGAAGCCCATGTTCCACTTGAAGCCGAAGCCCAGATTGGTCGAATGGAGTCCGTTCTCATACGCGGGCAGGGTGACGCCGGGCCAGGCGGTGGATTCCTCGGCGATGGTCATGAAACCGGGGTGGCTGCCATAGACCGCCCGGTTCATGGCGCGCATGAACTCGACCGCTTCCCAGTTCTCGCGCCCGCCTTGCGCATTCGGGATCCACTCTCCCGCCTTGCGCGAATAGTCGCGGTAAAGCATCGAGGCGACGGCATCCACGCGCAAGCCGTCGACATGATAGCATTCCGCCCAGAACAGCGCGTTGTTGACCAGGAAGGACGAAACCTCGCGCCGTCCGAAATTGTAGATCGCGGTGTTCCAGTCCGGGTGGAAGCCCAGCCTTGGATCTTCGTGCTCATAGAGCGCGGTGCCGTCGAAATGGGCCAGGCCGTGTTCGTCGGTGGGGAAATGGGCGGGCACCCAGTCGATCAGCACGCCAATGCCGGCACGATGCGCGCCGTCCACGAAGCGGGCAAAGCCATCCGGCCCGCCAAAGCGCGCGGAAGGGGCATAAAGGCCTGTCGTCTGATAGCCCCAGCTCGGATCATAGGGATGTTCGGAAACGGGCAGGAACTCGATATGGGTGAAGCCCATGTCGGCGGCATAGGGGATCAGCCGTTCCGCCATCTCGTCCCAGTTCAGGAACCAGCCGTGCTCGTTCCTTTGCCATGATCCGGGGTGCACTTCATAGATGGACACGGCTTCGCGCCGGGGATCGGCCTTGGCCCAGTATGCGCGGTGGGCCTCGTCGCCCCAGCCATCATCTCCTTGGCCGGGCTTGCCCGGCTGCGCGGTGATCGAGGCGGTTCTGGGCCTCAGTTCCGAAGCGAAGGCGAAAGGATCGGCCTTCAGCGGCTGCACGGTGCCGTCCGGCCCCACGATGCGGTATTTATAGGCTCGGCCCAGGCCGATTCCGGGAATGAAGATTTCCCACACGCCGATGTCCTTGCGGTGGCGCATCGGGTGGCGGCGGTAGTCCCAGTCGTTGAAATCGCCGACCAGGCTGACATGCCGGGCGTTGGGCGCCCAGACCGCGAAATGCACGCCTTGGGCGCCTTCATGGACGATGCAATGCGCGCCCATCTTGTCGAACAGGCGGAAATGGGTGCCCTCGGCAATCAGCAGGTCGTCGAGAGGCCCCAGCACCGGCCCGAAACTGTAGGGATCGGCGACCCACCACTCATGGCCATCGGCCGTGCAGCGGTATTTCACCGGCTGGGGCTTGCCGCGCAGCTTGCCTTCGAACAGGCCGCGCGGATCGACCGGATTCAGTTTGCCGAGCTTGCCGCCGCGCAAACTGTATGCCTCCGCCTCCCGCGCCCCGGGCAGGATGGCGCGAGCGAAACTGCCTTCCGGTCCCGCATGCACGCCCAGCAGAGAGAAGGGATCGGCATGTGTCCCATCGAGCAGCGCATCGATGGCGGATATGGGCGGCTTCACATGATTCCCCAGATGTCCTTCGCATATTCCGAAATGGTGCGGTCCGAACTGAACCAGCCCACGTTCGCAATGTTGCGGATGGCGGAGACGCGCCAGGCTTTCTGGTCTTCCCAGCGGCGGTCGACCTCGCGCTGGGCAGCGGCGTAAGAATCGAAGTCCGCCGCGATCATGAACCAGTCGGAATTGTAGATGCCGTCCATCAGCCCGGTGTAACGGTGCGGATCGTCCGGTGAAAACACACCGGAAGCAATGGCTTCCACGGCCTGATGCAATTCGCGCGATCCTTCGATGATCTCGCGCGGGTTATAGCTGTCTTCGCGCCGCGCCGCGACTTCTTCCGCGGTGAGCCCGAAAATGACGATATTGGCATCGCCCACCCGGTCCTTGATCTCGATATTGGCGCCGTCGAGCGTGCCGATGGTCAGCGCGCCGTTAAGCGCGAATTTCATGTTGCCGGTGCCGGAGGCTTCCATGCCGGCTGTGGAAATCTGTTCGGACAGATCGGCCGCCGGGATGATCCGTTCGGCCAGGCTGACATTGTAGTTGGGCACGAACACGACCTTGAGCAGCCCTCCGACGGAAGGATCGCAATTGACGCGCCGGGCGATGTCGTTGGCAAGTTTGATGATCAGTTTCGCATTGTGATAGCTTGACGCCGCCTTGCCGCCGAAGATCTTGACGCGCGGCACCCAGTCGCGTTCGGGATGGCTGCGGATCTGGTCATACAGCGCGACGGTTTCGATCAGGTTCAGCAGCTGGCGCTTGTATTCGTGGATGCGCTTGATCTGCACGTCGAACAGCGCGTCCGGGTCCAGCCGGATGCCGGTCAGCTCCTTGAGGTGGGCCGCCAGCGCAACCTTGTTGCTGCGCTTCACCTCGGCGATGCGTTCTCCCAGTGCGCTGTCTTCAGCCAGCTTGTTCAGGGCGGAAAGCTTCTCCGCATCGTCGAGGAAGGCATCGCCGATGGCGTCGCGGATCACGGAGGTCAGCCCCGGATTGCATTGCTGCAGCCAGCGGCGCGGGGTGACGCCGTTCGTCTTGTTGTTGATGCGTTCCGGATAGAGCTTGTGGAGATCGGAGAAGACGGTGGTCTTCATCAGCTCCGTATGCAGCGCGGCCACGCCGTTGACGCTGTGCGCACCTGAAAAGGCCAGGTTCGCCATGCGCACGCGCCTTTCGCCCGCCTCGTCGATCAGCGAAATGGCGGAAATGGCAGGGTCGTCCATGCCGGCCTTGCGCGCTTCGCGCAGCACGCGCGAATTGATGGCATAGACGATCTGCATGTGGCGGGGCAGCAGCCGCTCGAACAGCGGCAGCGGCCAGCTTTCCAGAGCCTCGGGCAGCAGCGTGTGGTTGGTATAGGCAATGGTGCGCTTGGTGATGTCCCACGCCTCGTTGAACTCAAGCCCATGAGTATCGACCAGCAACCGCATCAGTTCGGCCACGGCCACTGCCGGGTGCGTATCGTTGAGCTGGATGGCGGCCTTGTCTGGCAGAGTGCGGATATCGTCTTCATACTGCAAGTGGCGGCGCAGGATGTCCTGGATCGAGGCGGCGGTGAAGAAATACTCCTGCCGCAGCCGCAGTTCCTGCCCGGCGGGCGTGGAATCGGCCGGATAAAGCACGCGCACCAGGCTGTCGGCGCGGACCTGGTCGGCCAGCGCGCCGGCATGGTCACCGGCGTTGAAGGCATCCAGCCGGATCGGATCGAACGCATTGGCGGTCCACAGCCGCAGGGTGTTCACACGCTTGCCGCGCCAGCCGACCACCGGGGTGTCCACCGCGGTTGCCTCCACTTCCTCGGCCGGGTGCCAGGTGATGCCGTCTCCCTCGGCCACGACTTCGCCGCCGAAGCCGATACGATAGGAGCTTTCGCGCCGTTCGAACTCCCACGGGTTGCCGTGGGCCAGCCAGGTTTCGGGCAGCTCCACCTGCCAGCCGTCGTCGATGCGCTGGCGGAACATGCCGTTCACATAGCGGATGCCATAGCCATAGGCCGGGATGTCGAGCGTGGCGAGGCTTTCCATGAAGCAGGCGGCAAGGCGGCCAAGCCCGCCATTGCCAAGCGCGGCGTCGGGTTCCAGCTGTTCCAGTTCGCTCAGGTCAAAGCCGTGGCCGCGCAGCGCCTGTTCCATCGTGCGCGTCATTTCCATATTGCTCAGCGCATCGCGCATGAGCCGGCCGATCAGGAATTCCAGGCTGAGGTAATAGACCCGCTTTCCGTGTTTCGTGTAAGTCTCGCGGGTCGATTCCATCCAGCGATCGATGATCTTGTCCCGCAGGGCCAGGACGGCGGCGGTAAACCAGTCATGCGGCTGGGCGGCAAGCTCGTCCTTGCCCACGCGGTGACGCAGGACATCAATGATCAGCGCATCGATTTCGGCGGTATTGCCGGAGTTGGTCACTGGCACGGGCAAGCTCCATCTTGTTGACCGGGAGCAGGTTCTGCCGTGCAGACTGCCCCCTTGGCCGGGTTGTTGGCCCCTCCCAACGCAATCGGTCCGCTGTCTGGGGATGAAGGATGGAAATCCTTTCGCTCCATGCCCCGCGAAGCGCAGCCGAATCCGTTTTTCCTCAATGCCTCCGGCTCCATGGCTACGGCACAGTCGCAGGTTTCCACAAGGACGATTGTGCAGTGCGGCAGAAAATCCTGACGGCCTGGCTTGGCCTATGCTAGGCTATGGATGGAGATTCATTGCCAGACCGTTCTTTTTTCCCCCTCTATCAGCCGGGACCCTTGCATGACCCGAGAGCGTGAGCCCGCGAATGAAGCCTGGTGGCGCGGCGCGGTAATCTACCAGATCTATCCGCGCAGCTTTCAGGATACGGATGGAGACGGCATCGGCGATTTGCCCGGCATCACGCGCCGGCTGGATTATGTCGCCTCGCTGGGCGTCGATGCGATCTGGATTTCGCCCTTCTTCAAATCGCCGATGCGCGATTTCGGCTATGATGTTTCCGATTATTGTGATGTCGATCCCGTTTTCGGGACTCTGGCGGATTTCGATGCCCTGATCGCGCACGCCCATGCGCTGGGCGTGAAAGTGCTGGTCGATCAGGTCTATTCGCATACCTCCAGCGATCACCCGTGGTTTGCCGAAAGCAGGCAAGGCGCGGATAACGCAAAGAAGGATTGGCCAAAGAAGGACTGGCCGAAAAAGGACTGGTACGTCTGGGCGGATCCGAAGCCGGATGGCTCCCCGCCCAACAACTGGCAGGGCGTGTTCGGCGGCCCGGCGTGGACATGGGATGCCCGGCGCCGGCAGTATTACCTGCACAATTTCCTGGCCAGCCAGCCGCAGCTCAACCTGCACAACCCGGAAGTGCGGGAGGCTCTGCTGGGCGTTGCCCGCTTCTGGATGGATCGCGGCGTGGACGGCTTCCGCATCGATGCGCTCAATTTCGCGATGCACGATCCGCAACTGCGCGATAATCCACCGGCTCCACCGTCGGACAAGCCGCGCACCCGGCCGTTCGATTATCAGATCCGGCGCTACAACCAGTTCCACCCGGACACGGTGAAATTCCTGGAAAGACTGCGGGCTGCCACGGACGATTATGGCTGCATCTTCACGCTCGCCGAAGTCGGCGGGGATGAGGACAACGTCGAAATGAAGCGGTTTACTGCGGGCGACCGCCGCCTGAACTCGGCCTATGGCTTTGATTTTCTCTACGCCGAAGCACTGACGCCGCAGTTCGTGGCCGAAGCCATGGCGCACTGGCCCGGCGAGGAAGGCGTGGGCTGGCCGACCTGGGCCTTTGAGAACCACGATGCGCCGCGCGCGGTTTCGCGCTGGTGCGCGCCCGCCGACATGACCCGCTTCGCACGGGTGAAAA
>Ga0299912_10002851_pt1 | contig 14160 bp, 14 predicted proteins | sample RVTome_2_FD_207667 | JGI IMG/M metagenome (GOLD analysis project Ga0299912, IMG submission 207667) | Soil microbial communities from uranium-contaminated site in the Upper Colorado River Basin, Wyoming, United States - RVT95D214 (version 2) ...
TGGGTGATGTATCGCCTTTTCTATGACTTCGATGTGCCCGGAGGACCATCGCTAAGATGGACGCAGGGCAGATATGATTGTGAATACATTAAAGAGAGGGGAAACTGGAAGTTCAGTTCCATGAAGTTTGTCGTCCTCTTTCCCGAGCAAACTGAACTATGGCCCAAAATAACCGATTCGACCTATATCAAAGTATAGGAAGCGATAGATAAGGGAGTTAGGAAGATGTATTTTAGGGAAAAGCTTTTGACTGTAGTGAATAAACTCAAGGAGAATCGATTTGATGCCATCCTCGTAGAGAACGCCAAGGCAGCTCTGGATAAGATACTGGAGATCATTCCGCTCAGCTCGACGGTTGGAGTTGCAAATTCGGTCACCATAAGACAGCTGGGAGTATTAGAGGCTTTGAAGGAGAGGGGAAACATGATGATGGACCCCGTATCTCCGGTTTACGGACTGGCTGAATTCCAAAAAGAAACATTCATAGACCTATCTCGAGGAACCATTGGTGCAGATGTATTTATTTCCGGGACAAATGCTGTGACCGAAGATGGCAAACTGGTCAATATCGATGGGACGGGAAATAGAGTAGCAGGTATCATTTGGATGTTACGAAAGTCAATTGTCGTTGTGGGAAGAAACAAGATCGTGAAAAATGTTGATGAGGCAATGGATCGTATCAAAAATATGATCACTCCCACCCTTGCCAGAAGAAGGCAGTTGCCACTGCCATGTGCGAATATAGGAAGATGCGTCGATTGTAATGTCCCCCAGAGAGCCTGTAATATTACTGTCATCATTGAAAAGAAGCCTCCCCTTACAGATTTGACAGTAATAATGGTGGATGAGGATCTTGGATTAGGATGGGATACGGACTGGCCCAAAGAACATATTGACAAGATTAGAGAGAAATATGAGAAGTTTGACTGGCCCTATTCTTCTGCCTATGAAAAATATAAAGCCAAGTCTCGTAAGCTTCATCCATAATATTGGAAAAACGCGGGAAATCTTACGGTGTTTCCGTGATTCTTTTCCGATATTAAAACTTTTTGCCCCATACTGAGGTGGAATATGACTCATTATCCTTTCCAAAAGACTTTAGCCCGGTGGCCTCCTGCGAAGGATTAAACTCAAGAGGCTATTAGAAACATTAACTTAGATCAACCTATATAACTTTTATGAAAGGAGAAAAGCGATGAGTAATATTAGATACCAGAGAAAATCATATTGTGTGCTGATGGTGATGTTGGCGGTTTTGTTTTTGATCAGCTTTGGCAGTAGCCAGACTATTGCTCAGACCAAAGTTAAAGAACTAAAATGGGCTACATTCGTTCCGGAAAATGCATACGACTCCCCAATGTCAAAACGGTTTGCAGAAGATGTAGAGCGTTATACGAACGGTGCCGTTAAAATACGGATATATTGGCCTGGACAGATAGCAGACGTTAAGGAAATGGTCGAGCTAACGCGAAATGGAACGATTGATATGTCAAGCAGCGCACCAACCTACTACCCTTCGATATTTCCTTTGAATGTTACACTGCAAGGGTTCCCTATGCTCTTTAAAAGCACAGAAGAGGCGTCTTATGTTTGGCGAAATCTCTCCCGTGGCATTCCCGAGGTGCAGAAGGAGTTCACAGCCCAAAATCAATATTGTCTCAATCGTGCAAACCTTTCTGTGTATTATACCATTTCAAAGAAACCCATTCGTTCTTCGGCCGACCTGAAAGGGATGAAGGTCAGAGCTATGCCCGGAAAGTATTTCTCACAAATCATGGAGTCAGCAGGCGCAGTATCTCTTACAACACCCATATCAGAGGTATATGAAGGCCTGTTGAGGGGAGCTCTGGATGCCGCAATGCTGACCGTACAAGTTTTCGAAAGCCTGAAGTTTTATGAACCTGCCAAGTACGTGAGCTTGCCTGTCGGTACGCTCGTGGCCTATTGGATCAGCGTCAATTTGGATGTTTGGAATGGCTTTACACCGGAGATCAAAAACGCCTTCACGCGCGCAGCGATGGAATGGGGGGCCAGAATGCAGGAATCGAATATATCGACGGAAGCAGCAAGTATTAAGAGTTTGAAAGAGAAAGGGGTTCAATTCCTTGAATTCAAGGATTGGGAGGCCATGATTGCCAAGGCTGGTGACCCATGGGTCGCTGCTAAGGACTCCCTGATAAAAGACCTGAAGGTGGATTCGGCAGTGGCGGACAGGTTCGTCAAGCGCTGGCATGAGTTAAGCGATGAATACAGGAAAAATTACTCCTCAACAGGAAAACAATGGAAGTATGAATAAGTAGGGGAATTATCGATGCAGTAATGAATCTTGTGCAAGCGATCGAAACCTTTAGTATTACCCCAATTGAGCGAAGAATATGCTGTTATTTGAAGTCAACGGACTCGGTCTTAAAGCCAGGTTGTCCGATTTGCTATGTCATTCGTTCAAACACACGATTTCTTATCTCATCTCCTTCCCCCTGATGAGGGGGGAAGGTTGGGATGGGGGTGACCGTCGTAGATCTCCCCCCCCACCTTAATCCTCCCCCATCAGAGACTGTGTCGTAAGTCCGTTCATGGTTCGACAAGCTCACCACGAACGGACCACGGCACATTAAAAATCAATTACTTAGCCGTTCGTCCTGAGCGTGTCGAAGGGCGAACGGTGAATTGTGACACAGTCTCCGACTACGGGGGAGAGGGGAGGGTGAGGGGGTCTAATGTGATGGCAATCTTCGTTCCATTATTTACGTGAAAGTCAATAATAGAGTCGGGACGATCATCTTTTTCCAAAAATCATGGCAAGCAGAGCCATCCGGACATAAACCCCATTTCTCACCTGTCTGAAATAGGCTGCTCCAGGATAGGCATCAACCTTCGGGCTGATCTCATCCACCCTAGGAAGCGGGTGCATGATAATCATCTTGTTTTTAAGACCTGCCACGAAATTTTCATCAATGACATAATGGCCTTTGACTCTTTCATATTCCGAGAGATCCTCAAACCGCTCTTTTTGAATTCGTGTCATGTAGATGAGATCGCTCTTAGAGGCCGCTTTCACAAGATCTTCTGTCTCTTCAATCTCAATACCCCTCTTCTTAAGATCAGAGGTGATCGCTTCTGGCATTCGAAGCGTTGTAGGAGAGACAAAATAGAGCCGCGCCTGAAAGAGAGACAGGAGTTCCACCAAGGCATGGACGGTGCGCCCGTTTTTCAGATCACCCACCATAGAGACCATCAGATTCTTCAGAGAACCCAACTCCCTATGGATGGTATAGATATCGAGAAGGGCTTGAGTGGGGTGCTGTCCAGCTCCATCTCCTGCGTTGATCACAGGAATCGAAGCAGCATCAGCTGCCTCTTTGGCCGACCCAATCTGGGGATGGCGAATAACTATCACGTCTGCATACTGAGAGACCGTCCGAGCAGTATCGGCCACGGTTTCGCCTTTTGCAGCCGACGAACTCTCTGCAGTGGCCATGCTGATCACCCCTCCGCCCAAGCGCTGCATAGCCGTCTCAAAAGAGAGTCGGGTGCGCGTGCTCGGTTCAAAGAAGAGAGTGGCCAAGATCTTCCCTTTCAAGAGATTCAAGGAATCCTTTTTCTTAAGCTCTCTCTCAAAATAGCCTGCCATCTTGATAATGGCATCGAGCTCTTTCTTTGAAAACTGATTTCCATGAAGAATATCCTTTCCTTTTAGGCTTACCATCTTACCCTCCTATGAAACACAGAAATTACATCACCACTCCATCCTTTGCCACAATTCGTCCTGCGACTATTGTGAGTATTGCTTTTCCGTAAAGCTCCCAGCCGTTAAAAGGACAATTTCTACCTTTAGAATAAAAACGACTGGCGTCCACTTTCCATTTCCTATCCAAATCAATCAGGGTTAGATCTGCTTTAACGCCTGTCCTGAGGGTGCCAACTCCCAGTACATCGAGTCCAAAAATCCTGGCTGGCATGATAGTCATTTTCTCGATCACTTGACTTAATGTCAAAATCCCTGGACGCACCAGGTAAGTCAAGACCAACCCCAGCGTTGTCTCTAAGCCAATGATACCGAAGGGGGCTTGATCCCAATGTCGATTCTTTTCCTCGGGTGAATGTGGAGCGTGGTCACTCGCGATAATATCGATAGTGCCGTTTGCAAGCCCTTCCTTTATCGCCACCACATCTTCCTCGGACCTCAAGGGTGGATTCACTCTTGCGTTCGGTCCAATTTCTTTTGCCATTCGCTCCGTTAACAGGACATGATGCGGAGTGGCCTCTGCAGTTACCTTGACTCCTCGCCTTTTCGCATCTGCAATTATTTCCACCGACCTAGCAAGGCTCACATGTGAGATATGAATGCGTGCTCCCGTTTTTTCGGCCAATTCAATATCGCGCTTAATAAACCCGGCTTCGGATGTATATGGGCCAGCCCCAGGTGAAGAATATGGCATCTGGAGATAGAATGGCCGCTGCCCACGTTTCTCCCTCTGCCCGAGTATCCTTTCTCGATAGAAGGCTGATTCTTCACAATGGGGACTCACCAGAATTCCGCTTTCCTTCCCTTTGATAAGGGCGTTTCTCATTAGCCTACGGCTGGGAATGGGGTTCCCATCGTCGGAAATGGCTCTTGCGCCAGCCTCTTTCAGATCGACAATATCCGCCAGCCTGTACCCCACCATCCCCTTGGTTATTGCCGACTTAGAATAAAAGTTGATTAAACTCTTTTTATCTGCAATATTTAACAAACGCCGGAGTCGCGTTGGAGTGTCTATTGGGGGAATCGTATTGGGTTCTGCTATTACGGTAGTGAATCCGCCGGCTGCGGCAGCCAATGAGCCAGTACGAAGGTCCTCTTTATACTCCTGACCAGGTTCCCTGAAATGCACATGAGCATCCACCAGACCTGGAACAAGTATCTTGCCCAGCGCATCAATAACAGAGGCTTCTGGGGCTAGAATGTTCTCGCCAATTTCTCTGATTTTCCCATCGTGAATTAAGACATCGCTTATCTCAAGGCGTTCTGGTTCTTTCTTGATTAGACTTGCCTTCTTGATTACTAACTTCATATTTTTTGAGCTTTTACTCCGAAGTCCGAACTATAGTGAACGCCTTAAATAAGTTGACGTTCGCGTGGTGTCATTGCGAACCCTTCGTTCCCTGTCATTCTGAGCGAATCGAAGAATCTTGCCTTTCGCTCAGGATAAACTCCGTGAAGCAATCTCATCAGATTGCCACGCTTGCGCGCCGACCTTCCTACGCCCGCCGAAGCGGGCTTCGCGAAGGCGGGAGCGCTTCAGCGCGCAGGCACATCGTTTCGCTCCTCGCAATGACTACTTTATTAGCACGTTCACTATAGTAACTATCGTTTACATAATTAACGCTAGAAGCGCTTTCTGTGTATGGAGTCTGTTCTCTGCTTGGTCGAAGATGACGCTATTCTTTGAATCCGCCACTTCATCCGTGACCTCTTCTCCCCGATGGGCGGGAAGGCAGTGCATGAAGAGATAATCTTCTTTGGCCTCTTTTACCAACTGAGCATTTACCTGGAAGGACCTAAATATATTAAGCCGCTCTTTTTGCTCCTTTTCCTTACCCATGCTGGCCCAAACATCCGTGTACACGATATCCGCTCCCTTGACCGCCGCTTTTGGATCATTCGTTACCTTCACCTCTGTCCCAGCTCTCTCAGCCTCTTTTTCTGCCTGGGACACCACTCTTGGATTTGGTTCATACCCCTTTGGACATCCCAGGGTGATGTCTATCCCCACTTTTGAACAACCATAGAGAAGCGAGTGGGCTACATTGTTTCCGTCGCCGACGTAGGCAAGTTTCAAATCTGAAAGCCGGCCTCTCTTCTCATAAATGGTAAAAAGATCTGCTAGCCCCTGACAGGGATGGGAGAAGTCGGAAAGTCCATTGATCACTGGGACCCTGGAATATTTGATCAGATCGAGGATGGTCTGATGGGCAAAGACTCTTGCCATGATTCCGTCAACGTAGCGGGAAAGAACCTGAGCAGTGTCCGCAATAGTCTCCCCACGGCCCAATTGGAGATCATTGACACTCAGGTAGAGGGCATAACCTCCGAGTTGAAACACCCCGACTTCAAACGAGACTCGAGTCCGTGTCGATGGTTTCTCAAAAATCATCGCCAGTGTTTTCCCCTTCAAAAGAGGGTGTTCCTCGCCCCGGATGAGTTGAAGTTTCAGTAATTCTGAAGTCTTTAGAACCTCTTCGACCTCTTCTTTCGTCAGGTCATAAAGACTCGCTAATGACTTCCCTTTCATGTTGATAGCCATTTGGGGCTCCCTACCTCGCTATTAGCCACCGATCCTCTTCCCCCCACCCCCTCGAGACTGTGTCGTAATTACTGTTTTGTCACCCTGAATTCATTTCAGGGTCTCTTAAGTGTTTGATTTTGTTGGATGCTGAAACAAGTTCAGCATGACATTTTTCACTTCTCCCACTTTGCGACACAGTCTTCTCAGATGGGGGAAAGAAGTGGGTGCGGTTTGTTAACCCATTTTTTTTGCAGCGTTCAAACAAATTCTACCATATATTTACTTAATGCTGTACAAATTTTTTGGCATATGCCGCGAAATAAACCTTGACTTCTCTTTCTCCTTTTGCTAATTTTCTCCATCAAGACAACATTTCAAAGGAGGTGATCATGGTGTCGAATATACTGGGAGTTATTGTTGGCGTTGTCGTAATTATTGTCGGACTTATCCTTCTGGTCCTCTGGTGGTCAATGTTCCTCAAAGGGTTGATGGCGGTCGTCCCCATCCTCCTCGTTTTGATCGGTGTTGGTGCTCTCATCTATTTCATCAGCGAGATCAAATCGAAAATTGAGATTGGAAAAGAGGAGACTTTACCATCCACTTCCAAAGAGCAGAAAACCGAATAGAAAGAGAAATAGGATCAACTGGATTGAATAAGAACGAGAGACGGATTTGAAAGAGGATTCCAAATCCGTCTCTTACTTTTGTGCCTTTCTCTCCTCCATTGGCTCTATGTGGACAATCACATCGGTCACTCCTCGGATATCCCTTTTGATCTTATTCTCAATGGCATAGGAGAGATGATGGGCCTTGTGCACATCCATGTTCGGATCGACAAGAACGTGGAGATCGATGTGTATATCGTCAGGTCGACCTCTGCTCCGAATTTGATGACACTTTTTTACTCCTTTGATGGAAAGGACCACCCTCCCAATCTCGTCGATCCGAATCGCTACCCCATCGCTCAGTACCCGAGAGCTCTCCTTTAGAATGTTAACCCCAGCATATGCGATGAAGACTGCAATCACTAAGGAAGCCATTGGATCAAGAATAGGATAGCCCAGTTTGATGCCGATCAGGGTGACGATGACAGAGGAGGAGATCAAAATATCTGTCCGTGTGTGCAAGGCGTCGGAGATAAGGATATCGCTCTTCAAGGCCCTTCCCATTCGGGTCTCATAGATCATCACTGCCACGTTGATCGCCAAAGTAATTCCCATTATCAGAAAACTCTTCACAGTGACTTCTGGAACGACAGGATGAAGAAAGCGGATTACTCCTTCCCTCACAACATTGATACAGACAAGAAAAAGGAAGGCAGAAATCCCAATAGCGGTAAGTGTTTCATACTTCTTGTGACCATAGGGATGGCTTTCATCAATAGGTCGCGAAGCGATCCATATCCCAACAAGGCCGATGATATTTGAAGAACCGTCTGAGAAAGAGTGAAACCCATCGGCCGTCATGCTAGCAGAACGGGTCAACCAGCCATAAATGAGTTTCGCTCCGGCCACCCCCCAATTCAGAATGAGGATATAGACCAAGATGCGTCGAATCTTCTGAAATCGATCTTCCGAATCCACTCAATCCTCCATATTTCCAGCAGTCGCAACGGCCTCTTGAAAGAGTATCATTCCTTTCGTTAGACTTATTATCATGAAAAAACTACAACCTGGTGATGAGGTGATCAAGATCGACGATGAGCTTGGAATCGCCTGGATTCTCCTTCCTCCCGATGAAACACTGGGAAGATTCAGGGGCATCACTCCCCGCATCGTGGATGAGGAAAAGTTTCTTATCGCAAAGAAGAAGAAAGAGGAAAGGAAAGATTAACGCCCAAGGCTCCCCTCCTTTCAGTTAGAAGATCATCCCTGTCCCCTCAATGATAGTCCCTTACATATCCGAGGGACAATAGGTTGGGCCCCGGTTTTACCGGGGCTTATTTAAAGTGGGACTAAAGTCGCCCCTACCCCGTTTAAGTGAGGAGTTACCCTCAATGCTTAATTCTCTCCTCCCGTCTCTTCTCCTGAGACTGTCGATTCAAACTCTCTCCATAGATGATGATCCCTTGGGGATCAACACTGATGGCTTTGAGATAATAATGCTCTGCCTTTGCCCCCTGTCCAATACGTTCATAACATTCTCCGATGAGGTTGAGGGCGTCCCTAAACGTTGGCAAGAATTCAATCACCTCTTCGAGTGTGTTGATCGCCGCATAATATCGGTGTAACTTCAAATAACACATTGCCAACCAATAATGGCCCTGGTAGTGTTTTGGATTTGAACGAATCACCTTTTCGTAATAGGGAATCCCGGCCTCATACATACCCCTGCGATAATAAAGTCCCCCAAGGTTAAATAGAACAGGAATGCGGTTTGGATCCCCCTTCAAAATCTCTTTGTAAACATTGACCGATCTATCCAAAAGATTGGCACGATCATAGGCATTCGCTTTCCCAATAAGGTAGTGCGTTATGATCTCTTCCAAAGAGAACTCTTCCCAAATCAGATCTCTCAGGAAGGACCAGATGACGGGAGTCATATAGAAAATGAATTGAATTCCTCTCCAGGTCACGCCTTATCCCTCTATTAACCTAGGCCTAAATTGTGCGATTTTTTTATTAGTAACAACATCAAGGAACACTTTTTTGTCATTCTGAGCGATAGTGAAGAATCTCTTATTGGGTGAATCCAACTAATGAGATTCTTCGTCGCCTACCGGCTCCTCAGAATGACACGGAGGAAGAATCGCTCAATTTAACTTAGATTAAGAAAGTTAGTTCATAATTCGGAGTTATGAGTGTTTACACCAAACTGACAGCTGACTCCTAGGACACTTGACCCCTTGAATCCTTCTAAAGATTGCGGATGAGCCCCCTATATCGACCTATGATACATGAAAACGGAAGTGGACAATATCCCCGTCCTGAATCAGATAATCCTTCCCTTCTGATCGAAGAAGCCCCTTCTCCCTGGCCAGATGTTCAGAGCCACAGGCTACGAAATCCGAAAAGGAGATGACCTCGGCACGAATGAACCCTCTTTCCATGTCGCTGTGGATCTTACCAGCAGCCTTTGGGGCAGGCGTCCCTTTCGGAACAGTCCAGGCTCGAAGTTCTAAACTGACGGTCGTATAAAAGGTGACAAGCTCCAGGATTTCATATCCAACCTGGATCAACCGCTCCAGGCTCGACCCCTCTAGCCCAAGCTCTTTTCTGAATTCTTCCCTCTCCTCCTCCTTCAGCTCGGAAAGCTCTGCCTCTAGATCACCGCAGATCACAACGACCCTGCTCCCCTCTCGTTGTGCCCACTTATCTAGTGCTTGCAGATATGGCCCTTCTGCTCTTAATCCCTTCTGATCGACATTTGACACATAAAAGACAGGCTTTGCCGTTAGAAGATGAAGGTCCAAAAGGATTGTCTTCTGCTCTTCCGTTAAGTGAAGGCTTCCTACCCTGTGGCCCTGGTTCAGGGCGGCCTGAATCTCTCGGTAGACCTCCAGTTCAGAGGTGGCCTCTTTTGAGCCAACCTTATAGAGCTTTTCCGCCTTTGCCATCCTTCTTTCAAGTACCTGGAGGTCTGACAAAATCAATTCGGTGGTGACGACTTCAATATCCCGCACTGGATTGATAGAGCCAAAATCGTGGGCCACATTTTCGTTTTCAAAGCAACGAACAGTATGGGCAATTGCATCTACATTTCGAATGTGGTCCAAAAACTGATTTCCCAACCCTTCCCCTTTGCTCGCTCCTTTGGCCAAACCGGCAATGTCGAAAAACTCAAGGGTGGTGGGGACCATCTTCTTGGGATTGATCATCTGGGCAATCATCTCCAGTCGCTTATCTGGAACAAAGACGATCCCAATATTCGGGTCAATCGTACAGAAACGATAGCTCGCTACCTCAGCCCCTGCTGCGGTCAGGGCATTGAATATCGTGGACTTACCGACATTGGGAAGCCCGACGATCCCGCATCGAAACCCCATGCTTCATCTCCCAGTAATTATATTTGCATAGCGTTTAGCGAAATCCATCACTGATCCTGGGGTTCAATAGGTTGGGGAGGCTTCAGCTTCCCCTGTAAAGGGCGACTAAAGTCGCCCCTACCCCATTTAAGTTATGAGTTACCACTTATCGTTTTTTTATAGTGAATTTCTACGTCTATATTTGTATAATAAAATAAAACTAAAATAAAGTCTTCTTATGGAGAACTCTTATTTCAGGAGAAAAAAGTGAAACAACAGAATCGGATCATGGTGGAAACAGCCTGTAACATTGCCAAAAAAACCCATTCGAGGGGCGTATTGCTCTATGCCGATATGATCGAAGATTACGATACCTTGGGGAAAATCGGTCAGGAGAAACAGGTTGAGATGATCCTGGCCATCCAAAATGAAGCCTCTTTTCAAGAAGCTAGCTCAGTCTTCAAGAAAGTACTGAGGATCCCTGATGTCCCTTTAGGTCGGATCAACCAAATCAAAATGGCGATCATCCAAGCCCTATCGAAAGGTCTGGTCAAAAAAGGAGATAAATGGGTCTGCCTCTCCGGTATCCCTCAATCCAAAGCTCTTGACAATCTCCTCATCCTCGAATTTGGCAAAGAGTTTGAGATTATCTCTTCCTCTGACCTCCCTGTCCTCTCAGAGATTGTGATGCCGGAAGTCTTTGACACAGTCTTGACCCTTGCATTAGAACTCTCCTCCGAAGCGAAAGAGGGGAGAAAACCTGTGGGGACCATCTTCGTTTTGGGAAAGCACGAAGAGGTTCTCAAATTCTCACACCCCATGGTCATCAACCCCTTTCAGGGGTATCCTGAAGAGGAACGAAATATCCTCGATCACCGACTAAAAGAGACGGTTAAAGAATTTTCCTCCATTGATGGAGCTTTCATCTTCAGGGAAGACGGCGTTATCTTAGCAGCGGGTCGCCACCTTGATGCATCTGGAGAGAATATCGAAATTCCTTTAGGCCTTGGAAGTCGCCATCGAGCAGCAGCTGGGATCACCAGTCTAACTAATGCCCTCGCCATCGTGATCTCTGAGGCGACAGGAGAGGTTCGGATCTTCCACCATGGGAAGATCTTCATGGATTTTGAAAAGGGGGAGTAAGTTTTCTCTGATATTGATTCATGGCAGCTTCAATCCCTTCTAAGAGCATGACCGACAGGGATTCCGCTGCCTGGGAGAGGATCCTATCTAAATCGAACTGTTGAATTGCATGAAAGGGTTCCAAAACATATTCTACAGGATCCACACCTTTAGGAGGTCTGCCAACGCCCACCTTCAGCCTCAAAAAGGTATTTCCATTCAATGACTCGATGATGGACCGAACCCCCTGATGCCCTCCGTCTCCTCCCCTCCGCTTAAAGCGAAGCCTTCCGAAGGGAAGGTCCAGATCGTCATGGACCACGATCAAATCTTCCATGCCGATGTGAAAAAAATTGAACGCTTTTCTTATCGCTTCTCCACTTCGATTCATGAAGGTCATCGGCTTGGCGAGGACGACCTCTTGTGAATCGATCCATCCCGTTCCGTAAAGGGTTTTGAAGCGTTTAGTGCAGACGAGAATGTGGTTTTTTTCGGCGAGTCGATCCACTACCTGAAACCCAACATTGTGTCGGCTCCATTGATAGTGAACTCCTGGGTTTCCCAGTCCAAAGATAGCCTTCACACTCGATTATTCTTCCCCCTCCTCTTCCTTCACCTCCGCCTCTTCCGCTGCCTCTGCAACGACCTCTTCCACTTTCTTCTCCTCAACTGCAGGTGGCACCACTGTTGCGATGGTAAAGTTCGTCTCAGACAGGATCCTTGCCTTCTCCACTTGAAGGTCTTGGACGTGAATCGAATCACCGATCTTTAGAGAACTGACATCGACATCAATGCTCTTGGGAATATCGCCGGGAAAGCATTCGATTTGGATCACCCTTCGGATCTGTTCAAGGATGCCCCCCATCTTTATCCCTTCTGGTCTTCCAATTAGATGGATGGGAACCTCTATGGTGACCATCTCATCCATGACCACCTCATAAAAATCGGTGTGAAGGGTCGTCCTATGAAGAGGGTCGATCTGAATGTCCTTCACCATTACCACCCTCTGGTCCGACTGATCACCCTTTTGGATTTTGAGATCGATCAGGACATTCTCCCCTGCTTCCGTCTGAAGGGCTTTTGTTAATTCTTTGGGATCAACCACCAAAGGAATCGTCTTTGAGCGGGGGCCATAAAAAATGGCTGGGATCAGGCCTCGGGCACGTATTTTTCTTGCCTTCTCCTTCCCAACTCCCTTTCTAATCTCAGCCGTCAATATAGGTCTTTCCATGAATCACTCCTTTTTTTGCCCTCCCCTACGTCCCCTCCCGTCAAGGGAGAGGAAATACAATTACCTCTCCCCTTGTGGGAGAGGGTTGGGGTGAGGGGATTCTTAAACAAACAGACAACTCACCGATTCATCCTTATAAATCCTTCGGATGGCATCAGCCAGCAGACTCGATATAGAGAAAACTTTTATCTTTGGACACCTCCTGGCCTCTTCCCTGAGTGGGATGGTATCCGTGACAATCATTTCAACAATAGGGGACTCCATCAGCACCTCCACTGATCGCCCAGAAAGGACAGGATGGGTACAACAAGCGTAGACTGCCTTTGCCCCTTTATCCATCAACGCATAGGCCGCCCGAGCTAATGTCCCTCCAGTATCCACTATATCGTCCACTAAAATAGCAACCATTCCATCGACATCCCCAATGATGTTCATTACCTGTGAGACATTAGGAGCTTCTCTCCGTTTGTCGATGATGGCTAAAGCGCTGTTTAGACGTTTTGCATAGGCTCTGGCTCTCTCCACCCCCCCTGCATCCGGGGAGACAATGACGATATCTTTTTCCAGGCGCTTCAAGTAATCCAAAAGGACGGGGGCTGCAAATAGATGGTCTACAGGAATATTGAAAAAACCCTGAATCTGACCGGCATGAAGGTCAACTGTGAGGATTCGAGAGGCCCCTGCTGTGGTGATCAGGTCAGCGAGCAATTTAGCTGAGATGGGTGCACGAGGAAGAACTTTCCGATCCTGCCTTGCATACCCATAGTAAGGCAGAACAGCAGTGATCCTTTCTGCAGAAGCCCTTTTAAGGGCGTCGATGAGGATTAGAAGCTCCATCAGGTTATCATTGATTGGAGCGCAGATCGACTGGATAACGAAAACGTCCATCCCCCGTACGCTTTCATCGATCTCGACATTGATCTCCCCATCGCTGAAGCTCTTTACCACGGATTTTCCAATCGGAGTCCTCAGTTGTTTACAGATCTTCCGGACCAATTCAACATTTGAATTTCCAGTGAATATCCTCAACCAGCTGAAATTTCTTCTTGCCTCAACTCCAACTCTTTTCTTTACCATGAGGGCCTCTTCTCAACTATTCCGCTACAAGACAAATCGTATAGCACAAAACATATTAGAAAAAAAGCTAACCAAAGATATTTGAAATTTGCCCCCTCATCCCCTCCCTCTCCCCAATGGGGAGAGGGAGGGGATGAGGGGGAACAAAATGTTAGAAGAAAATTCTCAGATTTTCAGTGTTAGAAGCTATATTCTGTGCCTGAATTCATTGGCTGGGGTGGGAGGATTCGAACCTCCGAGTCCAGGTTCCAAAGACCTGTGTCTTACCGCTTGACGACACCCCAATCTTCTTTGAAGCAATGTCAAATTTCAAAGTCCAAACCTTCATGCCCATAAGGGCACCACAAAGAATGAAAATAAGACTGAGCACCCCCACCCCGCCCCTCCCCCCTTAGAGGGGGAGGGTGAGGGTGGGGAGTGGTTCATTTGCGTGTTAAATTTCAAATAAAATTTAAATTGGGCATTTTGATTTTGACATTTGAAATTGATTACCTTAT
>Ga0299912_10002852_pt1 | contig 14159 bp, 14 predicted proteins | sample RVTome_2_FD_207667 | JGI IMG/M metagenome (GOLD analysis project Ga0299912, IMG submission 207667) | Soil microbial communities from uranium-contaminated site in the Upper Colorado River Basin, Wyoming, United States - RVT95D214 (version 2) ...
AATTTAGTCTTTGTGTAAAATCTATGTAAAAAATCCAATTAAGATGCTTCACCTGAATAATGCAGACATTCAGCAAATAGACCCCACAGACATAATTCTCAAGGTTGTGTTTACCTTTATCTAAATCATACTCTGTGGAAGCATGCGATATGGACAACTTTTCAGAGGTGGGATTTAAAGCTCTGTTAGCAATTTCTATTGCTTCTGGCGTCGGCATTCCCCTAATTTTTCAGGAGAACTAATTAAAAATATAAGTTACCGCAGACAGACCCTGCCATATTTATTACCCTCTATAATATCGAGAGTATTAAAAATTGCTTTCCTTTAACTGTATTTGCCCCCAGGTCCGGTGGTGAAATGGAAAATAGGTCTATCTACCCTTCTGATAATCAATGGGCAGTGCTTCAGCCCCTTTGGGACGAAGATTAGACTACTTTTGGTTAGTATATGTTTTTCGTCATCCAACCATAATTCGACTTCCCCACACAAATCCTGTGGATCTTCCGGATTAGTTCCAAAAAACGTTATGACCTCGTCAAAAGGGTGTGTATGAGCTTCTACTATAGACTGCTCAGACCCTTTCCAGTACCAGACACATTCTACATAGAAAGCCCCTTTTATTACATCATCATCCAACCATAACAAACGAGTCGATGCATCGGTGGGTTTCCTTTCGAGCCTCCACGAAGGGAGGTTCACATCAGCTTTTCCGACCGTGATAATATACTTGTCGTATTTCGTTTCCATTCTCTGCGATTCCTCACTTCTGACTTTTATGATTCGAGGGTCGGCCACCACCTATAAAAGTATATCACAATTCCACACGGTTATGACTTTCTGAAAGCTGCAAAGCAAATGGAAAGCTTTATGCTAAATATGTATAACCCTGAACACGATGAAAGAATACCATCGCTTGTATTGAGATTTCAGGGTTTTACAAATTATGCGTGGTAAGGTAAGATTCTTACAAAAACAGGTTGGTAACAACCCCAAAGATACCACATCGTCTGACGGGATATAACAATAATCCGAAGATGGTGGTTAACATTGCGTTAAGGCTTTCGAAAATTAAATGAGTGCCTAGTACCCAGGAGGTAACCATGAGAGTTGTAATAATGCCAGGTTTTTCAGAATTGATAATCGTAGTTAATCCTACCCGTGAAGTAACCCGGGAGGGAATGCTCTCCATTGTTATGCCCTGGCTTTATGCACCCTGGCCAAATGCTAAGGAGAAAGGCATTATCGAAATGGAGATAGATGGCGACACGTTAAGGGCGCTGCTTGCGGAATTAACAGCTCGATACAAAGAGGCAAATGTTGATTTTCAGCCAATTAGCCCCACAACTAATGACGTGGATTTCGATTACGATGTACTTGTTAATGGCAAGAATTATATAGCTTCAGCTGAACGCCTTGATGTAAAGTTGAAAAATGATGACAACGTGAAAGTTAAGATGCTTTGGCGCTGGGACGGCTAACCGGCGGTAGAGGAAAAGATGCTAGATCAAAACGAACTTATCAGATACAATCGGCAACTGATAATCCCAGATTTTGGAGAAGAGGGGCAAAGAAAACTAAAAGACTCGCATGTCGTAATTGTCGGCATCGGTGGGCTGGGTTGTGCTTCAGCAACTTATCTAACTGCTGCTGGTGTCGGACACATTACCATCGTTGATTTCGATACCGTGGAATTGTCTGATTTAAATCGGCAGATTCTCTATTGGGAAGACGAAATAGGAGAGAGGAAGGTAGTGGTCGCTCAAAGAAAATTGTCCAAGCTAAATCCCTCAGTAGAAATTACTCCTATCTTCGCCAAGATAACGAATGAGAATGTCCTTAGCATTATCGATAGGTCTCAAGTAGTAGTCGATGGCCTAGATAATTCTGCCACGCGGCTGGTGGTAAACTCGGCTTGTATTAAGCAGAAGATACCCTACATTTATGGCGGTGTCTCGCGCTTGCGAGGCATGATTACCACCATAATACCCGGACAAACTCCTTGCCTGGCGTGCCTTATTCCCGAGGGTGTAGAGGGGCTAGGCGTCCTCGGCGTAACTCCAGCACTAATAGCCAACCTGCAAGCTTTAGAGGTAATCAAACTGCTTATCGGCCATAGCCCATCATTAGCCGGGAAATTGCTTTTTTTCAATGGTGATGACATTAAGTTCCGGGTCTACGAGATAAAGAGAAACGAAAGCTGCCCAGTTTGCTCCCAGGTGTTACGCCAGTAAGAAAAAAGGGAGCAATCTTATTAACATTGCTCCCTTTCCTAAACTACACCTTTTATATGGCTGCCAAACACAACCATAACTTGCCTTTGCGCTGGCTAAGAGCTCTACTTTTTTCTTTGCTTCTTCTCTTTTTGGGCTTTTAGCGCCCAAAAAACCTTCTCCGGCTGGGCGGGAAGGTCATTGATCCATACTCCAGAAGCGTTGTAAATGGCGTTAATCACCGCCGGTGGAGCTGAACAGCAACTCCCCTCGCTTGCCTCCTTAGCCCCAAACGGACCATAGGGGTCATTGGTTATCACATGTATAACCTGCGTCATAGGTGCTTCATAAGCACGGGGACGCATGTAGTCTATCAAGTTAGGATTTAGGGTTTGCCCTTGGTCCATCTTAAATTCCTCATACAAGGCGGCGGCCACTCCTTGATGATATCCACCACCCTGAACTTGAGTTTCTACTGCCGGTGGATTGAGAGGGAAGCCACAGTCATGAGCTATCACGCTGTTATCAGTACACTTTACTACTCCCGTCTCCATATCCACCTCCACCTCGGCTGCCTGTGCGGTGAAGCTATAGTTGGTCCCGATATCGCCCACGCCCTTACTGAAATCGGCTAAACCTAAAAGCGATATTCCCTGGGTGGAATAGCCACGGCCAATGATTACCTTGCCCGGCGTCTCATAGCAGGCAATCCTCACCAGCCTCTCCCAAGACATGTTCCTCTGGGGATTCGCCTTAACAAAGACCTGCCTATTCTTAATCTCCACCTCTTCCGGTGTTACGCTAAACTGTTGAGCAGCGACCTCGAGGAGCTGTCGTTTGGCATCCTCAGCGGCATTCTTTGCTGCCTGACCAGCGAGTACAGTAACCCGGCTACCATAGCTACCTGGGTCAACAGGCGTGAATGCCGTATCCACTCTCTTTATGTCTATATCTTCCAGTCCCACGCCGAGCACCTCAGCAGCGATAGCACAGCCTATGGTGTCCGATCCCTGCCCCACATCTGAGGCTCCAGTGAGGAAGTTAACACTACCATCCTCACATACCCTTACAATGGCAGCACAAGCATTGTGAGCGCTGAGTTTCGTCCCGCCGTTATATGTTGCCGCACTAAAACCAATGCCATAGGACTTATGCCCTTCCACTTTTTTCGCCTTCTTCCTTTCCTCCCAGTTTATCGCTTCGGCAACCTTTTCAATGCATTCCTTTACACCACAAGTCGCCATGTGCACTTCGTTAATCGTTTCGTAAACCTTGCCCGGTTCAGGGTTTTCAATGGCATTCCTAAGCCTGATGTCCACCGGGTCTAGACCAAGCTCTTCAGCTATCATGTCCAGCTGAACGTCAGCGCCGAACCGGGTATGATACAATCCGTGTCCTCTCATAGCTGCCGAACTTGGGTTGTTAGTAAAGTAGTTATAGGCGTCATATTTGAAGTTAGGCAGCTTATAGGGCATGGTCATACAACTTCCAGTAAGAAACATGGTAAGCGGGCTCATACGGGTATAAGCACCTCCGTCGGCAACAGCCTTGACGTATGTCGCCTTTAATATGCCATCCTTGGTAACCCCTGTCTTTATGGTAATCCACATCGGATGGCGCCGTAGATCGGTAGTGAGCGTATCGAACTGGGTATACACCAGCTTCACCGGCCTGCCTGTCTTCTTGGCCAGCATGGGCGCCGCAAAATCGCAGTGTGTCATGTCATTCTTGGTGCCACCAAAGTCAGAGCCGATAAAAGGCTGTATTACTCGCACATTGCTAAGCGGTAAATTAAAGCACCTTGCTAGAATTCTATAGGGAAAATACGGGCTTCCCTTCGCCCCCTGAAAGACCAGACGATCATGACCAGGCCAGTATGCGACCACCGCCGGTGTCTCTAAATATCCTTTGGCCATGCGGGGAGTCTGGAAGATATCCTCCCGGACAAGATAAGATTCAGCAAAAGCCTTGTCCACGTCGCCAAATGTCCAGTGATACTCAACACATATGTTCCCCGGACGGTTCTCATGAACCAGAGGTGCCCCTTCTTTCATCGCCTCGAAGGGGTCAAAGACACCGGGAAGTGGTTCATACTCCACCTCGATGAGGTCACAAGCCTCCTCAGCAATATCTTCACTAATTGCTGCTACCGCCGCCACGCCTTCATACTGGTAGCGCACCTTCGTCGTAGCAAAAGGTTCTTCATCCCGGGTCTCCCGGCTCCATCCCCATTTGAAACCGCCGAAGTCCTTGCCGGTGGTTACTGCCATTACCCCCGGCAGTCTTTCAGCCTTGCTAGTATCAATATTGAGTATCCTGGCATGAGCGTATGGGCTTCTCGTTATCTGGCCCCATAGCATGCCAGGCAGTTCAATATCAGCGGCGTATTTCGCTTCTCCAGTAACCTTAGCCCTGGCATCCACCCGGGGCATTGGTTTTCCTATAACCGAATAATTTCCAAAGGTCTCTTCCATTCTATTGACCTCCTCGCATCTTTTCCGCGGCAATTTCTATAGCTTCGATATATTTAACGTAGCCTTCGTCGGCACACAGATTGCCCTGTATCGCCTCTCTTACCTCATCTCGGGTTGGGTTGGGGTTCTCATCTAGTAAAGCCTTGGCCGACATCACCATCCCAGGAGTGCAAAATCCACATTCTATAGCACCATACTCGACCATTGCTTCCTGGATGGGGTGAAGCTTGTCACCATCAGCCACCCCTTCAATGGTAGTAACTTTGCGGCCGTTAGCCTGTACCGCCAGTATGGAACAGGACCTGACTGCCTTGCCGTCAATATGAACAGTGCAAACGCCGCAAGCACTATCGAGACAACCTACTTTGGTGCCCGTCAGCTTAAGCTCGTTCCTCAGCAGCTCAACAAGTAAAGTCTTTGCCTTTACCTTCAACTCGTAAGGCTTACCGTTGACCGTTAACTTTAATTCCTTCAGTTCATCTTTCATATTCCAACCTCCTAAAAAGTCAGGCTGCTTTGGCTCTGTCTAGAGCTCTGGTTGCGGCTCGCCTCACAAAGATCTTCACCATCTCCCCTCTGTATTCTGCCGAACCATGGACATCAACGGGAGGGCTAGCTTCTTTTGAGGCTACCTCTCCAGCCTCGATAAGCAGGCTTTCATTAAGCACCTTTCCAATGAGCCCCTTTTCCGCCTTTCTAGCCCTTAACGGGGTGGAAGCACAGTTACTAAGAGCTATCCGAGCATCTTTGCAAACGCCATCCTTTGGGCTCAAGGTAATTGACACTGCTGCCCCGACAACTCCCATATCCCCCTTCATTACCATGAGTTTCTCACAGGCAGTACCCGTATGAGATGGGAGGGTCGGCACCTGAATTTCAGTAAGCATTTCATCAGGCTCAAGGGCTACCTCAAGATAATCTTTAGAAAACTCTTCCACTTCTATAATCCGTTCCCCTCCCAAGCTAGCTAGCTTTAATTTAGCATTTAATGCGATGAGAACTGAAGCTGGATCGCCAGCAGGGTCGCCATGACACAGGTTACCCCCGATTGTGCCCCAGTTTCGAGTCTGGATTGTGGCCAGATTTCGCTCCATCTCGCTGAGCACACTGAAATGCTTCTGGATAATTGGAGATTTCTCTATGGCTCGATGTATGGTCAACGCACCAATTCTCAAACCTTCCCCCTCATCGTATTTAATATAGTCCAGATTTGCTATGCCCTTGATATCAATCAAGTATTCGGTGGTGAGCAGACCTCGCTTCATAACAACCAGCATCGACTGCCCCCCAGCAATTATTTTAGCCTCTCCTTTGTACTTGGAAAGCAGAGAAATTGCTTCATCAACTGTTTTGGGAGCGAAATACTCAAAGTCCGCTATCATCTTACCTCCTCAACTAAAAAGTGGCTACATCTTACTGGAAATTTGAACCTTCCGTCAAGGTTATTTGCATTAATCGCCATAAAGCTGTAGAATCTCCGATTGGCAAGGAAAGGAGGCCTCATGGCTAAAGCAAAGGTTCAAGAGGTGCCGGTGGTCTGGATACAAGCAGGCACCTGCACCGGATGTTCAGTCTCAGTCCTCAATTCAGTCAGCCCCACCATAAAAAACGTCCTCATTGACGAAGTTATCCCCGGCAAACACGTAAGCCTTAAATTCCAGGCAACCGTAATGGCCGGGCAGGGAGAAGCCGTAATCCATGTACTCGAAGATACACCAAAGACAAATAAAGGTGGCTATGTCCTGGTAGTCGAAGGCGCCATACCTGCTAAAGATGGTGGTATCTACGGGACACTCGGTGAGAAGAATGACAAACCGGTGCCCATGGCAGAGTGGGTTGAAGCATTAGCCAAGGATGCTCTGGCAATCATAGCTCTGGGCACCTGCGCCACCTTCGGCGGTATAGCTGCCGGCAAACCCAATCCCGGCGGCTATGTGGGTACAGATAAATTTTTGAAATCCCGTAATATAAATAAGCCGTTGATTAATATCGCCGGTTGCCCACCCCACCCTGACTGGTTTGTAGGCACCGTCGCCTCGGTGCTGCTTCTTGGTCTCCCCAAGCCGGAAGACCTGGACGAACTTAAACGCCCCAAGGTTTTCTATGGCAATTTAATCCATGAAACCTGTCCCCGCCGAGCTTATTTCGACGAAGGAAAATTTGCCAAAAAGTTCGGTGAGCCGGGGTGCCTCAATGAGCTGGGCTGTAAGGGGCCGGTTACCCACGCCGATTGCCCGCTGAGGAAATGGAATCATGGAACTAACTGGTGCATCGACGCTGGTTCGCCCTGCATCGGTTGCTGTGAGCCCGGATTTCCCGATTTGGTGGCTCCTGTCTATCAGAAATTAAGCGAGGCCAACATGCCCGCTATAGGTAAACTCCCGGGAAAGGAGAAATAGAAATTGAGCAAGATTGTAGTTGACCCGGTCACCCGCCTTGAAGGCCATTACAAGGTTGAAGTGGTCACCGATAATGGTGTAGTTAAAGAGGCTCAAAGTTCAGGGATGATGTTTAGAGGCATTGAAATCATCCTCCGGGGTAGAGACCCTCGCGATGCGCAGATGTATACCCAGCGCATTTGTGGAGTCTGCCCCACCAGTCATTCTATAGCCGCCACCCTGAATTTAGACAGCGCTTTTGGTCTCGCCGATAAGATACCTGACAATGGCCGGATTATCCGCAACCTCATACTGGGAGCGGCACATGTCTCCGACCACATCCTTCACTTCTATCACCTGGCAGCTCTTGATTACGTGGATGTCACCAAGGTACTCAAGTACGATGGCAATGACCCAAGCCTGAATTCAGTTAAAGAATTTGCCAAGCGAGGAGAGCTAGCCCCATTTGTACCTCGATATGAAGGCGACTATCGCTTGAGCGACAAGGTGAACATAGGCGCCCTGGCTCATTATGTTCAAGCTCTAGAGATGAGGCGCAAGGGACAGGAGATGCTGGTTATTTTCGGCGGCAAGATGCCTCACAACATGGCTGTCATCCCCGGTGGAGTTACGGCGACTGCTACCGTGGACAAAATAGCCTCTTTCCTGTGGAGACTAAACGAGCTGAGGGACTTTATCGATAACGTCTATATTCCCGATGTCCTGGCAGTGGCTGAAGCTTACTCTGACTATTTCGAAATCGGCGCCGGCTGTGGCAATTTGCTTTCTTACGGAAGCTTCGACCTCGAAGGCAATAACCCCGACTACACCAAGAGGAAGAGGTTTATGAAGCAGGGAACGGTTTCAACTGACCTAAAACTCGGTGCCCTGGATATGAACAAGATCATGGAGTATGTGAAACATTCCTGGTATGCTGATTCGAGCACTGGCAAGCACCCATCTAAAGGCATGACCGAACCTCAATTGGGAAAGAAGGGCGCCTACACATGGGTGAAAGCTCCCCGGTACGACGGCAAGGTATATGAAGTTGGCCCACTGGCCCGAATAGCAGCTACCTACGCCAGCGGCGAGCCAACGGTGAAAAAACTGGTTGATTCCGTTCTCTCCAAGTTCAAGGCCAGCCCCAAGGCCTTATTCTCAGTACTCGGTCGCCATGCCACCCGTGCCCTCTATACCAAGTTTCTGGCTGATTCTATGCCCGAGTGGCTGCTACAGCTAAAGCCGGGTGAACCAGCTTACATAGACTACACCATACCCGATGAAGCCTTCGGAATGGGGCTGGTTGATGGTGCCAGAGGTGCTCTGGGTCACTGGATTGAGATAAAAGATAAGAAAATCGCCAATTACCAGTGCGTGGTGCCAAGCACATGGAACATGTCTCCCAAGGATGACAATGGGCAGCCAGGGCCGGTGGAACAAGCCCTCATCGGCACCAAAATAAAGGACGAAAGCAATCCCTTTGAAATCGGGCGCATCGTCCGTTCCTTCGACCCTTGTCTGGCATGCGCCATCCACGTTATTACGCCTAAAGGGAGAACTCTTGGAGTATACAAAGTCTGTTAAGGCTGTCTGTCATTCTGAGGAAGCGAAGCGACCGAAGAATCTCGCTATGACGGGTACTAGAGACCCTTCGCTATCGCTCAGGGCAACAAGAGAAGTCAGTTCAAAAATCACTGTCTTGGGAATAGGCAACCTGCTGCTCAAAGACGAAGGCGTAGGAGTCCATCTGGTTCAGAAACTAGCCAGCATTGTAAGTGATGCCAATGTCAATATAATTGACGCTGGCACTTACCCCGACTTCTTGTCTCTGGTAGATGACAGTACGGATAAATTAATCATCATTGACGCTGTCTTAGCTGGCGATAAGCCGGGGACTATATATCGATTCAACCCCGATGACGTAGACCTAGATTCAATGCCGCCTATTTCCTTGCACGATATAGGAGTATCGGACAGCTTAAAAATGATGGCTTTGCTTAACAGACAGCCAAAATCTACGGTCGTTATTGGCATCGAACCCAAGACCATAGACTTCGGACTTGAGCCTTCCCCAGAAGTAGAAGACAAATTATCCGAGATGATCAAATTAGTTCTCCAAGAAATAGAGGAAACCAATAGAGCTATGGAGGTAAACAAATGATAATCTCTGAATTAAAGCCGTTTCCGGAAATCCTAGGCTATTTAAACGGGGAAAAGAAAATCTTTATAGTCGGCTGCAAAGGCTGCGCCGAGGTCTGCCACACCGGTGATGAGCCTCAAGTTCTGGACATGAAGCAGAAGCTGGAGGAGGAAGGCAAGACGGTCACCGGCTACTGCGTCGTCGATTTCCTCTGTGACAAAGCGCTGGTCAAGACCAGACTGTTTCCCCACGAAGATGAGATAGATGCTGCCGATTCTCTGCTGGTAATGACCTGCGGCATCGGAGTTCAAGCTACCGCGGCGGTAGTAAACAAACTGGTTCATCCGGCGGCTAACACCATCAATGTCGGCGGTGCCGGTGGGACATGGCGGGGCAGCGAGCGCTGCCGTGAATGCGGCGACTGCGTGCTGGATTTAACCGGCGGCATTTGCCCCCTGACTGCCTGCACCAAATGGCTGATTAACGGAACTTGCGGCGGTGCCAAAAATGGCAGGTGTGAAGTTGAACCCGATGTACGCGATTGCGGCTGGCACTTAATCTACGAGAGGCTGAAAAAGCTAGGCCGGCTGGATAAACTGCAAAACATGCCAGTAGTCAAAAACTACGCCAAAATGCAGCCGCCAAAGCACTTGAGGTCCACCATAATGTGGGCGCTGGAGCAGCAAGAGACAAAAGTTTAGCTATCCTTGAAGGAGGTAACCATACTATGAGTCTGCGTGAAAAACTTCAGAACGGCAAGTTTGTAGTCACCGCTGAAATCGGCCCGGCTAAAGGCGTGGATATACACGAGTTCAATGAGAACGCCGAATTACTTAAAAGCAGAGTAGATGCGGTTAATTGCACCGACCAGCAAAGCGCTGTTATGAGGTTGGGTTCCCTTGCCGCCTGCTATTTGCTCAAGCAGAAGGGCATTGAGCCGGTGTTCCAGATGACATGCCGCGACCGCAACCGCATAGCGCTCCAGTCGGACTTGCTTAGCGCCTACGTTATGGGTGTTGAAAATGTTCTCTGTCTCACCGGGGATTACGTTACCTTAGGAGACCATCCTGACGCTAAACCTGTCTTCGACCTCGATTCCGTCTCCTTGCTGTATGCTGCCCGGCAACTGGAGCAGGGCAAGGATTTAGCTGGCAAAGAGCTGAAAGGCACACCAAAGTTCTTCCTCGGCGCCTGCGTGACTCCCGGAGCTGACCCTGTCGAACCACAGCTTATCAAAATGGAGAGGAAGGTAAAGGCCGGTGCCCAGTTCTTCCAGACGCAGGCTATCTATGAGCCTAAAATTTTCGAAGCCTTTATGAAAGAAGCCAAGAAATTCGGCGTACCGGTTTTAGTCGGTATAGTTGTGCTCAGGTCAGCAGGTATGGCCAAATTTATGAATAAAAACGTCGCCGGCATACATGTCCCAGATGAGTTTATTAACGAGATGGACAAAGCCGAGAACAAATTACAGAAGGGTATAGAGATAGCCGCCCGCCTGATAAATGAGATGAAGGGCATGTGCCAGGGCACCCATATAATGGCTATCGGCCTGGAATCCAAGGTGCCAGCAATTCTCGATGCCGCTAAGTTATAGTACCAAGATAAGGGACAGATGTGCGCATCGTCCGCTTTGTTGCCCAGGGTAGAACTAAGTATGGCATATTAGCCCGGAATATCATACGCGGACTCCGCGGCAGCCCCTTTTCTCATTTTGAGCATCTTAGTAGCCCATCTATGCTTGATGGAAGCACCTATAAACTGGATAGAGTCAGGCTTCTTGCTCCCTGTCTCCCCTCCAAAATAATTTGCCTGGGGCTTAACTACCGCAGCCATGTCGAGGAACTCAACCTGCCTATGCCCCCCGTGCCGCTCATATTCCTCAAGCCATCCACCGCAGTCATTGGCCCCGACGATAAAATAATCTTGCCCCGAGGCTGGAAACGCATTGACTACGAAGGCGAGCTGGGCGTGGTCATCGGCAAGAAGGCAAAGGATGTTCCAGAAGAGGCGGCAAAGAAATACGTACTTGGCTACACCTGTTTCAACGACGTCTCCGACCGACATGCCCAGGCTGCAGACGGCCCGTGGACCAGAGTTAAAGGCTACGATACCTTCGCCCCGATAGGCCCTTGTATAGAAACAGAAGCCAATCCAGACAATCTAAAACTCGAAACTTATCTCAATGGTGAACTCCGACAATCCACTTCCACCAGCGACCTCATTTTCGGAATATCCAAACTGATCAGCTTCATTTCTAGTGTAATGACGCTGCTGCCGGGTGATGTCATCGCCACAGGCACCCCGTCAGGCATCGGCCCGATGAAGCCGGGCGATGTAGCTGAAATCAAGATACAAAACATAGGTACACTAAGAAACTTCGTGGTTGCCCAGGACCAACAAACCAGTTAGATAAGGTGATGAACTGCTTTATTTCGGCTTTGAGCAGCAATTCACCGATTGCCCAACCGTTGCAGAATCCTGGCTCTCTCCTGAACTTTTTGAATGATGCCCCGGCTAGCGATAAAGTCTGTAGTGTGTTTTCCTGATTTAAACGTTTCATCCTCCAAAACCACCTGATGAAGGAGAATAGTCGTCTCAACTCCTTCGATTCTCATTTCACTAAGAGCTCTCTGCATACGTAAAATAGTTTCATCCCTTGTTTTCCCTCTTACCAAGAGTTTAAGCAGTAGGGAGTCATAATCATGAGAAACTTCGTATCCCTCATATATTCCTTCATCAATCCTAACCCCCAAACCATGGGGAAGCCGAAGGCCTGTTATTTTACCTGGGGAAGGGAAAAAGTTACGCGAAGCATCCTCTGCAGTGATCCGGCAATCTATAGCATGAGCAGTAAGGCTAACGTCGTCCTGGTTGTAACTCAATCGCTCCCCAGCGGCAATTTTTATTTGCTCTTTGACAATATCTATATTGGCGGCAAGCTCAGTTACACAATGCTCTGCTTGCAAGCGAGAGTTCACTTCGTTAAAATAAAATTCTTGAGTGTCGGGGACGTAAAAGAACTCTACAGTCAAGGCATTGACATACTGCAGAGCCACAGCTACATCAAGAGCAGCAACGAACATTTTCATCCTCAAATGCGGCGATAAAATTTGGCACGGCGCTTCCTCTATCAACTTCTGGAACCTCCGCTGAATTGAACAGTCCCTTTCTCCTAGATGGATGACATTGCCATACTTATCAGCAAGGACTTGAATCTCTATGTGCTTTACTCCGGTTAGAAGTTTTTCAACATAAAACGAGGGAATACCGTAGACCTTTCTACCCCTCTCCTCCACAAAGCGGACAGCGTCTCCCAGCTCTTCTCTGCTTCTAGCCATAAACATGCCAATGCCACCACCCCCACCTGAGGGTTTGACAATAACAGGATAGCCAATGCTTTCGGCTACTTGTTCAATCTCAGAGAACCTTTCGCTTGTCGAGTCCGTAAGAGGCTCGTCGGAACCTGGGACTACGGGTATATTAAGCATCCTCATCAACTGGCGTGCCTTGTGCTTCGGCTTGACTTTATACATACATTCGCTGGGAGGACCGATAAAGACAATTCCATGTTTTTCACACATTTCGGCAAACTCAGGGTTCTCAGCTAAAAAGCCATAGCCCGGGTGAAGAGCTTCAGCTTTGCTGCGCATGGCAACTTCGAGTATTCTCTCGATGTTAAGATAGCTCTGCGCTGCTTCTGCTGGCCCAATGGGGTAAGCCTCATCAGCAAGCTTAACATATAGCGAGTTGGCATCAACGTCGGAATAAACCGCAACCGTGCTTATCCCCATTTCTTTGCAAGTCCTTATTATCCTCACCGCTATTTCGCCGCGGTTGGCAATCATAATTTTGCGAAACATAACCTTGCCCTCCCTCAACTACATTATACAACTTAAAGCATTTCTTTAAGTCATCTATAGCCTAAAAATGAGCGCGCTCAATCCAAATAGCTTATCTTGGCAAGTGGCCGCTCCCGGACTTCGAACTCTATCCCTGCCTCGTTGAACAGCTCCATGAAGGAATTATCAGCGTATTCGCCAAAAGTGACAAACCGCTTTATTCTAGCATTGACCAGCATCTTGGCACAGAGTATGCACGGCGAATGGGTGACATAGACCGTGGCACCCTCGAGGCTAACACCGTGAAGCGATGCCTGTATGATTGCATTCTGCTCGGCATGAATACCACGGCATATCTCGTGCCTCGTTCCAGAGGGTATGTTCCCCTCGTCTCGAAGGCAGCCAAGTTCAAGACAGTCCTTAAGCCCGGCGGCAGCACCATTGTAGCCGGTGGCTAGTATGTGCTTGTCCCTTACCGCCACGGCTCCAACATGGTGCCGGCGGCATGTCGAGCGCTCCGCCACCACAGAAGCTATCTTGAGAAAATATTCATCAATATCCGGTCTGGTTACTTTTTTCATCTCAACACTGAGATAACCCTTTTTGTTTCCCTTTCTAAGTCTTCCAAGGATGATTCGTTCATGATGGTGAAGTCCGCCATGGCGATAGGTCCGCCTTTATTGGTGCTCTCCAGCTCAGCGATATCACGGCCGGCAGCTTCCCCCACCGTTAGAGGCCGAATCTGTCTTTTGCCCAATCTATTATGCCTCGTTTTAGGCGATGCCCAAACAGCGACCACACGAAAATCATCGCCATAACGACTTTTGAGCAATGTGTACTCTTCCCAAGAATAGAGGCCGTCCACGACAACATCTGAAGACTTGAGCAGGGCGTCAATCTTCGGCAGGTTCAGTTTGGCGTAGGCTGCCATACCATGCTCTTTTCTCAATTGCTGCCTGACATTTCGTTCGTTCTCTTCGTTCAGCTCAAGCCCCCTTTTCCTAATTTCCTCGTCGGTAATATCACCGAATCTTATCTTCTTAAAGCCACTCCTCTCAAACACCCTAGCCACCTCGGACTTGCCCGAACCAGCCATGCCCACAATCGATACTGCCTGC
>Ga0299912_10002853_pt1 | contig 14158 bp, 9 predicted proteins | sample RVTome_2_FD_207667 | JGI IMG/M metagenome (GOLD analysis project Ga0299912, IMG submission 207667) | Soil microbial communities from uranium-contaminated site in the Upper Colorado River Basin, Wyoming, United States - RVT95D214 (version 2) ...
AAATAACTTTGGCTTCCAGGCTCAGGCTGAGTTCCGAGAATGCCTTGTTGATTCCTTCCAGCACGTCTCCGTTGATGGCGTTCCGTTTTTCCGGACGGTTGAGGGTGATCGTGCCGATACCGTCTTTCACTTCCCATTTGACTGTTTGATTTCCCATGGATGTCCTCCTGAAAAGAGTACCCTCTCCCCCCAAACCATGTGAGGTTCGGGGCTTTGTCCCGCACCCTACGTGGTACAGGGCTAACCCTCCCCCCTTGGAGACTGTGTCCTAGTGGCAAGTCGTTGCGATTCGAAACCGAGCGGGAGGGAGAGGTAGTCGGGTTCCAAAGCTTTAGAATGCGGTTTTTTAGGTTAGGGGAGATCGGCCGGCGCTTGCATAAAATCGAGCGCTTTCATACCCTTGCCACGTCTGGATCAGAAATGTAAAAGGTTACCGCCCTAAATCTTTTCCACCCGACCACCTCCCCTTTTCCGGAAAATCGGTTCCCTGGTGTTGTGACACAGTCTCCTTAGGGAGAGGTGGGGGGGATGGTCGGGTTGAACATAAGAGAATCGGGGTTGCATGTCAAGCAAAAAAGCCAGCTTTTCCGAAACCGTGACAAATCTGTGAACTCTTCTGTGGCATGAAGAGAATGTGTCGATTCTGGGTGACGATGCCCATGTTATCTATGGACGATGAACATTAAACGATAAACGTTGAACAGATTCATAGTTCATTGTCCATTGTCCATCGTTTTAGGGTGACGCATGCATTATGAAAGATTGTTTATATTCATATGAACTGCCTATGAAAGTAAACAACTCTTCACTCATGACGTGGGGTCTTTTTGAAAAGGAAAAAGAGAGAAATGTACTTTAAAAATCAGCTTATTATCTACAATTTATTTGGACATCCAGTGACTGGCACGTGATTTGCTTATAATAAAATGGTAAATCTCTCTTCGAGATCGCCCATTAACGCAATACCCTCCTGGGGTAAACGATGAAAAGGTTCTTCCAGAAGATGCCCTGGCAAAAGCTCTAAGGGGCTTTCTGTTCCCTTAGAGCCTTCAGAAATTCCTCTCTCCTTAGTCGAGAAATATCTAAATTCCTTAATTTTCATTTCTTTCGATCTTTCTTTTGAGCAAGAGGCTCTAATTGTCAAAGATAAAAAAGTTGTTTGAAAAAGCCAACACTACTCAAACTGTCATAAAGAGTTTTTCAACAGCCTGGCGAAACACCAGACTGATGCATAAGAAGGGGACATCCCTGGAGAAGACATTCAAAGATCAAGGGATACTATAAAGGAAGGGAGAAGAAAGAAGCATCATAAACAGTTCTGTCGGAGGGCCTATGAAACTGGATATGCACTGTCATGTGGTTGGAAAGGGGAACGACCTCAGTCAAGTCGACGAAAATGTCTACTTCTGTCCGGATGACAACAATCTTTTTTTTACGCGACTTCTTTACGGTTTGGTGGAAAAGGATTTGGAAAGGCTCGGAGCAGATCTGGATCAGAATGGGACGATTGATACCAACGAGTACTTTAATTTGATTTATCAATTCCTCACGACTTCCCAAGAGCTGGATGGCATCGTCTTGCTTGGGTTGGATGCGGTCTATGATCCCCAAACCGGCGTTCTTGATAAGAAGAGAACCGACCTCTGGGTATCAAACAGATTCCTCGCCAAAAAAGTAAAAGAACTAAATAGCCGATTGGGGAAGGAAGAGGATCCGAAAAATCGGGGAAAGAGATTTTTCTGCGGCGCATCGGTGAACCCCAACCGAAAGGATTGGAGGGAAGAACTAGAATTTGCTGTCAACGATCCGAATACCGTCCTGATCAAACTCATCCCCTCTGCACAGCACATTCGTCTCAGAGATCCGAAACATAAAGAATTTTATAAATTCCTGGCAGATAAAAAGATGCCTCTGCTCTGCCACGTGGGGCCGGAGTATTCTTTCCCTGAAGGGATAAGGGAATGGAAACTCGATCGTTTTAGATATCTCGACAGACCCCTGGAATGTGGCGTGACAACCATAGCCGCCCACTGTGCGACTCCGGTCTTTCCACCTCCAATCAATAAGAACGAAGTGAAAGAGTTTTATGCTTTCATGAAGAGTGCCAACCCAGGCAGAAAAGTTCAGCTCTGGGGAGATACCTCTGCTTTTTCTCTATCCACGCGGATCCCAATCGTGCAGGAGGTCCTCGATACGTTTCCTTCCAAATGGCTTGTCAACGGTTCCGATTTCCCGATCCTGATCGATGGGTGGCCCCATCTTCCATGGGTGACCCATGGGATAACGATTCAAGAATACATGGAGATCAAAAAGACGCAGAACCCTCTGGACAGAGATGTGAGGATAAAAAGAGCTCATGGGTTTTCGGACTCCATTCTTGAGAATGCCGAGAAGGTACTTCGTCTGCCTCAGGGATAAATGAGAAATAAAACGGGGGGCATTCGATCCGGATCTCAACCGCAAACTCTATGAGTTGTTTCACAGACATGCTTAAATCTTGAAGGGAGGTGTCCAATGTTAATATTTATAAGCGATTTGCATTTTGTTGATGAGTCAGCAGGAAAACATAACATTTCTACCAGAGCGTTTGAAGGTGCGTTTGAAGACCTGAAGAAATACAGCGCTAACCCTTCAGAGGTAAAGATCGTCTTTCTTGGAGATGTATTCGATATCAACAGGACAACCTACTGGCTTGGAGTGGATGAATCCGAAAGGCCGTGGGGTGACCTGGAGAATAAAACAGGAAAAATAGAGATACATGCCAACAAGATCATGGATGAAATCCTCTCAAAGAACATGAAGACATTCGATATTTTTAAAGGATCTCTAAAGGACAAATTTGGATTGGAGCCCGAGAGAATCTATATCCCTGGAAATCATGACAGGCTTTGCAATGTCTTTCCGAGCTTAAGGGTAAAGGTCAGAGAAAATCTCGGTATTCCAGTCGATTCAAAACCTTTTCCTCATCTGTATGATGATGTGGCCACCGGTAACAAGTATGGAGTGCTCGCCAGGCATGGCCATGAGTATGATGTCTGGAACTATGAGGGTTCAGATAACTTCAGTGATTCCGATTATGTTCAGATCCCCATTGGAGACCTGATCACCACAGAGATTGCGGCGAGGCTTCCGTACACTGTCCTCAAGCATGTTGGCAACTCCATCCCTCCAGAACAAATAAAACATCTCAAAAGTAACTTGGAGGAAATAGAAAATGTCCGTCCTTATACGGCCATGTTCGACTGGCTCTTCTACCAGGTGAGAGAAAACCCCCATATCAAAAAGAAGATTGAGGAAGCCCTTAACGAAATCGTGGAGAATTTCAATAACCTCCAGTATCTCAAAAGATGGTATAAGCGGCACGACAAGTGGAATCTACTAACTTACGACGAGGCGGATAAACTCCAGACCGCTGTGAGGATGTTCAAGCTCTTGGATTTAGAATCCGCTGAAGGGCTGATGAAGATCTACACTAAGATATTCGGATCGCCGGATGAATTGCCCATGGATAACTCTGACAAGACTCTGATAGAAAAGGCAAAGGAGTTTCTGACCCGCAAATCCGAATACCGACATTGCATCATGGGGCATACGCATAATCCAATGCAGGTTCCTATTCGAGTTACGAGCAAGGGTATTGATCAGGTCTATCTGAATACTGGGACCTGGCGAGCCAGACATATCAAGGGTCTTAGTGGTGGATTTGTCACCCTTAAAAACCTTACATACACGATCGTCTATTCACAAGAAGAAAATAAGTATCAGCAGTGTGAAACGTGGACGGGGTCACTCAAGGAAGTACTACCAGCCTGAGTTACGTTCTGTTTTACGAAAAAAGGGGGGAAGGGTCGGGCCTGGTTTGGTCAAACAAAAACACGAAAGTAAAATGAAAAGCAAATCGATAAGGCTGGACTGGAAGATGTTAGATTGTCAAAGAAAAAATATTGGGTGGCTTATGAAGAAAAGAACATATTCAAAAGTCTATGTCATCCTGGTTGTGCTTATTTTGGGATTAAGTGCCTGTGCTGGACCGCGGACAAAAGATTTCGCTGAATTCGCCAGATCCGGAATCCGTTTTACGGAACAGACCCCGAAGGTCTACGATTACGCCTTTACGCAGGAGGTGAATGCTGATTCAGCCAAAATCATTGGAGATAGAGATCGAGCAAAAGAGTTGGGGGTTTCTGGAGATAAGCTCGCAGAAACTTTAAAGGAGAGGGATGCTCTCTTCATAGAGCGCCTTGAACAGCTCAATCTTATGAAGAAACACGCAATCCTCATGAGGAGTTATTTCACTGTACTGGCAAAGCTTGCTTCAGAAGAAAATGTGGAAGAAGCAGGGAAGGCGGCTGCAAACATTGCAAGTCAGATGGAGAGCCTCGTACCGAAGATAAAAACAATTAAGGCTCTTGACTCACCTATTTCAGATTTGTTTCAACCCATCACCAAAATCGCTGTTGAAGCTCTAAAAAACGCATATCTGAAAAAGCATCTAGAGCAACATGGCCAGACCATTTGGAACGCCATTGAGCTTCAGCGAGACATGTTCGTGCTATTGCTCAAGATCGAGCAAGAACAGGATCAAAAGGCTTGGCGGCAAAGGGAAGATCTGGAATTGGCAAAACCTCTAAAAAACCTAACGAACAATCTTCCAGCCAACTGGGCAGAGCAACGCCTCGCCCTGCTGGCGGTTTCGCCTGCGGAAACACCTTTATCAGCGGCTATCCAGGCTACAGAGGAACTACAGCAGAACCTCAAATCCCTCGCGCTCAACCAAGGGAATACAATAGATAAGCTCGAACGTAGCATTATTTGGATTGATGCACTTATTGAGGCGTTTGGGAAAGTGCAAGGAGGAACTAAAAAATGAATGGAAAGGTGCAACCATCAGATGAAGAATTGAAGGAGGCCAAGGATAAACTTGAAAAAGCGAAGAAACAACTCCAGGAGGCCGAGAGATGCTGGGACGACGATAACTTTATTAAAGCTCTTAAAAAGAAGAAGCCAAAAGAGAAACAAAAGGCCTTCGATCTAAAACTAGAAATTGGAGCCAATCTCCTTAAGATCGAGAATGCTCAGATTGCGTTAGTTGTTGGTCGGGTAAAGGAGAATTCTCAACAGCTTGAGTCTGCTATTACAAATTTGGGAGATGCACTTCAGACACTTACTAACGTGACAAGGATACTCAATGCCATAGGATCTTTGCTCGCCATTGTCAGTAAGATTCTAGCTCTTTTGTAATGCCAAAATATAGTTGCTGGAAGGCGAATGGAGTGGTCTCTCAATTGTCCGAATCGAAATAAAAAAATTGGAGGTGAAATTATGACTACATCTAATGCAGATTTTTCTTCGGAACAGCTTAAGGCGATAGGAAGCCCTGTGGGCTTCGTCGGGAAACTTGTGATCACAATTTATCTTCTCCTGTTTTCAATCCTCCTTCTGTACGGCCTTGTGCAGTTCTGGCCGCCTCCAACACCACCCTCTGGCGGTTCCACATCAGCCTCTTCCGTTACTTTTTTCTACTGGCCAATTCCCATTTCAGAAGAAGTCCGTTTAATACTTATCGTTGCCATGGCGGGGGCGCTTGGTGGTATGGTCGCCTCGCTTCGGTCTCTATACTGGTATGTAGGTAATAGGGAATTGGTTTGGGCCTGGATGCTCATGTATGTTCTCCGTCCATTTGTTGGAGCAACCCTTGCTCTCGTTTTCTATTTTGTTATACGGGGTGGTTTATTTTCTCCACAGGCCAAGATTAGCGATAGTAGTCCGTTTGGTTTTGCGGGCCTGTCCGGCCTTATTGGCCTCTTCTCGGAGCAGGCGGTTTTAAAACTCAAAGAATTGGCAGAGACTCTGTTATCCAAACCGTCACCAGGGGCTAACGCCAAACCGCAGTAATTTAAATCCACAAAGAGTCCAAGTGGGTCTGACGAGAAGAAAAAAGTAACTTTAAAGATCGGCTTCAACTCTTGACCATTTACCGTAGTTTCCAGAAATGCGAGAATTGGTTGAAAAATCAATAGTCTTTGTTTCGGCTAAGGCAACACTTGGAAACGCCAAGGCGGTGATGGGGAAAAAAAGAATTGTCAAGATGTGTTTGTCACCGAAAATGGTAAACCAGAGGAACCAATTATTGGGTGGCTACCGAATACCGAAATTTCAAAACATACTAGAACGTGAAATAGAAGGTTGATCTTGAAGGGATTTATTATCATTACGATTTAGGGCACCGAGGAGAGAGATAATGGAAACCACGCTTGATGAAGGACAATGGAAAATTCTATTAAAGAGGATACGGTCTGGAAATTGTACTCCGTTTCTTGGTGCAGCAGTCAACGAAGGAATCTTTCCACTCGGTAAGGATATTGCCAAGAAATGGGCGGATAAGTATAGCTATCCACTGGACGACTGTTTTGACCTCATGAAGGTAGCTCAATTCCTCGCAGTCAAGGACCAAATGGCTCCGAAGGAAGAAATTATAGATTTCCTGAATGAGCGGCTCCAAGAGAGGTTAAAGCAAGACGAAGATCTGAAGGAGTTTTTCAAAGATCCTTACGAACCACTAAACCTTATGGCTGATCTGCCTTTTCCGATTTACATAACTACAAATTACGACGACCTTTTGGTCAGGGCCCTGAGAAGTCGAGGCAGGGATCCACAGCGGGAGCTTTGTCAATGGAACAAATACATTAAAGAGGAGCTAGATAAAAAAGGTAAGAAATCCGTTTTCGGAGCAGAATCCTATTTTGTACCGTCAAAAGAGAAACCTCTTGTTTTCCACCTACATGGCAATGATGAGGTACCTGAGTCTCTGGTTATTGCCGAGGATGATTACTTCGAATTTCTAGTAAATTTATCCAAGTTTCCAAACATGATACCCAGGGATATCGAGGGAGCAATGGCAAACACATCACTCCTTTTCATCGGGTATGCACTTGCCGATTGGGACTTTCGAGTGCTCTGGAAGCTGCTTAGAACTGTCTCTGGTAAACCGGGACGAATCAGTGTGGCGGTCCAGTTGGACCCGAGTGATCCAGAACAGGACCCCCCAAAGAAAAAGCCCCAAGAAGTGAAAAATTATCTTACAGGATACTTTAAAAACATGGAGGTCCACATTTTCTGGGGCAAAGCCAAGGAGTTTACAGCAGAATTACAGAATCGTTTGGGAGGTGTTTCCCCATGAATGACAAACTCAGAATTTGCAATCCCTATCCTGGCCTGCGCTTTTTCAAACAAGAAGAGGAAAAAATGTTCTTTGGACGTGTGCGTGAGATAAGAGAACTCAAGTCTCTTCTCATTGCACACCGCGTGGTCCTCCTTTATTCTAAGTCAGGTGCTGGCAAAACATCACTCGTGAATGCAGGGGTCATTCCGTCCCTTATCACTGAAGAAGGATTTGAAGTCTTGCCTGTAGCGCGAGTGAGGGGGCTTGGACGAGAAGCCAAAGAACCGAAAGGAATGCAGAACCGCTACATCTTCAACGTCCTCAGGAGTTGGGCAAAGGATAAGGCCGATTCAACAGAACTGGCGCAAATGTCTCTTTCTGCATTTCTGAAACAAATAGTCCATCCCATTGACCAAGAAGGCCTCCCTTCACGAAGACTAGTAATCTTCGATCAGTTCGAGGAGCTGTTTACATTCGAATATCTAAAATCTCGTGAGGACAGAAAGGGGTTCTTTCGCCAGGTGGCTCAGGCAATTCAAGAAGATGATCTGTTGCGCGTTCTCTTTGTCATCAGGGAGGACTATTTAGCCAATTTAGACCCTTATATCGAGTTTCTTCCAGAATTGCTGCGCTCAAAATATCGGTTGGAGCGGCTGCGCGAAGATGCTGCTTGCGAAGCTATAGAGAAACCGCTCAAAGGCACTGGCCGGATGTTCGCGCAAGGCGTCGCCTCAAGCTTGGTCCAGAAACTGCTCGCAGGCGGAGAATACGTTGAACCGCTGCAACTTCAAGTTGTCTGTAGGTACCTATGGGACGAACTAGATGCGCTGGAAGAGAAGTATAAAGAGAAGTTTACACTGATCACCTCCGAACTTTTAGGAAAAGTCAACGTCGATGAGGCACTTAAGCTTTTATACGAGCAAGCTATCGAAAGAGCGGAAAAGGAGACCGGGGTTAAAAAAGGAGACTTGCGCAATTGGTTTGAAAGCCAGCTCATCACCCCGGCTGGGACACGGGGAACAGTGTTTCAAGATCCAGTTTCAAAGGAATGCACTGGAGGGATTCCCAATACGGTAGTGAAGGTATTGGAAGTCAACAGCCTCATTCGCGCCGAGGAACGTGCAGGAGCGCAGTGGTATGAACTCACTCACGACTTATTGATAGGGCCTATTCAAAAATCCAATGAGGCCTGGCGTGAAGAAAAACAACGGCAGCAAGTTAAGGCGGAGTGTCAGCGAACTCAAGCCGAAGAGAAAGCGAAGTTTGATGGGCAACTCGCGAAAATGAGCAAATGGCTTGTGGTAGTTTCAATAATAGCTATAATTGCTGCAATTCTTGCTTTCTACAAATTGAGAGACTCTCAAAAGCTGGCTAAGCAACTCGACTCCAAGAGATTAGCTTTAGCTGCTGTGCAGAACTTAAATATTGATCCTGAGTCCAGTATCCTGCTTGCATTGCAGGCGGCTTCAATCTCTCTCTCTGCCAGCAATTCTGTCCTGCAAGATGTCAAGGATGCTCTCAACCAATCCGTGCAGGCATCCCGGTTAAAGGTGACACTCCGCGGGCACGACAGGGACGTCTACTGTGTTGCTTCTAGTCCTAATGGAAAGTACATTGTTACAGGGAGTAGTGATAAGTCAGTGAGAGTTTGGGATGCTGATGTGGGAAAAGAATTGTTTAAACTCGAAGGACACAAAGGTCCAGTACTTGATGTGGCTTTTAATTCCGACGGTAAGCGTATTATAACAGCAAGTGCTGACGGGACAGCAAGAGTATGGGACACTGAGGGACGAAAAAAAGTTCTCACACTCTCACTCAATGGTATGGTTTTTGGTACAGCCTGCAGTCCTAACGGCAAATACATCGCTACAGCAGGGGCCGATGGAACCGTAAAGGTGTGGGATGCCAAGATAGGGAAAGAATTATGGTCCAAACACCATAAAGATTGGGTTACCGATGTGGCTTTCAGCCCGGATGGAAAATGGGTAGGCTCGGCCAGCCGCGATAAGACGGCAAAGATTTGGAATGCTGAGACAGGGAGGGAGTTGTTTACTCTTCCGGGGCATGACGATTGGGTTACCAGTATAACTTTCAGTCCCGATGGAAGGCTCCTTGCGACTGCTAGCTGGGATAAAACTGCAAAATTATGGGGAGCTCAGAAAGATGGTTCCTGGAAGCTGTTACGCACTTTCTTGGGTCACAATGCTGCCGTGTGCCGCATTGCCTTTAGTCCGGATACATCGACATTGGTTACAACGAGCTTCGACTCATCAGCGAAAGTCTGGGAGGTTGTCACTGGAAAAGAGATCATGACTCTCCATGGGCACGAGGGTGCAGTTTATGGCTTAAGTTTTAGTCCAGGTGGAAAATACTTGTTTACGGCTAGCCAGGATAAAACCGTGAAGAAGTGGATAATTATATCTGATGAGGGTTTGCATAGGGTCAGGGGCTGCAGTTCCGATTTTTCGGGTATTGCAATTAGTCCCGGTGAAGGACGGGTTGCCGTTGCAAAAAGAAATGAAACCGTACTCGTCCTGGATGCCTTTACAGGAAGTGTTTTGAAGCGTCTAAAGGATCATCGAGAATTCGTCTATGGCGTTACCTTCAATCATCTCGGAGACCGCTTGGCTACGGCGAGTAAGGATAAAACCGCTAAGGTGTGGGATGACAAGACTGGCAAGGTAATACGGTCTTTCGATGGTCATACTGATGAAGTGATGAATGTAGCCTTCAGTCCAGATGGGAGACGTCTTGCTACAGCCAGTGCAGATAAAACCGCGAAGGTGTGGGAAGCTGAAACCGGGAAAGAATTGTATACCCTCACGGGGCACGGAGGTACGATCTATGCTGTTATTTTCAGTCGAGATGGGAAAAAGATCGCTACAGCCAGTGCAGATAAAACCGCGAAGGTCTGGGAAGTTGAAACCGGGAAAGAATTGTATACTCTCACGGGACACGGAGGCGCAATTTATGGGGTTGCTTTCAGTCGGGAAGGGAAGTGGATTGCCACGGCCGGTGGAGATAAAACCGCAAAAGTGTGGGAAGTTGAAACCGGGAAAGAATTGTATACTCTCACGGGGCATGCAGATGCGGTTTACGGAGTGATTTTCAGCCAAGACGGGAAGCAATTAATTACTACCACCAAAGACAACATAGCTCGAGTCTTCGTATTAGATACCAACGAGTTATTGAAACTAGCGCGTAGGCGCGTCACCCGATCGCTGACAGGCGATGAATGTAAAATGTATTTTGGTAAGCCCCCGATGGAAGTTACTGCCATTGGGCTGTTTATAGAAGGAAAGAATAGTGCCCAATCAGGTGATATAGAGGGAGCAGCTTTGAAATTCGAGGAGGCACTAAAGCTCGATCCAACATTAAATTTCACCCCAAAAGATGAAGCCAAGCATTTGTTGGCCCAGGTTTATTTTGAGAAAGGGATGAATCTTTATAGACAGGGAAAATCTAAAGAAAGTGCTGACTTTTTGGAGAAAGCGGTAGGTATGGGTTTAGAGGATTTGTATTTATTTAACAGGCTTGGGGCGATTTATCATGATGAGCTGTTTGAGTATGAAGAGGCTTATAGGAAGCTTAAACAGGCTTACAAATTAGACCCCGAAGATAAACAAACTTTCACGAATTTTGTCGAGGCAAATTTAGCAACAGGACGATTCAAGGAAGCGTACACACTAGCACAGAAAGTGCTAACAGAGAGGAAAGATACAGTACCTTTAGAGGTGGATGAGAAATTGACTATGCAGTTCATCATAATCGCTTCTCTTGCTTTCCAAGGGAATATGGAAGAATGCCATCAAGTGGTGAAGAATTTCGTCGAATTTTATAGAAGCGTTGTTATTATATATGCTCCGAAATGGAAGTATAAAGGTACTCGAAATTTTATCAAGCAAAAACTAGCGGATAAGAAGAAGGAGCAGGATCTTCTTCTAAAATTAATAGACATTCTTGAAATGCGACAAACAAATATAACAACAGAAGAAATTGAGCGATTCTTTAAATAGAAGAAACATCAACAATTAATTGATCCCTGGCATTGAAACTTGAAGAAGATTTTAGTGAAGTATGGGGCGAATATGGAAGCTCGTGCCAGCGGAATTTGGTGGAAGAGGTAAGCACTAAGAGAATAGATCTCATCCCAATTGTGGTAAGCCACCATTCTGAAAGGGAGGAAACCAGACAATGCATGGAAAAAAAAGCAAACCATCATTTGAGCGAATCTTTTTTCTTGGTGCGGGATTTTCAGCAGGTGCCCACTATCCGGTTGGCGGGAAACTTACCGCAGAGCTTGTCCAATATTTGAAGGGGAAACCACCACGAATAAAAAAGGAACTGCCTGAATTTACCAACTCAACCCGTGCTGCCGCCGCCGGTAGATCCTTCTGCGAAGAAACGCTTGGGAGTATTTCAAGGGTTCTTGAGGAATATTTCCTGGCGACCCTCGATAACGCGGGGGATGTAGATGTTACAGAATTTTTTAGTATTTCCCATGCTCTCTCAAAACATCTGTTTCTCTATGGTAGCCAGTTCGCGTCCACTCAACGTACAAGGTTCACCACCTCACCCAAGCCTCATGATAATATCCAGATATCCAAGCTTTATGATCTCCTCGCCGCCGCGGTGCTCAATTATTTCTTGGATATATTCATTATATCACCATTACCAACGGATATCGCAGCAATTCTCGGCGAGATTTCTCCCGAACACGATGCGATTGTTAGTTTTAATTGGGACGAAGAAGTGGATTACTATTTTACTGAAGAGAAGGACTGGAATGTGGCCTACACACTGGGCAGTTGGCAGGCTCGAAAGGGTATTTTAATCCTCAAACCCCATGGATCAATAGGATGGTACGACGTAATCCGTGGCATCTCAAATGAGGATACGTCTTTCATTGCAGAGGGAGACAAGCGTTTGTCTCGGGATGAGAGGCGAATACTATCGTATTACGAATCTGAAAGACCGATAGCGATAGAGAGCGATGAAGACAAAAGAAAGGAAATGTATTTCTGCCCACCCGTAATTACCCCGCCTACGTTTGCAAAGAGTTTTGAATATGCGGAGCAAAACTGGATTTGGCAAGATGTCTTAGAGATATGCAGCAACGCAAAGCAATTTGTGTTTTTAGGATACTCACTTCCGCAGGATGACTATTTGACCCGTGCAGCAATTCGAAATGCTCTGCGAAACAATCCTTGGAGTAAGCTACGTTGCTTGATCGTCAATAGGGATCATACTGACCAGAAGCTACGGTCGAACTATGCAAGTGTATTCAGGAATGCACTAGATTATGAGGGGAACTACCTTCATTGGAATTTTGGAAGTAAAAGGAAGGGAGCAGCGGCCGAAATCGAAACTCAACTTGAAAATGCGTTCTTGCAGAAACTGACCAAGAGTAAGAATTCTTAACACGTGCGTTCATTACCGTTTGGCATTGCTCATAGCTCCACTCAAAGCGCTGACGGGATCAAGGAGGTGTACCTATAACTAGTGCCTCGCTTTGAAAGTTGACAGAAGATTTTGTTGAAGGGTGGAGCAATAAAGGATCAAGTTTCCAATGTCAGCTGAATTTAGTGGAAAAGGGGAACGCTAAGAAAATAGACTTGACCCGTGTGAAGGCGCATGCGACTGCGATAGAAATACTTTTCGTTCCCAGTTGATATTTTCTTGAAGGAGAGGTCGAACCCCAACCGGTACTCGTTTATTCACGTGCGGCTCATAGGATCTACCAAATAGAAATTGGGGTGAAGCTACGAAGTGTTCCTCAAAGAATAAAGAACCACATAAAAATCAATTAGAGGAGGCTTATATGCGTTTAGTAAATTTTAACATAGAATGGATGAATGACTGGTTCGTCGGAGGCAACCAGGTAGCATTCCGGCAAAATAATCCTAACAAAGGAATCGACAATGTGGATGATCTGGCAAAACGCGTTGCCGGCCTCATCCTCAGTGCCGATCCGGACGTGCTTACTATCGAGGAGGGACCGAGCGATATTCGGGAAATACAGCTCTTTGTCTCAACCTATCTCAGTGCGAATAACGCGCCCCTGTACGATGTTTATGGTGGCATTGATGGCAGCTCACAAAAGATCTATGCATTGGTCAAAAAAAGTGGCGGTTTGGCAAATGGTCAACTTGTAGTAGAACCTGAGACTGCTAAGTTGAAGGATAAATGGGAGTGCGATATTGATGGAAATGGGATAGCCGAACCTTATAAGTTTACCCGTTTACCTGTAGTCATTGAAGGGGATCTTACCAATGGGAAAAAATGCAGGATCATAACCATGCATTCCAAATCAAACTATGTGCATAATGGCGAAAAACTTTGGAAGAATCCTGCTACCAAGCAACAATTTATCAATACAGCATTGGAGAGCCGAAGGAGAATATCTACCGAGGCCATGCGAGTGCGCATGTATCTTGACACCCTGATCAGCAATGATCCAAATGCAAACATTATTGTTACAGGCGACCTGAATGACGGACCGGGACTTGACTATTTCGAGATGCGCTACCTGACGCACAATGTCATTGATATTATCCTGGGCAGCACGTTCGCTCACGAGTTGCTTTTCCGTCATTCTTTTATCGACAAAGTAAATCCTTCAAATAGATACACTGCGGAATTTTATGATTATGTCGATGATGAAGATAAGAAGTTGCTTTTAGACCATATCGCTGTTTCACCGGCAATGGTGAATTCCATCGTTTCAAGTGGCATCCTTCACAACGAATACGATGCCGCAATGGATCCAAATGCAGCAAGAGACCGCCAAAAAAGGCCAAGTGATCATAGGCCTATCTTTTTGGATATTTAGTAATAAAGAATAATGTAAACATATCAGCGGTTAATTGAATTTCAACGCTTGACCGGAACGTGCCCCGCAAGCCCCGCCTTGTAGGCGGGGTCAAGGGGCACAATATAAACGAAATTTCCTTTCCGGGAAGCCCCGCCCTGTGGGCGTGGAGCTTCACACCCAAG
>Ga0299912_10002854_pt1 | contig 14156 bp, 7 predicted proteins | sample RVTome_2_FD_207667 | JGI IMG/M metagenome (GOLD analysis project Ga0299912, IMG submission 207667) | Soil microbial communities from uranium-contaminated site in the Upper Colorado River Basin, Wyoming, United States - RVT95D214 (version 2) ...
AGGTACCGCAGCCTACCACCAGCACGTTCTCGGCGCTACCGATCAGGGTTTTTAACTCGTCAAGTGGTTTTTGTTCGGCAACAATCATGATTCACTCTCCATCTTCTTTTTTCTGGCATCGGGCGAACGTAAGGGGTTCTTCCCCAAGGCCTCGATTTTCTCGGTCATTTCTTTCGCCGCTGCGGCGAACTGGCCAGCCATGGCAGACGACATATTGAACATGCGCACGCGCTCAGGCTCAATCCCGATCTGCTCCAATATCTGCTGGATGCGGTTCACCCGGCGTTTGGCGTTCTCATTACCATCCAGGTAATGACAGTCTCCGGGCAGTCAACCCGCAACCATGACTCCGTCGGCGCCGTCCTCGATGGCCTGCAAAACCATGAGGACATCCAGCTTTCCGGTACAGGGTAGCAGGACGATTTTAATGGCGGCGGGGTATTGCAGGCGCAACCCTCCCGCCAGGTCTGCAGCCGCGTAGGCGCAATGCTCGCAACAGAAAGCGACGATCTGACAGTCAGCACTTTCCATTTCCCTCCCAACGCTGCTCCTCACATCAGCCAGATCACTCATTGCGCCTGCTTCGCCATTAAAACAGTCTCGCTTGCAGGGATAGTCATCCCCTTTGGCTTGAACAAGGCGCGGACCTTGGCAATCATCTGCGCGTCGGTGTAGTGCATCAGTTGAATCGCTCGCGCCGGGCATTCGGCGGCGCAGGAGCCACACCCCTGACAGACGGCCGGCTCGACGTAGGCAGCGCCCACGATATTCCCTACCCCGTTCAAGTCGGACCTGACCTGCGGCACGCCAAAGGGGCAAATACGGATGCAGGTCAGGCATCCTGTGCACAACGATTCATCCACCACAGCCACGCGCCCGCTGGCGGTGAGTGTATCCCGCGTGAGCAGGCGCGCCGCCCGCGAAGCTGCTGCCTGGGCATGGATCAGAGTCTCGGCTAATAGTTTGGGGTAATGCGCCATGCCCGCCATGAAGATTCCATCGGTAGGGAAATCCACCGGGCGAAGCTTGACGTGCGCCTCCAGGAAAAAGCCGTCGGCGTCTATGGGAACCTTGAACAGGGTAGCCAGCTCTTTCGCGTCGGCGTTTGGCACCACCGGCATGGAGAGCACCAACAGGTCTGCCGGTATCTCAACTTCCTGCCTTAAGACAGGCTCCCACGCCCGAACTCTGATTGCCGACTGCGAATCGCTGAAAGTCACCTCGGGCTTGCGATCAAATTCATAGTGAATAAAAACAATTCCCTTTTCCCTGGCTTCCGTGTACAATCGCTCCTTGAAACCATAGGTGCGGATGTCCTTGTAAAGGATTACCACCTGGGCTTCCGGTTTCAGCTCCTTCAGAGCCAGGGCATTCTTTAGCGCCACCGTACAGCAAATCCGGCCGCAAAACTGCTCCGCTGGCCCAACGCATTGGATCATAACCAGGGATTTGATATTCGAGATTCGAGATTCGCGGTCGGCAAGCAACTCCTCGAGCTCCTGCTGGGTGAGAATGCGCGGGTCGCTACCATAACGATACTCCGGCCCTTTGTACTCTTGCGCGCCGGTGGCCAGGATGGTTACACCGTGAGCGATTTCGACGCAACTTCCATCGTTATGCCGGATGCTGCTGGCGAAATTACCCACGAAGCCCCGTGTTGTCGCCACCTGGCTTTCCAGATGCAGGGTAATATTCGGGTATGCCGCAACCTTCTCAACCAGCTCTTTAAGAGCATACTGAGGGTCTTGCGCCTGTGCCCCAAGGTCCAACGGCGGAGGTGGGGTGAACAGGCGGCGCAAGTTGCCGCCTAATTCAGCCGTTTTCTCCACCAAATGAACCGGAAAGCCTTGCTCGGCCAGGTTCAGCGCGGCGCTCATCCCGGCTGCCCCACCACCCACAACCAGGGCCGCGCGCTGCACGGGCACCTCAACCGTGGATTGGGATTGCAGCAAAGCAGCCCGCGCGACACCCATGTGCACCAGCTCTTTAGCCTTGGTTGTAGCAACCTCCCAATCGTTCGAGTGCACCCATGAACACTGGTTGCGGATGTTAGCCATTTCGAATAAGTACGGGTTTAGACTGGCGGCGCGGATACTATTCTGGAAAATTGGTTGGTGAGTCAAAGGCGTACAACTGGCTACCACCACCCGATTCAGGTTTAACTCTCTGACCTGTTCGGTGATGTGGCGGATGCTGTCTTGCGAGCAAGAGTAGAGATTATCCTCGGCGTGAACGACGTACGGCAACCCACGGGCATATTCGGCAACCGCCGGGACGTCCAGGTACCCACCAATGTTCGACCCGCAGTGGCACACAAATACCCCGATCCTGGGAGGCTCGCCGCCCACGTCCCGCTCGGGCGGGAACTCCTCCTGCGTGGTCAGGGTGAAACGGGCCGGGCTGATTAGCGCCGCTGCGGCTGCGGCTGCCCCGCTGGCCTCGACCACGGATTCGGGGATGTCCTTAGGCTCGCGGAAAGGCCCCACAGCGTAGATCCCGGTCCGGCTGGTCTCTACCGGATTGAACTGCACAGTTTTGCAAAAGCCATATTCGTCCAGCTCGACCCCCAGCCGGCGGCCGAGATCGCGAACCGACTCCGAGATTTCCATTCCCACCGAAAGCACGGCCAGGTCGAAACGCTCTTCGTGCAATTCACCCTCTTCGTCCTGGTAATGCAACACCAGATCGTGGCTCTGGGGGTCCTCAAATAGGTTGCTAACCCGGCAACGGTGGAACTGGATGCCATAGCGCTGCTGCGCCCTCTCGTAATATCCCAGGTAACCTTTGGAGAAGGCGCGCATATCCATCATAAAGACGTGAATATCAGTCTCGGGATGATGCTCTTTGGTCATCACTGCCTCTTTGGTAGCGTACATGCAGCACACCGCCGAGCAATAATCGTGGTTCTGGTCGCGCGAGCCAACACATTGGAGAAAGGCAATGCGCCCTGGCGTCTTCCCATCTGATGGGCGTCTGACATGGCCCATTGTCGGGCCAGAGGCAGATAACAGCCGTTCGAACTGCAAGGCAGTGATCACATTCGAATAGCGACCAAAACCGTATTCTTCCGATAACTCCGCATTATAGACCTGATAGCCGGGGGCCAGGATAATTGCTCCCACCTGTATTCGGTCCTCGCGCTCGACCATATTGTGATCGATTGCGTCGGCTCCGCAGGCATAGACACAGGCCAGGCACTCCGAGCAGATACCGCACTGCAGACAACGGTTTGCCTCGGCTCTGGCCTGGAGTTCTGTCAGACCCAGAACCACCTCGCGAAAGCTTGTCACCCGCTCTTCCATGGCAAGCATGGCGGGTTCAACCCTGAGTTGTGGCTTTATCTCTCCATTGATCACCCGTTGCCCAATTTCCTGCCGGGTGAACTTGACCACGGGAAGGGTGGGGGCATCAGACCTGGAACTTATTTTGCCATCCGGCAGATCGGACAACTCACCTTGCAGGTAGCGATGAATCGAGCCGGCCACACGATGTCCCAGCGCCACCGCCTCGATGATGTAGCTGGCACCCGTCTTGCGGCCTCCTACCACAAACAATCCTGGGATTTCGCTGGCCAAAGTCCCGGGATCGCAACTCAGATCCGCAAAGCGCTGGTTGAGGAAGTTCAGGTCTGAGAACTGCCCTACGGTTCCGATGACCGTGTCAACATCAATGGTAAACCCGGTGCCCGGCTTGATATCCGGCCGGCGACGGCCATTCGCATCGACGCGCATACCTTTGCCGGTCTCGGCCAACTCCACGCCGGTTACCCTTTCACTTTGTGCCAGGATACGAGTTGCAGTCTTGCCCTCTAAAAGGTGAATACCCTCGGCTTCAGCCGCAGCCACCTCCCAATGGTAAGCCGGCAATTCGCCACGCGGCCGATCGAGCACCAGGTAAACCTGTTCCGCCCCCAGGCGTCTGGCAACGGCGGCTGAATCCAGGGCGGTTATCCCACCGCCTACCACCGCGACACGGCTACCAATCGTAACCGGCTCACCCAGGTTAATCTTGCGCAGGAAGGTAGCCGCTGAAATCACGCCTTTTGCGTCCTCTCCCTCGATTCCCAGGGAATGATCGTCTGTTGAAATTCCAGTTGCCAAACAAACTGCGTTGTAGCCCTTCTCGAGCAGGTCGGTTGGATCCTTTACGGGCGAGTTGGTTTTCAGCACAACCCCCAAGGCCAGAATGTCATCGATATCCTGTTGGAGAACACCCTTGGGCAGCCGGTGAGCAGGGATACCAACCCGCATCATACCGCCCGGAACCGGAAGAGCCTCGTACACTGTTACGCCATATCCCATCTTTACCAGATCGTGGGCTGCGGTCAATCCCGCCGGCCCTGCGCCGACGACCGCAATCCACTCGGGCCGGGTACGGGGGATAGCCTCCACGCGCTCACGACCATAGGCAAGAGCATAATCCACGACAAATCGCTTCAAAGCCATAATGCTGACAGGCTTATCGACCATCGCACGGGTACAACTCTGCTCACAAGGGTGATGGCAGGTACGACCGCATACACTTGGAAAGGGATTGTCTTCCTGGATGACACGCAAGGCTTCGCGGTAACGACTCTGGGCGATCAAGGCGATGTAGCCCTGGGCGCGCTGACCAGCCGGACAGGCGTCGCGGCAGGGAGCAACGCCTGACTTCTGGATGGCATAAGCGGCAGGGACAGCCTGATTGTAAAGCCGATAAGCAGCTTTGCGCTCCTTCAATCCTTCTTCATAGGGATCGGGCAACGAGACCGGGCAGACTTTTTCACAGTCGCCGCAGCCAATGCATTTGCTTACGTCTATATAGCGGGGTCGGCGTCGCAAAGTTGCAGTGAACCTTCCTGCCTCCCCCTCCACACCAAGCACCTCGCTATCCGTCAATATCTGGATGTTCAAATGGCGCCCCGTATCTACCAGCCTTGGACTGATACTACACATGGCGCAATCATTGGTTGGGAAGGTTTTGTCAAGCTGGGCCATGTGTCCGCCGATGGCGGATTTCTCCTCGACGAGATACACCTTAAAACCCTGGTCGGCTAAATCCAGGGCCGCCTGCATACCAGCAATCCCGCCACCGACCACCATGACGGCGCCAACCGGCGGTGGGGTCATCGGGTTGCTGTTGCCTGTTGAGTTCTCTCGCGGCGAGCCCATGCTATTCATAGCGCTTTCTATCCTCGCACAATTACTTCATCCTCGGTTTCCTCTGCCAGCCATTCCCGTCTGTGCATCTCGGGCGTCTTCAGGTTGCGAGGGATGCGAATGGTAAACCGCGTCCCGGTCAAGTTGTCCTCATTCACCGGGCTCTTCACCAGGATCTGACCGTTGTGCGCTTCTACGATCTTATGGGCAATGGAAAGCCCAAGCCCCATTCCAGGAGCGTCGCCTACATTGCTGGCGCGAAAAAAATCTTTAAACAAGTGGGAGATGTCTTCAGGCGGGATGCCAGAGCCTTCGTCTTCCACTTCAAAGACTAAAACGTCCGGTTCGTACCAGGCGCGAAAGTGCACGGTGCTATTCGGCGGGGCAAACTTGATGGCGTTGTTTAACAGATTCGTGAACACCTGGCGCATCCTACGGCGGGCCCCAACCACAGGCTCAAACCTGGGTGGCGGTTCAACCTTGATGCTTATCTGCTTCTCCGCCGCCGCTAATCGCGCATCCTCGATCGATTCCGTTCCTACCTCGCCTGGGTCGAACCATTCAAAATCAGCCTGGATTTGCTCGGGCCGCATTCTGGCCAGGTCGACCACGTCTCCAATCAGGGCGCGCAGGTCGGTCACCCGCAGAATGCTGCGCTGCAGCATGCGTTGCTGCTTGGGACTGATCTCGCCGGCGAAGCCACCCAGCATAGTATTCAGGTAATTCTCGATGGCAGCCAGGGGTGAGCGCAACTCATGGGAAACGATTGAGAGAAAATATGTGAGCGTGTTAATGGCGCTGCGGTAGCGGTCCGCCACGAGGGCAGCCAGGGCGTTCATTACCTGCAAGCCTGCCTCCGGGTGAAAGCGCAGATAGGAGCGAAGCGCTGCCCCATCCACGGATATAACGCGCGTGGGTTCAACGCAGACGACAGAGGTGGAATAGATATGGGGTGAGGTCAGTGTTGAAAAGCCCGCCATTTTGCCTGGACCGACATAACCGACCGTAGCGTTGCGAGGCGTCGAGTGCCGGCCGAGCTGCACTTTCTTTTCGAGGGCAAGCTTGCCTCGCTCCACAACCAGCAACCTGTCTGCTGGAGCGTCCTCTGTTAAAATCGTCTCACCTTCCTGGAAGGTCTCCTCATGGCAGAAACTGGCGATGGCGATCAAGTCCAAATCGGATAGGTCGCCAAAGATCTCCGATTGCCGCAAACGATCGGTAATAATTGAGGTATGTGAGGCGTTCATTTCGTCAAGAGCTTTTCCACACGGCGAAGCAAATCTTCAGGTCTGGGCGGTTTTTGCACGTAATCTTGTATATCCATCATCATGCCGGTCTCCAACTCGTAACGCCGACGACTGGCATCTTCAATAACGGTTGTCAACACCAGGATAGGGACGTTGGCACAACGCGGTTCGCTGCGCATCTCACGTATCACACCCCAACCATCCATGCGAGGCATCAGCAAATCCAGGATGAGTAGATCGGGGATTTCCTGGGCGATCATCTCCATGCATTTCTTTCCATCCCGCGCCGTTGCCAGTCGGTAGAGTTGGGTTTCCAGGATGGTGAGGATACCCTCCAGGATGTCGGGGTCGTCATCCACAACAAGTATATAAGGTTGCTTTTTCTCCATAGTTCACTCCGTGCAAACTCAAGCATCAGGTTGTTCCGGTTGGTCGCCTGGATGTGTGGTGAGGCTCGTTTCTTGTCGACCATCTTTTCCGTTACGCAGGGGGTTTGGCCCCAATCTTCGAATCTCTTCGGTCAGCTCAGCAGATGACCAGGCAAACTGGCCACCCATCGCCGAGGATACATTGATCATCTGGATGCGCTGGCCTTCCAAGCCGATCTCCTCTAGCAATTTCCTTGCATATTCAACTCGCCTGCGGGCGTTGAGATTACCTTCCAGGTAATGACAATCGCCCTCCAGTCAACCTGCCACCATCACACCGTCGGCGCCGTTCTCGAACGCCCTTAGCACGTATAGCACGTCCAACTTGCCGGAGCAGGGCAATTCGATCACTTTGATCGAGGTCGGATACTCCAGCCGCATCGAACCGGCCAAGTCTGCCGCGGCGTAGGCGCAGTAGTGGCAACAGAAAGCGACGATCTCGGGGTTAAATCCGTCGGTCATAATTTCTCCTGAATGCCGATCCGTAGGCTGTCTACAGGCACCAGCTCAGATTCTGTAGATATTTTTCCAAACAAGGCGTCCATCTTGGTCAACGTTTGGGCGTCAGTGGAGTGCATTAATTGGATGGCTTGAGCCGGGCACTCCGAGGCGCAACTACCACATCCATGGCAAACCGCCGGTTCGATGAAAGCTGCGCCCTGGATGTTGCCCACACCGACGTGGTTGTTGCTGACCTGGGGCACATCATAGGGGCAGATCCGCACGCAGGTGAGGCAGCCCACGCACTTTTGAGAATCGACGTACGCCACACGCGCGTTGGTCAGCATAGTCTTTTGAGAGAGGATGCTGGTCGCCCGCGAGGCTGCCGCTTTCGCCTGAGCGATGACCTCATCCAGGAATTTTGGATAATGCGCTACACCAGCCATAAAGACGCCTTCAGCCGCAAAATCCACCGGGCGGAGCTTGACGTGCGCCTCTAGGAAGAATCCATCCATATCGGTAGATAGCTTCAGGCGACTGGCCAGCTCGCGCGTGCCCTTTGCCGGGATGATGGGCGTGCTCAACACGAGCAAATCAGGCTGTAACTCAATTTCCCTGCCTAGAGTTGGATCCCACACCAGGACGTTGATGGCTGATAGTTGATCGCTGACAGCTACTACCGGCTTACGGTCAAAATCATAGCGGACGAAAACCACGCCGCGTGAGCGGGCTTTCGTGTACAGACGTTCCTTGAAGCCATAGGTGCGCAAGTCTCGGTAAATAATCGTGACGGAGGCTGCGGGGTTTAGCTCCTTCAGCTTAAGGGCGTTCTTCAGGGCTGTTGTACAGCATAACCGGCTGCAGTATTTTTCGGCTGGACCGATGCACTGAATCATAGCCACGGATTTGAGATCAGAGATTCGGAGTGGCTGGCTGATAAGCAAGTCTTCGAACTCGAGCTGGGTGAGAATGCGACCGTCCTGGCCATAGCTGTATTCGCGTCCCTTGTATTCCTCGCCACCGGTTGCCACGATGGTCACACCGTGCTGCACCTGATAAATTTTACCGTCTCGGGTGAGGGTCGAGGTGAAGTTCCCCTTGAAACCGCCGGTCGCGAGTAGCTCGGAGTTCAGATGAGCAGTAATCAAGGGGTGCATTAACACCTTGGACTCCAACTCAGCCAGGTAATCTCCAGGCGAACGGCTGGCCTCGCCGCCCTGCCTGGTGTCCACAAAATAGTGTAATCGGCGCAGGTTGCCGCCCAACTCCGCCTCCCGTTCGACCACGTGCACCGGAAAACCTTGCTCCGCCAGAGTCAGGGCGGCGGTCATTCCAGCGGCTCCACCGCCGATGATCAATGCTGCCTGGTTGACGGGAACCTCTGAAACCTTGAGCGGTTCGAGCCTTGCTGCCCGTGCCACTGCCATCCGTACCAGCGCCTTGGCTTTGGTTGTGGCGCCATCCCAATCGTTGGGATGAACCCAGGAACACTGGTTTCGAATATTTGCCATTTCAAAGAGATGGGGGTTTAGGCCCGCCTGGCGAATGGCATCTTGGAATAGCGGCTCGTGGGTGATCGGCGTGCAAGATGCCACCACGGCGCGGTTTAGCTCTAGGGTTTTGACTTGCTCGATTATATGGGCAATGGTGTCCTGTGAGCAGGTGTACAGGTTGTCCTCCGCGTGCACCACGCCGGGCAATGTCCGGGCAAAGTCGGCCACCCCCGGCACGTCCAGGTATCCGCCGATGTTACTACCGCAGTGACATACAAAAATCCCGATGCGCGGCTCTTCGGCGGATACGTCGCGCTCAGGTGGATACTCCTGAATCTGCGCCAGTGTAAAGCGGGCCGGAGAGAGGAGCTGCGCTGCACATGCCGCCGCCCCGCTGGCCTCGACCACGGTTTCCGGAATGTCCTTAGGTTCCCGGAATGGGCCGGCAACGTAAATACCCGGGCGACTGGTTTGTAATGGGTCGAACAGCGTGGTGTGGCAGAAGCCGTAAGTATCCAGTTCAATCCCCAGGTTGCGCCCAAGTTCTTTTACACTTTCAGAGATTTCCATCCCCACGGAAAGGACCACCAGATCAAATTCGTCTTCGATAACCCCGTTCGAGTCCTGATCGGCTGAGAAATAACGCACTTTGAGGTTGTTGGTCAGCGGATCTTCCTTTACATCGCTGAGACGACAGCGGGTGTATTTTACGCCATACTTTTTCTCAGCCCGACGGTAGTATTCCTCATAGCCCTTGCTGTAGGCGCGTGTATCCATAAAAAATATCTGGCAGGCGACCTCACCTGCTCCGTCGCTTGTGCGAGCTTCAGCCCTGGCGTGCTCGACGGTCATGATCGCTTCTTTAGCGGCATACATGCAGCACACCGAGGAGCAATAATCGTGGCTCTGATCGCGGCTACCCACGCACTGCAAGAAGGCGATCCGCCGGGGTCTTCCCTCATCTGAGGGGCGCCGCACGTGCCCTTTTGTTGGGCCACTTGCTGAAAGCATCCGCTCGTATTGCAGGGCGGTGACCACGTTGGCATAACGTCCAAGCCCATACTCTTCGGACAGATGGGCATTGTAAATCTGGTACCCCGGAGCAAGGATGACCGCCCCGACCTGCAGGCTCTCTTCCGAAGGAGGCATATCATGCTCGATTGCATCCCGCCCGCAGGCGAAGACGCAGCTCATGCACTCCGAACAGATACCGCAAGCCAGACAGCGTGCCGCCTCCTCCTGGGCGCTCTCGTCGTCGTAGCCGCCTTCCACCTCGGAAAAGTTATCCAGGCGCTTCTCCACCGCCAATTCCGGCATGGGCACACGACCCTTATGCCGGATTTCCCCGCGCGACATGCGTTCTTCGATCTCCTGCTGCGAGAGGTGCACCACCGGCAGCTCGGGCTTCGGCGCTGGCTCGAGGGCTTCGCCCTGCAGGTAACGCAGGATGGATTTGGCTGCCTTGTGCCCACTATCCACCGCTTCAATTACAAAGGACGTGCCCGATACACTATCGCCCGCGGCAAAGACGCCGGGTCGTGTGGCAGCCATGGTGTTCGGATTGATGGCAATCGTCTGGCGCTCGGTGATGCCCACTCCGGCGTCCCCGGGGATAAAGGCCAGACCGGCGCGCTGTCCGACGGAGAAAATGACAGTATCACATGGAATGACGTGCTGGGTATCCGGGACTTTTTCCACGTGCAGGCGACCCGCCTCGTCGAAACTGAAGGAAGCCACTCGCAAGCACTCAATACCCGTCACACGCCCGTTTTCGTCTCCCAATACCTGCTCGAAGGTACGCCCAGCGTGTAATACCACTCCTTCCGCCTCGGCAGCCTCCACTTCCCAGGCGTGGGACGGCATGGTCTCGCGGCTTTCCAGGCAGGCCATGTGCACTTCGCATCCCAACCGCACCGCGCTGCGCGCGCAATCAATAGCGACGTTGCCCCCGCCCAGAACCAACACTCGCTGCCCAAGAGGAGGAGCGCCGTCGGCAATAACCTGACCGGCCTCGCCGCGCCTGTATCTGCCCAAGCGCACGTCCCGCAGGAAGTGCGTGTTCACCAACACACCATCCAGGTTTGCTCCCGGGATGCGCAAGCGGATGCCCTCATGCGCACCCACCGCGATCAGCACGGCATCGAAGCCTTCTGCGAAGAGGTCATCCAGGTTATCCACACGATGGTTCAGTCGCAGGTCGACACCCAGATCGACGATGTCCTGGACCTCGCGTTCGACGATGGCGCTGGGCAAACGGTATTCGGGCACACCCAGGCGTAACATCCCGCCCGCAACAGGCATGGCCTCGAAGATGGTCACGCCATAACCCGCCCTTGCCAGGTCCTGAGCGGCGGTCAAGCCGCACGGCCCGGCGCCAATGATTGCCACTCGCTGATCATGCAGGCGGGGTGCCTGTTCGACCGGCTGGCGCGGCTCAGAATATACGTTATCGGTGACGAAGCGCTTCAAAGCCCGTATATTGACCGGCTCGTCTACCAAGCCGCGGTTGCAGGCGGTCTCGCAGCGATGGTTGCAGATGCGTCCACAGATGCCCGGGAAGGGATTATCCATCTTGATGACACGCAAGGCATCCTGCCAGCGCCCCTCACGTATCAGAGCGATGTATCCTTGAGCCCTCTGCCCGGCAGGGCAGGCGTCCCGGCAAGGCGAGATACCGCGTTTTTCGATGGCGAAGGCGTTGGGGACAGCCTGGGGGTACATTTTGAAAATGGCGTGCCGCAGGGAAAGTCCCTCGTTGAAGCCATCCGGGACGACAACCGGACAGACCTCGAGGCAATCGCCGCAGGCCACACAGCGATCCGTGAGAACGTAACGCGGCTGGTGACGGAGGTGCACGTTGAAATTTCCTGCATAACCGCGCACATCCAACACTTCCGTGTTGGTCATAATTTCGATATTCGGATGCCTGCCCGTCTCGACCAGCTTGGGAGAGATGGTGCACATGGCGCAGTCGTTGGTTGGAAAAGTTTTATCGAGCTGCGCCATCTTACCCCCAATGGCAGATTGGGTCTCCACCAGATACACCTTGAAGCCCTGGTCGGCCAGATCAAGCGAGGCCTGCATCCCCGCGATTCCACCGCCAACCACCATCACAGCTCCAATGGGTTGTTCTTGCGTTGAATCAGTAGTTTTTTGAACCCAATCCGTCATTGCTGCCCTCACTACAACAAATTACGATTGCTCCATTATCGTCCAACTTAAGAAAGTTGGACGTTGTATGCTTCCAGTTTACTTTCGTTTCTTTTTGGCGGATTTTCTTCCTCTGAAATCAGCCTCCTCTACTTCCTCATCGACTGTTTCCACTTTCACGTCAATAGCTTTTCCATTGGCTTTCAAAGGGTTCGGCCCCAGCTTGCGGATGCGTTCGGTCATGGTCTGGGCTGCCATGGCGAAGGAGTGACCCTGGCTGCCCGACATAAAGAACATATCCAGGCGCTCACCGCCCAAGCCTACGTCATCCAAAATCTCCTTCGCACGCTGAAGCCTGGCTCTGCCCCGCTCGTTGCCGCGCACGTGATGGCAATTCCCAATTGGGCAGGCCACTACGTAGACGCCATCGGCACCCTGCTCAAACGCCTCCAACAGATAGCGTACGTCCGTTTTTCCGGTGCAGGGCATACGCAGGAATTTAACATTGGGTGGATACTGGATATGCAGAGCGCCGGCGGTATCCGCTGCCATGTAGCCACAATAGATGCAGTAAAAGGCAGTGATTTCCGGTTCAAATTCCGAAATACTGGCAGATGGCTGTGCACTCATAATTCCACCTTCGCGGTGGGTAACCATGTACCCAATCCCTGGATTTCCCTAAGCATCATCTGCTCGTCGGTGTAGTGAATGAGCTGAATGGCGTTGGCGGGGCACTCCCCGGTGCAGGTGCCGCACCCCTGGCATTGCGCGGGGTCGATGAAGGCCGCGCCGCCCAAACCGCCGATGCCAGTCCTGGGCATCGGTGGGCGTGATGGGTCAGTCTCCAGGCTGGCCACTCCCGGGCTATGCGCGTTCATCATAGCCCACTCACCTGGCTGGATGACCTGAGGAATAGCAAAGGGACAGGTGCGAGTGCAGGTCAGGCAGCCAACGCACTTATCCGGGTCCACGTATGCCACCACGCCACCCAAGTGCAAAGATTCCTGGGAAAGCAGGGTCAGGGCGCGAGCGGCGGCTGCCAGGGCGTGGCTGGTGCTCTCCTCGATAAATTTGGGATATGCTGCCATACCTGCCAAGAAGATGCCCTCGCGCATAAAGTCCATCGGACGCAACTTTAGCTGGGCTTCTTCAAAGAAGCCCTCGCTGGATAAGGGCACCCTGAGCATCCTGGCAAGCTCCTGAGTGCCTTCGGAAGGAACGACGGTGACGCTCAAGGGAATCAGGTCAGCAGGCAGGGTGAGCCAGCGATCGAGCGCCAGGTCTCGCACCTTGACCACCAGGCTGTCATAATCTTCATCGAAGACAACCTGCGGCGGTTCTGCCTCACTCCAGCGGCTGAAAACCACACCATGGCGGCGCGCTTCGGTATAATATTTTTCCCGGAAGCCATACGTGACAATATTTTTATACAGCACGCTCACCCGGCATTTCGGGTTGAACAGTTTAATCCGTATGGCGTTCTTCATGGTGTTGGTGCAACACACGCGGGAACAATAGGTGGCGAATCCGTCCACCCCCATGCATTGGATCATCACCACATCTTTCAGGCGGGCAATCTCTTCAGGGTTGTGGATGATGATCTCTTCCAGCTCGCGCTGCGTAATGACCCGCGGATACCTGAGCAACGGATGCTCGTGAGCCTCGCGGGCGCCGGTCGCTACGATGGTCACCCCATGCTGTACGGTAAACGCTTCGACCGTACCATCGGGATGCCTGGTTTGCAGCTCAGCACTAAAATTTCCAACGTGTCCGCTGTGCCGCACAACTTCGCTGCGGGTGTAGGTCGAGATGCGCTGGTGGGCGCGCACGCGGTTGATCAGGTCCCTGAGCAATCGCTGCGGGTTGTAGCCCTCAGCGACGTAATACAGGTTTAACAGATTACCGCCCAGCATCTCCGAGCGCTCGACCAGGTGGACGTCGTAGCCGCTATCGGCAATGGCCAGCGCAGCTGTCATACCCGCCACTCCACCGCCGATCACCAGGGCTGCCGGGCGACAAACATGCTTATCCTTATGGACGGGTTTTGCCGCGATCACCCGCCCAATCGCGATGCGCACCAACTCGCTGGCCTTCCGATTAGCCAGGGCGCGCTGCCACTGGTGGACGCTGGTGGATTGCTCGTGCAGGTTGACTACCTCCAGCAAATAAGGGTTAAGGCCGGCCATCCTGATGGTGCGTTGGAAAAGCGATTCGTGGGTGCGATTGCTACAAGCAGCGACTACCACCCGGTTCAATTTC
>Ga0299912_10002857_pt1 | contig 14150 bp, 9 predicted proteins | sample RVTome_2_FD_207667 | JGI IMG/M metagenome (GOLD analysis project Ga0299912, IMG submission 207667) | Soil microbial communities from uranium-contaminated site in the Upper Colorado River Basin, Wyoming, United States - RVT95D214 (version 2) ...
AAAGATCGAGGTGCGTGTTGAGCCTGGTCGTTCCTCTGAGCTCATCAGGGTCCTGGTGACAAAGGACATTGAGGTCTTCTCATTTTATCCACATCGAACACTGGAAGATTATTTCTTGAAGATAACCGAAGGGACATCTGAGATATGAGGCTCTTCTGGTTTGAGACTTACAAGACATTCAGTCGATGGCGTACTTACATTGGTTTTGGCGCCATCGCCTTGATTGTCATTCTGGCCGAAGTTGTAATGAAACTGAGCGCAGGCGAGATCCTCGGTCGAATGATGCGATCGATGCAGAAAGATTTTCTCATCTTCGGAAATGTCCTGAACGGTTGGTTCATTACGGCTTTTATCATGAACAGTTTTCACATACACATCCCTTTTTTCATCACGCTTGTTGCCGGAGACATTGTTTCAGGCGAAGCCACCTCGGGTACGGTGAGGCTTCTTTTGATACGGCCACCTTCTCGAAGCCAGATCATCACAGCCAAATATTTGGCAGTCCTATTTTACACAACGGGAGTTGTTATCTTCCTCGGCCTCTTGTGCGTCTTACTCGGGCTTGCCCTTTTTGGAGGCGGAGACTTGATTATGAATTATGAGAGGCAGTTTCGGATCGTCTTCATACCCGAAGCCGAAATTCCCTTGAGAATGCTTCTCGCCTTCACGGCAGCGATCTGGTCAATGGCGGTCATCGCTTCGATTGCATTTCTTTTTTCAACCCTGGCCGAGAATTCCATTGGCCCAATCATCGGAACGATGGCGGTGGTCGTTATCTTCTTTGTTCTCGGAAATTTTCCCTTCGATTTCTTCCGAGCTTTGAATCCCTATCTTTTTACAACCTATATGAATATCTGGCAACGGTTTCTCGACGAACCTATCCCTTGGCGTGAGATAGCAAGATCCGGGACGATTCTCGGCCTCCACAGTCTCGTTCTGTTTTTGATTGCCTTTGTCGTCTACCGGAGAAAGGATATAAAGAGTTGAAGAGATTCTTCCTGTTTGGAATGGTCCTGTTTTTTCTCTCGGCGGAATGGATTCAAAGCCAAGAAAATCCTTCTCGCTACATTGATTCGTTCGAAAGGAAATATTCCGGGCTGAAGGATTACACTGCTAATGTACGTGTCCATTTTGATATTGAAGCTCTTAAGGCGCCGGACATGCAGGCAAAACTTTATTATAAATCTCCTGACAAGATGAAGGTAGAATCGAAAGGAATCTTTTTCTTTCCCCGAGAGGCAGGATACTTTAATCCTTCGACGTTCAAACCAGAAGACTTCGAGATTAGGCTTCTTGATCACTTGACCTATGAAGGCAGAAATGCAGTGAGATTGCAGCTAACGCCGAAGGAAATGAGGAGGGACAACCAGAGATTTGTTTTGACCCTTGACATCGATCGAACCCTGATCCTGAGAATCGATACATTGGCGGAGGAAGGGAGAGAGATTAAGGCGGCCATAGATTACGGGAAGTTCGGGGATTTCGAGCTCCCGACGCATATTGAACTCCAGTTCGAAGTTTCTCCCACTGAAACAGACAGGATGAAGGAGCTCGTGCCGTTTGCTCATAGGACACAACGAGTCGCCGGCAAGGTCGAGATCACCTATTCGAATTACAAGGTGAATTCAGGCCTGAGTGATGAGATTTTCAAGGAGACTGAATCGCATCCATCGAAGTAATTGAATCTCACCTATCCGAGGCGAACCATAAAACTGGGGGTAGACAAGGTCTAAAAAAATGGATCCTTTTTAAATTATTGACTTTCACGTAAATAATGGAACGAAAATTGCCATCACATTAGACCCCCTCACCTTTATCCTCTCCCCCGTAGTCGGGGGAGAGGATAAAGGTGAGGGGGATGTAATAAAATAGATAATGTTCCATTACTTTTGCGAAGCCCAATAGTTGATGGATTAAGAGGATTCAAGCCTGTAGGGGAGGCTGAAGCCTCCTCTACCCATTGTTCCTCGGATAAGTGAAGGGCTACTTGGTCAAACTCTTTTTGATTTGACAGGATCGTATAACGATATTAAAATGATGTATAACCATTTTGGGAGGAGTTCGTCATGGGAACAAAAGTAAAAGTAGGTCCGAAGTATCAGGTTGTCATTCCGCAATCGATCCGGAAGAAAGTTTCTATCATTCCCAAGAGAGAAGTAATGGTGGAAGAGATCAATGGGGCAATCTTCATTCTTCCTCAACCCAAATCTTTCACTGAATTCATGTTTGGATTGGGGAAAAATGTCTGGGAAGGGATTGATCCCAAAGCGTATGTTAAAAAAGAGAGTGCCGACTGGAAATGACCGCCCTTCTTAAGGGACTGAAAGGTTATCAGGTTGCCCTGGACACCATGATCTTCATCTATGCCTTTATTTACAGCTATTAAAGGGCTATATTTTGTCCTCATCGTCCTCTGCATAACTGCCGCTTTTCCCAGCCAAGGCTTTTCTGACTCAGAGCCTAAGACGATAGAGATAATGCCAGGTGGCCCTCCAATACCTCTCATTGCCGTCCCGGAGGATTTCTTTTTCAGGGTCGTCCCATCCCCTGAAAGATTGTCCCTGTTTGCTCAGCTCGCAACTTTTAGTATCAACTATATTTCTAGCGGGACTAACTATTTTGGCGACACTTGTATATCATGGCCGACAGAGGCTCGAAATGCCTTTGATTATACTGCAAGCATATGGGCAACCTATCTTCAATCATCCGTTCCGATCACCATCAATGCCTGTTGGTCAACAAGCTTGGCTTCTGGCGTCCTTGGGCACAGTGGATCAAGGAACTTCTTCCGTAACTTTTCCGGGGCACCCATGGCAGATACCTGGTACTCCGTCACATTGGCAAATGCACTCCATGGTTCTGACCTTGACCCTGGAATTGCTGATATTGAAATAGCTTACGGCAGCACCTTTAGCTGGTATTTTGCTACAGATGGCAATCCCGGTTCCGGACAGTACGATTTTGTCAGTGTCGTTTTGCACGAAATCGCCCATGGCCTCGGGTTTGCTGGATCGATGACAGTTAGCAGCGGACTGGGTAGTTGGGGAGGGGGTACAGGGTATCCCATTGCCTACGATCGTTTTACTGAAAACGGATCAGGGCAAGACCTCATCAACACAAGCCTGTTTCCGAACTCCTCTACAGCATTGGCAGCCCAGTTGACGAGCAATAACCTTTACTTTAATGGAACGAACGCCGATGCTGCCAATGGTGGAAACAGGCCAAAACTCTACGCCCCGAGCACATGGAGTTCTGGCTCCAGCTATGCCCACCTCGATGAGATCTATAACGGCACAGTCAATGCGCTGATGACTTATTCCTTCAATTCTGCAGAGGCAGTGCATGATCCAGGGCCGATTACAATGGGCATCTTCAAGGACGTTGGATGGACTACTTCATCTTGTACCTATTCTATCGATCCCGTAAACAGCCCTATCTTTAGCCTTTTGGGTGGCTCAGGAAGTTTCAATATTACCACACAGTCCGAATGTGCCTGGACTGCAACGGAGAGCCTTGACTGGGTAACCATCACCTCCGGCAGCAGTGGAACAGGCAGTGGAACAGTGGCCTATAGCGTCTCTTCAAATGCAGGAGGAGAAAGATCAGGGGCTATTACGATATCAGGACAGTCGTTTACAGGAACACACACAATAACGCAATCAGGACAAGCGGAGAACCTCATTCAGAATCCCGGCTTTGAGAGCGGCAATACAGTCTGGATACAGGAAAGTGGACTCTATAACATTATTATCCAATCCAGCGCTCCTGTCTCCGCTCACAATGGCAGTTGGCTTACCTGGTTCGGTGGCTATTCAAATGCAAGTGACGTTCTTTACCAGCAGATTACAATCCCCTCATGGGAAACTCAGGCTTATGTTCAGTTTTGGTATTACATTGCAACAGCAGAGACATCAGGCCAAAATGACATCATGACCGTTGAAATAAGGAGAAATAGCGATAACGCTCTTTTGAAAACCCTCAAGACATTCAGTAATCTTGACAGCACCTCGGGCTGGGTCCAGAGCCAGCAATTTGATGTGACAGAATTTATAGGCCAGACTATTCGTCTGAGATTCGCTGCGACATTGAATTCAACAAATAATACAAACTTCTTTATTGACGATGTGACTCTCATGATGGGAGAGAAAAAGACGCCACTCAATGACACGGCAGAATTCGTGAGACAGCAGTACCGTGATTTTCTAAACAGAGAAGCAGATTCAGGAGGATTACAGTACTGGGTGAATATGATTGACAGTGGAGCGATGACGAAGGCCCAGGTCATTGAGCTCTTTTTCGGATCACCGGAGTTCGCAGAGAGGATAGCCCCTATGGTGAGGCTCTACTTTGCCTACTTTTTGAGAATCCCTGATTATGCAGGGCTAATGTTTTGGATCAATGAATACAACAGTGGGTGGTCATTGGGCGGCATATCGGACTTTTTTGCTTCCTCTCCGGAATTTGTTGCGACGTATGGAAGTCTGACGAATGAGCAGTTTGTGACCCTTGTGTATCAGAATGTATTGGGGAGAGCTCCTGATGCAGGAGGCTATGCGTTTTGGGTAGATGAGTTGAACTCGGTGAGGCGAACACGGGGTCGGGTGATGTTAGAGTTTTCAGAATCGACTGAGTACAAGGGATTAAGTAACAACCAGGTCTATGTGACGATGATGTATATTGGGATGTTAAGGAGGTCTCCGGACGAGGGAGGATTCAATTTCTGGGTGAATTATCTAGACAGTGGCAACTCAGGGTTAGCCTTAATCGATGGATTTCTGAACTCGCAAGAATATGCCGACCGATTTTAATAGAGTGAGTGAACATTAATTAACCACCATCACTTGTTTTTGATCTATTTCCGAATGGTCGATATCAGTGGGACGCGTTTGTAACGGATGAGGCTGCGAATATAGGGGGAATCAGAAGCCGGTTCATTTACATCCAGAATGGAGCTGCCTTCATCTCCAAAGGAGAGCAGACTGCGGGTCATAAGAATCAAACATATCAAAAAGCAAGACCTGACCCTCCATGTTTTTCTCGTGATGGCCTTGCTTTGGGTTCTTGGGGCATTGATGTTTCTGCCTAACCCAGAAGGACAGTCTCCGGTGTTTGAAACTGAAGGACTATCCTCGCCGCTCACTGTGGGGGGCGGTGTTTCTATGCGGGTCTTGTGGACGATTTCTGAATATAAGGTAGGCGAGGGTGCGGTCTGGGGGAAAGAGGAAGCACGTAGGCTGCTTTTAAAGCCGCTTGACATAGATGCGACTAAGATTACCTTTGATGGCCAGACGTGCCGCGGTGTCATTTTTGCAAAAGAGATGGTAAACGCGAAAGAATACTTGGACCATGTCTATCACACTATACCACAAGCACTGGGGATTGATGAGGAGGTAGTGGAGGTGATAAAGACCAATTGCGACCTGCCGGGGTTTGCAGAATACATGCGCTTGAGAGACAGGAGGCTCGTTATTCATGTCAACGGGGTTTTCTTTTACTTTGAACCGGCTGTGAATTATTGAAATATGGGGGCTTCGGGAAATTGCTCGGATCATTAAATAGGATCATCAAATACATTGGCCGATTCGGAAGATGCGGAATCGCCATAGCAGCGCCAACAATATAAGGAGGCACCAAAATGATTAGGAGGTCGCTTAAGCTTAGTTATGCAATTGTGGCAGTTTGTTTGCTGTTCGCACAATATGCCTTGGCCATGCCAACCGATGATGATCTGGCTGTGTTACTCAGGCTCGGATATTTTGCTCCGGCGCCTCCTGAGCCCGAGCTTTCCAGCGATGGAATGACGTTATACAACGGCGGTCTTCCCGTAGTCTATGTGGATAACCCAGATTCCTCTCATGTACCGGCGCAGATCCCGGCGCCATTTGATCTACTTGGCCTACCTGAATCTGCTACCGCGAGTTTTTCAATTACCTATGTATCAAGCGGCGCCACAGATCTTTGGGGTGAACCGTGTTACACCTTTCCCAGTCAGGCACAAGCCCCTTTTAATGCCGCTGCTAACATTTGGGGCAACATTATTCAGTCGTCTGTACCGATAACGATTCGTACCTGCTGGGCGAATTTAGGGTCAAGCAGCATATTGGGATATTCCGGGGGGGGGCCTTTGCGAAGAGATTTCACAGGTGCCCCGGTTGCAAATACTTGGTACGGGGGATCATTGGCAAATGCTTTGGCGGGCTATGATCTGGAGTCAGGTTCATTTGACATGCACATCACCTACAATCTCAACTTTTCCTGGTATTATGGGACAGATGGTAATACACCGGCAGGCCAGTATGACTTAATGTCAGTCGTTCTCCACGAAATAGCTCACGGGCTTAACTTTACCGGTTCTATGCAGTATTCGGCAGGGAGTGGCAGCTGGGGCTATGGCACTGGTTATCCCAACATTTATGACATTTTTATGAGAGATGGTTCGGGTAATCAGCTTATCAATATGGGTGTCTACGGCAATCCCTCCACAGCGCTTGGCACAGCCTTGACGTCTAACAATATCTGGTTCCATGGGAGCAATGCTATGGCGGCCAATGGTGGTGTAAGAGTCAAAATGTACGCTCCTTCAACATGGAGTGGAGGATCCAGTTACGCACACCTGGACTACACCACTTTTAATGATACGATAAATGAACTGATGGTGTTTGCCATTTCATCAGGTGAGTCTATTCACGATCCAGGTCCGGTAACAAAAGGGCTTCTTAAGGATTTGGGTTGGCCTTGGACTTGTCTGACTCCGGCTATGCCTTTGAGTCCTTCTCCTCAAGATGGGGCCACAGGGGTATCGAACAGCCCAACTTTGAGTTGGACGAGTGCAAATGCGGACTCTTATGATGTTTATTTTGGAACATCATCCAATCCGCCCTATGTGGTAAATACTACCAGTGCCAGTTATCCACGATCTGGTTTGAGCAACACCACTACTTATTATTGGAAAATTGTGGCTAAAAATAACTGTGGGGGTTCTACTACCGGGTCGGTGTGGAGTTTTACCACTTCGAAGACAACTCCTCTTAATGATACGACGGAATTTGTGAAGCAGCAGTACAGGGATTTTTTGAACAGGGAGGCTGAACCTGGAGGATTGGCGTACTGGGTGAATATGATTGATAGTGGTTCAATGACGAAGGCCCAGGTTATCGAGTCTTTTTTGTGGTCGAATGAGTTTGGTGTGAAGATTGCGCCTATCGTGAGGCTTTACTTTGCCTACTTTTTGAGAATCCCTGATTATGCGGGGCTGATGTTTTGGATCAATGCATACAACAGCGGATGGTCATTGGGCGGCATATCAGACTTTTTTGCTTCCTCTCCGGAATTTGTTGCGACGTATGGAAGTCTGACGAATGAGCAGTTCGTAACCCTGGTATATCAGAATGTATTGGGGAGAGCTCCTGAACCAGGAGGCTATGCGTTTTGGGTAGATGAGTTGAACTCGGGGAGGCGAACACGAGGTCGGGTTATGTTAGAGTTTTCAGAATCGACTGAGTACAAGGGATTAAGTAACAACCAGGTCTATGTGACGATGATGTATATTGGGATGTTGAGAAGGTCTCCGGACGAGGGAGGATTCAATTTCTGGGTGAATTATCTAGACAGTGGCAACTCAGGGTTAGAGTTGATCAATGGATTCCTTTACTCACAAGAATACGCTGACCGATTTTAATAGAGTGGGTGAACATTAATTACTCACCATCACTTGTGTTTGATCTATTGCTGAATGGTCGATATCAGTGGTACGTGTTGGTAACGGATGAGGCTGGGAATGTCGAGGGTATCGGAAGCCGATATACCTATATCCAGAATTGAGTTGCGGTCATCTTTAAAAATCACCTCCCACTTGAACCCTTAAGGCATAGAATCCTAGAATCCTTTTTGTCAACTGGTAGAAATACCAAAAAAATATTGACAAACAGTATTGGATTCATTCAAAATGGAATCATCTTGGAAAGTTACGGGAAAAGGAGCTATGCCAGAAGAGGATTCCGGAGCAGAAAAGGCTCTCAATGTCAGTGAGGAGAGTGAGGAGATACTTTTGACCGAGGAGGTGGAAACGGATGAAGAGCTCCTTCTGGCCAAGGACTTAACCAGGTTCTTCATTAAGGCGATTAAGGCCTTTCGATTTTATCCGCCTGACAATCCTACCCTCAAAGGACTTCGAGAACAACTTCCGAAGAAGTTCCATTTTTTCTTAACCAAATACCATTCCTTCGTTCTTCAGATTAGCGAGTATGCCTTCTCTTTCAAAGGGAAGGTTTTGTATGAGAGCACTGACGCGAAGAATAGTTTGGTATTTCTCCTTTACAAAGATGGATTAAGAGAACTCCGATTCATGGAAGGGCTGGAGGAATGGGAAATCCTGGGATTGATCGACATTACTGTCATACGGAGCGACAGTATCAATCAGTTAGAGGATGACCTTATCACCTTGATGTGGGAGAAGGATTTCATTCACATTAGTTATTTGGCAAAAGATGAATTTTTGGAGGAAATACCGATTCTCATCCCAGAGAATGTTGACCAGTTCAGGAAAGATTTGGTGTTTAAACCCGTTGACCACGACGTGGACGTGGATCTTTTGGAAGAGGGAGCAGAAGAAAAATGGGGTTTGGATAAATTCCTGTTCAATCCAATTGAGGAAGTCCATCCATTTGTATCGAATCGAAGCGTTTATTCCCTTACCCCCGACGATGCGGAGAGATTACGAAAAGAGATTGAATCTGAGATCGCCCCGACCTTTGTGTTCAATATTATTGAGACCGTTTTTGAAATCTTGGCTTTGGAGAAAGAGGCTGAACCCTATCTAGATGCGGCTAATATCCTCAATAAGATATTGGACACCCATTTGACCCTCGGGGAGTTTAAAAAAGCAAGCGATCTGTTGAAACGAATCTATATGCTCCTCAAAGCCGATGGACTCCCAGATTGGCAGATCGAAATCATACGGAAGTTAATCGTGGGAGCCGGTGAGGAGCAACGGATCGAACAGATCGGGAGGATCTTGGACAATGAAGATGGGATTCGATTGGAGGTCGTAGACTCGACTCTTCGAGATGTGAGCGGATACCTGGAACTCCTCCACCGGAACTCCATCAGACCCCTTATCAAACTGCTGGGGGAACTAAGAAAGTCGAAGACGAGAAGGGTGATCTACGATGCCCTCTCCGAAATCGGAAAAAACGCCATCGAAATGTTTATCCCCTACATGGATGATCCAAGGTGGTATCTAGTTCGAAATATCACCCATATCCTTGGCCGAATTGGTAAAGTGGAGGCCTTTCCTTACATAGAAAAGGCATTTCAACATGAGGAATTTCGAGTGAGAAGGGAGGCCGCCCAGGCACTGGGGTTAATCGGTGGTCCCGAGGCCATTGGACTGCTGGTGAAGGCATTGACAGACGAAGATGCTCGTATTAGGGCGATGGCTGCCATCAGTCTTGGAAAGGTGGGGGGAAAAGACGGTTTGGGTCCTCTTTTAGAAATGGTAGAATCAAAGGAATTTCCCAAAAAGGAACCGGCAGAGATAAAGGCCTTTTTCGATGCGATCGGGATATTGGGTTCCAATGAAGCTATTCCAGTCCTCCAGCAACTGTTCGAAAGGAAGAACTGGTTTGGACGTGGGAAGGAGGGTGATCTTCGTCTTGGAGCAGCTCAAACCTTGGCTGCCATCGGAACACCGGAGGCAATGGCTATCCTGGAGGGTGGAAAGAATTCGAAGGAGGAATCCATCCGAGAGGCCTGCCGCCAAGCCTTGAGGAGTATAAACCCTAAGGAGGCGTATCCGGAAACAAACAAAGTTTGGTAGTTGGAGAAATACAAAATCCAAATTTCAAAATCCAAATGTCAAATGAAGCTCAAATGACTAAATGTTAAAAATATTCTTCCCTTCAAGAAGGAAATCGAAGACTATACTTTTTCCACTTTGAGCTTTGGATTTCATTTGAACTTTGAGCTTTGACATTTGACATTGTTTCATCTTCTAGGAGGCATCTGTCTGATGACAGAGGAGATTCCTTCTCGAGACCTCGGACATCTCCCGATACAACGGGGGACAGAATTTATTGTTACGTTCTACCGACTCCTTAAGGGAGCTACTCTTTATAATCGGAAGAATATCATCATCGATCGTCTTACCCAGGAATGTCTCCAGGTCATTAACAAATCTGTCAATTCAGAGGGCCATATTTCCCTAAAGATCGTTAGGGACAATTTCTTTTTCAACAATGTAAGGATACAGGTGAATGCTGATCAGTATTTTGCTTTAAAGGGCCTTCTAAATGAGATGAGAAATCGATGGATTGGAGAGCTGGAGTTTAAGGACGAGGTGAATGAAGAGCAACTCATAGATTTCGTCTATTTCCTCTCTGACTTAGAGGAGAATAACGAGGGCAATTATCTTTACATCTTGAAGCAGTTAGAATATCGAGGCATCTCAACCATCCAAGTGGGCAAATATGAATCTATCAAAGGTGAGGAGATCTATGCCGGTTTCAAGCAATGGAAGCAGAAATCGAAAGAGGTCTATTTTAGATCCATCAATTTAATCAAGGATGCGGTGGAAGACGTCAAAAACCAGAGAATGCTCAATGTCCGAAAAGCCAAGCGTCTCATGCAGAATGCAGTTTATGTCATCATGCAAGATGAGTCAGCATTGTTGGGATTGGCCAATATCAAGAATTATGATGAGTATATCTTCAACCATTCTGTCAATGTGGCCATCTATGCCATTGCCATTGGCCATAGGATTGGGGTTCCCCCCAAATACCTCTCCCATCTGGGCATGGCAGGTCTGTTCCATGACATTGGAAAGGTTCAGATTCCGAAGGAGGTACTTGTTAAGTCTGAGAAATTGTCGCAAGAGGAATTGACGATCATGCGGTTCCATCCGATCTTTGGAGCAGAGATCCTGATGAGGATGAAGGAGTGGGATGGACTTTCAACCCGGATGATTACTACTGCCTTCGAGCACCACCTCAAATACGATTTGACCGGTTACCCGAAACTCACCCGAAAGAGGAAGCCCAGCCTTTTCAGTAGGATTATCGCACTTGCAGATTTTTACGATTTCTTGGTGAGGCCGATGATCTACAATCGACTTCCTTATGTCTCAGAGAAAATCTTTGGACTCATGTTGGAACGGAGTGGAAAGGACTTCGACCCTGCCTTGATCAAAGTTTTTATCAACATGATCGGAATCTTTCCCATTGGTACTCTGGTTTTGTTGAATACGAACGAGATCGGAATCGTTACCCAAATCAAGGGAGATAGCGAACCGATCGATCGGCCAGAGGTCTGCCTCCTTTATTACAGCGATGGAGAATATCTGAAAGGGCAGATTGTGGACCTTAAAGAAAAGGAAGAAACGACTGGTGAGTTTAAGCGAACGATTGTGAAGACCCTTAACCCAAATGAATACAATATCAATGTGGGGGAATTCTTTATTTAGGAGCCCAACAATTATTGCTACTCCGGCGGTTTGTCATTCTGAGGAGCAAAGCGACGAAGAATCTCGATCTTGTCTGGCGCTGTTCTGAGATTCTTCGCTTCCTTCGGTCGCTCAGACACAAAGGATGATCTGTCGGAGTAGTATTAGATTGTTTCCAAATTGGTAATAAGACATTTCTAGCATTAAGCGGGGCACCCAATACCAAATCACAAATAATCTCCAATAACAAAAATTCATAATTCCAACCACCCCTCAACCTTCCCTCTCCCCGGAGACTTTGTCGTAATTATTGTTTTGTCACCCTTCAGGGTCTCGTAAGTGTTTGATTCTGTTAGATGCTGAAACAAGTTCAGCATGACATTTTTCACTTTTCCCCCTTTGCGACACAGTCTCCCGTGGGGAGAGGGGAAGGGTGAGGGGCGGTTATTTGGGCTTGAAGCTTGGAATTCATTTGGGATTTGGAATTTGTCCTTTGGAATTTCGGATCGTACTCTTTGCTTCTTCCCATAATCGATCCATTTCGATGGGATTGGAGTGGTGAAGCGATCTCCCTTCTCTGCGGAGAGATGCTTCAATGTAATGAAATCGTGTAGTAAATTTCTCTATGGTTTTCTCTAATGTCTCCTCTGGGTTGATTCGGAGAAAACGGGCAACGTTCACTATTACAAAGAGAAGGTCTCCAATCTCTTCACGAATCTTTTTACGATCCTGAAGCGAGAGGGCTTCTCTGAGTTCCTCAATCTCTTCGTCCATTTTTTTCAAAACCCCTCCAATATCCGGCCAATCAAACCCTAAGCGTGAGGCCCTCCTCGTCAGATCATAAGCCCTGGAGAGAGAAGAGGGGGATTGAATCTTTGACCTCTTTCCTATTCTAGCCGCCACAGACTTTAACTCCTTTTTCTTCTTAATCTCTTTCGACTGGTGTTCTGGTCTGTCTATTGAAAGACTTTATCTTTTTATAGGTTTCTGTTTTAGTGTTAGCTAAAATTCAAAACTGCACACCTTATAGTTTAAAAGTGCACGCCTCCTAATCTCCTCTCCCTAAGGGGAGAGGATGAAGGTGAGGGGGTTATTACTAATCCACCCTCACCCCAACCCTCTCCCGCCAGCGGGAGAGGGAGGAGATACTGATTTCAATCGTGTGATGGTTTGGTCACAATTGAAGCACGTGCCATGGCCAACTTTAAACAGATTAGGTGTGAACATTTAATTCTTAAATGACATAGGTTTCTGTTTTAGTTGATAAACACCCGTTTTTATGTTAATAATTTATCTTTAAAATAAAGTATTTTCAAATATTATTCAATCGTGCCCCTTATCCGTCCCCTCTCCCCAGTGGGGAGAGGGCTTCATCGTGAGCCCCTCGGCCTGATCTCGGGTCGAAGGCTGAGCCGAAAGGATGGATTGAGGGGGAATTTCACACCTCGAGAGAAAGGGAAAAGAATGGATTACCGCCACACACTGAACCTTCCAAGAACAGACTTTCCCATGAAGGCCAATTTGCCTAAGAGGGAACCCGAGATGCTGGCGGTTTGGGAGATGAAGGGAATCTATCATCAAATCACTCAAGAGGCTAAAGGAAGGATGAAATATATTCTTCACGATGGTCCGCCTTATGCGAACGGGCACATCCACATTGGGACCGCCCTGAACAAAATCCTGAAGGACTTCATCGTCAAATCAAAGTTCATGGCTAAGTTCGACAGCCGATATGTTCCAGGCTGGGATTGTCACGGATTGCCCGTGGAGCATGAGGTGGAGAAGAGCCTGGGTGTCAAGAAAGGAGAGCTCTCGATTGTCGAAATCCGTAGACGATGCAGGGAGTATGCAGCTAAATTCGTGGAGATTCAAAGAGAGGAATTCAAACGGCTTGGAGTCTTTGGTGAGTGGGAGAATCCCTATCTGACAATGAATTTTGGCTACCAGGCGACGATTGTCAGAGAATTTGGGAAGTTTCTCTTGGACGGCTCGGTTTACAAGGGGAAGAAACCAGTACATTGGTGTCCTACTTGTAAAACAGCCTTGGCTGAGGCCGAAGTAAAATACGAGGATCATCGATCCCCCTCGATCTACGTGAAGTTCAAGATGGTTTCCACCCCCTCCTACCCCTCCCCCTTCGAGGGGGAGGGTACCCGCTGCGACAGCGCGACAGCGCGGCGAGAGGGCGTGGGGGATATTGGGGATATATTCCCCCGTCTGAAAGGAAAACCTGTTTACGTCATCATCTGGACCACTACCCCTTGGACGATTCCGGCTAATTTGGCCATTGCCCTCCATATAGATTTTAATTATGTGGCTGTGGATGTGGGTGGTGAAGTCTATATCTTGGCAGAGGGACTGCTGGAAAGCGTGATGGAGAAATTTGGGATTCGGAAGTATCAGGTATTGGAAAAATTTCCAGGGAAGAGATTAGAAGGGCTCAAATGTCGACATCCATTTCTCGAACGAGATTCGATCATCATCCTGGCCCCCTATGTCACCTTAGATGCGGGCACGGGATGTGTTCACACAGCACCAGGCCATGGCCAAGAGGATTATGAAAGTGGGATTCAGTACGGCTTAGAGATCTATAGCCCAGTCGATGATGACGGTCGTTTTGTGCAGGACGTTCCTTTCTTCGCAGGACAGTTTGTTTTTGATGCTAACGAAGCGGTGAATAAGAAACTTGCCGAGGTTGGAGCACTTCTGAAAG
>Ga0299912_10002858_pt1 | contig 14149 bp, 11 predicted proteins | sample RVTome_2_FD_207667 | JGI IMG/M metagenome (GOLD analysis project Ga0299912, IMG submission 207667) | Soil microbial communities from uranium-contaminated site in the Upper Colorado River Basin, Wyoming, United States - RVT95D214 (version 2) ...
CAATATCAAACAGGACTACGAGGACTATCTCGACGAGTACGAGAAGATCAAAGAGCTCGTCAACCGCCGGCTCTGGAATGAACGCGAAGGCCTCTATTTCGACCGCTACTGGGACGGGCGTTTCTCGACCCGCAAGGGGGCCTCGAGCTTTTTACCGCTCCTGGCCGGGATCCCGGACCAGAAGCGAGCCCTCCGGATTCTCAAGCATCTTCTCAATCCCCGCGAATTCTGGGGTGAATCGGTTCTCCCGACCATCTCCCGCGACGACACCGCCTTCAAGGACCAGGGCGCTTGGCGCGGCACGATCCAGCCCGTCGCGAACTACCTCGTCTATCAGGGTCTCAAGGCCTATGGGTTCGACGCCGTCGCGTCCGAGTTCGCCGATAAGAGCGCGGCTCTCTTCCTGAGAAGCTGGCAGAACTTCCAGTTAAGCCCTGAATCTTTCGACGCCCGGAGCGGGGACGCCGGCGGAGACCGGTTCGCCGTCCGGGGTCCGCTTTTCGCGCTGACCGCGCTCGAAGAGTATCTGGACTTCGCGCCCTGGGACGGATTCAGGTTCGGCATCCTCGACCCGGCCAAGAAAGGCCGCTTGATCCGGGTCTCGATCCAAGGCCGCCGCTACGACGTCAGCGTTTCCAAGTCCGAGACCTTGCTGCAGGAAGAAGGCCGTGATATCCTCGAGGCGGACGGCGGAGCCGTTTTCCGCCATTTTCTTTACTCGGAGGGGGAGGTTTCTTTTGAAATCAAATCCCTCGAACCCCGCGAAATCACGATCGAGCTTCTCAAAAAGGGAAAGTACCAGCTCTCGATCGACGGCGTCGAGAAGGAGATATTCAAGGGGAGGACCGCCGAATTCGAGATCCCGGAAGGGGAGCACAGCGTTTTAGTGCTCCTCCTGGAGTCGGAGGAATGAGCCGGGTCATTAAGGACGAGAAACCAATTTCGAGGAGGTCGGAATGAAGCGGGCGTTCACCAGACGGGATTTCTTGAGGACGGGCGTCGGCGTCGGAGCCGCATCCATGCTGGCCGGTTCGGAAGGGCTGCTGGGAGGGCAATCCAAGAAAGCCGCGGCCTCCTCGGCGGGCAAGACGGTGGTCGTCGCCAGCGGGAACGGGATCCCGGCCACGGCTAAGGCCATGGATCTCCTCCGCCTTGGCGCGAATCCGCTCGACGCGGTCATCGCCGGCGTCAACATCGTCGAGGACGATCCCGACGACACTTCGGTCGGCTACGGCGGCCTTCCCAACGAGGACGGCGTCGTCGAGCTCGACGCGTCCGTCATGTACGGACCGGATCATGCGGCGGGCGCGGTGGCCGCCCTCCGGAACATCAAGAATCCTTCCCAGGTCGCCAAGCTCGTCATGACGCGGACCGACCATGCCCTGCTTGTCGGCGAGGGGGCCCTCCGCTTCGCCAAAGCCCACGGCTTCGCCGAGGAAAACCTTCTGACCGATAAATCCCGGGAGATCTGGCTCAAATGGAAGGAGACGCTCTCGGATCGCGATAATTGGATCGAACCCCAGTCCGATAAGGTCGCCGAAGAACTCAAGCCCTATATCGCATCCTACGGGACGATCAATTGTATCGCGGTCAACGCCAAGGGCGACCTGGCCGGGGTCACCACGACGAGCGGACTTGCCTTCAAGCTTGCGGGCCGGGTCGGCGATTCGCCCATTATCGGGGCCGGCCTTTACATCGACAATGAGATCGGCGCGGCCGGCTCGACCGGACGCGGGGAGGCCAACATCCTCAACTGCGGGAGTTTTTCGGTCGTCGAGTTCATGCGGCAGGGCCTTTCGCCCGAGAATGCCTGCCTGGAAACCCTGAAGCGGATCGTCAAGACGACGGCCTATCAGCCCCGGCTGATCGACGCCGACGGCTTGCCCACATTTGGACTCAGCTTTTATGCCCTCAACAAGAAAGGGGAATACGGATCGGCTTCGATCTGGAGCGGCGCCAAGTATGCCGCCCATGACGGAACCAAGAACAGGCTCATCGAGGGCGCTTATCTTTACGAACGGAAAAAGTAGAACAAGGAGGGGATCCGGCCCCGCGTGCTTGGCGGGGGATGGATCCCGAATTCAAATTCAGAACCTTCGCCAGTGACCGGGCCGCCAGATCCAACGCGGGCCCCGGTGTTCCCAGTGGCCCGGAACCCATGTGCTACCGGGCCGTGGTTTGACCCATGCTCCGGCGATCCAGACGTAGCGTCCTCCCGTCCAGCGCCAGTATCCCGAGGTCCAGGCGTACTCGGCCTGGGGGCGGGCCGGGACGATCTCGTTGGGCGGCGGGGGCGGAGCGACGCGGGGTCCCGAGACGACGCAGGCCAGGGATAAGACAAGGGGAATTCCCAGGAAGACGAGGGCGATCAGTTTTTTCATTTGTCTCCTCTCATCTATTTGACAACGGCGTCCGTTGAAGCTTGGACGTCCGGGGTCAATCTCCCTCGACGATCATGACGCTGTATCCGGCGTCGGCGAGACGGCGGGCGATCGCCTCGGCTTCATCCCGGGTTCGGGCCCCGATCCGGACGCGGTAGTAGGTCCGTTCGGCCGTGGCGAAGGGCGAGACGACGACCTCGCCGAAGAGGCCTGATAATTTGTCCCTCAATCTCTCCGCGTTGTCCTTGGCGGCGAAGGATCCCGCCTGGACGGAATAGAGCCGGGCGGACGGGGGAGGGGAGTTTTGGTCCAGGAGTTCGAGGCGGACCGGGACCGTTCCCGGGCCGACGACTCCGAGCATCCGGGCGGCCGCGTAGGAGAGGTCGATGATTCGGCCCGCGACGAACGGGCCGCGGTCGTTGATGCGCACGGCGACGCTCCGGCCGTTGTCGAGGTTGGAGACCAGGACCCAGGTCCCAAAGGGGAGGGTCCTATGGGCCGCCGTCATGTCGTTCATGTCGTAGATTTCTTTACTCGCCGTCGGACGTCCGTGAAAGTCGGGTCCGTACCAGGAGGCCAGGCCGGCCATGACGTGGCCGTCGGCGGATTTGGGCTCGGTGAGGTCGGCCCGGATCCTGGCGCAGGAAGCGGCGAGGACGATGAGGAGAATGACCGGCCAGACCGCGGCCCGTATCGGTTTGGAGCCTGCGATCCTTGGGAACCCGCTCATGGCAGATTTGTTTTTATTATAATATCTTCAGTCCCCGAGGACAAGGACCTGGACCGTCCGAATCAAAAAAGTTATTGACGCGCGTCCATATTCTGTAATATAAACCTTTTTTAGCGGTGCCGGGGGATAGAGCCACTTCCAGGGAAGTGGTGTCGTCCGCCGGTACGGCAAGGCGTTGAGCCTTCGAAGGAGGAGACGAAGAATGAAATCATCCAAGTCGGTTGTTTTCGCGGCCGTTGTTTGCCTCGTTGCCGCCCTGGCCGTCCGGGCGGCGATCCCGGCCCTCAACTGGCCTCATTTCGGTTACGACGATCAGCTGACAAGCTATGCCGCCCTCGAGAAGACGATCACGACTCAGAACGTCAAGAATCTGAAACTCGCTTGGAGCATCGGAGAAAATTCCTGGTCCAGGATGATTTACGGATCGCCGGCCGTTTACAATAACAGGCTGTTCACGACGGCCCAGGCACAGAACCTATCCGCCTATGACGCGGAGACGGGGGACTTCATTTGGCAGTCGGAGATCTCCGAGAATTATTCGGCTTCCCAGCCCGTCATCACGACCGACGGAACCTTGATCTATCTGGCCGGAAACAACCCGTCCTCCCTCTACGGCCTTAAGGCTTCGTCCGGGAAAAAAATCTGGCAGGCGCCGATCAGCTTTAACGTCTCCTCTCTGTCCAAGGTCATCCCGGCCGTGGACGAGACGAGAAATATCGTCTATATCATCGAGGGTTCCTACGGTAATGATGGAAAACTCTACGCCCTGCATCGGAAGACGGGGAAGGTCCTCTGGTATAAAAGCCAGACGCTGGGAGGGGTCGCCTTCTGCGGGAACACTGTTGTCCTCAAGGGATCTTGGATCTTCGCCACGGCCGTCGTTGAAGTCGGCCATATGGCTTCGGATAAGCTGGCCCGAATCAACGTCGGCTCTAAAAAGGTCGAGATATACTACAACCTGCCTTCCACGGATAAGTCCTGGGAAGCTAGGAGTTTCTCGATCGCGAACGATAAGCTCATCGTCGTTTACCGAAACCGGTTCGGGTATTCGGAAACCATCAAGTGCATCCTCTGCGTATACAATATCGCATCTTCGCAGATCGTCTGGCAAAAGGTATTCACGACTTCGAACATAACCGGCGCCGTCGCCTGCAACACCGTCAAGAACACCATCTACGTTCCGACCGACCCCTACCTTTACGCTTACAACCTCAAGACCGGGGCGCAGACATGGAGATACCAGGGCTACGGCTCCATCCTCAGCCCGACCGTCGCCAACGGGGTCGTTTATTTCCTGTCCGACACGAATCTCTACGCCATCAGCGAAACGAACAAGAAGCGGCTGTTCCGCTACGCGCTGGGCCACGAAGCCGATTCAACGACCCAGGTCGCCGTCGCCAACGGGATAATCTATTTCTCGGGGAGCGGGGGGACTAAGTCCCTGTTCGCGTTGGGATTCACAGGCGGCCCGGAATCCCCGCGCGGCCCGGTCCGCTGAGCTCGGCAGCCGGTCCTTGTCGCGATCGACGATGGCCGGAAGGGGACGTTTCTATTTGAACGTGACGACGGAGGCCGTCGAGGCGCTCTCCCCGCTGCCGGTTTTTAGACCGCTGATGTGGAGTCGATAGCGGCCGGGCTTGGGAACGGCCGGCGTCAGCTCGAGCAAATAGAATTGAGTATCGCCGTCCGCGGAGCGGCCGATGACCGTGAAGGGGACGTCCGTCTTGACCTGGGAGCCCTCCTCGCTCAGGGAAACCGAAAACTCCATTTCGGTGATCCCGCTCTCCGCGCTGCAGCGTAAGGCGGCATAGATCTTTCCCGTTCCAGCGGGAATGTCTCCCGAAAGGGGAGCGTAGGAATCCCGGTCATAAGCGTAGAGGGAGGAGAGCGTCCCCTGGGAAGAGCTTCCGATGTCATACGCGCTTCGATCGGCCGTAAGAAGGAGAGGCGGGTCGAGCCTGACGGATACCGGCGGCGCCTCGGGAACGATCAGGGTCGTAAAGCCGCGGGCGCCTTTGCCGGTTTCCATGTTGCGGATGACCATTCGGAAGGAATAGCGGCCGGGCTGGATGGGCACCAGGAAGGAGGGAAAGAGGCTGCCCTTGGCGTCCTCGGGAATTTTCAAACGGTAGTTTATCAGGGTGACCATGTTTCCCTTGCCGTCAAAAACAAGAAACAAGGCTTCGGACTTCTTCCCGACGACGTCCTCGACCAGGTCTTCAGGGATTCGGGCGAAGGCGGCGACCTGGGACCAGCCTTCGACGAGGACGGGCAGGGCGACCAGGCCGACCTCATGCGGAATCTGGAACTGGGGATTCTCGTTCAGCGCCAGGTCGATCATATGGAGGAGCCTCTCGAAGCTCGAGTATTTGGGGAACGGCTTGGGATTGAAATACCCGCCCTGGGTTTGGACTTCGCAGTCTTTTCTCTTGACCTTGACTTTGATCTTATGGAATTTCCCGTCCCACTTCTCGTCGATCGTGTAGCCGAGGACATAATAAGCGCCGGTGACGTGCTTGATGTCGTCCATCGAAATTTTGACGTCGACCGTGCTTGCATAATATTTCCCGCCGGTGTCGGAGGCGACTTGCCTGAGGGAGTCCGCTCCCGAGATTTCACGGGCCGCGGAGGCTGATCCCCCGGAAAATGCGACATCGACCTCTTCCTGGACGCGAGAGACGTCGACGGCATAGACCGGACAATTGGAGGCCTTGAACTCCTTGAGGGCCTGACTGAGGTCATTCCGGAGGCCGCTGTCGGCCTGGGCCTCGTCATAATCGGCGAGCTCCTGGGCGAGCTGTTCGGGCGTTTGCCACTCCCCGACGCTGACCCCTCCCTTTCTCCCGTAGAGAATCTGCCGGGCGATACCGGCAGAAAAAAGGACGATGTTTTTATATCCGGGGACGCCGCGGAGAGCCTTGGCCAGGTTATTGAGGACCAAGAAGAAACGACGAGTTTGATCGGTATAAGCCAATCGGCGGATTTCCCCGACTCGCGGATTAGGCCGGGCATCTAACCAAGAAAAAAGAACCTTGTCCTCTTCGTCCTCTCTGGACAAGTCCGGGTCCGCTTTAAACATGAAATCCGTGAGCCGTTCCGCCCGGCCGGCGATGTCTTTCAGCCCGAACCCGTCCACGATCCGGCGAATCTTCTGATGGTCGGTCGTCAAGAATTCGTGGAGCGTCAGTCCGCGCCCCGCCGTGTAAGATAGAAGCGCGACTTCATCCGAGGGGCGAAGCTCGCTCGCCAGAAAGTGGAGGCCGGCTTTCTTTGCTTTGAGAGCGCCCTTCTCGTTGCAAAAAGCGAAGTCGAAGAAAAGAATGAACTTGCGGTTCATGCGGGGCGTGGGAAGGGGTGCTTTCAGGATTTCCTCGGATACATCCGGGAAGTGCCTTTCCAGATGCTCGACCGGGACGACCCGGCCGTTGTCGCTGATCTCGAAATCCTCGGCCGTCAGGTCCGTCACCGGTTTCCCGTCTTCGCCTGTGACATAGACTTGAACGAGCTTGACGGCGACTCCTACTTCGTGCTTGAGAACCAAGCGCTGATCGGACTGTGTTTGCGGCCGGCCCGCTCCCGCCGTTGATAATACGATCCCCAGGGCTCCGATCAAGAAAACCGGAAAGAGAACCAAGGGAGCGCGGAGAGATGATTTTAGGGGCGGAAGCTTACTGAGTTGGGGCACGGTTTTTTCCCTCAACCCGAAATCGGGACACATTATTCCCCTAAGAAAATTATTTTATCAGCTGCCGCCGAACGATGTCAATAAGACGCGATCCGCTAAAGCATGGCTTTGAGTTTTTTATTCAGGAGGGCGAAAGCCGCGTCGGGGGAATTGCAGTAAGAAAACAGGTTCAGATCCTCGGCCGCGATCGCCTTATTCGAAACCAGGACATCGAGCTTGAGGACCTCGCGCCAGTAGTCTTCGCCATAGAGGACGAGGACGAGCTCCTTCTTCGAAATCTTGCTCGTCTGGATCAGGGTCAGGATCTCGAAGAACTCATCCAGCGTTCCGAGCCCGCCCGGGAAGGCCAGGACGGCCTTGGCTTTATAGACGAGCCAGAACTTCCGCATGAAGAAGTAGTGGAAGGCGAAGGCCAGGTCGGGCGTGATGTACGGATTGGGGCTCTGGGGCTGGGGGAGGGAGATGTTCATCCCGATCGTCTTGGCCCCGGCCCGGGCCGCGCCGCGATTGGCCGCCTCCATAATCCCTGGCCCGGCGCCCGTGCAGATGACGAAGTTCTTCCCCTTCAGCTTGAGCGGAATGGCCCATTTGGCCAGACGAAAAGCCAGCTCCTCGGCTTCCCAATAATAGCGGGTCAACAAGGATCCCCGGTTGGCCGGATCGGCCTTGGCCGACCCGAGGAAGAGAATCGTGCTGTTGATCTTCATCCGATCGAGCTTGGACATCGGGCCGAGATATTCGCTCAGGATCCGCAGGGTTCGTCCCTCGAGCGATTCCAGGAATTCGTGATCCCGGTACATAATCTCGGGGAATTCGTTGATCTTATTCATCGTTTGCCTCGTCCGCGGACGAAATCGGGACCGAACCCGAATTCCCCGCCGCTGAGATTCGGGACGGGCCGCGTCTTACGGCTTTCAGAGTCCGGTCGGCCGGGGACATCCAATTTTGTCATTCCAATAGGTGAGCCGCATCTGATCGCCGTTTTTAATCCCCTCCGCGGGATTCCACGGACGTTAGTCCGTAGAGGGATAGCAAATCCCCGCTTCGGGGACAGGCGCTCCAACGCCTGCAATAGGCGGATCCCACGGACGTAAGTCCGTGGAGCTTCAGTCGATCCTCCCGTGGCGCGCATTTTAATCAGGTTTTGGAACGAGAAGATATTATAGTTAAAGCCTCAGCGAAGTCAACGCGGCGAGCGGATCCATCGTCGTCGGGAGAGCCTTGAGTCCCGTCTTTGCTTATGATATCAATGAAGTCTGAATAGTGATGAAAGGCGGCGCATGAGCACAGGGTTAGAGAATCTGAGTTCGATGGAATATCCGGGACGGTTGATCGTGCTGGGCCTGACCCGGCCAGGACGGCCCGCCGTCCTCTACGCGGTCACCGGCCGATCGCCCTCGAGCCAGGCCCGGAAGCTGGTGCGCGACGGGCCCGGAATCTGGACGAAGCCTACCGACGATGAAGTTCTCAAGACGGGAAACCCGGATCTCCTGGTCTATCCGGCCGTCCTGTTCTTTCCGGACGGCCTCGCCGTCTCCAACGGACTCCAGACCGGGGACATGGCGGCGCCCCCGGCCCGGGGCGAGAGCTCCGGCGAGTTCCTGAGCCGCGTCCTGGCCTCGTGGGAGTTCGAGCCCGACGCGCCCATCTTCACGCCCCGGATCAGCGGCTGTCAGCTCGCCGGCGGCGGGGCCGCCCTCCACATCGTCCGGCGGGCGGCGGACGGAGCGGCCCGCCGGTCCGTGTTCGAGCTCCCTCTCGCGCCGGGCCGGGGCCGGATGATTGCCACCTACGCCGGGCCGAACCGGAATCCTCTTCCGACTTGGGAAGGGCCGCCGGCCGAGGTCGAGCTTCGGGGAGATTCGGCCGCGGACCTCGCCGAGGCCCTTTACGCCGCCCTCGCCCCGGCCAAAGGGTTTTCCGATTTCCGGGTGGCAGTCGCCTGCGTCGTCGTCGAGGACGATCGCTTCGGCGCGACCGAGGTTTCCATCATCAACCGCCATGAACGAAAGGATTGAACGCATGGACAAGATTGACAAAACCGCCCGCCAACAGTATTCGACAAAGGTCAAGGAGGAGTTCCCCGACAGCCTCACCGTTGGAGAGGGGCGTTTTGTCAAGAAAAATTCCATGCGCTACGGCGAGAATCCCGGCTATCCGGCCGCCTTTTATGCCGAGGAGGGCGTTTCGGGCCCGACCATGGCGGCGATCGAGATCCTTCAGGAAGGGACCAAGGGTCTCAGCTTTATCAACGTCGGCGATATGGACCTCGGGCAGAGGATCATCCGCAAGCTGGGCATCGTCATCGGGAACCGCAAGCTGTGTGTCATCGTCAAACACGAGATGCCGTCCGGGGTCGCGGCAGGCGACGGCCCCGAGGAGACCTTCGAGCGGGCCTGGGGAGGCGATCCGCTCTCGAATTTCGGGAGCGTCGACGTCTTCAATTTCACGGTCAACGCCGGCCTGGCCCGGCTGCTCGTCGAGGGCGTCCGGAATGTCGAGGTCGTCTACGCCCCGGGATTCGACCAGGACGCGCTCGAAATCCTGGCGACGCGCAAGGTCCTGCGGGTCGTCCGGATGACGGCCTCCCTGACCGCGCCGGTCATCGACAGCGGCCTCGAGCTCAAGCGCGTCGTGGGCGGCCTCCTCGTCCAGAAGAGGTTCGACTCGAGGATCGTGTCCCCCGATTTCGTGGACGTCGTCTCCAAACGGAAACCCTCCCCGGAAGAAGTCCTGGCGGCCCTGTTCGCCTGGACGGTCGCCTGCTTCACGCGGTCCAACGCGATCGTGATCGGCACGGCCGACAAGATCCACGGCATCGGCTCGGGTCAGCGCTCCCGGATCGATTCGGCCGAGGACGCCATCCGGCTCTCGAGGCGCGGCTACGGCCCGGAGGGGACCGTCATGGCCTCGGACGCCTTCATGCCCTTTCCCGACGTCGTCGAGCTCGCCGCGAAACACGGGATCACGGGAATCATCTGCCCGCTGGGTTCGGTCAAGGACCAGGAGGTCATCGACCGCGCCGATCAGCTCGGCCTGGCCATGATGGTCACCCGCAAGCCGGGAGAAGTGGATTGCGAACGCTGCTTCCTCCACCGGTGAGAATTCGGGATTATTGACCCGTTCGCCGACGCTACCCCGCCATGAAGGCGGGGCTTAGAATCGGAGCCCCGCCTTTCAATACTCATGAACCGTTTCCGGTTCATGAGTACTGCGAAACGACTGCACTCACAAGCCGTCTCCGGCTTATGAGTACTGCGAAACGACTGCACTCACAAGCCGTCTCCGGCTTATGAGTACTGCGAAACGACTGCACTCAGGGCTTCGATGAGTGTCGAGGGTTTGACTCCCTCCAGGCCATCTGATATAAGATATATCCGCTTGCCGGGCTGATCGGTCCGGCATCCTTCGGGAAGCGGGCTGATCATGAGATTGAAGGAATACAGGTCGAAAAGGGACTTCAAGAAAACGCCCGAGCCTAAGGATTCCCCCCAAACGAAAAAGGCCCGCGCGGCGGCCCTCGATCCGACCTACGCCATCCAGGAGCATCGTGCTTCCCGTCTCCACTACGACCTCCGTCTCGAGGAGAGCGGCGTCCTTAAAAGCTGGGCCATCCCCAAAGTCCCGACCTTTAAAGCTGGGGAGAAGCGCCTGGCCATCGAAACCGAAGACCACCCCATGGGCTACGAGGATTTCGAGGGCGTCATTCCGGAGGGAGAGTACGGAGGCGGGACGGTCCGAATCTGGGATAAGGGAACATACGTTCCGCTCGAAACGACGGAGGGCAAACGGATCGTCGAGATCCGGGGGCGAAAACTCAAGGGCATTTTCGCGCTGATCAGGCTCAAGCCCAAGCCGGGCGAAAAAGTCGGGCCGGCGAATTGGCTTTTTTTTAGGGTCGGCGGCAAACCATGAACCGTAACTGGGTCGAGAGAGCCCTCAAGATCGCCTGCGGAACGGCCGTCGTTCTTACCGGTATGCTCGCCCTGGCCGCCCAGGACGCGCCGCGGGCGGCGCCGGCCAAACCCAAGATTTATTTTTCCTCCACGAGCTTATCGTTGCTTCTCACCGGAGGCAACAACCAGAACCTCTCCTACAGCGTGGATACGGATCAGAACCTGACCCTGGCCAAGAACATTTTCAACATCAAGGGCAGCGCCATTTACGCCCGCTCCAATCATCAGCCCCGATCGGGCCTCTATTATGCCCACGTCAAGTACGACCGCCGGCTCAGCGCCCGGGCCTACCTCCTCGGCCTGACTCGTTTCGAACGCAATAAATCGGCCGGCTACTTGTCCCGATTCGCGGTGACAACCGGCGGCGGCTTCAGCTGGATCAAGAAGGATAACAAGGTCGATGTCTCTTCCGAAGTTTCCCTGGGCTGGAGCGGCGAAAACAACATCATGCCGCCCTCACGACCCGGATCGGAAGCGATGACCCGCTTGACGAATTTTGTGTCGTCCCTCATGAGCCACAAGCTCATCTATAATATCTCGCCGGCGGCCCAGATCATATTGCAGGGAACCGTGTTCAACAATTTCAAGGACCTCAAGGGATTCCGCGTCAATTCCTACTCGGCCCTATCAGCAACAATCAGCCCATCCCTCGCCCTTAAAACGAGTTTCCAGCTTATTTACGACAACCGGCCCGTCGCCGGCTACAGGCCCACGGACATCTACTTCATGAGCTCTTTCGTGGTCAAGATGTAAATGTCCGCACGCCGCGCCAGAACGCCGATCGGAGTCGATAAAAGGCAATTCTTAATCTTTTTAATCGTGTTTGTAATCAATAATTTAACCTGGGGCGGCCAGTCTCCTCAAACGATCTCCATCGAAGAGGCGGCCCGCCGGATGCTCGCGATCGGCCTTCGCGAAGAGAGGGCTTTTGAAATGCTCCGAGGATTGATCGGAGCGGCCGGGTCCCGGCTGACCGGCTCGCCCGGTGCCGAGGCCGCCCTCGACCACATGCGCCAAGTCATGCTCGACCTCGGCTTTTCCAACGTCCATCGCGAGCCCGTCACCGTCAATCGCTGGGAGCGCGGGATCGAAACGGCCGTGGTCGAAGGGTCGCCGCGACGGCCGGCCGTCAACGTCGCCGTCTGCGCGCTGGGCGGGAGCGTCGGGACACCCGAGGCCGGGATCAAGGCGCCTGTTATCGAAGTCAGATCATTCGAAGAGCTTAAGTCTCAAAAACAGGCCGCGCGGGGGAAAATCGTATTCTTCAATCAACCCATGGACAGGACCATTCTCGAGCCCTTCCGGGCCTACGGAGCGAACGCGGACCACAGGGTTCGAGGAGCCGCCGAAGCGGCCAAGTGCGGGGCCGTCGCCGTGCTCGTCCGGTCATTGACGTTCAGGCGGGACCGATTTCCCCATACGGGCTTGATGCGATATGAGGACGGGGTCCCGCGGATTCCGGCCGCCGCCGTCGCCACCGAGGACGCCGACCGCCTGAGTGGATTCCTGGGGGAAAATCCGGAACTCCTCATCCATCTGACCCTCGGTTGCGGGGATCTCGGCCCGGTCGAATCAGCGAACCTGATCGGAGACCTTCGCGGTTCCGAGCGCCCCGAGGAGATCATCCTGATCGGAGGGCATATCGACGCCTGGGACCTGGGGCCGGGCGCCCACGACGACGGGGCTGGCTGCGTCCACGCCGTCGAGGCGCTTCGGCTCATCAAGGCCGTCGGGCTCGTCCCCAAGCGGACCATCCGGGCCGTCCTGTTCATGGACGAGGAATTCGGCGGGACGGGCGGGCGGTTCTATGCGCGAGCCCCGGAGCGGAAAGGGGAGAAGCATCTGGTCGCCTTCGAGTCGGATCGAGGCGGATTCCTGCCTCTGGCCGTCGGGCTGGGAGGAAGCCCGGGGTTAATCCAAAAACACCAAGCCTGGAGCCCGCTCATCAAGTCTCTGGGCCTCGTTCAAGGCCTCGTTCCAGGCGGCGCTGGAGTGGATATCGCCCCCCTGGCCGAGCAAGGCGTCATCCTGGGCGGACTCATCCCCGACGCCAGCCGCTATTTTGATTTCCACCATTCGGCCCTCGACGATTTGGCCGCCGTACATCCCCGCGAGCTCGAGCTGGGCGCGATCGCCCTCGCCGTCACGGCTTACATCATCGCCCAGGAAGGAATCTGACGGCGGAGCCCCGCCTTTCAAGGCGGGGATGAGGGGCGAGGCTCAGGGTTGATCCTATACAAGCCGCGGCCTTCAGGCCGGGGAGTCGAGGATTTGACTTCCGGTTCCCTCCATGCTATAAAGCACCTCCTTCATAATTCCTAAATTAGCGAGGACGATCGGGCATGCGTTTATCCCTGCTTTGGCACTTCCACCAGCCGCTCTATCGTCACGCCGAGACGCGGGAATACCTCCTGCCCTGGGTTCTTTTCCACGCGACCAAGAACTATCACCAGATGGCCCTCATCGCCGCCGAAGCCGAGTTCCCTTGCGCTTTCAATATCGTGCCTTGTCTCCTCGAACAAATCGCCGATTACGCCGAAGGCCGCGCCGACGACCGCTTTCTCGAAGCGGTCCGAAAAAGGCCCGGCGACCTAACCCCCGATGACAGGGACCTCCTCCGAAAGCTCGCGCCGGACGAACAGCGAGCCGACCGTCTCCAGCTCAGGGCCCTGCAGGCCTGCTTCAACCCGCTCGCGGCGCCGGGCGGGAACAAGGAGGAGCTCCTCGAAATCCAGGAGACTATCCTGCGCGGGGTCATTCCCATGATCCGCGACCTCGGACGCAAGGGGACGGTCGAGCTGCTGACGACCCCTTATTATCATCCTCTCCTTCCTCTCATCTTCGACCTGGGTACGGCCGGCGTCGAGGCGGGACCGGAATTCGCGTTCCGACACCCCGAGGACGGCGAAGCCCAGCTCCGGAACGGCCGAGCCTATTTCGAAAGCGTGATGGGCGCGGCCCCGGCCGGCCTCTGGCCGTCCGAGGGAGGGCTGAGCCGCGACGTTTGCCGGGCGGCCGCCCGGGCCGGATTCAAGTTCGCCGTCACGGACGAGAACATCCTTTGGAAGAGCCTCCCCGAGCCGCGCCGGGCCGAGGATCTTTTCCGGCCTTATGACTGCGAGGACTTGACGGTCCTCTTCCGGGAGCGGGAACTTTCCGACCTCATCGGATTCGTCTACCAGAAATGGGACGAGAGGGACGCCGTCGAGAACCTGGTCCGCCGGCTGTCCGAGAAGGCGCGCGCCCTTCCCGAGGAGGCCCTGTGCGTCATCGCCCTCGACGGCGAAAACTGCTGGGAATTCTATAAAGAGAACGGCGTGCCCTTCCTGCGAAGGCTTTACGAACGGCTCCGGAACGAGCCGGGGATCGAGCCCGTCCTGTTCAGCCGCGCCCTGGC
>Ga0299912_10002859_pt1 | contig 14146 bp, 7 predicted proteins | sample RVTome_2_FD_207667 | JGI IMG/M metagenome (GOLD analysis project Ga0299912, IMG submission 207667) | Soil microbial communities from uranium-contaminated site in the Upper Colorado River Basin, Wyoming, United States - RVT95D214 (version 2) ...
GTAGCTCCTCCTTGTACCAGTTCACGTTGGCAGGCAGCTCAAGCTGGAAGACCCCGGGGTCAATAGACTGGTTATAGTCAATCTGGCTGAGCTCAAAGATCAGCGTCTCGCCGGATTTGCCGGCCAGATACACTTGCACGGCTTCCAGAAGCTCAGTCTGTGAATCGAACCGATACACCCGGCGCGTGTCGGAGGTGTCGAAAGACTTGTTTTTAAGATAGTCGTTATCCGGCAGGCCGGCTTTGGCCTCGACCGTTACGACCGATTTTGTCCGGCCATCCGCGCCGCGTTCTTCCGTGAGGCTCAGCTTCCAGCCTTTCGCAACGGCGTTCTTGAGTTCATTGGTAATCGTGTTGCTGAGATCCGCGATTTTGTGAAGCCAGTCGGTGTCAAACGCGCTGCGCGACAGATGCGGCAGCTTGCTCGCAACGTTCATGACTTTGGAGAAGACCATCGTGGACTGCCCATCCATTGCCGCCACTGCTTCGGGCTTCTCGACACGCCATTTCAGCTCCGGCTCGAACTGCTTCCATAGCTCGATAGGGACGAAGCCCAGCGCGGGATCAATGTGGCCGAAGTTTTCCGCCGGGGTCGTGCGCACTTGGCCGCGCAGGTGGATGCTGGTGAGTTTGGCCACAGCCTTGGCGCCTCTGGCAAGAACCTCGGCTGCGGTGGCTTGTGTCCTGGGTGTAAGCAGGAGCGCGATTAAAATTATTGCGGCGGCCCCGGCGGCCGCGCTCAATCCGAACCCCCATCGTGTGAATAGTCTGCTCATAATCGTGTGCCTTTCTTGTTCAGTCTGAACTGCGCGAACCCGGCGCATCACCGGCTCAACGAGGGACACCTCGGCGGCAGCCTGGCCGCGGGCGACCAGCCGCTGCTGCAAGCTGGCGATGGCCGCGTATTCAGCGCGGCAGGCCGCGCAGGTTTCCAAGTGCGCCTGACATTGGAGCGCTTGCTCGTGGTCGAGTACTCCTTCCACGCAAGCCACCAAGTTCTCCCGGCATTCAGCGCAGTTCATGGTTGTTCTGTTTGGTTGACTGTTGGTTTCGCGCTATCGCAGGCGGCAAGCTCCTGGCGGAGCAAGGCGTAGGCTCGCGACAGCGTTTTGGTGACCGTCCCGAGCGGCATGTCGAGTCGCCTGGCCACCTCCTGACAGGAGAGGCCCTCGTAATACCGCAGCAGAATCACCTGACGAAAGGATTCGGGCAGGACAGCAATGGCTTCCTCCAACGGATACTCTTCCCGGCTTTCGGCAAAGTCTGCCATGATGTTCTCCGACACTTCACAGTTTCTTTGGCGCTGTGCCAGGGAACGGAATTGTTCTTTGGCGACCCGTCCGGCGATGCCCAAGAGCCACGAATAAAACGACTCCGGCTTCCGCAGCTTCTTCAAGGACAGAAACGCCCTGACGAAGGATTCCTGAGCCGCTTCCTCGGCCAGCAGGCGATCCCGAAGCCGGCCCGCCAGAAACGAGAACAGCGGTCCCTGATAGCGTTGCACCAGGACGCGGAAGTCCTCCGAATGACCGTCGCGGCAGCGCTCCACGTATTCCCTGTCGGTCAGGTCCATGTGATGTCGCGCTCAAGTGAACTCATACCGTCATCCTATAGTGCGGTTCGGGGCGATTTTGCGACAAAAAGAATCAGGGATCTTCAGCAGGTCTCTGAGCGGCCTTGCCGTGGCGGCTGGGCGTCGGCAAACGCGCCAAGCTCATCGGTCCGGTTTCGGGCGTTGACACCATCGAACGCTTTCCCTAGCTTTCGGCGGCAAAGAAATGGCGCTTTGCCCCGAATGACCAATTCGGGGATTTTTGTTGCAACAATGCGGCACACGGCTGTCCCATCCGCAGCTAGTTGAAAGTCCGAAAGTGCTGCGGCTCTGGAGAGCCGCGCTCCTTTGTAACTATGTCGAACACAATTCTGGTCGGCGCCCAGTGGGGCGACGAAGGCAAAGGCAAGATCATTGACGTTCTGACGGAACACGCCGACATCGTGGTGCGCACGCAGGGCGGCAACAACGCCGGGCACACCGTTTTTATCCGCCAGAACAAGTATGTCCTGCATCTCGTCCCGTCCGGCATCCTGCGCCGGAACAAACTTTGTGTCATCGGCAACGGTGTGGTGGTGGACCCGGTCAGCCTCGTGGACGAAATCAAGGGGCTGCGGAAGCTGGGTGTGAAAGTTGACGGCAACTTGGCGTTAAGCGAGACGGCACATGTCGTGTTTCCCTACCATCGCGAACTGGATGCGCAACGCGAAGTGCTCAAAGGCAAACACAAGATCGGCACCACCAAGCGTGGCATCGGCCCGGCTTACGGCGACAAGGCGGCGCGCACGGGTTTGCGGGTGATAGACTTGATCAACTTCGAACGGTTCGAGGAGAAACTTCAGGTCAGAATCAAAGAGAACAATGAAGTGCTGAAAGCGTTTGGCGCGAAGCCATTATCGTTCAAGAAAGTCCACGCGGCTTACCGGGCTGCGGGCGGTTATTTGAAGCCGTTTGTCGCCAACACGGTCGTGCTGCTGCACGAGGCGATGCGCCGGGGCAAAGACATCTTGTTCGAAGGCGCGCAGGGCACGTTTCTGGACATTGATCACGGGACGTATCCCTTCGTCACGTCGTCGAACACCACCGCGGGCGGCGCATGCACCGGGTCGGGTGTGCCGCCGCATCGCATGGATCGAGTGGTCGGCGTGCTGAAGGCCTACACCACGCGCGTGGGCGAGGGGCCGTTGCCGACCGAGAATGCGGAGATTGCCGACATGTTGCACGCGATGGGCCGTGAGTTCGGCGCGACCACGGGCCGGCCCCGCCGCTGCGGCTGGTTCGATTCCGTGGCCGTGCGTCACGCCACGATGGTGAACGGGATTGACGAACTGGCGGTGACAAACCTGGACGGTTTGGACACGATGGAGACGATTCGAGTGTGCATTGGTTATCGCCACGGCAAGACGCGCTACGATTACGTTCCCAGTGATGCCGAAGTGCTGTCGCACTGCGAACCGATTTATGCCGAGTTCGAGGGGTGGCAAACGCCGACGACCAAGGCGCACAAGTGGAAGAACTTGCCGGCAAAGGGGCGTGCGTATCTCAAGGCCATCGCGGAGCTGAGCGGAGCAAAGCTAGCGATTGTCTCGGTCGGTCCGTCCCGCGCGCAAACGATCTTCGTATGAGATATTACATCTTTGAATCGTTAAAACGTCACAGTCTGGCAAGCAGTCGCCCAACCGATTTAACAATGGAACGACGTAACGATTTAACGTTTCAACGATTCCACGCTTTGACGGTCGAAATGACATGAGCAGCCCATCACCTCATTTCAGTCCCGAGGCGCGGGCCTCTTTACCCCGGCACGTGGCCATCATCATGGACGGCAACGGGCGTTGGGCGAAGCAGCGGCATTTGCCGCGTGTCGAGGGACACCGCGCCGGAGCGGAATCGGCGCGCGTCATCATCCGCACGGCCGGTGAACTCGGCGTCAAGTATCTCACGCTCTACGCCTTTTCGCTGGAGAACTGGAATCGGCCCAAGGACGAGGTGGATGCGCTGATGAAATACCTGGTCCATTACCTCAAGACCGAGACGCCCGAGTTGAACAAGAACAACGTGAAGCTCGAAGTCATCGGCCACATCTACCGGCTGCCGGAGGGCGTGCAGGAGCACTTGAGAAAAAGCATCGCCACGCTGTCGAAAAACAACGGCCTGACATTGATCATGGCGCTGAGCTACGGCGGGCGGACGGAAATCGTGGATGCCGTCCGCGCCATCGCCGGGAAGGTCAGGCAGGGCAAGATCGACCCTGCCGACATCAACGAACAGGTTGTGTCGCAACATCTCTACACGCACAACTTTCCCGACCCCGATTTGCTCATCCGCACGAGCGGCGAGATGCGCGTGAGCAATTTCCTGCTCTGGCAGATTTCCTACGCCGAGCTGGTCATCACCCCGACGTTCTGGCCCGATTTCCGCAAGCCCCAATTCTACGCGGCGCTCGAAGAATACGCCCAGCGGCATCGGCGGTTTGGCGGCGTGTGAGGTTTCCAGTTTCCCGTCCCAGCGCGCCAATGAAATGCGCGAGCTGGTGAGCTAAATCCCTTTCAAGTCCGCGTTCACACACTTCGTCCCGCCCGGTGCCAGGGTCAGGTCGGCGGCTTGCTCGCCGTAACGCACCGTGCACCGTTTGCCGGTGACGCTGCGGATGGTGGCGGAGATGAGCTTGCCGTCCTTCCATGCGATGTCCACCTCGAATCCGCCGCGCGCGCGCAAACCCTTCACTTGACCAGTGGGCCACGCCTTCGGCAGCGCAGGCAGCAGGTGAATCACGAACCGGCCGTCCGCTTCACGGACGTGGCTTTGCAGCAGCATCTCGGCGATGCCGACCGTCGCGCCGAAGTTGCCGTCAATCTGGAATGGCGGATGGGCGTCGAACAGGTTCGGATACAGTCCACCGCTGGCGCGACTGCCAACCGGCGCGAGGAGATTGCGCAAGATGAGGTACGCGTGGTCACCGTCGAGGAAGCGCGCCCAGAGGTTCGCTTTCCAGCCCATGCTCCAGCCGGTCGCCTCGTCGCCGCGATAAATCAACGACTGCCGCGCGGCGTTGAACAAATTCGTCGTCTGCCAGGTAATGTCCGCGCCCGGATACACACCCCACAGGTGCGAGACGTGGCGGTGTTTGTTGTTTGGATCGTCCTTGTCTTCGAGCCATTCCTGCAACTGCCCGTGCTGGCCGATCTGATTCGGCGCGATTCGTGCGCGCATCTCGTCGAGCTTCGCGGCGAAATCCGCGTCCGTCCCGAGCCGGCGCGCGGCCTCGGCGCAGGCGGCGAACAGCGAACGGATGATCTGATGATCCATCGTCGGTCCCATCACCAATCCGCCCTGCTCAGGCGAATTGGACGGCCCGCTGATGAGCCATTTGGACTTGGGATCCTCGACGAGATAATCGGTGAAGAACAGCGCTGCCTCCTTCATGACCGGATACGCGCGCCGGCGAAGGAAGGTCTTGTCCTGTGAATGGAGGAAATGCTCCCAGAGGTGCAGGCTCAACCACGCGCCGCCGGTGACCCAGATGCCGTGGTTGCTCGCGTTGATGGGGGCCGTGCCGCGCCAGATGTCGAAGTTGTGATGCAGCACCCAGCCGCGCACGGCGTAGTGGTTGCGCGCGGTCCGCCACCCGGAGATCACGAGTTCGTCAAGCGCATCGAACAGCGGCAAGTGACACTCGGCTAGGTTCGCGATCTCGGCGGGCCAGTAATTCATCTCCGTGTTGATGTTGCACGTGAACTTGCATTCCCAGGGCGGATTGAGGCTTTCGTTCCAGAGGCCTTGCAGGTTGGCCGGCTGGCCGCCGGGTCGGCTGCAACTGATGAGCAGGTAGCGCCCATATTGAAATACAAGCGCCGCGAGGCCCGGATCATCTTCCTGGACGGCCAGTCTGAGGCGTTCGTCGGTGGGAAGCGATGTCTTGGCTCCGCCGCCGAGGTCCAGCGCCACGCGCCGGAACAACCGCTGATGATCCGCAACGTGCGCCCGGCGCAACTTGTCGAACGATTTGCGCGAGGCGACCTTCAGCGCCCGTGCGCACCCCGCCGCAGGATCGCCCGACACGTCCTGGAAGTTCTTGAAACTCGTGGCCGCCGCGAGCAACAGAGTGGCGGAGTTCGCATTCCTCACTTCAATGCCCTGGTCGTTGGCCTGCACTGAGCCGCCCTCGGCCTTCGCCTGGAGTTGCGCCTCGAACCGAAGCGGATTCGCGAACTTCGACTGTGTTCGTTCGTAAGTGTCCTTGACCCGACCGCGGACTGCCAGATGGCTCTTGCCGGCGGCAGCGACTGTCGAGTTGGAATGCGGGCACGCGAAGGCGGCGCGGAAATTTAACTTGCCGGGCTCGCTGGCGGTCAGGCGGATGACGATCACCCGGTCGGGCGCGCTGGCGAACACTTCGCGGCGGAACGTCACGCCGCCAACCTCGTAGCTTACGCTGACAACAGCTTGGTCGAGGTCGAGGTCCCGGCGATAGTGTGCAACCTGCTCGTGGCTGGGAAACGTGAGGTTCACGTCCGCGAACGGTTGATAAGGCATCTGCCGCAGCGGGACGCTCATAAACTCCTTCATCGCGAGGTCTTCGGCCTCCTTCTGCTTTCCCTCGAAGAGCAAATCCCGGATCGTGGGCAGGTGCTGCGCGGCGCCGGGATGCGAGTAATCGTGCGGCTCGCCGACCCAAAGCGTGGACTCGTTGAACTGGATGCGTTCACTGCTTGTGCCGCCAAAGACCATCGCCCCCAGCCGCCCGTTGCCCACCGGCAGCGCTTCAGTCCATTCCGTCGCGGGCCGGCGATACCAGAGGCTTGACGGCTCGTCCGGTGGCGGCGCTTCGCCGACCAACTCGCCGCCCAACGCCGGGATGGCGTTCGTGTTAGCGGCAGCGCCGTGGACTTCGTGGTTGAGGACAAAGGCAAACGCCAAACCAGCGAGCGCGAAGGTCAGTCGTGATCTCATGATGCTTGCTTCAACGATGGCATTGATGCCAGTGCAGCCAAATCCGGCACAGTTCGATCGACCGCCGCCGGGCGGAGCGATGTCCCCCGATTCCAAACGACATTGAGTTTCGGGTCAAGTCTCCATCGGCGGACGATCAAGAAGCGCGGGCAGTTCTCCAAAATGACTTGCCGCCGGGACCAGGAGGCGCATAGTTGTTACAGTTTAGCGGGCAAAGCTGTGGGCTGAAATGTGCCGCAGCCGTTGGCCTTTTGAGATGATGGGGTCGTAGCTCAGTTGGTAGAGCGGCTCGTTCGCAATGAGCAGGTCAGGGGTTCGAATCCCCTCGGCTCCACCATTCCACCACAGAAAGGCAATGGGCGTCTGTGGTTGGACCAGCCCCGCCATGCTGCCAGAGTCAATCCTTCGCTGTGAATGTCGCCACCAACGGCCGATGGTCTGAGCCGACGCCCCAGTTCGGCATGGTCAGCACGTAAGTCCCGTTGGTCACCCACTCGTGCGCCATGCCGGGGCTGATCAGGATGTAATCAATGCGGCTGTAAGTGTCGTCCTTTCCGTAGTAATGTGTCCAGGTGATGTTGCGCGGCTCGAAGGCGGGATTCGGATTGGGTGTGTTGTCGCCGTTGCGCTCAGCCGGGCGGGTGTCAATCAGCTTGAACCTGCCCCGCCCAAGGATCTCCCTCGTCGAGCGCGAATCCTTGGTGTCGTTGAAGTCACCGAGCACAATCAGGTTCGCGTCTGGATTGGCCGCAAGACGGGCGTCAATTTTCTGACGCAGGAGCTTTGCTTCTTCGAGACGCAATTCGGCTTCATCGGCTTCGGGCACGGGACGTCGGGATTTCAAATGCGCCGTGATCAATGTGAAGGAGTAGCCGTTGTTGACTTTGACAACGACTTCAGCGAAACCCCGGCTCACCTGAAACCGCCGACCGCCAAGGAGAAAGAACTCGTTGGTGTGCGGCCGCCGAGTGGCAAAGGGATATTTGCTGAGCACGGCCACGTGAATGTTGGTGTCGAACCCGCTCACGAGTTCCCAGAACGGAAAGTCCAGGCCGCCGGTCTTGAGCGAGGCGCGCAACTCCTGGAGCGCCTCGGGGCTGCCCATTTCCTGCAAAGCGATGACGTCGGGGTTCAGGGCGCGAATGCTGTCGCGGATTTTGGTCTTGGCGGCTGCGGATTTGGCACGCCGCGTCCCGACATCGTGATTGATGTAGTTTTCCACATTGTAGGTGGCAACGCGGATCGTGCTGTCGCCAAGAAGGAGAGACGGCGGGAGAAGGACTACAATCGCCAAGAGAATCGTCCGAACAACAGATTTCATGCAGACTTTAATAATGGCGATGTGCGTCAAAGTCAAAGAGAAGGCGGGCGTGCGCTTCGCGCCTTGGAGTCAGTGTCGAGGGCCCGGGCAATACGGCCGACGACCGCGGCGACCTCAGAAGACTTCCACAACGGCAATGGATTGCTGGGCCTCCGACACCCAGTCGGATTTCCTGCTCTCCTCGTCTTCGCCGCGCGGACCTATCAGATTACCGCTCACACCCGGCACCGACCTCAGAAAATCGATCAGATATGAACTCTTGAGGGCGTAATTCACATTTTGCGGCACGCTTCCGGTTGCCATGAGCAGTGTCAGGTCGTTCAAACGCAGTTGCACGAGGCCGATCACGTTGCCGAACCGGTCAAACAGCGGCCCGCCGGAATTGCCGGGCTGTACTGGCGAGCTGATTTGAAAATAGTGCGGGTCGTCCTTGGCTCCCGCCAGGCTGTTGATTTCGCCGCGGGTAAATTTGGGTTCGCTCCCTTGGATGCGAGTGTTGGGAAAGCCAATGGTCGAAACCGGGTCGCCCAACCTTGCCGCGTCAGAGTCTGCCACCGGCAGCGGGCGGAAATTGTCGGCCACTTTCAGGAGTCTTGGGGTGTCAGTTCTGGCTGTTTGAACCGGCACATCCATTCGGTTGGTTGCGGCCGAAGGCGGGAAAGCACCAGTGACTTTCAAGATCGCGATATCGTTGGTTTTGTCGGTCCTTACCACCTGTGCGGCAAAGGTGACCTGCTTGGTCCGGATGACAATGCGTGAAGCCGTTTCCACGACGTGATAGGCGGTGACCAGGTAGCCGTGTTTCGTCACGAAAAAGCCGGTCCCGCTGGCCTTGGGAAGATTCACCTCGCCCGGTTGCTGGCGTGGAGTGAAAGCCGCGGCGAGACGCTGGCCTTGAGCAATTTGGTACGGTGTCATTTTCTGGGTTAGCTGATCGCGCTCTGTGACCGCTTCATCGTCGCCCTGAGCAGCAGCCAAGCTGAGCCACTTATACGCCTCCACATAATCCGAGCGCGCGATCTCACCTTTGGCGAGGATGTTGCCCAGATTTCGCTCCGCTTCGGCGTCACCTTGTTCCGCCGCTTTGCGGAACCAGACGAGCGCTTCCGAAAAATTCCGCGCCACTCCATTTCCCTCGACGTAAAGGAAACCCAGGTTCAATTGCCCTTTCGGATGGCCCTGATTGGCGGACATCCGCACCCACTTCGCGCCTTCCAGCGGATTTCGAGGAACACCGCGACCTTTGAGGTACATGATCCCAAGATTGTTCTGGGCGGTGGGATTGCCGTGCGCAGCGGCACTGCGGTACCAGTTCAAGGCTTCACCAAAGTTCTGCGGGACGCCTTGCCCGGAGTCGTACATGATTCCCAAAGCCAGTTCCGCTTCGGGATCGCCCTTCTCAGCCTGCTTTTTGGCCTCCTTGAAATCTTCTTCGTCGAAAGTGGCGCACCGGGCGTTAAAAGGTGAACAGCCAAGAGAGAGCGCCAGCCAGCCCGTCAGCAGCGACGTCTTCAATAGCTTCATAAACCCATCCTACGGAATCCGGTTTCGAAATCAACAGCGCGCGCAAAGACTGACGTCGCAATGGGCGCTTCAACCGACTCTGAGAGGGCAATCAACCGGGCGTGACCTGCCAGTCTCACGCCAGGCAGCTCACCATGGAATCCCGAGCACATGCCGGCAGTCCAGCCAACTGGGGCAGGCACAGTTTTGCCGGATCAGGTTTTCGCCAGTTCGCTTGAGATGCTCTCCCGGCATGCTGCCCGGTTTTCACGGGAGCGAAGCCGGTTTGCACAGGGGAACGTCCATCTCGCGCTCGAATCCGAGTTGCAACTGCCGCACGCCGGACGGATCAAAGTGGCGCAGCGGGTTGTTGAGCGCGTAACTGTAGCGATTGTAGCTTTGCGGATTGGCTGAATCCGAAACGACCGTGTCCGCTTGAATGAAACGCGCGAGTTGCGGGTCGTAGTAATGCCGGCCGGCGCAGTAAAGGCCGGTGTCTTCGTCCAGGATCCGGCCGGAGTGGCGGCGCGAGGGCGGAAACGCCGTCGTACTCTCGGTGAACCGGCTTTGTCCATACGCCGTGTATTCGTAATGTTGAACGCGATTCCCGTTCTTGTCCGTCAACACCGAAGTCGAACGCCGATGGTCGGGATGGTAGTACACGAAGACGTTGGTCGCCGTCTGGTCGAAAGTGCAGACCAGCCGGTCCGCGGCGAGGACATGGAACAACGCCTGGCCCTGTTTCTCCTCGTAGTTACTGCCGATCCAGGCCTGCAGGTTTGTCCCGTTCTGCTTCCAGAGTCGCGCACCGCTGCGGTCGTAACCGAAGGTGCATCTGGCGGTGAAACTCGTGAAAGAGGCGAGCCGGTTTTCAGGATCGTAGTCCAACTGCTCGGTGCCGCGCACGATCATGCTGCCGTTGGCATCGTAGGAGTAGTTCCTGCCGTTGGCGCTCTTGACCGCCTGCGGCATCCGCACTCCATAACCGTATGTCCCCGCTCCCGTTTCACCGCTGACTGTGATGTTCCCAATCGGGCTGTAGCTGAAGGTCGCGTTTGAGCCAACGGCCGGGCGCATCAGCGAGGTGAGCCGATGCAAATCGTCATAGACAAGACTCGACAACGCGGCGGAGGCGTTGGTGGAGTAAACGCCGTCCACAATGCTCTTGAGATTCGACACCTTGTCGAAATTGTAGGCGAGGTCTTGAATGTTGGTGCTGCCGGTTTTGTAGGAGATGACCCGCGACAGCCGCTTGGAGTTGGCAAAGTAATCGTGGGTGGTGACGACCCCGTTGCCGAAATTGATGCCGAGCAACTGTCCGACTGAATTGAAGCCGCGTGGCTGGTAAAAGACCAGATTGTTCGTGCCATCAATGCGTCGCACTTCGGACAGGTTGCCGGCGGTGTCATAGGTGTAGCGCAGCACCGGCCCATTGACCGGGTAAATGTTGGTAACCACACGGCCGGGGGTGTCGTACACGGACTGATTGGTGTAAGTGTTCCCATTCTTGCTCAGATAACGTGCCGTCTTGAGCGTGCGTCCGCGCACGTCGTAACCGTTCTTCTGCCAGCCTTCGTTGTCGGTCGTCATGTAAAGCTGGCCGGCATAAACCAGGAAGTTCGTGTCGTCACTGGTGTCGTAAACGTTCGTCACGCCATAGGCAAATGCACCGGTACTGCCATAAATCTGGCGGCTCTTGAGCCGGCCCAGCGGGTCGTCGTAGTTGAAGCGCACCTTCTGTCCTTTGGCGTCTTCCTGCTCGCGCAAGCGGCCCGTGAAATCGCGCCGATACTGCCACACGCCCATGTCCGGGTCGGCCATCGCCACCACCTGCCCGAGGTCGTTGCAGGCGTACTCGATGACATTGCCTGCGTGGTCAACAGTGTTGGTAAGGCAGCCGGCCTTGTCGTAACGCAGCGTCGTCGTGTAGTTGCCCCCGCTTGTGACTTCAATGATCTGATTGGTCCGGCTGAAGGCGTCGAGCTGGTACTTGTGGACTTTGCCCTCCTCGTCGGTGTGGACGATGACCCACGGGTCGTTGCCGTCATTGCAGGCGAGGGTCACGGGGCCCACCGGCGAGCCGGTGTCGCCACCAGTGGTGCTGGTGCCGGTGAGTTGGCCGGAACTGAAGGTGCCATTCACGGCAGCGGTCACTTTCGTCAGGCGCCCAATGGGATCGTATTCGCGCAGCGTGCCCAGTTTCGTCCCGCCAGGTTTCGTGAAGTCCGTGCCGGCGTTGAAGTAAGGCAGCGTCTCAAACATCACGCTGCCGCGCCCGCTGTAAACCGTGTCAGTCACGCGGAAGCCGCTGGTCTCAGCTTCTTCGCGCACTTGGAGCAGCCGTCCCAAGCCATCGAAGTATGTCCACGTTTCGTGGCCGTTGGCCGTGTCCACATCGTCGTTCTTGCGGACGCGAACATAGTTTGTGGAGAAGCCGCCGGCCATGCCTAGGCGGTAGTCGTATCGGGCAATCCACAGGTTGGCCGGACCATTGGGTGTGGTGGAAACGTCCGTTTCAATCAGCCGCAGAAAAGCGTCATACGAGTTGGCGGTCACCAGACCCTTCGGGTCGGTGGACGAGAGCAACCGGCCGGAACGCGCGTCGTAGCTGAAGGTGCTGGTGAAACCGCCGCCAAAGGTCTGTTGGACGGGGAAAGTCCGATAGGTCGGGTCATAGATGGTCGCAGTGGCGATGCCCGCTTCGTTGGTTTCGCCATTGCGGTTGCCGTAAGCGTCGTAACCGAAGCGGTTCGTGACGTAACTGCCTTCGCACAGGCGGCGGCGCTGCCGGGTCAGACTGCCCGTCTGCCCGTCGTAATCGTAGAGCGTCTCACGCAGGATGGTTTGCCCGCCGGCGTCCTCCGTGATGACGGCTCGTTGCGGCTTGTCGAGAACATTCGTGTTTGGAAGTGCGGCGAATGTGGTGAAGCAATAAACGCCGTCGTTGCCGGTGTCGGTAAATCCATGCGTCGGCACGTTGACCGATGTGACTTCGCCACAATCAACGGTGTTGGTGAGATTGCCGTTACCCAGGTCGTAAGCGAACTGCTGCGCTGTGGCACGGTAGTGATTCGTGTTGCCGGGATGGTCAAGCGCCAGGGTCTGGCTCGTAAACGCAAAGTGTCGCCCGCTGCCGAGGCCGGCGTCTTCCACCTTGTTCAGCAGGAGCTGGTAGAGCAGGCCGTCTGAACCGACAGTCTCGAGGCGGAAAGGCATCCCCATCTTGCCAATGTTGTTGGTGTTGTCCTGGTATTCGCCGTACTGGGAGTTGGCGCGTCCGCCCGCCTGATGGAACCAGTACACGTTGGGCATCCCGCACGGACTGGGGGCGATCACGCGAGCAAAGCCGCCAAATTCCCGGCGTCCAGGATGCCACATGCCGCCTTCGTAAGAATAGGTTGTGGTGTCGCTCGGATACAGCCCATCGCACGTGGACACCGTGGCCACGGTCTGCATGACGAACGGCAAGAGCCGCCGTGAATTGGGGTTGTCGGTGGATTCCCGATTGTCATATTGAGTCGAAGGCTTGTAAGTGACGCTCAGGCTGCCGCCCATGCCGTTGCTGATCGCGGAGAGCAGGTCGGGGAACGGCCCTTTGTTCAGCTCCACCACGAAATAGTTCTGCCCGATCATCCAGTTGGCTTTGCTCATCACGCGGTCGGGCAGGCCGTCGCCATTGATGTCCAGCAGCGTGACTCCGTCATCTCCCACGATCTGGTCAATGCAATTGTAGGGAGAAGTTAAATCGTTGGTCTTCCCCTGGCTGAAATATGGGCCGAAGTTCTTGATGGGGGCAAAGCCAGTGCCGGTGTTGACCTGCACCCACCAGTTGGTCAGCGGTGGACAGAACTGGCGCATGATGCGATCGGGCAAGCCGTCACCGTTGATGTCCCGGAGCGCCACGACGCCGGAATCGTTTACCGCGCAATATTGCGGGGTATGTTGCGCAGCGCACTGGCCCTGTTGCGGCTGGGAATATTGCGGATCGACTCCCGGCCAGTTGATGGCTGGTTCAAAGCCGTAGCCGTTGTTCAGTTCCACCACGAAATTGGTGAATCGGTCATCGGCATACGGGCAGTTGCAGTCCGGGTTGCGCGGCATCATGACCCGGTCGGGCAGGCCGTCTCCGTTCATGTCCATGAGGCGGACCACATCGGATTCGAGGGCCGCCCAATAGAGGTCATTGGACTGACCTTGACTGGAATAAGGCCCGAAGAAATTGGTGGAGGTGAACCCATTGCCGGTGTTGAACTGCACGATGAAGTTGGTGTAAGGCGAGGCGTACTGCGTCGGCCAGCCGCGCATGACGCGGTCAGGCCGGCCATCGCCGTTCATATCGGTCATCTTCACGTAACCGGGCTTTTCAATCGCCAGGAAGGCTCCGGCGGTGCCAACCTCGCTCGGGGAGACGTTGCTCCAACTCACGCTGCCGCCAAAACCCGCGCCGTTGTTCAGTTCCACGACGAAGTTCGTGTAGAGCTGGTTCGTGGAAAAGGAGATGTTGTCCATCACCCGGTCCGGGTGGCCATCGCTGTTAATGTCGATAAAACGCGTGTTGATCGAGTTGATCATTGCCCAGAAAGCATTGCTGGTCTGCCCCTGGCTGAGAATCGGTCCCCACGAGATCGGGTCGCTGAAGCCGGTCCTGTTGTTGCGCTGGACGACGAAATTTGTATATGGCGGCGAGTGAGAGGGCGCATTCAACGTTTGCAGCAGCCGGTCGGGTAGGCCATCCCCGTCCATGTCCACAAGGTCGACAGACTGTCCCCAGTCGCCATAAGCAACCGGTGCTTTCCAGCCCGACAAGCTATCGGGGAC
>Ga0299912_10002860_pt1 | contig 14146 bp, 13 predicted proteins | sample RVTome_2_FD_207667 | JGI IMG/M metagenome (GOLD analysis project Ga0299912, IMG submission 207667) | Soil microbial communities from uranium-contaminated site in the Upper Colorado River Basin, Wyoming, United States - RVT95D214 (version 2) ...
CCGACAGTTAAAGCAGTTAACGCTCCAAACGATAATAATTCATTCATACATTTTAATTGTTTTAATTGATAATACTACGACCTTGAATTTAGTTGTAAATGTGCTAATTCCCTTAAAACTGGGGTCAAAATTAGTTTATAAGTTAAGCTCTTTTGTTTGCCCGTTTGAACAATTTATATTATAAGTTCCCGAAGTAGCATCTTTCCAATCTATTGTCGCTGATGTTGATGTTGATATTGAACTACTATAAGCTTCCAATCCTGATAAACTTTCTTCAGTAATGGGCGATATTTCTCTTGCTGTTTTTGATTTTTCGTGTCTTTCTTTTATTTTTTCTATTTTTCCAGCCCGCAAATCTTCCATATCTAATTTTAATAATCTCAAATTTTCTTCGGCTTTTGCTTTCTTTTCTTTTTCGTCCTGTATGTTTTGTAAGATAGATTTCATTATATTTTTAATTTCAGTAATTCTATCTTTTTGAAGCTCTTGTTCAGCTTCCTTAAATGCTTTTTGATTATTGGTCATAATTTTATGTCTCCTATGGACAAAGTTGACCCCAGTTTTAAATGAACTAATACTCAAAAATAAGCGGTCTATATTCTTTTTCTCCTATAAATACAGGTTTCCCTTTTTCTATTTTAACGGACTTATTTCCTTCTGGTTCTAAAAAATATAACTTGCCGTCAGAAATTTTCGCGCACCAGAAATGTCCGTCCAGCCATTTTCCTTCTGTGTCATACCTATGTCCGTGAACAATAAACTGCGGGATATTGAAAATTCTATCTGTCCAATACTTATGAACATATCCCTTATTATCACAAGCGGTTTTCAATAATGGTTTTAATTTATAATTAAACCTAATTGAATATTCTTTATCTCTTACATCTACAGAATATTTTATTCCTAAAGAAAATAATATCCAATTTAACATAGAAACACCAACAGGATTATTTCTATTAACAGTAATTGTTTGAGAAGCATTTTTAGGATTATGTAATCCATCTCCAGCTATCACTCCATCTAAAAATGCTTTTTTACATTCAGGAAAGTCATCAAAAAATGCTCTCGGAACTTTCTTTTCTTTTCCTGGAAAATAAAACATATTTCTATATTCTTTAATCAAATTATATCTTTTCCCTATATTACTATCTTTTCTTAATTTCATCTGTAAACAATAAAGTGTTTGTTTTCTTTCTCCTAAATTAGTTATTTTGCCCTTTTTATAATATTCAAATTCTTTTATAACAAAATTAAAATCTTTATGGGCTTCTTCTAATCCTTTTTTAGCTCTTTCTAAATGTTTTAAATTTCCATTAACTATTGCCCAAAAAGAACCACCTTTTGTATTTTCTTTTAATCCGCAAGTTCCGTCAGAAAAAAATAACCCTAAAGCAAAAGCAGTATCTAATGGAACATAACAATCATAGTGTTCCTTTTCATATTGCTTTTTAACTATATCATAAATAATCCCGTCTATTTCTTGCCATTTATCCCAAGTGATTACTTTATACTTGCCATCTAAAAATACTAATTGAGCTTTGGGATAATAGCTTCTTATAAAATCCCCCGCAACAATAGAAGTTATTTCAGTCGGGTTTAATTCAACGCATTTGGCTAATCCGTTTATCCCGCTTTTAATCAAACTTTTATTTAAACTTATTCCTATGCTATTTAGTGTCATAAATCTATACATTTAGCTTTAATTTTATCGTGTAAATCTATACATTAGATAATAACAGGAGAGAAGCCCGATAAAAGTCGCTTTATTTCTAATCGCGATATTATCTCTCGGCCTATCTGCCAGCTTCTCTCCCTTTTTTGTCGGAACCATACGGTTCCAAGGTAGCCACTAATTTGCCTCTACTCTGATTTTTAACTTACCCTTTGTCCAGTTCTCCATAAGAAACTTTGACACCCTGTCTACTTTCTTGTTGCTGTCAACTTGAAATGTTTTTGGCTTTTCATTATCAAGCCGAAAAGCAATAACAATCAGTTTGGTAAACCAGTTCTCTCGTAGATACAAGCAGATAGTTCCAATTTGAACTAAATCAGTAATTGTGGTATTAAATATTGTTTTCACAATACACCTCGCTTTCTGTGGCTATGCCTTTTAAAAGAACAATAATTCCCTTGGTTCTGGGTTGAAGCATTTTAATGTTTAAATCTATGATGAGTAAATATACACACCCAACTAATCCCGATAACGGAATTAAGTGTTAGGACTTTCAACCTGTGGTATATTGTCAGTCCCCTAAAAGCCCATATAAGAGCAAGTTATCATCTTCGGGGACTCGAGCCACATTTTTGCGGGCATTCAGCTTAAACTCAACCCAGAACGAAAAGAATTATTAAAAGAACTTAAAATAATTCTGATAATACAAATTTGATGACTACCGCCAAAATTATCGGGACTATAAAAATATTCATTATTATTAAAGCCCCAGTTGTCAAGAATCTCCATTTCTGAATTTCCGCAATAGAACCATTCATCTTTTTAACTTGCTCTAAAATGGCTTTATGCTCTTGGGCGTTGTCTGTCTTAAAATTATCAAGACGTTCTATTACTATTCCGATGCTATTTTGTTCCATAAAATATTAGTTAATTATACTATTTTAAGACCTTTTGTCAAGTTAGTTTTCCCCTTTTTAGTTATCCCCTTGACAGGGTTGTTGGGTTTGCTATAATTAACTAATCTTGGTGAGAGGATTATGTTCTAAATTTAGAATATTCGGCAAACCTCGCTTCTCACCAAGCGGGGTTTTGCTTTTTTACAACACATTATTGTATTATATCTCGTTAGGGGGAAATGACTAACGCCTGTCAACCCTCGTAAAATAAGATATAATGGGACTACCTGCTGTAAGACGGTATCGCATCTGGAGAAACCTTACTGACATTAACCTGTTCAATTTCTTATTTTATCTATCGTTATCCCCGATGTTCAGGGGTGGGAAGTATAAGATAATCTCTGATGAAGTTGCTTGTTGGAGCGTTGAACTAAACGAGCAGAGTAAAAGTATCTTATAAGTAAACCGCAGAAATATATCCAACTTTAATTAAGATAATGTGATAATAAATTATTCTTACTATCAGAAAACTGGTAGAAGAGGCGTTCCCGCAGAAAAAGATGAAAACAATAAGAAAAGAAATAATAATTAAACTTACCATCAAACAACTTTATTTTTTAAACAGAGCTATTAAAAATTATCAGAAGAAGTGCCGAAAATCTTTTTTAGAAAAAGAAAGCTATGTTGGAAAATATCTTTGGGATATACTTAATAAAAACTTAAAACCAGAAGATTTTCAGGAATTAAAGAAAGATTGGGATAAAAGTATTAGAAATTGGAATATAATTCATTATCCTAAAAAGATTGAAAAAACTGAAAAAGTTCAAAAAAATCAGCAGAATTTATCAAAAAACGGGGTTTGGCATAATTTCTAACTAACTAATTTATTAAAGAACTATGAAAACAATTAATATATTATTTTTATTAAGTATCGGGATAATCGTTGCGGTATTTGGATTTTGGAAGTCATTATTTCTTGGAATAGTTATTGGTTTATTAGTAAGTATTATTATGTTTTTTCGAGGACTGATAAAGTGGTTAAACGACAGATATGACAAAAAACAATACAAGAAAAGAATAAAAGAAAAATATTCTCATTTTATTTCTGGGAACCGCCAATCCCAATAGCTTGTCCGACCTTATAAGTTCCGTATCCAATAGCTCCATATTTAGCAGTTTGCGTCAACAATGGATGCCTTTGACTAAATCTTTTTAATAAACTTGTTCCTACTATTTTATAATTTTTAAGAGCAATATTATCAACCGCATCATACATATTACTAAGCTCTTTCATTAAATCCAAAAAACTCTCGTCTGTGGTTGGGGTTGTATAACTTATATATTCATTTATTGCTCTCCTAATTTTAGAATACGCTTCTTTAACTGGAAGATGAGCAGGAGAATTAGGATTATATAATGCTTCTCCAAATTCCTTTTTAAAAGCATTGTCAATTTTTGTTCTTGCTTTCCATAAAGTGTAATTATCGGTAGCGTTTTCTTTAACAACTCCCAACATATAATTCTTTATTTTATCAAATGTCTTTTGAGTATTAGTAGCTTTTATCAATTCTGATGGTTTGGCGGTTTCGTCAATAAAGTTCTTTAATTCAGACATCTTTAATGGTGTCTGATTTGTTTTGAGTAATGGTTCTACTACATTTTCAGACATATCGCTGATGGCTTCATTTATATTTTCTATATTTTTAACTGGGCTCTTTTTGGGATTTACTAACCCCTTAACACTATTAGCAATTTCTATATCTTTTTTATTTGGAACAACCTTTATCTTTCCTGTTATTGTTTTAGTTGCTCCGCCCGCCTTGCCTGATTTTTCAAGAGTTTTAATTGCTTCTTTTTTTCCAAGTTGAGTTGCTGTTTGAAGCTGAACTACTTTTAAAGCGTCAGAAAATGATTTAGCTTCCCTAACCGTAGAATATAGTTTCTGTCCTGCTTTTACTGCTCCATAGGTTTCTAATCCAGCTAAAGGAACTTCTAAAAATGGGGCAAGAGAAGTATATAATGGTTGTTGTCCTTCAATTATTTTTCCAGCTCTTGTTTCGGCTTCTGACTGAAAACTTTTAAAGGGTTTTACCCCAGGTAAATCATAAGTTCTTTGGCTTGCTTTTCCAGTCAACGCTGCCTTAGGAGCTTCTAATGCTGATACTCCAAACTTGGCTATGTTTCCATAACTTACTTCAGCTATTGCTCCAGGCAATTCTTTAAATACTTCCTTACTAAATAACTGCTGTGTCCAGGGTTTACTTAGAAAATTCTTTGCCTTATCTCCGCCTATTGCTTCCGTTTCTGTTTGATAACGTTGAATTTTTTGTTCTCTTGTTTCAACCATATCTTTGTATTCTGGATATTTTGCCAGCATTTTATTGCCGACGTCAGCATCTGACATATCAGAATATTGAGGATATTTTGCTTTTATTTTTGCTCCAAATTCTTGAATTGTTAATGCCATAATTATTACCATTAGTTATCTTATTCCCAATGGGTCGTTAATATTTACATTAGTTTCCCCAGTTGGAGCACCTGTTTGTTCTCCAGCAAATGTTGCTCCATAAATACTTAGGTTTTCATTGATTATATTTTGTAGAACACCCATAAATTCAGTTGCTCTTCTTATATTATCAGAATTACTATACCCAAATATTGCTTGGACATCTTTTAATCTTTTCTGTTCTTTTTCGTTAATTTGAGCTCCAGACCTTGTATATAGATATTCATTAGCCATTATTGCCATCAAGTCAGACAATTCTGCTTCCTTTTCAGTAAGTCCAGATTTTCCTAATATTCCACCAGCCTTTCTATAAGCATATTCTTGTGCTTTTTTAATTGCTCCTTCAGTATTAACTTCTGGGTCTTTCAAAAGTTCAAGTATTCTCTGATATGCTGCCGTTCCTTCAGAGTCAATATATGATTTTAAACCTGATAGTTTCTGGCTAACATTGGCAGGTAAATCCAATGGTTGACCAGTTATTTTATGAACTATTTGACCAGGGGCAACTGCTGTTTGAGCTTGATATTTTAATAAAGTTAAAGCATCGCTTAATTCATTTTTAGGAGCCGTATATCCAGTATTTTCCCAATCTCCAGTTTCTGTATTCCATTGAAGTATTCCCTGTTCAGTTGATAATGTTTTAGGAGCTTCTAATTCTGTTCCTCCAATTATCGGTTCCCACAAAGTATTATCAGGATTATACTGATATACATTGTTTCCCACAGTCATTGTTTTAGCAGGTTCTTTTGCTGCTTGTGCCTGTTCTGCTTCAAATTTTTCCCTTTCAAGAGTGGGTTGAATAGTATCTGTAAATGGATTATATACATATCCCGATTGAGTTAATGCCTTATTATAATTATCTTCTGCTGCTTGTAAGGCAGTTTCTCTTCTGGTTTGTTCTTGACGAGCCGCATTTACTATCCGAGCCGCAAAATCTCTGTTAATCCCTGCTTCTGCTGCCAATGTTTTTGCTGCTAGGTCAGCTTCTGCCTGTGTCCTAATACCGCTAAATGACATACCTCTCTTGGCTAAATTCTGCTGCATTGTCTGTAATGCTTGAGTAGAAGCAACCTTAATCTTATCCAAAGCCGCTTTTTTATCTTCTTCTGATAATACCATTTCTGGCGTAGTTAATTCTCCAGTAGAAACCTGACTGATAAGAGTGGCAATATCTGTTGTTCCTATTTTATCAATCGTATCTTGAATAGTATTTCCTATGTCATCTGGCGTCATTTGGACGCTAACTTCTCCGTCAGTAGCTGGAGCATTAAAGACAGTTTGTCCTTGCCCAGTTTTTGCTTGTTCTGTTTCTATGGCAAGTTGTTTATTATATTCTTCTGTTTTTTTGGCGATTTCCTGTTGTTTAGCTTCTACCTCATCTTGGATAGTCATTGCTTTCCATTGAGTAGCCGAGCCAGTCCAAGAACCATACTTCTGTTCAAATCCTCTTTGCCTGTAAAGGTCTTTTACTTGTAATTCAGTCATTCCTTGATGAGCCGACAGATAATCCTTGCCTGCTTGGACTTCAGAAGAAGCTGGGGGCAATTGAGCTGTTGGTGCTACGGTTGTTGGTGCTACGCCTTCTTTTCCTTCATACCATTTCCCACCTGTAAAGGTGTGTTTTGCTTGATATTCAGCCATTTGAGCTTGGTTTGTCGGAAAGGGTAATTCTTTTCCACCAGTTGTTGCGGCTGTTGGTGCTACGGTTGTTGTAGTTGGTTTAACAGAAGAAGGGTAAGTTATCGGTGCGGTTGTTTTAGGAGTAGTTGTAGGAGTAGTAAAACCAGTTAAGAGTTGGTCTCCTGTTTTTGTTGTGCCCATTTGGGCGGTTTCTCCTTCTTTTAATCCCAACGCTTTTCTTATTGCTTCTGTATCTATTTTTGTTGCCATAGTTTATCTCCTTTTTATTATGTAATAATTATTTATAAAAGTAAAATTTATAGTTCTTTAATTTTTAATTTAGTAGTATTGTAAGCTGTTCCGACAACTACGCTATTACTTCCTGCTACTGTTCCTATTTTTCCAACATCATTATCGGTTAATGTTTCATCTTTTAAATAATAAGTTCCCGCAGTCAATCCAGTGGTAGTATATATCCCTGAATGTTGAATATCTGTTGTTGCCCCATAATTAGAAGCTGCAACCACAAATCCAAATCTGCTATCATAGGTTGCCGCTGCAATAGCCGATGCCTTGTATGCCCTTCCAGTTGCTGTGTTACCAAATAATTCAAATAAGTAATTAACATTAGTTCCAGTAGTCCAATTACTACCGTCATAATTAGCCCACCCACTATTATAATGAGCAGCACTGATATAATACATATCATAATAATTAGTATCACTTGACCCAGCACCCTCTGCTACTATCCAATATTTAGTTCCTGCGGTTAAAGTAACTGCCTCTGTAAATGTCAAATATGTATAACCTGGAGGATTAGGATTGGCATTAGTATAAGACAACCAACCCGTACCTATAAGTTCAGTGCCATCTGGGTTATCAGCTCCAGCTTGAATTGTTACTTTAAAATTATCGGGATTTCCAGCTCCAGTATTTCCTATTTTAAGACGGATAGCAGTTAAATTATAAGTTCCAGAACCAGCAACAGTAAATGATTGAGCACATTTTTTTCCTCCAGTTGCTGTTCCAAAATGTCCACAATCAGGCCACGCATTACTTGTTCCATTGTTAAACCATTTTTTAATTGATATTTGGGTAGCCGAATCATCAGATATAAATACATAATCTCCAGCCGATAATTCCTGTCCTGTAATCCAAGTATCATAAGACTTAATATTAAACTTACCGACAATATCAGAACCGTCCCAAGTTAAATAATGTCCTTCTGGATTTCCTATTGAAAACTTATAAGCATCTGTGGAATATCCTAAAAAGAAACCTATTCCTGTATTATAGGCGGTTTGACCGCCTCTAATATAACCAGAAGTATCAAGAGTAATCAATCCAGTAGTGATTACTCCTAAACTTCCAGTTGCCGCTGATAAAGTTCCAGCAAAAGTAGCATCTCCAGCAGTAGTAATAGAAAATTTGGTTACTCCTAATAAAGCCCCGATTATTCCTAATTTATTTATAACAATTCCTGTTCCACCAGTAATTGCTCCAGTAGTAGTATTCCAAGTAATAGTTCCAGTTTTGAAAGCCCCAGAATAATCAGAAGGACTGAATGTAAAATCTCCTAATATGGTTTTAGCTGAAGTATCCAAAACAGCATCTATAAAATGTCCTGAAGAATCAATAGCAGAAGCCAATGTTGCTGTTGCCCTTCCAGAGATTGTTCCAACTAAATCAAATGAACCATCGGCTATCGTATATTTTAATTTAGTGGCATCTGCCGCTGACCCATAATAAATTCCTTCTGCTCCCATATAATAACCCGCATTGGTTGAATCAGCAAAAGATGTTTTTCCATATCTAATCGTTCCACCAGTAAGAGTTATACTTTTGGCTTCCATAGAACCATCTGATAATAACTGCCATCCAGCACTTCCCGATACAAAGTTCCTTGACTGAATATAGGTATAACCAGTTGATTTATTAGCCCCAAATTCTATGCCAGTAGTATCACTGGTAGCTCCAAAAACTCCGCCTGTTATATTATTAGCAGATACTTCGTTTGATTCTCCCATTTGATTTAACAGCGAATCGTAGCTGTTCAAATACGGGTCATATAAAGTTTCATATGTTTTTATTGTCATCTTGTTGTTCCTTTATCTTCTTTTAATTCCAGCGAAAATCCTTCTATTTGGGATACTTGGCTGGAATTATCAGTTATTGAAAATTGAATTGTTTTAGCTTTTCCTTCAATTCTTCCTGTTGTTATTCTTTCTTGAAGGTCTTTCCAACCTTTCCAGTCGCCTCTGTCTAATCGGTAATTAACTTTTGAACCTATGCCCTTTTGAGCTAAAAATGTCAAATTATCTAATATGGAATTTTTGGGGAAATTAACCAGAGGGTATTCTTTAGTTATTATCTTGCCATTGATAGTTGCGGCGGTTGAGCCAGAATAATCTGAAGTTCCAGTATCCATTTGATAAATGTATCCGTCATCATCTCCGATATAAATAGCATCGTTAATCGTGGTAGCTCCCAAAGTGGCTGATTCAAACCTTGCCATTGCTTTAATTTCAAAAGGATAAGTATTTATATGCCAGCTTTTAGTAGAAATAGTATAAACCAGCATTACATTGGAATAAGTTATTCCCTTAACCGTTAAATCTCCCACATAAAGATAATAATGGTCGTGGTCTATCTCGGCTCTCATATTGGTTAAATTCGCTGCGGGAATAGCATCAATAAAATCCTGAACTTTCTTGCTGATTAAAATCGGTTGTCCATAACCAGTATAAGCATAGACGCCATACTTATTGGCAAAGAAAACAATGCCTTGTGTTTGCTTGACAGTTCTGCCTTGAGGTGTTCCAACATCAATAAGGCGGTCAGGTTCTACTTGTCCGAATGTCCAGCGATAAACTGCTTTGTTCTTGAATATCAGCATTACATCTCCAAACGGCTCTCCCCAAGTAATTTCATCGTTATCGTCTGGGTTTATATCAGCATAATCCGAAGCCGATGTGAAAGTTATTGCCAACGGTGCTCCGCTTGGCAAAGAACTCCAATAAATCCTTGAAGGATATTTAGTGGTGGAATTATCATTTAAGGCATAAACTCTGTCTTCCCAGACACAGCAGTATTTTGGTTTTAGAGTAGCAAGACAATTAGTTGTTCCCCAAGCTGTGGGCGGATTAGTAGAAGAACCCATAGCATCAGACCCATTAGTCCTGAATACATAATTTATAAATGAACAGAATACAGGCAAAGCCCCTGCGGTATCATCAGCTTTGGAAATAACCCAAGTATTTGTTTCTATATCAAATATATCTGAATTGGTTGAAGTGCTATCATCTATCGCCACCAAGACATTAGAATTAGTGCTTTGAATATCTTTGAAGAAATACATTCCCAGTATTGATTTGTTATTAACTATTTGAGGAATTGCCAATAAGGCGGTTGATATGCCGTTTCTTTTAGTAAGAGAACCCAAATTATCCAGATGATAATTCTGGACTAACTCGCACTCATTGTTTGTGATAAACAAAGATGAAGTTTTGGAGTTCTGTCCTCCGCTAAAATCATATTGCGATAAGATTGCTTTTTTTTCTGTTGCCATATTAGTCAGTTAAATTAGTTGGATAATCTTGTTGATTTCTATAAATCCCCAAATCAGAGATTATTTCCTCGTGGTTTTTAACTCTGCCGAAAGACATTTTAATTTTCGGCTCATCAACTTTTCTTAATTGAATCATTGCTCTTTCGTGTTTAGCAAATAACCTATCATGTAAGTTATCATCGTCTAATCTCAAAGCTAACTCTGCTCCTGCTTTATAAGCAAGAACCGATGGTTCGGAAATCTGGGTTTCATCTGTTTCATTGGTTAGATTAGCTGGTTCTTCTTGAAAATGATATATCACATCTCTTTTAGTAACTGTAGTCCCAGTAGTATGAATCGCAGCAGTTGTTTCTTCTTCTGCTCTAGTACAGCCAGTAAAAGTAGTAGAAGTCAAACCAGTATAACTGATAACCTCTGAATCAATTATTATTCTGCCTTGTTCGTCAAACCCGCTGGTGCTATCAACTGTAATCGTAGTATCTGTCGCAGTAATACCTCCATCCAAAGTATCAGTATCAGCCGAATCTTCTGGATAAGGATAAGTTCTGGCTTTGTTTCTCCATATACAAATATGGGTCGGGTCGCCAGTTGTATTAGTATCCCATCTTAAATGATTCCATCTGGTTAGGGTTATTGGAGCTAATGGCTGGGTGTCAAACATAGCATCAAATAACACATAGCAGTCGCTAGCCAGCGAATACTCATATTGGTCAGCTACGGTAGAAAACGACTTGGTCTTTTCATAAAAACTCCATAACCTATCGTGGGCTATTTCTTTTTGAGCCATATTTATCTCATCATTTATTTCTTCATTGCTGATAGGGCTGTTTCCTTCATCTGTTTCATTTAATAATCTGCGTATCTTATTTCTGATGCTTCTTAACATTTTGGCGGTATAACCAGTATAAGGTATAGCATCTGAAACTACTGAATAAGTCCCAGCATTGGAATCATAATATCTACAAAATCCATATCCAGTTGTATTAGTAGCATCTTCTAAATAAGTATAAATTGAAGATGAGTCAATAGCTTTCGGGCTTCCAGTTATTTGGGCTGAAGCACTGCTTGGAGCTGTTGTTGTAGCAGCATACCAAAAAGCTACTTGGTCGTAATCAAGTTTGGTTATAGGAGTATCTTCATCGTGAGAAAAAGTACAAGCTACTACAGTTAAAGATGTGCCTACCGTAACTGCCGCACTTATTCTTTTGATTTCAGATTTCTCTTCTGTTAATTTACCGATAAGAACAAAATCATTCTGGCTAAAACCAGTATTATTCTTAACGGTTAAAGTTGTGCCAGTCGCCGCCACAGAAGTTGTTAAAACTGTGGTTGGCTGGTCTTGTATGATTATTCGGTTATCTCCCTTAATCAACATATATTTTACCTCCTTGTTCTTTTAATTGATAATTGTGGTTTAATGTTTGAAATATCTAAAATCGGCTTAAAATCATAAATATCCATTTCTGCTATCGTAGTAGGAGGGGCTGTTGTAGTTGAAGTTGAAGTAGAAGTTGAGGTGCTGGTGCTGGAACTTGTGCTGGTTGTCGTGCTGGTTGAAGTAGTGCTGGAAGAAGTAGAAGTGCTTGTACTACTGGTGATAGAAGTAGTTGTGCTGGTAGATGATGATGTGCTTGAACTAGAACTTGTTGAGGTACTGGTTGTGCTTGAAGAAGTACTACTAGAAGTTGAACTCGATGTCGAACTCGATGTGCTCGATGTACTTGAGCTGGTACTACTTGATGTAGATGAAGAAGTGCTCGAGGACGTTGAGCTTGAAGTCGAACTTGTGCTACTACTGGTGGAACTGCTTGTGGATGAACTAGTTGATGTGCTTGTCGAGGAACTGCTGGTTGAAGTAGCCGATGTTGTTGTAGAGGTAGCACTAGTCGTGGTGGAACTAGTAGTTGACATTACTGAAGTTGTAGTACTGGTACTGCTAGTTGCCGAAGTTGTAGTTGAGGTAGCACTAGTCGTTGTTGAAGTTGAAGATGAACTGGAAGTAGAACTGCTTGTAGAGGAACTTGTTGAAGTTGTAGATGTCGCAGAAGTGGTGCTAGTGCTAGTTGAACTGCTGGTACTGCTACTGGTAGAAGTTGAAGTACTGGAAGTACTGGTACTGGTGCTAGTAGAAGTTGATGAAGATGTACTGCTACTCGTAGATGAACTGGTACTGGTGGCACTTGTAGTAGTTGAAGTTGAACTGCTTGTACTCGTACTTGAACTTGAAGAAGATGTTGATGTCGCACTAGTGGTTGTACTTGTAGAAGATGAGGTACTTGTGCTTGAGGAAGTACTGGTTGAGCTACTCGTAGAAGTGCTAGTAGTTGAGGTGCTAGTGCTCGTAGAGCTGGAAGTAGATGAACTACTGCTTGATATAGTTGAAGTGGTTGTGCTAGTACTACTGGAAGTGGATGTTGTGGTTGAAGTCGTAGTTGAAGTAGTTGAACTAGATGAAGTAGTTGCCAATGGAGTAAAACTAATAGACCATAAATCTGTTTTTAAATCTATCTGAATTGGCGGTGATGTTGTAGTTGAACTACTTGTAGATGTTGAAGTACTGCTGGAACTTGAAGTACTAGTTGAAGTAGATGTCGTGCTGGAACTGGTAGAAGTGCTTGTAGAACTTGTAGAAGTAGCCGAAGTAGTGCTTGTGCTTGTTGAAGTAGAAGTGGATGTAGAAGTAGATGTACTGGTACTGCTTGTTGAAGTACTGGTACTCGTGCTTGTAGATGTGCTGGTAGATGTGCTGGTCGTTGTAGAGGTTGAAGTTGTAGTTGTTCCCCCCGAAGGTGTATAGGTGGCGTAGATGGAGAATTTATAATTGTTATCAAATGTAGCTATTCCATCCAAATCGCTAGGTAATCCACTGGAATATGCATAAGAACTTTCAAAAAAGGCAGAATTGCTTTCTCCTGTATCATAATATAAAAGAGAATAGGAACCAGGACCCCCATCAATATTACCAATAGTAACCAAGTCGTAATTGGTTGCCGAAATAGTTGGATTGGTGGCAAAAGTATGGTCTCTCCAATCTGCGGAAACCATTGTTTGGTTAAGTTCATTAGACCCACCATTACTTATTATTGAATGGTCGCTATCACTATAAATCCCTATTTTGGATTTGGCATAGGTCCCACCCGAACCATAAGCCAATCTTGCATAACTAGATATTAAAGTTACCGTTCCGCTTCCTCCACTAGTAAATACAGTCCCTGAAATTGTATAATTATAATCAGCAGAGCCAGTAGTCCCAGCCGTGTGATACCCAAATTCATCATTACTCTTAATCGGATAAACCGCTTTAAAGTCCTGCGGAATTTCTACCGAATAAATTCCATTTTCAATATGCAGTATTCCCCAAGTTTCATTTCCTTCTGCGTCTATGATATGGGGTCGGTAAATATGAAATGCTTTGCCTGTTTTGTATTCCTTGCCATAACTATCATTCATTCCGCCTTTGGTCTGGTGATAAACAGCGTAAGAGCCGACTACGTTTTCTGGGCGTTCCACTAAAACATTTCCCTCTAAATCCTTAACTTGAGTTTCGGATACTACTATCTCTTTTTGAAATTGTTCTGAATAGCCGTTTTGATATTCTTCTGTTAATGGCGGTTGCCTGTAAAAGTTAAGCCCTTTGCTTTGTATTGAAAATTCTACTTTATTTGTTAGAGGTTTTTCTTTGAGATACCAAACCATTTTATACCCGCCCTCATTTTCGGGGTAATCATAAAACTCTATTTTTATGTTATCCTTGTCCCATATAATTTTATCTGTTAAAGTGCTTACTATTGCTTTTTCGTATTCTGTGTCTTTTAATCTGACAGAAAAGTTAGTTTCATTGCTCCAGCGTTCTAATTTAATTTGGGGCAAAAAATTATCAGGGA